>Ga0075421_100001470_pt1 | contig 27622 bp, 35 predicted proteins | sample SoiMetdeltSBSDD5_FD_75292 | JGI IMG/M metagenome (GOLD analysis project Ga0075421, IMG submission 75292) | Bulk soil microbial communities from a Populus tree surrounding site in Tennessee, USA - Soil MetaG P. deltoides SBSDD5 | ecosystem: Environmental > Terrestrial > Soil > Tree plantation... | reverse complement strand
TCGAGGGGCGCCCAAAGGCAGAGGACGTTGGGCCGATCGGGGTCCCCCTTGCGCCAGCGATCCGAGTTGTAGTCGGCCAGCAGGAAGCCCTGCATGAGCCGGCCGCGAGTGCCATTGAACCAGGCGATTGGCGCCCCCTTCAGCCGCGGCGTCCTGCGGACCGAGGCCGCGCCCATCAGGAGCGCGCCGTAACGGTACTCCAGGTATTGATTGCGCCCGGCGGCGGCCAGCTCCGGCACCATCCGGCCCGTGATGTGCTTCTGGCAGGCGATCACCACGCAGCGGGCACGGCGCACGGTAAACCGCTCGGTGGCCGGGTCGACCAGCGTGACCCGCACCTCCCGGCCGCGGTTCTCGACGCGCACGGCCATCGCGGCGGTGCGCAGGCGATCGACGCCGGCCCGCGCGGCCAGGCGCTCCGCCAGCCAGGCGTTCCCTCCCGGCAGAGTGATGTCCTCGCCCCCCTGTCCCAGGCTGTTGAACGACAGGAAACCGTACGCCGAGACCTCGCCCGCCCCTCCGCCGATGTCGCTGCTGCTCCAGTCCTCGACCTCTGCGATCGCGTTCGGGCCCCAGCCCTTGCGCCGCGCATACTCCAGCATCGTGATCCGGTCGAGCTCGAGAATCTCCGGGTCGCGGCTGCCGTCCTCCACGGGCATGGCGAAGGCCGGGCGCCCGTCGCGCCCCTTCTTTCCGGCCCAGGTCTTGAAACCCTGGTAGAAATCGATCAGATCCTGCCGGTCCTTCGCGGCGAGAGGCAGCCGCGCGTACGAGGCCGCGGCGTCCTCGCCGATGAGCCCGCCCGCGTACCACGTGCCGTCGATGAGGGTGTTCGATTCGGGCCCCGGGCCGACGAGCGCGGGATCGATCTTCGGGGTGCCGTCGCCGGCGATCCTCTTGATCACCCCGAGATCCTGGAAGAGGCGCGTCATGAACGGGTCCTTGGGGCGCACGACCGACCACGTGGCGCAGGTGTAATCGGTCCCGTTCGCGTGCTCCTTGCGGGCGTTGCCGCCGATGTAGCCCTCCTTCTCGTACAGCACGACGTCGGAGAGGCCGCCGCGCTGCAGCTCCCAGGCCGCCATGAGCCCCGAGACGCCTCCGCCCAGGACGATGGCGTCGTGCAGCGGTCCCTCCGGGAGGAGCGAGGACGGGATCTCGAGCGTGCCGTCGCGCAGCCGGTGGGCGATGCCGTACGACTCTTCGATCAGCTCGCCGTCGAACCGCCGCGGCGCAGGGCCGCCCGGAGCGGCCGGGCCGCCGCCCCCTTGCTGGCCGGCGAGGAGCCGCGTGAGCGAGAAGCGCGACACGAGCCCCGCCGCCAGCGTGGCCTTCAGGCCGCCCTCCACGAACAGGCGCCGCGTCAGGGAGGCGGCGCCCGGGCTTTCTTTTCGCTTCATGCTCCGAACCTCACTGGACACACTCCTAGAACTTCACCTCGGGGACCTTCTGCGACTCGGGGGCCGCCTCGAAGTACTCGCGCTCCTTGAAGCCGACAATCCGCGCGAAGAAGGCGGCGGGGTAACGCCTTATCGACGTGTTGAACAGGCGGACCGCATCGTTGTAGCGCATCCGCTCCGTGGCGATGCGGTTCTCGGTGCCGGCCAGCTCGTCCTGCAGCCGGACGAAGTTCTCGTTTGCCTTCAGGTTGGGGTAGTTCTCGGCGATCGCCAGGAGCCTGCCGAGAGCCGAGGTGAGTCCGGCGTTGGCGGCCGCCGCTTCCTTCGGGGAGGCCGCTCCGGCCAGCCGGCCGCGCGCCTCCGCGACGCTCTCGAAGATCTCCTTCTCGTGGGCCGCGTACCCCTTCACCGTCTCGACCAGGTTCGGGATCAGATCCGCACGGCGCTGGAGGACGTTCTGCACCTGCGCCCACGCTCCCGTCACCTGCTCGTCCTCGGCCACGAGGCGATTGTAGAGACTGACCCCGAGCATCCCACCGGCCGCCAGGACCAGGAGAATGATCCCACCGACGATCAGGCATCCGGCGAATCCCTTGTTCATGGTGTGTCGCCTCCCGTATCGAGACCGTCCACATGGTGGGCCGCTCTCGTGAGCCGATCATGATAGCCCGCAAAGATCGTCTTCGGGTCCTCCGTCGCGTCGTGCCCCTGGCGCAGGCGGGCGACCTCGTCGAACGGAGCGCCATCGAGCCCGGCCGCCTCGCAGAATGCGGCCATGACCGCGGCGCTCGAGGCCGGGACCTCGCGTCCCATGAGGTGCAGGCCCCCGCGGAAGAGGGCGGCGAACGCCGGGTACGACCCCGCGAGCAGGCGCCGGAGCACGCGGGGATTGTCGTGACAGAGGAGATACCCCTCGCGCAGGCGCATCAGCTTCTCCTTGAGCTCGCGCTCGCACTGCAGGCGCAGGCACTCGCGGCGGATGGGGACGCCGGCGAACAGGTCGTCCCCGGACAGCGCCAGTCCGCTGGAGCGGATCTCGAGAAATTCGATCGGGAACGAGTCGGCCGACGCCTTGATGAGACCGGGCGAGAACAGGCGCGGGACGGGGTGCCCCGCCTTCGTGAACCGCCTGAAGCACGGGGCCACGGCTTCGAGTGTCGCGGGGTCGAGCGGCTCGACGACGACGATCAGGTTCAGATCGCTCGCCTTCCGGATGAAGTCCCCGCGCGCCGCCGAGCCGTAGAGCACGACGCTCTTCAGGCGCGTCCCCGCGGCCTCCGAGAGCTCGCGGAGAAAACCCTGAAGGATCGGATCGTTCCGGACGCCTGCGTCGCTCATCGTCGCGTCCCGCTCATCGGCTCGACTCGCCTAGCGCCCGGCGCCGCCGCCGCCGAATCCGCCGCCGCCGAACCCGCCGAATCCGCCGCCACCGCCCCCTCCGAACCCACCCCCGAACCCTCCGCCGCCGAAGCCGCCACCGTACCATATCCCGCGGCGGGAGCGGCGGCCGACTCCCAGGGGAATCCCCATGTGGAGTCGCGTGAAGAACATGAAGGCGAGGAAAAGAAGAAACAGGAGGACGGGCCAGGGGATCCGCGACGGGCGGTCCGGGCGTCGCGACGGCTGGATCCCTTCGATCGTCACGCCGTACTCGGCGGCGCAGGCGGCGACCAGGGCCTGGCTGGTGGCGTCCAGCGCGCGCGAAAAATCGCGCGCCCGCAGAGGAGCGACCGCATAACGGTCCAGCATCGACCCGACCCGGCCGTCGGGGAGAAAGCCCTCGACCCCGTACCCGGTCGCGACGAAGATGTGCGGCTCCTCGGTCGTGATCGCGACGACGATGCCCCGGTCCTCCCGCTTCCTCCCGGCCCCCCATTCAGTGCCGACGCGCACCGCGAAATCGGAGAGCGTCTCGTCGTCCAGGCGCGGTACGGTGACGATGACGATCGCCACGCGGGTCTTCTGGACCAGCTCGGCGTGGCGTTGTTCCATCGCGGTCACGCTCGAGGGATCGAGAACGCCCGCGAGATCGTGCACCGACCGGTCGCCATGGGGCGGAAGCGGGAATCGGGCCCACGCGGGGACGAGAGCGGCGAGGAAGAGGAGCCCGCACAGGGCGGGACGCCATCCCGTGGCGGGTCGTCGATGCCGCGTGCCGGCCTGGAGCATTCCGGCATCATAGCGTCAACCCGGCCCGGCCGGCGCGGGCGGAGCGGGAAGCGATTCCTCGAGAGGACACATTGGACCGCGGCCAGGACGAGACTCCCGCACTTTGCGCATGGTCACACTCGACTGATCCGCTGGGACTTAGGCCTCGCGCACCGGTGATGTGACACGGAATGGCATCGGTCTTGCTAATGTTGACCGGCGTGCCGCTCGTTGCACGTCGAGAACGGCCGGAAAGGAGATCAACGATGGTTCGTCCACAGGATTCCCGCTTCGACTGCGATTGCTTCGATTGCCTTGCGACCATCGCCAGGCTTCTGGCAGATCCGATCGGCCCGGAAGCCGATCGCCGGCTCGCACCCCACATCCCCCGCGAGATCGAGGTCCGCGAGTAAACCCAGGAATCAGAGAGAGGAAAGCTCGCATCCGTTCCCACGGCGGAGCGTGTGTCCGCCGATCGGAGGAGACACCATGAATCTCGACATCGTACCGGTGAAGAGCGAAAGGAAACAGCTCGTCCAGGAACAGATCATGCTGCGCTTCAGCCTGTTCGATCTGGAGAAGGAAAGCCCGGCCCCCGACCTCGGACCGCTGCGGTACCTGCTGTTCGGCCCTCTGGGCAAGAAGCAGAAGCAGGGCTGGGCCGAGCAGCTCGAGGAGAACCTCTACGAGGTGGCGTTCGGAACGCCCGCGCGCGGGTGCAGCTACCTCTTCTTCGCCTGCCCCAGGTCGGGCGTCTGGTACGCGGAGCTGCCGCACCTCATCCTGCAGGCCACGGACCAGGAGATCACCGTGCACCGGAAGGCGGCCGAAGCCATGGATGCCGATCACCAGTGCTGACGCGGCGGCTCAGGCTCAGTCCAGCTTCAGCTTCGAGACGTCGACCGTCGGACGGGGGAGCTTCATGTCGAGGGAGCGCAGCGTGTCCACGATGATCTCGGACACGGCCAGGTTGCGGAACCACTTGTGGTTCGCCGGGATGACGAACCACGGGGCCCACGCGTGATTGCATCGGCTCAGGGCCGCCTCGTAGGCCTTCTGGTACTCGTCCCAGAGTTTCCGGTCCTCGAAATCGGACGCCTGGACCTTCCAGCGCTTGCGGGGGTTGTCGATCCTCTCCTGCAGGCGGCGGCGCTGCTCGTCCTTGCTGATGTGGAGCATGAATTTCAGGATGACGACGTCGTTCCCGGCCAGCGTCTTCTCGAACGCGTTGATCTGATCGTAGCGCTTCTCCCACACCGGTTTGGGGACCAGCTCCCGGACGCGGGCGACCAGGACGTCCTCGTAGTGCGAGCGGTTGAAGATGCCGATCTCCCCCCGGGCGGGAAGCCTCCGGTGAATGCGCCACAGGAAGTCGTGCTCGCGCTCCTCCTCGGACGGCGCCTTGAACGAGGTCACGACGCAGCCCTGGGGGTTGAGGCCGCCCATCACGTGGCGGATCGTGCCGTCCTTGCCGCCGGCGTCCATGGCCTGCAGGACGACCAGGAGCGCGCGCCGGTTTTCGGCATAGAGCAGGTACTGGAGCTTCTTCAGCCGCTCGATGTTCTTCGAGAGGAGATCGTCGGCGGCGCGCTTGCCCGCGATGCCGGCCGTGTCGTCGGGATCGATGCGGGACAGCCGGACCTTCGTTCCGGGCTGGACGAGAAACCGCCTGCTCAGCTTCACGGCGAGATCGGCCGGACGGTCCCCTGGAACGAGGCCGGTTTCTGCTCCTTCGCCGTCCAGGTCGTGTAGACCCGTCCCCGCTCGAAGTCCACGACCTGGGTGACCACCGAGCCGTCCTTCTCCTGCCACCAGAAGAAACCGACGCCGGGCCGGACGTCCGCGAAGCCGTACTCCTCCTCGGCCTTGAGCCCCGCCTGCGGCCCCTTCACCTGCTCCCAGGCAAGGCGGCTGTCGGAAAGGTACTTGACCCGGATGACCATCTCGCCGTAGTCGAACACGAACGACTTGCCGACTCTCTCCGTCGGCTTGCCACAGAATCCGGCCGGCGCCACCGCGGCCCAGAGCGAGGCGGCCAGGACGACACGGCGGCCGCGGGTCACGGCACCTCCTGGAGGAGCGGCGAGTCGAAGATCGACGCGGGGGATATGACGCGCTCGTCGAGCAGCACCCTGTCGCCGAATCTCTCGGCCATCTTCGCCTTGACAATCGGGCTGCTCAGGTCGAACGAGGCCAGAGGCAGGAGACGCCCGATGTGAACCCCAAGTCCGCGCTCGTACGCCTTCCACACCAGCTCGGAGCAGTAGATCCGTTCGTCGGACCACTCGAAGTAGGGATCGTACGGCTTCCCGGCGAGCTCCAGGGCCGCCTTCAGGAGCGCCGGCGGGCCGTTCGGGTCGTCGAGGACCGAGCCGTCGCGCAGGCGCTTGATCACGAACCGCGCCTCCTGACCGCGCGCGATCCATTCCCGCAGCGGCGTGAAACGGGCGACCGGGCTCACGGCCTCGAGGACGAACGGCCGGCCCTCCCTCAGGAGGACCAGCCCCATGTGGCTGTAGGGGGAATGGGTCGCCATCTGGATGGCGCGGCTCTGATCGGACTGGGACGTCTGAAAAATGATGTCCCCGTCGCGCACCCGGGCCTCGACCTTCCGGCCGCACGACGTCCCCAGGATCGTGAGCGTCACCACGAGCGCGCCGGCCGCCAGGCCGCGCGGGTCGAGGTACCTGGGATGCAGGGTCAGGAGTCTCATGTCGACGCCTCGATGCGGGCAATCTAGCATGTTCCGCGACGAGTTAGGCCGCGCGCGGAGCCCGGTCACTCGTCGCCGGTCCGGTAGTCTTCCCCTTCCAGGGACCATCCGGTCACGCCGTCGGCCATCTTGAGGCGGACCCACCACTCCATGTCCAGCTCTTTCCTGAGCTCCCCCCAGCAGCGCGGCCCCGCCTCGCAGCGCGTTCCTCCCGACCCGCCCCAGGGGCTGAAGTTGAGATCCTGCTCGGTGAACCGCCCCGCGAACCAGACCCTGAACGTCCCTTCGCCCAGGTAGGTGTAGACCCAGAGGATGTCTCCCGGAACGAACGCGCCGTGCTTCTGCTGCACGGTGAATTCCCCGGCCACGGTGCGGACCTCGCCGGTCAAGGCCTGCACCTCCGAGCCGGGGCGGCATGTCGCCACGACCTTCGAGGACTTGTCCGGCAGGGCGTGCAGCTCGGTCGCCTTCTCGACCTTCCACGTGCCGTAGGCACATCCTTCGCCGGGGCATGCCCCCTCGTCGACGTAGACCGGGGGATGGACCGGCTCCCCGGAGGTGGAGGCCGGTGCGGCCGCGAACGCAGCCAGGAGGAAGGGGATCGCGGCACGTCTCGCCTGCATGCTCAACCCGCCACCGCGCGCAGGAACGATCCGTAGGCGTCGAGGTAGCGATCCACATCGGCCGTGCCGGCCGGGACGGCCATCGTCGGGCCGGCCCCCGGGAGCGCCTCCCACACGCCGCGGTTCGCCATCCAGATCCGCAGGGTGGACGTGAGCAGCCTGTCGCGCAGCGCCATGGCCTCCAGGCCGGTCCGAGGCTCGGGTCCGTACCAGTGGCCGGAGCGCGGGCCGAACCGCTGCGCGGTCCACGGCAGGCCGGCGCCGCGAAGGGCGGCCTCGATCCCCTCCGCGAGGCGGGCCCCGAGCGCGCTCGTGTGTTCATAGGCCGCCGTGGTCAGCACCTTCTTCAGCGCGGCGCGCGAGGCCGCCATCGACAGCGGGTTGCCGAAGAGCGTGCCGCCGGTCGCCGCAAACCCCTTCCGTTTGACGTCGATCTCGGCCGCGAGGGACTCGATCATGCCGTACGCGCCGAGGGGCACGCCTCCCGCCACCGACTTGCCGATCGTGACGATGTCCGGCCGGAGCCCGAACCGCCCGGTCGCGCCGCCCCGGCCGACCACGTGCGTGTGGGTCTCGTCGATGGCGAGGACCGTGCCGGTCTCGCGCGTCAGGGCGCGCAGCGTCTCGTGCCAGCCCGGACGGGGCATCAAAAGATGCACATTGTTGGTCAGCGCCGGCTCGGTCAGGACGATGGCGACATCGCGCGGCTCGAGCGCCCGCCGCAGGCCGTCGACGTCGTTGAACTGGGCGATCCGGACCTTGCCCGAGGTCGCCTTCACCAGCCCCCGCTGGGCCGGCACGAGCTGCCCGTCCTGAAGATCGATCAACCCCTCGTCGAAATGCCCGTGGTAGTGGCCGTCGAACAAAAGCGCGATCTCGCGCCCGGTGGCGGCGCGCGCCACGCGGATCGCCTCGACGTTGGCCTGGCTCGCGGACAGGGTGAACTGCCAGAAGGGGACCGGGTATCGCCCCGCCAGCTCTTCCGCGACGTCGACCGACTCGGCGCTCGGCAGCAGGAACTGGGTCCCCGCCCGGGCGCGCTCCGCGACGGCCTCCACGATCGCCGGGTTGCCGTAGCCGCAGAACATCGACATGTCCGCGACGTTGACGTCGAGGTAGCGATGCCCGTCGATGTCGGTGAAGCCGGCCCCCTCGCCGCGATCGACGTAGACGGGGACCTCGTTGTCCGTCGCCATCCAGACCATCGGCACGCCGTTCGGCATGTGCGCGCGGGCGCGCTCGATCAGCGCCACGGTGCGCGGGCGGGCTTCGACGAACCTCTTCAGCTCCTGATCGTGGACCGTCGCGACCTTCGCGGGGTCGGTTCCGGGTGCGGGCATCGCCGAGGACCTCGAAGCGGCATTCTACACATCAGGACGATTACGTCGTCTCGTAGTAGAACACGCCCGTCGACACCTCCTCGACGATGGCGTATTTCCTGCCGTCGGGCCATTGCGCGCCGACGCGCGGCCGTGGGGCGCCGGGGCGCGGGAAGATCAGCCCCGACTCGTTGTCTCCGATGCCGACCCCCACCAGCCTGAGCCCGGCCCGGTCGCGGACGAGCGCGGACAGGCCGATGTCCCGCATCTGCCGTGTCAGATCGCGGATCCTCGATTCGGGTATCCCGAGTCTCTGCGCATAGGCGCCCACGCTGGGCCACGGCTTCCAGTCCCCCGACGGAACGAAGCCCATCGTCGGGCTGGGAATCGCCTCGCGAACCTTGCCTCCCATGAAGAACACGTCATTGACCCGGAACTCGTCTCCGGGGGCCCAGATGGCGACGAGACGGACCTTGGGCAGTCCCTCGAAGGCCTTCTTGAGCGCCAGCACTGCGGCCATCTGTCCGGCGAGGTGATTGCGGCGGTCGCCGGGGCACGCGGGCCCGCAGAAGAAGTACGCCGTGATCTGATCCTCCGGGATGCCGCACGCCCCGGCGGCGACTCCCAGGTGGAACCCGCGCGCCAGGTCCGCCTCGGCCGGGCTCTTCGCCTTCCTGATTTCGAGGCCGAGCGGGCCGTAGGGGAACGCGCGATAGGGCCAGATTCCGGGCTTCTCGCGAACGACCGCGCACGCCGCGTTGAGATCGGGGATGAGGTGGTCGAACTCGGCTCCTCCCGGAGGAGCCTGGACAACCTGCATGGCACGGAGGCCGCCCATTGCGGTCGCGAGGGAAAGCATGACGAAGAGGCCGATCCGCCTGGTCCGCATGCGGTTCCTCGTGGGGCGGGGGGAGCGGGCGGCCTACTCCGTGGACAGCGACTTCCGGCGGTCGCGATGGTACTCGGACAGCCTGTCGTTGGCCGCGGCGATGGCCTGGACCTCGTCGGCGATCCGGACAAGGTCCTTCCCCGGAACGGCAACGTACATCTCGTCCTCTCCGAGATCGGTGTACGTGCGGTTCCCGACGCAGCCGGTGCTCGCGACGACGCCCGAAGCCATCGCCGCGGGCAGCGCCATGCAGGTCGGGCGGCCGAAGAGCGGGGCGGGGGCGCCGACACCCGCGCGCACGGCGGCCTCCTGCAGGAGCATGACGCGGCCGGGCCGGCCGGCGAAGATCACCACGTCCGGGTCGAGCGGCGTGTCGCCGAGGGGCGCGTAGATCACGACGCCGGGCGTGTCGGGAAGCTGGGGAATCCAGGGGACCTCTTTCATCTTCATGTAGCCGAGCTCGACCATGAAGGAGATCGTCTCGTCCAGCTGCGCGGCGCGCTCTTTCGGGAGCGGGATGCTGTGCGTGAGGCTGCCGATCGCGCAGTTGTAATGGTCGCTCGGGACGGTGTAGAAGGTCCGTCCTGCCGCGGCGATCCGCCAGAAGCTGCACCCGGCGGGCTCCCGCCCGGAGAACTTCTCCACGCCCGCAGGGGCGGTCTTCCGGAAGGCAACCGCTACGGCCCGGCGCGGCAAATCGAGCACTGCGGAGAGCCGGCGGTCGATGTCGCGAAAATCGGTCACGCGGGGAATATACCCTGAGGGGCAGAGAGCCGCAAGCGACGAGGGGGCGTCCCCGGGCCCGGTCGGCCCGGCCGGGGATTCGTCACCCGGTGTAGACGCGCAGGCTCGCCGCGGCCTTCTTGTTCTCGAACGTGTGCACGACGCCTTCGGGCGACCCGTGATAGCGGGCGATCTCCCTGCCGGAGAAGTCGTAGTCCAGCAGCACGTCGTCGCCGTTCTTCTCCAGAATGCCGGGCAGCACCGAGGTGATCGCTCCGAGGGCGGTGGTCAGCAGGGCCGCGGGCAGCGGGCCCGTGGGGCCGGTCGCCGCCGAGATCCCGGACAGCGCGTCACGGACCTCCTTCTTCGCGAAGACCTCGGTCAGGAGCTTCCCCTGCTTGCGGATCCCCGCGTCCGATTCCACGATGCTGATGTGGATGGCGAGCATGCCCTGGGGATCGGCGGGAGGATAGACGACGATTCCGTCCCCCCCGAGTTGCGGTGGCTGGTCCTTGTCGATCCCGTGGAAGATGTTGGAGGCGGCGACGACGAAGAACTTCATCGCCGCGTCCATCTCCGGAGAGAAGGTCGCCAGGGTGCGGTTCCCGGCGCCGACCGCAGGGGGCCGATGGTTGGACTCTCCCCTCAGGTCCGAGGCGAACGAGACGACGTAGAGCTCGCGGTTGATCTTCGCCTTTTTCAGCCGAAGCTCCGGCATGCAGACGAAGACGTTCATCAGACGACGGCGACCTTCACGTTGTTGATCGGGGGCAGCGAGTCGAACAGGCAGTCCCACTTCTCCCCGCCGTCCCGGCCGATCCACAGCTGGCCGGTCGTGGTCCCGACGTAAAGGGCCGGCGACTTGAGATAGTCCACATCCATCGCGTCGCGCAGGATGGTGAAGTAGCTGTCCTTCTTCGGCAGGCCCTTGGCGAGCCGCTTCCACGAATCGCCGCCGTTCTCGCTGCGCCAGATCGCCGGGGCGCCGTCCGGGCAGGTGCGCGTCATCGGCATGAGCGGCGCGACGTAGACGGTGTCGGGGTCGTGCGGGTGCACCACGATCGGAAAGCCGAAATCGGAAGGAAGCCCCTTGGCGATCGATCGCCAGCTGCGCCCGTGGTCGTCGCTGCGCAGCACGCCGATTCCCGGCCGCCGTCCGCCGGGACCGTCCCATTCGGCCCAGCCGCCGTGGTTCTGCATGTAGAGCCGGCCGGGCGTGTCGGGGTGCCCAGCGATCTTGTGGACGCACTGGCCGAACTCGGGATAGGGATCGGGCGTGAAGCCGGCGCCAACCCCCTTGTTGGACGCCTTGAATGTCCGTCCTCCATCCTCGCTCAGGTAGTGGCCCCCGGTGGAAATGCCGATGTGCACGCGGTTCCCGTCGCGCAGGATCGTGTGCATGCAGAGCCCGCCGGCCCCAGGCTGCCACTTCCGGGAGTGCTCGTGGTTGCTGATTCCCGGGACCATCTCCCAGGAGTCGCCGCCGTCCTGACTGCGGAAAAGCGACGCCGGCTCGACGCCGCACCACAGGTCGTTCTTCCCGTCGCCCGTCTCGAGCGACCAGATGTTGGCGAGAGCTCGTCCATCGTCCTTTGGGAAGGTAGGGGCCGACTTCGTTTCCTTGAACGATTTCCCGAGGTCGGTCGACTTCAGGACCTTCATGCCGAAGAAGGCGTTGCAGCTCGACGCGTAGAGCGTCGGCTTGCCGCGCGGGTCGATCAGCGTCGCGTAGACCGCCACCCCCTGCCCGAACGGCCCGCGCAGGGCGAAGGTGCGCCTCGTGTTCGACGCCTGGGCGACGAAGACGCCTTTCTTGGTCCCGATGGTGAGCACGACTCGTTCCGGCATGGTCAACCTCCTGAAACGGCGGGCAGAATGGTGAGGACGTCCCCCGGCGCCAGCGCGGTCTCGAGCCCGTTCCTGTCGCGCACGTGATGCGAGTTCACGAACAGGTTCACGTGACGCCGCACAGCGCCCGTCTCGTCGCAGACGCTGCTGTACAAGGACGGGTAGCTCCGCTCGAGCTCCGCGAGGGCGGCGCGTACGGTCGGAGCGTCCAGGGATATCTCCGCGACACGTCCGGAATACGCGCGCAACGGGGGGGGCACGAACACCGTGATCGCCAAGGCTCGATTCCTCGCGGAAAGGGGATATTCAACCACATCCCGCCGCGTCCGCACAGGCCCCGGGGGAAATTGTCACACGTGTCGCGCCAGGCGCATGGAGAGGTGCCGCTTCACGTCGGGCCATTCGGCGGCGAGGATGCTGTACATCACCGAGTCGCGGACCGAGCCGTCCCGCCTGGCCTGGTGGTGGCGGATCGTCCCGTCCTTCCGGGCGCCGAGCGCCTCGATCGCCTTCTGGGATGCGAAGTTGAAGTTGTCCGTCCGGAACCCGACGACGCGGCAGCCGAGCGCCTCGAAGGCGTGCGTCAGGAGCACCAGCTTGCAGGCGGTGTTGACGTGACTTCGCTGCCACGTCGCGGCGTACCAGGTGTAGCCGATCTCGACCCGATCGATCGAGGGGACGATGTCGTGGAAGCGCGTGCTTCCCGCAATCGTGCCCGTCGACAGATCGCGGACGGCCCAGGGGAGCATGTGACCGGTCCGCTGGCCGGCCAGGGCGTCGGCGATGTAGGCCTCGGTCTGCGTTGGCTCCGGAACGAAGGTGTACCAGAGCTCCCAGAGGCGGCCGTCGGCGGCGGCCGCCGCGAGCCCGTCCCGATGCGCCGGGGCCAGGGGCTCCAGCCGGACCCCGTGCCCCTCGAGGGTGACGGGAGTCGGCGTGATCAAATCACTAGACCGAGACGCGCTGGATGAACTCGCAGGTCATCGTCACCGTTTCCATCAGCACGACTCCCGAAGTGCCCGCCTTGAGGGATCCGACCTCGACCTTCGAGGGCCAGGCGTTCTCGAGATGGTACCGGGCGACCGCCTTGTTCTCGGCGTCGTACATCACCAGGGAGCAGCTCTTGCGGGCGGCGGCCACACCTCCCAGGAGCACCAGCTCGTGCCACGCCGCCATCGAGATGTCCCGATTCAATGGCCGGCGCAGGACCACGGTCAGCGACTTGCCGCGTCCGAGAAGCGGGTCGTCATCCGAGGGGATCAGGTCGACCGAAGATGCAATCCCCTGCAGCTCGGAAAATGAGGCAATCTCAGTGCCGTCAATCGAGAGGGAGAACCGGGCCGCGGTGAGTGCGTCCTGTCTCGTGGCGGCTTCCACACGGTCCGGCAGGGATACCGCCGAGGCGTTCACCGCCAGCGCCACCAGTGTCGCACCTGCCATTCCAATCCTCTTCAACCTCATGACCATCCTCCTTCTCTGTCGTTGTGTAGGTGTGCCGAACCCGAAAACTAAGGTACGCCAGCATTCCGCAGATGCAATGAGTGATTCTTGCATGAGGAGTGCTGGCCGGCGGGGGGCGCCGCGAACCGGGGATCGCTCACGAACGTCCTGTCGGTGAGGCTGTTCAGAAACTGGACAAGGTCGGCCTTGCCGCGAGCGTCGAGATCGAAGCCGCGGACGAGCTCGCTCTTCCGCGGACTGTCGCGGCCGTCGCCGCCCAGTGGCCCGTCCGGGACGAGCCGGCCGCCCCGGGCGTAGTGCTCGATCACCTCGGTCAGCGTCGCGATGCTGCCGTCATGCATGTAGGGGGCGGTCAGCTCGACGTTGCGCAGGGTGGGGGCCCGGAATCGCCCCATGTCCCGTTTCCGGCTCGTGATCGCGAACAGGCCCGGGTTGTCGGCCGGATAGCTTCCGTCCCCTCCGAGGTTGTACAGGCCCGTGTTGTGAAAGGTCGGAGGGATGGGGCGGGCCCCTTCGAAGGCGACAGGCCCCGAGAAGGTGAACCCTCCGTGGCACCGTGAGCAGTTCAGGCGCTCGGAAAAGAACAGCCGCATGCCGCGGCGAGCCGAGTCGGACAGGGCTCCGGCCTCGTCGCGGTAGACGAGGCGGTCGTAGGGAGAATCTCCCGAAATGAGCGTCCTCTCGAACGACGCGAGGGCCCGGGTGACATGGACGAGGCTCACCGGTTCGGCGTCCCCCGGGAAGGCCGTGGAGAACATCCCGGGATAGTCGGGGTTGTTGCGCAGGCGACGCAGGGCCTCGTCCTCGTGCCCGCCGAGGCCGAGCTCGACGGGATGCTCATTGGTCATGGGGATGCGGGCCTGGTCCTCGAGCCGGGTGAGGCCCGGGTCGGCCCAGGTCAAGGTCGCGGCATAGGTGACATTGGCCAGGCTCGGGGCGCTGCGTGGATGCGTCTCGCCGGTGGAGCCGATTGCGCGGGGCCGGCCGTCGGTGAACGCCAGCTCCTGGCGGTGGCAGGAAGCGCAGGCGTAGGTGCCGTTCCCCGACAGGGCGCGGTCGTAGAAGAGCCTCCGCCCCAGCTCAACCTTGGCCGGAGTCATCGGGTTGTCGGGGGGAACCCTGGGGACAGGAAAGCCGGGCGGAAGCCGCCACTCGTACGCCGGGGGCGGGGGAGGGACCGCCTGCGCTACCACTTCCGCTGTTGCAGCTCCGACACGCTGGGCGTCTGCCCGGCGAGCTCCTCCCGCTGCGACAGCCATGCCGAGAACTCCTGGACGGAGTCGGGGCTCAGGGACCCCGGCTCGGCCCGGCGCTTCTCGACCCACCCCTTCATCGCCTTGAGCAGCAGGTCGGCCTGGCCGCGATCGGCGCTGAAGAGGGCCATGTACGCGCTCTTGGCGTCCTCGACCCTGTCGAGGTCCAGGTACGCCTCCCCCCGGTACTCGATGGCCGGCGCGTAGGCCGGCGACAGGGAGAGGGCGTGGTCGTAAGCTTCCAGGGCGCCGGCGTGGTCTCCGGTCTTCCGCAGGGCGAACCCCAGGTCGCTGTACGCCTGGTAGTACTTGGGGTATTTCGCGGTGGCCTCCCGGAACTGCACGATGGCCTTCACGAACGCCTGTTGCGCTTTCTTCTCCAGCTTCGTTCGCTCCCCGGGGCCCGAGGCCTGGGCCGTCTCCGTCTGGAAAGCCAACGCCTTGTCCCGCAATTTCAGGCCGGCGTTGTAATGGTCGACCGCCTGCTGCTCCGGGGTTTTCTTGGGTGCCGACGGCATGCCCGAAGAGCCGCCCGGCCGCGGCGCGTGCGACCCGCCCGACGCCCAGAGCGCGGCGGGCAAGAACGACGAGATGAGAACGCCGACCAGAACCGCGGTTCCTGCAAGCCTCTTCACGGCAAGCCTCCATTCAAGGGGTCGCGAATGCGCAGAGACCTTTTTACCCCCGGCGCGTGGGGAAGTCAAAGGACCCCTGCTCACTTCGGCGCGTCTGCGCCCGCTTGCGGCTTGACCGGGCTCTTGAGCGTCTCGATCAGGCCGGTCGATGCTTCGTGGAGAGTCCGCTGGCCGTCCAGATAGGGGCGCCAGGACCTCTCGAGCGCCGAGCGGTAGCTCCCCCACGTCCCGCGATCGAACATCGCGTACACCATCGGGGTGTATCCCGTCTCGCCGCCGTCGTCCAGGATGCGGCGGACGGCTTCGCCGGTCGTATAGAACAGGACTGCATGCCACAGGTCGCCGGGAAGGGGAAACTCCGCCGCGCGCGCGGCCTTGTCGAGAGCCTTTCGAACCGGATCGCCGACATCCATCAGGATGTGAGAGGCCTCGTGGAAGACGACCTCGAGAGCCGCCGGGCCCTGGTATTCGGTCGATACCAGGATGTGTCCACCGGCGTGGCCCCGCAAGATCGAATTGGCTCCGGCCCAGTTCACGGTCTCGACGACGTCCACCGGAATCGGCAGGCCTTTCCAGCGCTTCTGATAGAGCTGCTCCACGCGGGCGGCGATCTTCTTTCCGTCCGAGGCCAGTCGCGACTTCAGGTCTTCGATCCAGCGGCGGTTCTTCTCGTCCTGGGCCGCCCAGTGGCATGCCTCATAGGCGGGCGACGCGGCCGCCCTGAACGATCGGACGATCTCGACGAACTGCCGGGCGTCTGGATCGCTCCATTCGTTGTCGAACCCCGCCAGCTGCACTCGAACCAGGTACTGCGGGCGACCATTCCACTCGGCCGGCGAGATGACCTTCGCGTAGTAGTCCGCGGTCCCCTCCCACGCGGTCCGCACGGACAAAGGAAGCTTGTCGAAGCAGGCCGCCTCGTCTCCCGACCGGAACAACTCCGGCCTGCGAAATTTGCGCGCGACGCCCACGGCGATCAACGCATCATTCAGATTGGTATCGAAGTCGCTGTACAGGGCGAAGTGGGGTGTCGTCGCGACGGGCGTCCGCTCGGTCTCCCGGGCGGGACCCGCGCTCGCCGCGGAGAGCAGCAAGCCACATCCGAGAATGGCTGCGGCCGTCCGGGCGCCGGTCATGGGGCACTTTCCTGCGGCCGCCGCGCGTAGCTGACCGTCAAGGCCTCCCAGACGTGGCCGTCCGGCTCGCTCCAGTACACGATGCGACCGCCGTGCTGCGTGTTGATCTGCATGTCCACGGGGCCGTGCGGGGTGCTTCGGTACTCGATCCCCCTCGCCTTGATGCGCGACACGATCCCTTCGAACTCGGCGTCGCTCACGCGGAAGCAATAGTGTTGCACGGGGAACGGGCCGTCCGCCTGGTCGAAATCCAGCGTCAGCCCCTCGTTCAGATACACGGGACTGAAGGGCCCCGCGCCCGACTCGGCCCAGGGAACTCCCAGAAGGCCGGCGATCAGCTCCGCCGCGGCCCTCCTGTCCCGGGCCGGCACGATCATGTGGTCGAGCTGAACGCTCATTCTCGGAGCTTCACGTGGTGCTCGGACTCATCCCCATTTTCGTGCCCGTTCCCGGCCGGAGCATGACGTGGACGTAGGCTCCCAGCAGCAGCCCGACGACCAAAGAGCCCGCGGCCAGGGAGTCGAACCAGACCGGGTCGAACGTCTTGCCGCTGAGGATGAGATAGGTCGTCTCGATGGGAATCTCGGCCGCGAGAACGATCGCGGGCAGCATCGGGAACCCCCTGGCGATCCAGCCGGCCACGAATCCGCCCAGGACCGCCGCGAGGAAGGTGAGCGCGCCGGACAGCAGCAGGACCCCGGCGCTCGATCGGGTGAAACTGACCCCGCCGAACAGGCTCTCCTGAACGAGGGTGATCAGCACGACCATCGTCGCCTCGCCCAGGACAATGGCCGCGAGTCCGCGAAGAACAACGAGGAGAGTCTTCATGAATCGCCCCTCATCGCGACATGCTGAAATCGACCCTGACGGTGAATACCATAGTCACAGGCTTTCCTGCGAGGGACCCGGGCTCATATTGCCACTGCCGGACAGCGGACATGGCGGCCTCTTCAAAATCAAGGTTCTTCGGCAGGGAGCCGGTGACGACGACATCGGTGATCTTGCCGGCCGGGTCGACCGTGACGGAAAGTGACACCGAGCCCTCCTCACGGCGGCGCAACGCGCGCCCTGGGTATTTGGGGACCACGTTCCTGGTGCGTGTCGGAGGGCGCACGCAGCCGCGGTCTGATTGCAGCTCCTCGGGCTGGCATGCGCCACGCTTCGCCTCGATGACGTTGATGGGCGCATCGGGCGAAGGTGACCGGGAAGGTGAGGAGGAGACGGGAACAAAGACGAACAGGTCCACGAACCGCGAGAGTTTCTCGAGGGACTCGTCGTCGATGAGAATCGCATAGTCGGCCGTGACCTGTGATCCGAACTCGTAGTTCACGAAACTGCCAAGATCTCCAGAGTCCAGGACCTCGCTGAGCAGATCCAGCTCGGGTTCTGCAGGGTCTTTCTCTACCTCCCTGTCTGTCCCGTATCTGGCCACCAGGTTTGCCAGGCACTCGAGTTCTTCGGTGTTGGTCCAGTTGTGTTCCGTCTTGCCCGTCAGGTCCTTCCGGTGCCCCTCCTCTGCCAACCAGACGGCCTTGCACAGTCCGTAGATCCACCAATGGAGCCCCTCGACCGTGTAGATGACGAACGTGTCCCCCTCCGGCCTGGCCATCGCTCTCGGATGAAACAACTCCTCCCTGGCGCGGAATCCAAGTCGATCGGACCGGGCGTTGATGGCTTTCAGGAGCGACGGATTCCGCGGTGACATCGCCAGGGCTCTCGCGTAGGCGTGCCGCGCCTCCTCCGGCTTCCCCAGTTCGACCAGGGCGGTCGCGCGAAACCAGTGGCCATGAAAGTCATCCGGATTGAGGGCAATCGCCTTGTCGTAATTGTCGAGCGCCGCGACGGGATTCCCGGAGAACAGGTAGCAGTCCCCGATGCTCATGTAGAGCACATAGCATTTCGGATCTTTCAGGGAGGCCTCCCGGTAGATCGGAAGGGCCTGCGTGTATTTCTGTGCCTGATACAGGGGCTCGGCATCTTCCAGCGCCTTTTGGGCGACTTCGGAAGGCCGGTACGACAGGAGCGAGCGGGAGCCGCCGGGTTCCCGAGATATTGTCGGATAGGGCGTGCTTCGCGACTCCTCGTCCTTCGGGAACCCCGGATGGCGGAAAGCCGGCAACTCGGAACCGTCCTTCACGATCGTGGTCGCGTACTTCACGTCGGACTTCTCGCCCAACTCGGCCAGTTCGCGAGGTGTCAGGAAGTGCCCCCGCGTTCGAGCGCCTTCGTCGCCATCGGCCCATAACGTGACGGTGGCGAGGAGAACACAGGGGACCACGAAGGCTTTCATCTAAAAATCCTGTTGCTCGGCGGCATTCACTTCGGCTCCTTCGCGCACGATTCCTGGAAGCGCTGCAATGTTGGCAGCAAGGCATCCTCCATCATTGATGCGACGCCGACCAGGATTCGCAGGCGTGTCCGTCGCGCGTCCGATTTGGCGGGTCCAAGCCGCGTGATGGCGTCCATGGATTGCTGGAACACCTTCTTGAACCGCTCCACCTCCTCGGCCCCTTCCCTTGAACAGTCGATGCCGCCGACATCCGGCGCCTCCAACGGCCACGCATAGGCGTACGACAAGAGCAGCAGTGCGCAGTCGTCGCCATCGACGTATCTTTGACTGAAAACAGCCGGATTCAGCGCCAGGCCGTCGAAAGCAGAGCCCTTGATCTCGAGATGCCACGCGCCATCACCCCATGTGTCGACCCGGCACAGGGCAGCCCAATGGCTGTCGGTGGCTCCTCCTCGAGAGACGCGGCCGAACAGCGAGGGAAGGACCTGGGAAGGATCCACGATTTCGGGACTGGCGACGTGAAGCTTCCGGCGTACCTCCATGGCGTCGTGCGACATCAGAATGGCTTGGGCATAGACGTCGGCGAGCTCATCGGCAGATTTCGGCAGAGACGCAGGAGCGGCCGCACAGACCGTGACCATGGCCGACAGAACGCTCACGAGCGCGCCCATCCGCTTTGGGACCACATGCAGTTCTGGGCCCGAGGTCACGCGGAAGCGATCAGCAGCCCATCGGAATCTGGACCTCCAGAGTGGCGAATATGTCATCCGTACCTCCGGCCCCGCAGACGACGCGCAATCTGAAGACACTGACATCGACTGACGCGGGTGGGTCATGTGGCGTCTCGACATCCTTGACCAGGTCAGCCCAGCCCGGGCCACCCCTGGTCAGCACGGCGTCTCGCAGTTCCCACGCCGGCACGAACGGGAACCGGGAGCGCTCGGCATCGTCGAGCGTGGGAATGCGAAACCCCTGCTTCTTGACCCGTCTCGCGTCACGCCAATTGGATGTGAAGTGAACCCAATCGAGCAGGTCAAGGTGAGGCCCCTCGTTCGCGACCGTTACGCTGGTTTCGTACTGGGCCTGAACGCGGCAGTCCGAGGCGGCGCCCGCCGGCACACGCAGCTCAACGAGAGCGCCTTCTACCGTATCGCCGAGCTCGAGATCGTCGACCGTGAAAATCTGTCCCCGCATCACCTGGAATGACTTCCGGGTCGCTCCGGCATCGGCACCGGCAGCGTCGTAGTGCACGACGACTGTGAGATCGTCAACCGCATGCAACGTGCCGACCATGAGAAAAGCGAAACCGACAAGGCAGCGTGGGCGCATCGTTCTGGCGTGGTGCTCCATCGCAAGTCTAACGCTTCCGAACGTGCCGCACGCCGCAGCGACAGGATCGCATGGGCCCGCCCTGCGCTCAGGCTCCATTGGGGTGCTGGTCAGCCAGTTGACGAAGAATCATCGTGATCTCATCCGGGCGCGACGTATGGGGACAATGCCCGGCCTCTATCTCGATCGGCCGGACTCCAAGCCGTGTCTCGGCAACCCTGCGCGACCATGCGGGATTGAGAGTGCGATCCTTCGAGCTCACGATCGACGCACATCGAGCGCTCGGCCAGTCGACCAGAGGACTCGGTTCCATCGTCAGATGTCGCGTGTCGAACAATTCTACGGTGTTCAGAGCCGGGAGCACAGCATCCAACTCACAATCATGGAACAGAAAGTCACGGGCGAGCGTGGCATGCTCTGCGGAATCGAACCACCGGGATCCCGATTCGATCCAGGCCGCTGAAAACATCGATCGGTCGCTGACAAATTGATCGTAGACGCTTCGTCCCGGCTCGGGTATCACGGCCGCCTCGAAGACCAGACAATCAGCCGATGAGGCGATCAATGGAAGAAAGACCCCACTGAAGGAGTGGGCCACCACGAGACGAGGGCGGATCGCCGGCATGGCGTGGACAATGAAATCAGCATACGCACCCAGAGTCCAGGCCGGCTTGCTCTTGGGCAGATCGGGGGCGGAGACAGAGTGTCCATGGCTTCGGAGTCGGTCCGCCACCCCTGCCCACGCCGTGGCGTTCTGGGTCGAACCGTGGATGAGTGTGAAACCAGCCATCGACTTCCAAGACCCTGGCTACTGCGGTTGAGACGTGTCGATACAGGCGCCGTTTACACACTCCGGGCTGGGAGAGCGGGCAATCACGCATGGAGCCAAAATCCGAGATTCCTGCTGATAGAGCGTCTCGTATGCCGCAAGGTGCAGTGTCATCGCCAGCAATTCGGTTTCATTCACGGTCGACCGCGAATAGACGAGATAGGACCATGGCCCGCCACACGCACTCGAGCCCAGCGGCAGCGCCGCACATTCAGCCGGGCCCTGGCACGATCGGTCTTCAGTGAACGCGTAAATGTCCTGATACAGGGCCTCGAGCGTGGCCCTGTCGGTCATTCGTGTGGGCACAACCCTTTGACTCTCATTGCACCCCATGAGTCCGACGATGCCGAACAGGAGCAGGATGGTTTTGCTCATATGGCTGCCGTGCTGACACCCGCTATGGCGAGGTTGGCCATCAAGAGCGACGCATGCACCAATCGAGGAGTCATGGCCCCCTACACAGCCCTCTGCAGCCGGTTGTCAGATGGCTTGCTTCCCAGGCGGCGAATCAAGTGCCTCGTTCCATTCATGAAAAGCGCCGAATTCACTGACGTTCCAGCCAAACCGTGAAAATCGACCGCCCACCGGCTTGCATGGGTAGGCGCACGGAGCCGCCGGGATGGGACCATGGACACCCTCGTCCAAAAAGATAAGCATCCGGCTCAGATCGACTCGGGCGATATGCCTGCGAACGCGATCGTTGCCGCACCAATGCCACACCCGAACCAAGCCGTAGATTCGCCCATCTTGACCAACCTCGATGCCCGCGCGGGTCGCTTCACTCAAAGCTGCGGAACAACCAGGCAGGCGACGGAACCCAGGAAGTTGCACGACCCGATCGTCGGCCAGGACGATCCCCCGCTCAACCCAGCCTTTCGTAGGCATCGGATTGGTCAGCTTGTCCACGCGCTCGACGGAATCGCGTGACCGCGCCCACGAGAAGCCGAGTGCGGATGGCGGCATGGCTTCGATTGGGGACCAGCACAAAGCCGCCAGGACTCCACAGATTCCAGCTGCGACGCTCGAAAGGAGCAGGATCATATGGAAACGATTCTTCATGGCTCGATGTCAACCCCCTTCAAAGACCTCGAGAGCAACCGGTTCGGAGCGTACGATCCCCGCCCAGTTGCCGGTTCCCGATTGAAACAGCCCTCGAAACTGCGCCGGACCAGGGGCGACTTGGTCTAGCACCATTCTTACCTGCCAGATCAGGGCCCTGTTGGGTGGCAGCCGAAAAGGATCGGTCGTGGCTGAGTACCCGGTAAAGAGTGTGATCCCGCCACCCAGGCGGGCACCCGTTGCGTCGATTAGCTCGAAACTGTCCCAGTCAGCTGCACAGACCCCGACCGCTTCCGTGCTGGCGTTGGTCAGCGTGTACGTGACGGTGATGTTCGTGCCGTATGTCATACGCGACGGCTCGACGTGGACAGCGAGTCGGAAGGGGTTTCCCGTCAACCGTGGTCCCCCAGGTACTCCACAGAGTGAGGGCTGGCACGCTGATGCACAGCTCGTGATAAGCAAGCCCCCCGCAGAAACGACGAGCACAAGGATCAGACGAAACATGCACAGCCTTTCTACCTGCCCAATGCCCCGACCAAGCTGCGGCGCAGCAAGCACTGGTCCGTATAGCTGAATAAAGGCTGGGAAAAACGACTGGTTGTTCACTTGAGTCTCGTGAGACTCCCTTGCGAATGAATATACGCCGCTCAGGATTGGTGGGACAAGGGTCGATATTGAGCGACACGCGGAGCGGACACCGCATGTCATGCGGCGTCACTTTGCACGCGCGCGCAGCCACGACAGGACCGCAGGCGCATCCGCGTTGGAAGGGAAGACCGGGTAGACGACGTGCACGATGCGTCGGCCCTCGGCGATCAGGCTCAGGCGCTTCAGCAGGGTCCATGGCCTGTACCGGAACGTGGGCAGGCGCAGGGTGCGGGTGAGCTCGAGACGGTCGTCGCTGAGGACGGGGAACGGCAGGTGGAGACGGGCCGCCATCTCTCTCTGGTAGTCCGTGGATTGAGTACTCAGCCCGTACACGGCCGCCCCCAGGTCCCGCAACTCGGTGAAATGGTCCCGGAACGCACAATTCTGCGGCGTGCATCCCCGCGCCCCCGGAATGTCGTCCCAGCCGGGGGGTGAAGGCTGGTCGGGGAGCCCGGTGCGCGGATAGGCATAGATCACCGAGAAGCGCGTCGTGCCCGCCGACAGGTCGACCGCACCGCCGGTCGTCGCCGGGAGCGAGATCGACGGCAGGTCCAGACCAACGAGGTGGGCGCAGGCCCCGTCATCGTCAGGAGCAGGGAGGTTCGGAGGAACGGAGTAGAGGTCGTCCTGGCGCATGGATGCGTGTCCGCTTGACGCGACCTCAACCCGCGGTGTCGTGACCGAAACAGAGGCGATATCCGTTGCAGTCCTCGATTTCGAAGTCGCGACAGCCATAGGGTTGGTCACAGATGTCTCGAGCGATCTTGACCCCCTTGGACTTGAGCTCCGCAATCAGGACGTCGGCATTGTCGACCCAGATGTACGCGTCCCATGCCCCGCGCTCCGGATCGACCAGGCGGTTGGGCCGCATGACCCCCGCCGCCTCGAGCTGGGCCAGCATGATGCAGACACCGTTTCGGAGGACCATGCAGAAGGTCGGAGGCTCATTCCATAAGCGCTCGTACGCAAAACCAAGCTTGTCCCGGTAGTAGTTGGCCGTGGCGACGACGTCGTCGACGACGAAACAGGGCGCGATATTCCATCGCGGGCGACGTGCGTCATGGTGGTCGGCCATTCATCCTCCGCCCGGCTGTCAGTCATGCTCCGACATGGGAGACAGCATAGCAGCCTTGGTCTTCTACATTGGGGTAAGCCAGTCGCACAGGGTCGCATGGGCTGTGCTGGATGGGTCGAGAAAATCCATGTGGCCTGTGTCGGGCAGCTCCAGCAGGTCGACCCTGTCGCCGGCAGCCCGGGCGGCCTCCGTGTAGCTGCGGGAGATCTCGATGGGAACGATATCGTCGGCGGTGCCATGGATGACAAGTTGCCGCACACCCAACGGCAGCATCGCCCGAGGGGAGGCCGCCTGGTAGCGCGCAGCCTGGTCGGTCGGTGAGCCAGCCAGAAGCTCAGCGACGGCGCCACCCCCGACACCAAGATCGTAGGCACGAACCAGGTCAGCAACCGGAGCCATGCCAACCACCGCCCTGATCTTCACTCGTGGCCTTCGCGCCGCCGACCACAGGGCCAGGTGGCCTCCGGCGGAATGGCCAACCACGGTGACGCGAGCGAGGTCAAGGTCGATGCCGTCGGCGACGAGGCTCGTCAGATGTCCGATGCCTGCGATTGCGTCGTCGAAAGTGCCCGGCCATCCACCAGCGGCTGTCCCCAGGCGACGGTACTCCAGGTTCCAGACGGCGAAACCCCGAGCTGCAAGGTCATGAGCGATCGCCGTCATTTGGTCCCGGCCATAGGGCATCCGCCAGAATCCTCCGTGCAGAAGGCAGACGACTGAGGCTCGGGGGCCGGCCGGAAGGTACAGATCACCTTGCTGGTCCCCGAACGGGCCGTACCTGTAAGTTCTCACTGCTGTCGGTGGGTCGCGTCCAGGCTGACGACCGGCTCGTCGCCGATGACTTCGGCGCTGTGCGGAGTCCCACGAGGCACGGCGATGCTGTCGCCTGCCTGCAGGATGGCTCGGCTCCCCCCGATGGTGATGCAGAAGCGGCCGGAGAGCACGGCGTCGATCTTGTCGACCTCGTGGTCGTGCTGCGGGAAGAACGTCCCGGGCGCATAGACGTAGCGCGTAACGGCGTAGCCGAGCCTCTCCAGCCTCAGCCTGAGCGCCTTCTCGGAGAGTGGTCCGTCCCTCTTCTCGTCCCAGTGCGCGATTCCGACGGGTGGATCGGGTCGCGGGGTCACGCCCGATTCGCGGCATCCGGTTCGACGACGACGGCGGTTCCGTAGCACAGGACCTCGGTCACTCCCTGCATGATCTCGTTGGCGTCATATCGGACGCCCACGACGGCATTCGCCCCGACTTCCTCGGCATGCCGCAGCATCTCCTGGAACGCCTCAAGCCGGGTCTTCTCGCACAACTCGGTGAACAGCGTGATGTTTCCCCCGATGAGGGTCTGCAGCGATGCGCCGATGGTGCCGAACACCGATCGGGAACGGACCGTGATCCCCCGCACCACACCGAGCATCCGCTTGACCCGGAAACCGTCGAGCGTGAAGGTCGTCGTAGTCATGGATGGCTGCATGGTCCTCCTCCCATCGCGCTTCGCCTGGGAACATGGGCGCTCGCTCGATCACGATACGTTGCATGCCGGCTGCCGGTTCCACTCATGCCGCCTCACAGGCCGGGGCAGATCCGTCTCGCCTGCGTGGCGCTGATCTCCCGGTCGACGCCCGCGATCAGTACCATGAACCCTCCCGTGGATGGATTCAGGCGAAGCGTCGTGCACAGCGTCCGGGTCTTCGCGGCCACCTGCTTCTGCTCTTCCGGCGTGAGAGGGGAGTATTCCTTGCGGTAGGGGAACGGCCAGCCATAACCCCATCGGTAAGGAGTGCGCAGGCCCGGGCCGCCTCCCACGCGCACGCCGTTGTACATCGCTTCCGACAAGGCCTCGTTGTGAGTGATGTCTGCCACACAATCCCGAAGAGACTTGTCCGCGAGCTCCCGCGCTGCCGCCGTGCCGCCGGGCCAATAGGCGACGTCGTGGAGGTAGCAACAGCTGTAGTAGCTGCCATCGGGAAACATGCTGCACCCGTCGCTCCTGAAATCAGCGAGGTCCGTTTTCATCACAGGCCGGCAGGCTGCCAGCGACAGACACAGGGAGAGCCACGCCGCGAGGAGTGCAGCTCGCGCGATGCTCGTGCTGGAAGCAGCCCGCTGGCCCCGCGAAGCGGGGAAGTCGGCTGGCTCGCATAGTGAGACCGCATCAGGTTGAAGAACAGCCAGCCGGTTTGAACACGCGCTTCGTCGAGGCTGGGTACTTTGCCAGCTTCGCAGGCGGGCGGGTCGGACGCCGCACGAGCTCGCCGCCACAGTTCGGGCACTTGAAGTGGAGTCTCGAGTCGGCACAGGTGGCGCAGAAGGTGCACTCGAAAGTGCAGATGTAGGCCTGCTTGGAGTCCGGGGGCAAATCAACATCGCAGCACTCGCAGCCCGGTCTAAGCTCCAGCACGGTCCTCTCCTATGGCCTGCGCAACGGTCAGGCAGCCCGTCATTCATACTGCTCCGGATGCTGCGAGCCGTCCTCCGAGTCGTTGAACCACAAAATGCCGCTGACGCGGCGGCTTCGTGCGAAGGATTCCAGCGCCGCACATACCTCCCTCTGCGAGTATGCCCAGGAGGCCGGATAGCGGTCCACCTGCCCATTACCCAACACGTACTCGATTTCGGCGTCAGGCGGTCCCGGGTCTGACTTAACCCCCAGTATCGTTCGGTAGAACGCAGCCGTGGCAGGCACATCAGGCACCAGTAGCAGCGGAGCGCCTTGGACAAATTGCTCCGGTGTGTTCGTGGGCACGTTGGGCATTGCAATATCTCCTGGCACTTGCTCCCAGCACCGCAGTGGGTCCGAGCGTGCTGCCTAATCCGCTGCAGCTCATGGTACTTTGGCCGGCCCCCATGTCGTCGCGAATGCGATCGGTGGAATCGTCGCGACGCACGACGGGTCGGGAGGTCGCGTCGGGTCCTCCCAGAACTGCAGTTCAATCGCCGCGTGACACCGAGAGGGGCGGGCATCGTGCCCCTCGTCAGGGAACTCCACGAGGTACGCATGGCTGAGCGTGGAAGCGATGCGACGCGCCTGGTCGGTCGAAGTTCGGTCATCGAAGTAGCCTGTCAGGATCAGCGTTGGAATATCGCTGCGCACAGGGGTACGCGTCGACGCGTCGGCTGATCGGGGAAGCCATTCTTCGCAATCGCGCCTGACGACGCGCCGAAATGGAGGCCGCGCGCGAGCGTTCACCGCCTTGAGGGTTTTCAGCGACGCAGGGCCGTAGTCATCGTAACAATTGACCAGTTCGCGCAGCGCACGGTTCGCCAAGCGCCCGGGTGCTCGGTCATCCCCTACAATCTCGCGGGCCGCCCGTGAACGGTCACCGCCGCGCAGCTCGTGCAACAGGAAGGGGACGCGGCCCAATCCCGTGCTCGTCCCCAGGCGTTCGCGAATGCCGGCGACGAGCCGGTCGCCATCCAGCCAGGCCGTCTCGCTGCGGCCATCCGGAAGCGCGACCGGTACAGGAAGGGGCGACTTCGACAGATTCGCGTAGTCCTCATCAAAATCCTGGTCAACGGTTGGAAAAGCCTCGCGACACGACGGCTGAAGTGTGCATGCCGCGAAGAGCCGCTCGAACGCTCGCTGGGTGGAGAACGGTTGTTCAGACTGCATCGAGAAACTGAGCGCCATTGGACTGACAAGCACGACAGAGCGGATCGCCGGCCCATCGAGGGCCATCGCTTCCTGGGCGAGACGTCCGCCGTAGGATGGGCCACGGATATCCCACGACACATAGCCCAGCGCGCGCCGCAAGTCGATCAGGTCGGAGACGTTGGCCGCCGTGTTGTACGCCAGCCGATCGACTCCCTTCTGGTCGAGCTCGCCGACGCAGGCGTGGCGTGCGTCACGCAGCTTCCTTCTCTTCTCGGCGCCTTCTCGAAGGTTGGAGGCCGAATCGGCGACGAGGTCGTATGCGCGGCACAGCTTCGGTTCCGAAGACCCGGCGCCCCGCTGGTCGTAGATCACGACGTCACGATGCAGGGGGAGTGGACCCTTCGCTATGCCCGCCGAATAAAGGCGGATCCCTCCCGGGCCGCCTGGGCCGCCATGCAGCACGACGAGCGGCGGGACACCGCTCGGCTCCTTGGCGCGAAAGATCTCCACGGCCAGTCGGACCGTGCTCGCGGTCGGACGATCACGTGACTCCGGCACGACCAGCCAGCCGCATTCACGCCGAGCGTCGCGCGCCCATTCGCCATTCTCCAGGCAATCGCCGCGCTCGAATCGTGGAAGCGCCGACTGTGCGGCC
>Ga0075421_100001469_pt1 | contig 27629 bp, 17 predicted proteins | sample SoiMetdeltSBSDD5_FD_75292 | JGI IMG/M metagenome (GOLD analysis project Ga0075421, IMG submission 75292) | Bulk soil microbial communities from a Populus tree surrounding site in Tennessee, USA - Soil MetaG P. deltoides SBSDD5 | ecosystem: Environmental > Terrestrial > Soil > Tree plantation... | reverse complement strand
CTCAATTCCAATGCCGTGGTCAACATCAATCCGGCCTCCAATCTGGCTGCGACCGGCAGCGGGTTGGCGTCCTACTGGCGGCCGACCGAGATCCTGAACGCGCGGACGATGAAGTTCACCGTCTCGTATGACTTCTGATCTGAGTTAACGGAGAGGCGGAGGGAACGTATTCACACGGGGGAACGGAGAAACCGAGGATTTTTGTTATTCTCCGTTCCTCTGTTGCTCCGTGTGACTCTGTTACCTCCATCTCCTCCAATCCTAAATCCCGCGTCGCGAAATCCAGCGTCGACTTCGAGTTCTGATCCTGTAGACGACAGGTGTGTAGCGGCGGGTTTGTAGCGGCGGGTTTGACTTCACCGCCTGCGAGGCGTAGATTCCACCCACCTCTGATCTATCAGAGATCCAGCCCCTCGTAGGTCGCTCGTTCCCCAGGTCGGTCACCCATGTTGGGGCGTTGGCGAGATCCAACGCCCAGGAGTGAGAACACATGCGTGTCGCGCTCCGGTGTGCCGTCGTACTGGTTTGGACGGCCCTGCTGCCCTCACTGGCTTTCGCGCAAGCGTCAATCACAGGCACTGTCAAGGACACTTCGGGCGCCGTACTCCCCGGAGTGACCGTAGAGGCCGCGAGCCCTGTACTGATCGAAAAGGCCCGCGAGTCGGTCACCGACGCCAACGGCCGCTTCCAGGTCGTTGACTTGCGCCCCGGAGCATACATGGTTACGTTCTCGCTGGCAGGATTCAACACCGTAAAGCGCGACGGGGTCGTGCTCAGCGGATCGGCGGCAATCAATGTCGACGCTGAGCTCCGCGTCGGGTCGCTGGAAGAAACAATTACAGTGACCGGTGAGGCGCCAGTCGTCGACGTCACGAGCACCACGCAGCAGCGCGTTCTCAGCTCGGAAACGATCGACGCGTTGCCGAGCGCGCGCAATTACTTCGGCCTGGCACGCATGATTCCAGGCACGCTTGGCGGCGGCAACGACGTGGGCGGATCGCTGATCCAGGACGTCGGCCAGAGCGTCACCGTGCACGGAAGCCGTAACGTCGATCAGCGCGTCACCGTGAACGGGGTCAACACCATGACCCTTCAAGCCGGCGGCAACATCGGCGGGCAGACACCGGACGTCGGCTCCGCGGCCGAGGTGAGCGTTGATACCAGCTCGCTCTCGGCTGACCTTCCGACCGGTGGCATTCGGATCAATTTCGTTCCGAAGGATGGCGGCAACCAATTCTCGAATTCCTTGTTCTTCACCTTCTCGAACGAAAGCCTGCAGGGCAGCAATTTCACGACCGAACTGCAGCAAGCGGGTCTGCTCGCGCCACAGCGCATCGTGAAGAACGTGGACGTCAACGAATCGCTTGGCGGCCCGTTCAAACGTGACAAGGTCTGGTTCTGGTTCTCCACGCGTTACAACGAAACCGAGAACGAGGTCGCCATCTTCAGGAACAGGAACGAGTACGACCCCACCAAGTTCCTCTACGATCCTGACACGGGCCAACCCGGCGTAAACAAGGGCTGGCAGTCGAACAACAGTATCCGAGTGACGTGGCAGGCGACTCCGCGCAACAAGATCGCCGGTACCTACAAGTTCGACAAGTGGTGCAACTGTCCCAACAACATCAGCGCGACAACGGCGCCCGAGGCCGGACGCGATCGGCGCTTCCCGCGGCTGGCGCAGGAGCACCTCGAGTGGACGTCGCCCGTCACCAACCGTCTGCTGTTCGAAGCGGTCGGCCTGCATCTCTACGAGCGCTGGGGCAACATGCACTATCGCGCTGACGGCGGATCACTCGACGATCCAAACCTCGAGGCGGTTCTACCGCAACTGATCGGCGTTCTCGAGCAGAGCAACGGCTTGAACTACCGCATTCTGACAAACTACAACAACACATCCGTCCCGAGCTTCACGTATCGCGCGGCCGCCACCTATGTGACGGGGTCTCACGCTTTCAAGGTCGGGTTCAACAACACGCAGGGGCACCTGGACGAGTATCTGTATACGCTCAACCCGATCAGCTATCGCTTCAACTTCGGTGTGCCCAATCGCATCACCGAGCGTGCGTTCCCGTATCGGGCGATCACCAACCTCAATAACGACCTCGGCCTGTACGCCCAGGACCGCTGGTCGCTCAATCGCTGGACCATCCAGGGCGCGATTCGCTTCGACTATTTCGCGACTGGCTTCCCCGAACAGACTGTTGGACCGGCACAACTCACGCCGACGCGGAACATCACATTCCCCGCGCAGGACAACATCTCGTGGAAGGACCTGACATATCGCAGCGGCCTCGCGTACGACCTGTTTGGCACCGGCAAGACGGCCGTGAAGATGGCGTTCAACAAGTACCTGCTTGGACAGACGCTGAATGGACTCGGCCGCAATCCCAACCCGGTCTTGACGCTGCGGACGACGGCGAATCGTCCCTGGGACGATCGCGCGGGGCGTGGGATCAACAACGACTTCATCCCGCAGTGCGACTTGCTCAATCCGCTCGCCAATGGCGAGTGCGGCCCCATCGACGACACGGCGTTCGGAACGTCGGTAGCCGGCGAGCAGTTCGACAAGAACCTGATCTCAGGTTTCAATCACCGCCAGACCAACTGGGAATTCTCGGCTGGTGTCCAGCACGAACTCATACCGCGCGTGGCACTCGACGTCGGCTACTTCCGTCGCGCGTGGGCACACTTCCAGGTGACCGATAACGTGCTCGTCGGCCCCGAGGACTTCACGCGGTTCGATATGGTGGCGCCGCTCGACCCGCGGCTTCCAAACGGTGGCGGCTACACCTTGAGCGGGTTCTACGACGTCAATCAATCCAAGTTCGGTCAGGTCCGCAACCTGAACGCGCTCTCGGACGACTACGGCTCGCAGTTCGAGAACTGGAACGGTGTAGACGTGACGGTCAACTCGCGACTGAGCAATGGCCTCACGGTCCAGGGTGGGCTCTCCACGGGCAAGACCATGGAAGACAACTGCGAGATCGTGGCCAAGCTGCCGGAGATGAACAACCTCGGAGCGAATGGCACACTGCCGGCATCCTGGCGAGCGGCGCAATATTGCCGCCGTGAGTCACCGTTCCTGACACAGTTCAAGCTGTATGGCGTCTACATCATTCCCAAAGTAGACGTGCAGATATCAGGGTCCTTTCGCACGACACCGGGACAGATCATCGTGGGACAGACCCCACCCAATACTGACGTCAACGCCGGCTTTGTGGCGACTAACGCCTATCTGGCGGCCAACTCCACGCTCGGGCGGGCGCTGTCAGGCGGAACGCCGAACGTCACCCTGCAGCTCGTCGAGCCGCAAAGCAAGTACCTGGATTATCGGAACGAGCTCGACCTTCGCTTCGGCAAGATCCTGCGCATGGGCCGATCGCGCGCCATTGTGAGCGTGGATCTGTACAACGCGCTCAACTCCAACGCGACCATCAACGTCAATCAAGCGTTCGCGTCGTATCTGGCGCCGACGGAGATCCTGAACCCGCGAGTCGCGAAGTTCAGCGTGAATTTCGACTTCTGATCTCGAGAACGCCCAACTTCCAACTTCCAACTCCCAAACAGAGCTATCTTGGGAGTTGGGATTTGGGAATTGGGAGTTGACACCAACGTGAGCCGAGCGAACATCACGCGAGCGATCAGCATCCTGCTCTTGATTGCTCCAACCCCGGCTTTTGCTCAGCGAGATCTCTCGGGGAACTGGACTGCCCTCTACCACGAAGATCAACCGCATCGCATTCCCGGGCCCGAGCTTGGTGACTACACAGGGATCCCTCTCAACGACGCCGGGCGCCTGAAAGCCGACAGTTGGGACGCCTCGATCCTCACGCTGCGCGAACACCAGGCCAAGCCGCATCCCTCCACGTACTCGCTGCGCGGACCGGCCAACATCCGCATCACTCGGCAGCTCGATCCCGTCACGCAGGAGACCATCGGCTACGAACTCTTCGGCACGTTCGGACAAGCCACTCGCCTGATCTGGCTGGACGGGCGTCCACACCCTCCCGAGTACGCGCTGCACACATGGGCTGGATTCTCGACGGCTCGCTGGGACGGCAACAGCCTGGACGTCGTCACCTCGCATCTCAAGGTCGGCTGGCTGCAACGGAACGGCGTCGCGCACAGCGACAGAGCGACGATGACCGAGCGCTTCATCAGGCACGGGAACTATCTGACGGTGGTGACGATTGTCGACGATCCGATCTACCTGGAAGAGCCATTCATCCGGACGACGAACTGGGTTCTCAATCCGGACCAGGAGGTTCGACGAACGCAGTTCGACGTGGTGGACGAAGTCGCGGTGCGACGCAAGGGCGAGGTGCCGCACTACCTTCCTGGATCGCCGGAAGCGACTCGCAAGCTGACGGAGTTTGCGTCCAGGTTCAAGTTGCCGCCGGGGGGCGCGCGCGGCGGCGCCGCGACGACGTACCCGGGTGGGGTCAGACCCCTTGATACCAATAGACTCAAGGGGTCTGACCCCAATTTAGACCCGCCCGGGCAGATCCAGACCGTACACGTTCAAGGAAACGTGCACATGCTCGTCGGCGCCGGCGCCAACATCGTCGTCCAGGCTGGCGATGAAGGTGTTCTCGTGATTGACACTGGCCCCGGCCCGCGTGGCGCCGACGTGCTGGCCGCCATCCGCCGGATATCTTCAAAACCGATTCGAATCGTCATCAACACCCACGTCCATGCCGATCACAGCGGCGGGAACGAGACGCTTGCCGCGGCCGGGCGCTCGCTTGGAGGAAACGCGCCTGGCAACTCCGGGCTACCACTCGACACGGCGCGGGTCCTCGCACACGAGAACGTGCTCAAGCGCATGAGCGCGCCCTCGGGCGAGCCATCGCCCAGGCCATTCGCCGCGTGGCCGACCGAGACCTTCTTCGGTGAAGACAAGGAGCTCTTCTTCAACGACGAGGCCATCCAGTTGATTCATCAGCCTGGTCACACTGACGGCGACGTCCTGGTCTTCTTTCGCCGGTCCGACGTCGCTGCGAGTGGAGATCTCTTTACGACCATGACCTACCCGGTCGTCGACGCGCAGAACGGCGGCAGCGTGCAGGGTGTCATCGACGGCCTGAACCGCCTGCTTGACATCACGATCCCGAAGGACAAGGAAGAGGGAGGCACTTACGTCGTCCCGGGTCATGGCCGGCTGGCAGATGAAGCCGATGTCGTCGAGTTCCGCGACATGGTGACGATCGTTCGCGATCGGATCCAGGATCTCGTCGCAAAAGGCAAGACGCTCGCGGAAGTAAAAGCCGCGAAACCGACGGCCGACTACGACGGACGCTACGGCGCGACAACCGGCTCGTCGACGACGGACATGTTCATCGACGCTATATATCGCGAGCTCGTGTCGAAACGCTGAACCTCGCGATCGTGTCTGCCACCGTCGGCGGCAACAGCCCGGCGACTCGCGCAGTGACCGCGACAGGTACGCCCAGAACATCGCGTGGCAGCACGTTGACGGGGCTGCGCACTGCGATGGTGGGATACGCGCGATGCTCGTGCAGATCGAGCGCAATCTCGGCGCCGGAATTGCCGATGCCCATGTTCGTGTGCAGGTGCAGCCGGTCGTAATGTCTCCGCCACGTCGCTGCGACATTCTGTCCGCGGTCGAGAATGGTGTATGGAATGTTCGTCCGCGAGAGACACGCGCCCACCGCAAGACCGGCCGGTCCCGCCGATCACGATGGCGGAAGGTCTCACGGCACGCGTGATGAGACGTAGGCGGTGATATTGACGAAGTCTTCCACGGTCAGCTTGGCGACTGCCGTCTTCATGGTCTTGGTCTGACGCGTGCCCTGCTGCATGTCATGCAGCTGCCGGACGATGTAGCTCGCCGAGCGGCCGGCGATGCCGGGCACTGTCGCAGTACCCTTCAGATCAGCGCCGTGACACGTCGTACAACGTGCAGTTCTGCCGTCTCCGCCCGTGGTGACGAGCGCCTCACCTTTTGCGATCGAGCCAATCGGTACATACGCGACGAAGCCCGAGCGTGGATCGCGTGACAGCTCCGTCGCCTCGGGCTGCTCCGGCATCTCGATGATGCGTTGGCGGAGCGGCTCCTGCGACGCGTCGCCGATGGGCAGGAAGAGACCGTTCGTCGTGGCTCGCACGCGAGGCGCCTGATCGCTTTCGACGACCCTGACCCACTTCCGCCACGGCATTGATGCAAAGTACTCGGCCGCCGCCTTCACCTCAGAGTCGGTCAGCGATCTGGCGATCGCGATCATCTCGTTCGTGTTCGCCTTGCGCGGGTCGGCGCTCTTTCGAAGGCCACTCTTGAAGTCGGCGAGCTGCTGCTGGATGTAGGCGGCAGGCAGCCCGGCCACTCCGCCGTTTTCCATCTTTCCCTGACCGTTCGGATAGTGACAGAGCCCGCAGGCTCGAATGCCGTCAGCCTGCCGGCCCCTTGCCACGATCTCGGGCATGGACGGATGGTCGTCGGGATACCAGTCTCCGGGACCGTAGTCGAAGTGTGCCTCGTTTCGCGTGAACGACTTGTTGCTGCCGGGCAACGTCCGCTTGATGCCATTTTCAGGAGTCGGCGTCACCGGGTAGGCGCAATCGGGAAACGGGCGCGCGGTCGGTGGGCACGACGGCCCTGACTCTCCCGGCGCAGGCGGTTTCATGTAGCCGTACGCCCAGTGTGGCGCCTCGTCAGTGGTCTGGGCAGGGAGTGAGACCGCGACAACAAACGACGTCGACATCGCCACAAGCAAGGTCTTCATCATGGACTATCGGCTCTCCAGCGGAAGCGTCACTTCACACGGCCGCGGAGTCCACTTCGAGCCGTCGGGCTCGCGCTTGAAGTGCGTCGACGTCATCAGCGGCTGCGTGAGATAGGTCGGGTCGTCGAGCGACGAGGTGACAATCAGCCAGACGTCACCGCTCGGTTCGTCTGAGCGATCGAAGAATTCGGTGAGCACAGCTCCGCCGGTGTAAGGAACGCCGTTCCGGCGCATATATCCCGGCCGCATCCGCGTGGTGACGACTTTCAACGATCCCGTCAACTGCGCGGCCGGATTCGCTCCACCGCCACGGCCACCGCCACCTCCGCCGCCTGCGGGCGCGATCCCCTGGCCTTCAGCCACCGTCTCCCACGAAGCAACAGACTGCCCCTGCCACTGCGGCTCACCGGCCGACGACTGCGAGGCGCCGAACCGGAACAGGCGTACTTGTTGCCCGTTGTCGGTCTCGAACTTCAACGTCGTGTCGTCCTGCCACGACACACGCAGCCGGATCGGCATCCGCATGATGCCGCCCGCTCCGAATGCGCGGCATTGCTCGCCCGCCGCGATGTCTTTTTGCGGATCCCAGGCGTTGGCGGCTTTCTGCCCGGCATCGTTGAGTGGAACGCCCACTGCATCACCCTTGGGAGGAGTGACCATGCGAAAGCGCCAATCTTCTGTGATGACGGCAGCCCAGACGCCCGTGAAGTCGGCGGGAGCCATCGCTCGCGGAGTGCTCCCTGGTTGCGCGGCCTGCTGACCGCCAACGGTACCGCCGGCCAGCACGAACGAGAAGACTGCTGAAGCCAGCGCGGACCTCATTTCTTACCGCTCACACTGCTGAAAACAGTTTCTATAAACCGATCGGTAGTCCAATTCCCGGTCGTCGCACCATAGATGCCATCGTACTCGAGCGACGGGCGCGCGGCTTTGATCTGCTGCAACGTCATCCCTTTTTTCGCCATCTCCTGCACGCGATCGCGAATGATGGTGACCATGTCGCGGTAATCGACGACGTCCGCCTCATTGCAGATTCGACCGTGACCGGGGATGACACGCGTCCCGCCCATCTGATTTCGTTCCGGCACCGTCAACTCGATGATGGCATTCAACGCGTCGATGACGCCCTGCACGCTTCCACCACGCGCCGTGTCGATGACGGGATAACTCGTGGTCACAAACACGTCGCCGGTCACGACCACATCGGACTTGCGGAAGAACACGAGGATGTCGCCGTCCGTGTGCGCGGCCGGCTGGCTGATCAGTTGAACGGGCTCACCGTTCGAGAAGAGATCCTTGCGTGGCGTGAAGAACGTCGAGGCCGGCAGCGCATCTCCCGTCAGCGGCGGAACACCCTCGCTGCCAGTCGACATGCGATTGAACGCATTCTCGTGCGCGACCGTCACCACGCCGACATTCTGGCCCGGCGCGCCACCACCGCCACCGCCCGGCTGCGGTCCCCGTGTGCCGCGCTGCGACTTGACGATGACGTCGTTGCCGGCTATGTGATCGCTGTCGGCGTTCGTGTTGACCAGAAATCGGATCGGTCGAGTCGTCAGACGGTTCACCGCCGTCAGCAACCGCTGGCTCTGACCGGATCCGCCAGCGTCGACGACGAACGCGCCTTCCTCGCCAATCTGCACGGCGACGTTGGCGCCCGCGCCGGCGATCATGTGCACATTGCCCTGGACACGGAGGATTTCGAGACCTTCGACGATGAGCGGAGGCGGAGGCGGAGTGATCGGCACGGTGGTGACAGGCTGCTGCGCATGCAGGGCCAGCAGGCCCATCGAACACAACGCACCCGCGACGAGAGCAGCCAGTCGCATCTCAGCGTGTAGCGGAAGGCGCTGGCGACGGCTTCTTCGCCAGCATCTCTTTGATCTTGAGCTCGTATTCGGGATACGTCGTCGCCTTCCCGCCTTGCGTGGCTTCGAACGGGATGCCGTGCTTCTTCGCGTACCCGTCTTGCTTCGTTCCCCAGGGATAATGCGGCACGTAGCCAATCGCGGTCCCCGCCACTTCGTCGACGACCTCGAACAGCCACCGCTGATCCACCGTGATGTTCGAGCTGCGAACCCAGTGCGACGTTCGAACGAACGGCTCCTCGAGATACACCGGGTCATCCACGATCGTCATCAGCGTGAGCTGATCGCCGTGCCGGATGAAGTGCTCGGTCATCGTCGCCTTGGTGCTGGCAGGGACACCATTTCTCTGGATGACACCGTACTTCATGTGAGTGGTCGTAATCGTGAGTCGGTTCCCTTCGACTTTCCCGGTCGAGAAGCCTTCCCACAAGTACTCGGCATTCGGCGAGGGATGCGGCCGTCCGTCCATCCAGATAACGCGATCGTCGCGACCGAACACACCTTCGAGGGTATACGCAACCAGTTCGTGCGTGACCGGGTCCACGCGCTTGATGATCCGCATGTTGGGACCAGGGCCTCGCATGAAGTACACAGCCGGATGCGGCTGAGCCATCCGTTCCGGAAGGGACAGGATCGAGGCGTCCCAATGAGACGCCTTCTGACGAGCGGCGTCGTTGATGGGCAGGCCGGTGTAGTCGCCGAGCTCTGCCCCGGGGCCACGATGCGGCTGATCTTCGTGGACGCGCGCCGCCCACTCACCGGAGATGTCGACCTGCTGCTGCGCGAACGCAGGAACGGCGGTCAATACCATCAACACGACCAGGGTCTTGACGATCGTCATGAGCGCCACCCTTTGTGTGATCCGACAAATGCGACTGATATTACAGCTTTGGGCCACGAAGATCACAGCGCGGCGAAGCCGCAACCAAGCCGCGCTGTGATCAAGATCCTGTGCCTTCTAGTGACACTCTCGCTAGCAGTATTTGCCAGAAAAACAAACTTCAGCGCGATAGTGTCACGAAGGCTCGAGCCACGAAGATCACGATGACCACCAAGATCTTGTTTGTGGCGAACATGGTCAAGAGACGAGTACGTTCCCGTCGAACAGCGCGCGAGCCGTGCTGATGATTGCCGCCTCGCTGACCACGGTCTTTCCGTCTTGGACGTCGGTAGTGAGCGACACCGGGCTCGCTCCTGTCGGATGTTCGACGAGCATCATCTTCCTGGTCCCATCGGGAATGCGAGCGAGCGAATGCGCGGGGCTCTCGGGAAGCAGGCACGCGGTTGCCACGCTAACGGCGGCGAAGACACCAATGGTGGCGTGGGCGCGATGCGGGATGAACGAGCGCGTCGAGATCGCACCACCGTCTCGAGGCGGAGCCAGCAGGATCATCTTCGGGACGGTCTGATCCTTCACGTCGCCGAGGTTCATCATCGGGCCGACTGTGAGGCGGATGGCTTCGATCTGCGCTTTGAGCTCGGTGTCTTTGTCGAGTTGTTCGCGAGTCTCGTAGCCGGTGCGGCCGACGTCGGCGGCGCGCATCACGACAACGGGCATGCCGTTGTCGATGCAGGTGACCTCGATGCCGTTGACGACGTCAACGGCGCGGCCAGTCGGCAGCAACGCGCCACACGTCGATCCCGCGGTGTCAGAAAAGCTGAGTGGAATCGGCGCTGCAGTTCCCGGCACGCCATCGATGCGCGCGTTTCCCTGGTACTCCGGCTTTCCCCCTGGCGTCTGCACCGTGGCGACGACGGTCTGCGACGTGTTGATCATGAAGATCCGCACCTTCGTGACTGGATCGCATCCGCGGACGAGGCCGCGTTCGATGGCAAACGGCGCCACGCCGGCGAGGATGTTGCCGCAGTTCTGCGCGTCCGAGACCTCGGGACGATCGACCCAGACCTGAAGAAACAGGTAGTCGACGTCGATGCCGGGGCGTTCCGAGCGCGAGACCACCGCCACCTTGCTCGTCAACGGGTCGGCGCCGCCGATGCCATCGATCTGCCGCGGGTCCGGAGAGCCCATGACGGCGAGAAGAATGCGGTCGCGCTCCGCAGTATCGGTCGGGAGATCAGATGCGAGGAAATAGGCACCCTTCGAGGTGCCACCGCGCATCATCATGCAAGGAATGGCTTGCTGCATCGGACCCTTCGATGTCTCTGTCAACTCCCAATTCCCAAACTCCAATTCCCAACGAAGCGTTTGCTTGGGAGTTGGGAGTTGGAAATTGGCAGTTTGTCTACTTCTCCACCGGCGGTGTGCCGTAGGTGTGGAACGTCTCCACTGTCTTGAGTCCCCACGCCTGCCCTTTCCTCCGCTCGGCTTCGGTCCAGACGACCGGCTGCCAGTCGGGAGCGAGCATCAGCCGAGCGCCGGCGCTGTCGAATTCGATACGGTTGCCGCCGGGCTCGTATACGTACAAGAAGAACGTCTGCTGGACGGCGTGCTTGTGCGGGCCGGTCTCGATGTGAATCCCGTGCTCGAGGCAAATATCCGCCGCACGCAGGACCTCGTCCTTCGAGTCGACCGCCCACGTCGCGTGATGGAACCGGCCACGCGCGCCGTAATGATCGGCCGTAAAAGCGACGTCGTACGTCTTGTTGTTGCTCGTCACCCACACGCCCGCGAGCTGTCCGTTATCGAGCTTGATCATCTCCGTGGTGCGCATGCCGAGCGTGTCTTCAAAGAAGCGCTGCAGGCCGGCGACATCGGACGTGAGCAGGTTCAGGTGATCGAGCCGCCGGACGTTGGCGCCCCTGGCGGGGAAACGCATCGCCTGATTCTTTAGCGACGGCTTCAACTCCGGTGGCGCTTTGTACCACTCCGTCTCCCAGTACAGCTCCATGTTGTGACCGTCGGACGTGGTGAATGCGTACGCCGGTCCGTGGCCCAGGTCGCCATCAGTCCATCCCTTGCCGGTCCCGCCACGTTCGATGATCGTCACACGTCGCTGCAACGCTTCGGCGCTGGTCGTCCGAAATGCGAAATGGCCCATCCCTGCGGTCTTTGCGGCGGTGAGTTTGAGCGTGTGATGCTCGTAGTCGTCCCACCCGCGCAGGTAGACCGACTCGCCGCGACGCGCGGTTTCGGTCATGCCCATGACGTTGACAAAGAAGTTGAGGCTCTCGTCAGGCTTGGGTGTGAGTATTTCCAGGTGACCCAGGTGGGCGAGATCGAACGATCGGATTGTCGACTGCATTCTCTAGAGTCTACTTCGTGATCAATTCCCAACCTCCAATTCCCAACGTTTGGCAGTTGGGAGTCGGGAGTTGGAAGTTGACTGGCGCGTTCGTTCTACTGTTTTTTCTCTTCTGCCCGCGCCGCGCTCAGGATATTGGCCAGCCCGCGATTCCCTTCGTGACACGCATACTCATAGGGCGCGTGCTCGGCGTCGCGCTTCAAGGGCATCGCGTAGGCCCATGACTGTTCCCACGTATCGGGATCGTCGAACCGGATTTCCCACAGGAGAGTGTTGGCATTGACCGGCGTGAAGCGCTCGGTGACCTTGAGCTTTTCGCTCGCGCCACGAAACGCGATCAACGGGTGGAAGTTCGTGGATTCCACGACCAGCGTATTCCCTTCCCAGCGGCCGCGTGCATCACCCATGTAGTTCTTCATGGTCGATGGAAGGTGTGGACGGTTGTCCACCGGGATGACGCGCGCCTCATGGATCATTTCGTAGCGGATGACGACGAAGCCGGGACTCTGCGTGATGTCGTAGGCATTGCCGTAAATCATCGGCGTCATCGAGCCTGGCACGCCGAGCGAGATGCATCGGTCGTAGAGGCTGCGATCGGTCCACGAATCGGCCGGGCCTCGGCCCTTTCGGGCCGCCTGTCGGGCGGCGGCTCGCTGACGCGCCGCCGCGGTGATCGGTGGAATCTTTCCACTCGGCGGATCGAACACGAGCCATGGCTGCGCGTTGTTGGCGGCGAGATGCTCATACCAATGCGACGGTCCCGCGCCGGTATCCTCTTCGACGCTTCCACCGATGCTGCGGGCGCTCGCCTGCGCGCGCTTCTGCCGCTCCGCGCGCAGCGCCGCCATCTCCTTCTCGCCGAAATCCTCGAGCCGCTTGCCCGCGAGATCGGGCGGCTGCTCCATGGGCGTGCCGTTCTCGTCCGCGTTCGTATAAATGCCTTGAAGGTCCGGTTCTCCCCACGGCGTTCGCGGAGGTGAATATTCACTCCGCACTGCGCCAGCCGTCCGTCCTGCTAACGACTGGGCGGAGAGCGAACTCAGTCCAACGAGCAACACAAGGCACGACATCATCCAAACCGTTGAAGTGCGCATGGATTTAAACCTTAAACCTTAAACCTTAAACCTTGAACCTTGTGCCTGCGACCTTGCACCTTGAACCTTTGACCTAACTTTTGACTCTTGACCTTTGACCTACGAGGCTTTACAGGGCTGCGGATTCCACTTCGCCCCATCCGCTTCCTTCTTGAAGTTCGAGCTCGTGATGAAGGGCTGCGCCAGGTTCTTTGGATCGTCGACCGTCGTCGTGACCACGAACCAGTCGCCCGCATCCGGGTTGGTGAAACGCGTGAAGTTCTCGGTGATGACGGCATCCTGGCTGTACGGCACGCCGTTGCGGCGCAGCCACCCCGCCCGTATGTTCGTCGTCACGACCTTCAGCGATCCCCACCTCGGCGGCGGGGCACCCGCCCCGCGCTCGAGAAACGCGTCGAACGCACCGCCGCTGCGCACCCACTCGGCAGCCGAATAGCCCTGCAGCGATCTCGGCTGCGCGGCGATGGCCGAGGCAGGTTCCGGCTGTCCTCCCGGCGGAGTGAAGTGCAGCAGACGCGTCTGCTGCCCGGCATCGGTTTCGATCTTCAGCGTGTTGTCGTCCTGCCAGCTGATACGAAGCCGTCCCGGCATCCGCATGATTGCGCCAACGCCATAGGCCTCGCACATGCCATCCTTCGAGGGATCCCAGGTGTCGGCCTGCTGCCGCGCCTGCGGCGTCATCGGCACGCTGGCGTAGTCGCCCTTGGGCGGCGTCCGCATGCGCCACTGCCAGTCTTCAGTAACGACCGAGACCCAGTTTCCCGTCAGATCGACCGGTGCACCCTGGCGTGCTGGCGGAGGTGGCCCGGTAGGTCCGCGGCCTCTGCCTCGACCACCGCCACCAGGCACCGCCGGCGGCTGCTGACCTGCAGGAGTGGACGCCTCGGACGCACGCTGCCTGGCTTCTGGCTCAATCACCACGCTGAAGATCAGCGCGAACACTGCTGCCGTCATCAGAGGCGCCGTTACCGTTCTCAGAGTACGCGCGCTCATTCTGACTTCCCCTTCTGCTGATTTCTGCTCTGAGCAGGCTTCGCAGGCGGATATTTCTCGGCCATCTGCTTGTAGATCGTCTCGACGAACATCGACGTGGTCCAGAAACCCGTGTCGGTTCCGTAGCGCGTATCGAAATCGAGCGTTGGCTTCGCGGCCTTGACCTGTTCGAGCGTCATGCCCCGCTTGACGTACTCCTTGATGCGATCCCGGACAATGGTCGTCATGTTGCGATACTCGACCACGTCCTGCTCATCGGAGAGCCGCCCGTGGCCGGGGATGACCATCGTGCCACCCTCGTTGACGTTGCTGGCAACGGTGATGTCCATGATCGCGTTCAACGCGTCGACGTAGCCATCGATGGTGCCGCCGTTGGCAACGTCGATGTACGGATACATGATCGTGGTGAAGAGATCACCGGTCGCGAGCACGTCCGATCTTCGGAAGAAAACGGCGCTGTCGCCGTCGGTGTGCGCATCGGGCTCATGAATGATCTGTACGGCCTCACCGTTGAACAGGAACTCGCGTCTCTTGGTGATATAGGTTTCCGTCGGCCATGCCGCAAAAGGCACCTGCGGCTGTCCGGGTGCCGGGTCGGCGCTCAGTCGCTTCAGCACGTTTTCGTGCGCGATGATGACGGCCGTGGCGGTCGCCGCCGCGCCCAGATCGCCAACGACGTTGCCACCGGCGCGGAAACGTCCGGCCTTGGAAATGGCCTCATTGCCCCCGATGTGGTCGCCGTGCACGTGCGTGTTGACGACGTAACGGATGGGTGCGTCGCTGATCGCGCGGATGGCATTGAGAATCTTGGTGCTGAGCGGGGCGAACTGCGTGTCCACCACCATGATGCCGTCGGAGCCGGTGAACACCGTCGTGTTGCCGCCGGCGCCGACCAGCATGTAGACGTTGTCGCGCACCTTGACGGTGTCGATTTGCACGTTGTCGAAGTTCTGATTCTGCTGCGCGACGGCCGTTCCAACAGCCAGCGCCGCGCCCACGGCCAGCGCCGCGGCGAGCGAGAGAATGCGAGCCTTGCGCGAAAGAGGTGTCTGCATCGTCGTGATATTAGCGAGACTGCTGTTGCTGACCCGCGCCCGTGACCCGCGTCGCCCCTGGCTGCGGCTTCGGCAGCGGCGGAGGCATCGTCGCTTTCTTCATGACCTCCTGAAACTCCGGGTACATCGTCGCGGCCCCGCCTCGAACGGCGATCTCGGGAAGCTGGTGGCGTCGCGCGTACTCGTCCTTGAACGGGTGTTCGCCGGGAATGTACGCAGGCACTTCGCCCTCCGGGCGGTCGGCGATTTCGAGCACCGGGTCGCAAACCCACAGCCAGGTACCAGCGGGTAGCTCCCGCGCGCTGCGGACAAACTCCTGGCTCTTCACCAGTGGCTCGGTCAGGTAGACGGGATCGACGAGGACGAAGATGTGCGTCATGACATCGCCGTTGCGGACCATGTATTCCGTCATCTTGGCCTGATCGCTCATCGGCACGCCGTTGCGACGCACCCACCCTTTCTTCAGATGAGTGGTTTCCACGATCAGCATGTCGCCGTCGTAACGACCGGTCGAGAATCCCATCCAGGTATGCGGCGCGTTGGGCCCGGGGTGCGGACGGCCGTCCATCCAGATCGTGCGGGTCTGTTCGAACGTGCTGCTGTAATGCTTGATGGCAATCAGATCCTGCGTCTTGGGGTCCTTCTCCTCCCAGATGCGCAGGTTCAGCGGACCGCGATAGATATAGGGCGACACGTGGACCCGGCACTGCTCCTCGGGGAGCGTGAGGCGAGACGGGTCCCAACTGTTGGCGTACTGGCGCGCCGAGTCGTTGATCGGCAGGCCGGTGTAGTCGGTCAGCTCCGGTCCGGGAATCCGGTCTGGCTGATCCTCGTGGTAACGCGGCTGCCAGACACCGGAGAAATCGGCGCCAGCCTGAGCGAAGGCGGGGATGCCGGTTCCAGCAACGAGCCACGCACCGAGCGCGATGAGGCGCAATGATTTCATATACGTCTCCGCAACGAGACCGGGTGTGATTTCGGTGTGGTTGCTCGAAATTACACCCGGTGTGCTTCCAACTGCCTATTCTACATGCGACCCGACTATGGCTAGAATTGCGCATCTCGAATAAATCGACTATGCACCCCTCCGACGTACCAGACATCCGTGCCAGGGAACTGCTGACCGTCATGGCACTGGCTGAATATGGCAGCTTCGTGGCAGCTGCGGCGTATCTGAAAACCTCGCAGCCGGCGCTGACACGAACGATCAAGCGCGTCGAGCGCGTGCTGGGCGTCACGTTGTTTGCTCGCAACACGCGTCGCGTGGAGATCACGGCCGCGGGGCGAGAGTTCGTTGCCGTCGCCGAGCGGATGCTGAACGAGCTGCACCTGACCGTCCGCAACCTCAGCGAAGTGACGAACGAGCAGCGCGGACGCATCACGCTGACCACTTATTCGGCGTTCGCGGTCAATCCACTACCCAAGCTCGTGCGCCGCTATCGTGAGACGCGGCCACTCATCGAGGTGCGAATCCGCGAGGGCCGACAGTCCGAGATCGTCGAGGACGTCCGTAACGGGGCCGCCGACTTTGGAATCGGGTACGTCAACGCGCTTCCCGACCTGCTCGAAGCCACTGTCCTCAAGAAGGAGCCGCTCTTCGCGCTGATTCCCTCATCGCATCCGCTCGCGCTCAAGAAGAAGCCGAAGGTGCGCCTCGTGGAGTTGAAGGATGAACCGCTCGTGTCGGCGCCCAACGACACGTATCTGCGCCGGCTGGTCGATGCCGCGGCGATGTCAGCGGGATTCGGCCTGCACTACAGCGTCACGGTCGACCGCTTGCTGAGCATCCTGCATCACGTCTTTGCCGGCGTCGGGATCGGGATTCTTCCTTCGGGTTGCATTCCAGAAATTCAGTGGGGCGAAGGGTGCCACTCGGCGCTGCTGATCGAGCCTTCCCTCTCGGTCACCGTTGGATTGATTTCGTCACGCAGCCGCTACATGACCCCTGCAGCCGCGGGAATGGCGGCACTGATTCGCGAGCAGATGGCGGTGAAGGCGAAGAGCTAGGAGTCGGGGCCGGATTCGGGACTCGGGGCCCGGAATTCGGGGTTCGCTAGAACGTACACGCGACAGGACCGAGACGATCGCGCACGTGCTTCCGGGTAAGCCCGAGTTTCTCAGCGCCGCGGATTGTGTCGTCGAGATCGATGTCGTACCAGTTCCTCTTTTCCGGATCGCAGAGACCTGCAACATTCCAATCAGCGATCGCTGCAGCCACTTCACTGTCGTAACGGTCGCGTGAAGTGGGATTCACAGTGGCCGGTGACAGTCGCGCCAGCGCGCTCGTGAATCGGGCGCTGTCGCCACAGAGAAACCCGCGCGGCGTACGCGGCGAGTCCAACCTCCGCGCCATCTCGCTGAAGCTTGCCGCGGCAAAGTAGAACATCGAGTACGACGTAAACAGCGGGAACTGCTGGAACCCCGCATAGCTGCCTGCAATGAACTGCGCCGTCCGATCAGCGTCGGCCAACGTGGGGCTCTCGTAGAGCGCGGGCGTCAGCCCGCGCGGGTTCTCGGCCAGCAGGCCTGCAAGCCGCTCGATACCAAGCAGCGTCAACGGAATACCCGTCGAGAACAAGGGATCGATGAACGCCGCGGCAGAAGGCAACATCGCCCATCGCTCGCCGGCCGCTTGTGCGGCCCGATACGGGAGCGTGGCCATCCACGTAAACGACCTGATCGGGCGAGCATCGGCGAACTGCGCCGCGATCGATGGATAACGCGCCAGGAATCGATCCCATGCGGGCTGGCCTTCAGCCAGTTTCAAATCGTCAGCAAGCCAATCCTCGACGGCAACACCCGCGCTGGTCACGCCATTTCCAAATCGTAATACCCACATCCAGCCGCCATCGAAGACGTGATGCAGCGCCGCATCGTCGATCGGATATGGAGTCGCGACCCGGGACTCGGAGCTCGGGGCTCGACCAGCATCGGATCCCGGATCCCGGATCCCGGATCCCGGATCGTAGTCCCCCATGTCCTCACATCTCGCCACGTCGGTGAAGTGTGAGAAGAGCGCCTGTGTCCGTGGATATGCCTCAAAGCCGCGATTGTCGATTCCGAGCGCCCGGCTGAGAAATCCACGCGGACCGGATGCGTCCACGACGAAACGCGCACGGATACGGAATATCTGTCCCGCGCGCGCGCCAACAAGTACTGGGTCGCCGTTTGGCTGCCAGTCGACACGTTCGAGCGTGACGAGATCCTGGTAGTCGACTCCCAGCGCAATCGCCTCGTTCACGAGAAAGTGGTCGACGTCGCTCCGCAGCCAGTGCGTATCGGAGACCTCATCGCTCGGGCTTGCCGCCACGAGCAACTGGTTCGCTCGATCGCTGGCCGCGGTGAATCGGCGTCCCACGTCATGCCTGAAATAGGTGAACCCGCGCTTGAGGCCACACACCACCTGCGGATACGTGCGTTGCCAGGTCCCGAACGCCGAAAGCGGCCGCACACGTGGCAGGCCATATCGATCCGACAGCTGCTCGATGAGGATGCCGGCGAGCGGTGATGCAGATTCCCCGATCGCAAAGCGCGGGTGCCGCCCGCGCTCGAGCAGCGTCACTCGAAGTCCCAGGCGTTTCGCGATCATGGCAAGCAGCGACCCGCCGAATCCGGATCCCACGATCGCAAGGTCGAACACGCTGTCGTGCATGACCCTATCTTCTCTCCTGACGTTTGACATGCGCGAGCGGATAGAAGAACTGGACGAAGCGCTGCCCCCGGAGTACTACCGCCGCGTGCCGCTTCCGTGGGAGGCCGCCTTCCTGGCCGGGCAGTGTTTCATGAACTATCGCCGTCGCGGCGGCAGCCGGCGTTCGCCGATGCCCGACTTCTACGTCGGCGCACACGCCGCGCTCACCAGCCTGACGCTCCTCACACGAGTTGCAAGCCGCGACCGCGCTTACTTCCCCACGCTTCGCATCATCGCGCCGTAGCCAGACGGGGCGAGCCACGAAGATCACGACGATCACGAAGGCTTTGAAAGCTCGTGTTCGCCTGCGGGCTTCCTGGTCGAAGAACTTTGTAGCTTCGTGATCGTCGTGGCTCGAATGACTTCGTGACCTTCGCGGCCCACACCAATGCGACGCGCTACCACACCTACTTCCCGACTCTCCGCATCGTCGCGCCATGACTCCGCCGGCGCAATGCGTCATCACGGATGGCCCGGATGGACGATGAAGAGGATCGTGCCAAGCTCCCGGCAATCTTTCAGACGCTAACGTCGGGCTGGCTCGGGCGCCGCAGGTAGAGCGCTATTGCTTCACCGGAATCAGACGACGGAGCTCATCGAAGAAGTTGAAGACGAACACGAGCTTATCCCGTTTGACAAACTCGGTCGCTTCAGGGGCCACCGCCAGTGCGAATCGATTGCCGTCGGGGTGCAAGTCGTAGCTGCGTCGTGGTCCACGTACGAGATACCGGGTCTTCGACCACAGACGCGGTGGATCTCTCTGAAACGACCCGTTCTCGACCCGATACGACGCGACCATGAGCTGCTGGTCGAGCGTGCCGTAGAAAAGCTCCTGTCTCGCCCGCGACCAGACCGGAGCGGTTCCACCGCCGGACGAGATCTGCCAAGGCCCACCGGCTCCGGGAAACGGCCTGACGTACACTTCGAACGGGCCAGACGCGTTCGACACATACGCCAGCCATTTCCCGTCGGGCGAGAACTGGGGAGTGGTCTCGCTGGCCCCGGTATTCACCAGAACGGTCGGCTCGCCAGCCTTCCAGCCGGACGTCTCGTCCCCTTCCATCGGGAGAATCCAGATATCGGGATTGGTCCGTTCGCTCGCTTGGACAAACGCGAAAAACTTGCCGTTCGGATGCCACGAAGCAGGGCTCTGACCCCAGGGACTGCCGGTGAGACGCTGCACGTCGCCTGTGAGATCGGCACGTCGCCAGTACAAGTTGGGGACTGACCCGACGCCTTCGCCTTGTCTGAACACGATGCGCTGGCCGTCGGGTGTCCAGACCGGCTCGCTTTCCTGCGCGCGAGTGAACGTGAGCCGATCGAGCGAGCCCCGCCTGATGTCGTATGTCCAGATGTCGGACGAGCCATCAAGGATGTCGAGTGCCAGTCGCGTCCCGTCAGGGGAGAAGTGCGGGCTTCCCCAATTCCTGCCGGCTGGAAGGAGCGCTGTTGCCTGTCCTGTGACATCGAGCCAGGACAAGGCAGGGGTCTCGAATGTAGCACCAGTTCCGGCGAGATAGACCAGCGTTCCGTTCTCCGAAACCGAGAACTGGGCGCCAGTGATCGTGTTGGCCGCCGTCAAGATGCTGTCGATGACTGGTACCGGTTGCCCGATCGGTTGGAGACGTTCGAGATCGAACGCGACCGCGTAGAGAGTCGAGTCGAGAATGTAAACAAGGTGGCCGCTACGCAGATACCGACCGTGGCCGCCATTGAAGAGCACTCGCCTCTCGCCGTTCGGCAACTCGAGTTGGATCGTCGCCGCGGCGGCAGGCGCGAACTTCGTGTACAGCACGGCGCGGCCGCCCGGAAGCACCTGCGGAAATCGTGCGCGACCGCCTTCTTCAGGCTTCAACCGCGTGGGCTCGCCCCCTGCAGCCGACACACGCGCGAGGCTCGCATTCCCCGAATTGATGTCGGGCTGAAACGTGATCGTGTCATCCTCGGCCCAACTTCCGCCGCGTTCTGATGGCGCTTCGGCTATCGTCGTCACCGGTCCGCCAGTCACCGCGACCCTCTTCAGCTTTCCTTCAGCAAAGAACGCAATCGACTGCCCGTCCGGCGAGAAGAACGGCGCACGCGCATCGTCAGTACCGGGAAGCATGGAGGCCTGCAGCTGCTCGAGGCTACGCACGTACAGGTGGGATGGTTCGCGAGGGCCCGTCTGCGCGGCGAACACCAGCGTCTTCCCGTCGGGAGAGAGCAATGCCGCAGTGCCGACATCGGTCATGAGCGAGCCATCGACGCCGATGTCCGCATTGACCCTGATCGGGGCTGGTGGCGTCGTGCGCTGCCATGGCGCCCACAAGGCGAGCGTCACGGCCAGTGTGATCGCGAACGCGGCCGCAAGTGCCCACGCCGCTGCTCCACTCCATGCTCGACGCGATGGTCGAGACTCCACGGATCCGCTCTCGGTCGTCGAGCGCGGCTGCGCGATGACGCGCTCGAGCGCGATGCGCGCTTCCCCAATCGCCTGCAGCCTTGCGCGTGGATCCTTTGTGAGGCAGCGCTCGATGATGTGGCGCACCGCTGAGGGCGTTGCCGCCGGCAGCGCGCCCAGGTCCGGCTCGCGCTCGATGATGCGCGCCAGCGTCTCGCCGGCGGAATCGGCCTCGTACATGCGCCGGCCGGTCAGCATCTCGTGGAGCACGACACCGAACGCCCAGATGTCGGCACGGCGATCGACGGCCTTTCCCTTTGCCTGCTCGGGGCTCATGTACGCCGCGGTGCCGAGAATGACGCCGAGATAAGTTGCGTGCACGGTGAGCGTTGGCGACGCGGTGAGTGCCGCCGCGGAAGGCAAGACATCTCCAGTCGCGAGCTTCGCCAGGCCGAAGTCGAGCACCTTCACTTGACCGTCGGGCCGGATCTTGACGTTGGCCGGCTTCAGATCCCGATGGACGATGCCCTGCTCGTGCGCGGCCTCGAGGGCTTCGGCAATCTGCCTGGCGATCGTCAGCGCTTCATCGACGTGAATCGGTCCCTCGACAAGCCGATCGGCCAGCGTCGGTCCGTCGACCAACTCGAGCACCAGCGCCGACGAGGCACCTGTCCGTTCGAGACCGTAAATCTGTGCGATGTGCGGGTGATTGAGCGCGGCGAGCACTTCCGCTTCACGCTGCAACCGCGCTAGGCGCTCGCTATCCGAAGCGAGGGCGTCAGGCAGGACCTTGATCGCGACCGCACGCTTCAGGTTCGTGTCGATAGCGCGATACACTTCGCCCATACCGCCAGCGCCGATCTGATCGGCGATCTCGTATGGACCTAGTCGGGCACCCTGAGCAAGGGCCATCCAGCCGACATTCTACGCAACGCCATCCTCGTCGTCCTAACCAGCCCAGGGGCTCCGCCTTTTGCCCTTCGACTATCGCTCAAGCCACCCCGACCCTTCGATGTACTCTGGGTCGCCCCGAGCAAGGTCGAGGGGCGAGCACTGTCGCACCGTCGTACCGGATCGTCGCACTGTCGTACCGTCGCCCCGTACGCTCTCTTCTCCTAGACGCGTCAATAATCGAACTGCACGCTGAACTTCACGGTGCGTCCGTTCAAGATCTGTGTCGGCCGCAACCAGACGGCGAAGTTCTGGTTGGCGTTCACTACGGTATCGATGTTGAACAGGTTGTAGACATCCACGCTCACGATTGAGCGCGAACGTCCTGCCCGTAGCAGCTTGCCGAAGCGCATGTCCAGCTCGTTCCGGCGGTCGAGATACACGGTGTAAGGCTCGACCAGGTCGATGGTGATGTTGGCTGCGCCGCCGGCGAGCGCACGACCGAGCGTCGAGTTCGCCGCCAGATACGCGTTGCTGGCATTGAACGCAGCCCTGAGCGGATCCCCCGGAATACTGCGGAACGTCCCGCTCATCTGTACGTCGATCTTGGGGACGATGTACACACCGTAGGCTTTGAACTGTGTGAGCCATCCGGTATCACGATGGCAGAACTGACTCGGCCTCCACGCCGTCGGCGTCCCTGTCGGGACCAGCACAGAGGAATTTCCCACGTTGGGAATGGCGACGAGCAACATCTCCGGCACTCTCGAGACGACGTCGCAATCGTCCTCCATCGTGCGTCCGGTGCTCGTACCGGCTTGCAGCGACAAACCGTTTGAAAGTCGCGCATCGACCGTCACATCAAAACCGTTCCAGTGCTCCAGCTGCTTGCCGTACGTACGATCCAGCGTGTTGTTGTTCTGCGCCGGCCTTCCAAACGCCTCGGGCCTGAGCGCGTAGAGTCCGTCGAGCCGGTAGCCGCCGCCATTCGGAAGCCGTGAATCTGACGGCACGGTCATGCTGAAGGTGTCGAAGTCGGTGGGCGCGAGCGACAGATCGTCGGTGACGCGGAAGTTCTTCCAGATGCGGCGGAAGTAGCCGACATCGATCGAGACGCGGGGCAGCAACTCGTGTTGGACGCCAGCCGAGAACTCCCAGTTGGTCTCACGGTTGCCGTAGCCGGTCCGGAGAATGTCGTCGAAGGTTGCGCTGCGCGCGGCCGATCCGAACAGCGGATTGCTGATGCCTCCGCACTCGCCGTTGACCGCGAGGTTGAGCAGCACGCAGTCGGGCACGAAGTTGCGGTTGTCATCAGTCCACGAGCGGTTCGCCGTGGTGACCATCGTGTTGACCGGGTTCGGATCGGTGCCGAGGTTGTTGAGCGTCTGGCCGCGCAGGTATTTGTTGAACGTCAGCTTGACCGCCGTCTTGCCGTCCCCGCGAATGTCATAAATGAGCCCCGTGCGATAGGTCAGATCGTTCCAGTCCAAGTTGTCCTGCGCCGGGAACACGAAATTGCGCGCGGGCGCGAACACGGCAGGGCCCACCGTTTGCTCAGGGAAGCTCGCGTTGAAGTGGTCGAACCGCAGCGCCAGGTTGACGGTCGTGCGCTTCAACGTCCACTTGTCTTGCGCAAAGATCCCGAGGTCGTTGTTGAGATGATTCCGGAACGTCACGGGGTTCGCTCGCATCGTGAGCTGATTGGGGATCCCGTTGTTGAACTGGTACGCCAGGGGGTTCAAGTTGTAGTTGGTCGTCTCCTGGTAACCATGCACACGGTTGAAGCCGGTTTTGAAGCTATGCGACCCCGTGACGTAGGCCATTGCGGCCCGGTAGGTCCAGTTCGGCACCCGCGTGTTGTTGTTGTTCAACACCGGCGCGCGATACACCAGCCCGGTCGACTGCTCGGTGACCGATATCATCTGCGGCGCGATCGACTCGAACTCGGGGGACGAGCCTCGCGGTGCCTGCGGATGCATGAACCCCCATCGCTCGTAAAGGTTCATGCCGACTGCCTCGACCAGCAGCTTGCTGGTGACCGGTGCAGTCCATTCTGCGTGGACCTGCCGTAGTACCGGAAAGCGGAAATCGCGAGCCGCCTCTGGTGCCACCAGCGCCGTGATCCCATTCGGACAATCGCACCACGTGTCCTGTTTGTACGTGCCGGCAATCTTGTTCCGTGGCGTGGCTTGCCACGTCAAACGCATACTGCTGTTGTACGAACGCCCCTCGAGAAGCCCCCGGTTCGCCGTGTCCGGTACATACAGATATTCCGTGGGCTTGTAGGCGTTCAGGTCCTCGAAGACCGGGGCCCAGTTCTCGACACCGTTGTAGCGCAGCGACAACCAGAACCACACCGCGTCCTGCTTGAACGGGCCGCCGATCGACGAATTGAGATCCCAGTTCTTCTTGACTTCGTTTGGCGTGCCGAGTCCGGCGGCCTTGAGCTCGTCGGTGAAGTTGCTGCTCATGAGGCTGCCGTTGGTAAAGGTGAAGAACGTGGAATTCGAGAACCGGTTGCCGCCGTCGCGCGGAATGAAGTTGATGCGCACACCGCCCGTCGGCAGCTCCGCCGACACCGCCGTGTGATCGACGGTCACCTCGGAGGCTGAGCCGACGTCCGGAATCTGTCCGCCGATATTGCCGCCCGCCTGCAACGTCATCGTGTTGATACCGTTGAGCGTCACTCGCTGGTCCTGCTCGCGGCTCCCGTGTATTCTCACGCTTCCGCCGACCAGTTGCAGATTCGACCCGCCGACGTCGGTGCCGTTGTAGACGGCGGCAGGGATCAGCCGGGCCAGCGTGACGTAGTTCCGCGCCGTAGGCAGCGCGTCGATCGTGTCGGCGCTCAGGACGGCTTGCCGTGAGGAACTCGACACGTCCACGACCGGCGCCTCCCCCGTGACGGTAATCGTTTCTTCGAGCGACCCCACTCGCAGCTCGGCGTCGACGTTGGTCGCAGACGAGCCGGTCAAAGCCACCCGCTCGCGCTTGACGGAGTTGAACCCGGCCAGCGTGAACGTCACCGTGTATTCACCCGGACGCAGATCGACGAGCTGGTAGCGGCCGTTTCCGTCGGTCGATGCGACGCGCAACTTCTCAATCAGGACCGGGCTTGCGGCTTCGACTGTCACACCGGGAAGCACGGCGCCGGAAGTATCCCGAATCGTCCCGGTGAGTGATGCCTGGGCAAAGGCAACTGAAGGAAGGATCGGCGCTAACGCTACGGCGGCTGCAAGCTTCGCGAGGGTTCGCATCGACGACCTCCCAGCTTCTGCTCGTCGGCCCGCGACGACACCACATCGTGACGGAGCCTTCGAGGAACACCCCGATGTCCACGCGCGTGGGGAACCTGAGTAGCCGGCCAGCCCGTTGAATGGCGAGAGGTTATGACGACGTGATGAGAAGAATGAATCCGTTTGGTTTACGAGGAGTCGTAAATGCGGGGGACTCTACGCCCGTGTATGTGAAATGTCAATCGCACTCCAACACGCACTCCCACGCGCCACCGTCAGTGCGTCGTGGTCACGCGCGGCTCATTTCAACATGGCTGTCCAGTTGAGTACCACAGTGATCGGCGGAGCGATGGCATCGGCCGGGCCACGCTCGGAGTTGATCAGGAACCGTTTGCCGTCACGCGTGACGTCGTAGCGAAGCATTCGGAAAGGTAGTGTGCCGTTCAACGATAGGCGCGTCTGGAAGAGCTCGTGAGGCGTACCGAATTCGAGCTTCGTTCCCAACCTCACGTCGACGCCCATGAGCTTCAGATCCGGTGAAATGTAGAAGAGCTCCTTCCCATCCCTCCGCCATCGTGGCTGCGTGCCGCCGGCAGTGGAAATGCGTTCTTTTTGACTTCCCCGTGGAAAGGATTCCACGTAGATCTCGTTCTCCCCCGACTCGTTCGAGGTATAGACAATCCAAAGTCTTCCGTCCGGCTCGTTGACAGGAAAGAATTGTCCCCGAGTCTCGCTGAACGTTTGGGAGTTCAGATACGGTGTAGCCTCGCTCTTTCCTGGCGAACCCGGATCGACCGGCAATATCCAAAGATCATCCCGCCCATCCGTTCGATTGATCAGGAGGAACTTCCCATCAGGCGACCAGTCGTCCAACCGCTCGTTCTGGGGCGACTTGAAGACGGTCTCGTCACCTCCGATGTTAATCGCGTCCTTCCAGAACAAGCTGTTTGTTCTTCCGCCGGCGAGGCGCGTAGAGGAGAAAGCCAACCGACTCCCGTCAGGAGACCAGACTGGATGCCAGTCCTGAGCCGCATCGAAGGTGAATCTTGTTGGCACGTTCCGGGCAAGGTCCACAATCCAGATGTCGTCGTTCGGTCCATCCCGCCTTGTCATCGCGACTCGGGTTTCATCGGGCGAGAGCGAGAGGTCGTTGTATATCGCTTCAGGCCCGACGACACCGAGCTCCCGTCCTGTGCGGTCAAACCAGGTCAATTGCGTAGGATGCACGATGGCTCCCGACAGATACGCGAGTGTGCCCGTCGAAGACACGGAGTAGAAGCCTGGAGCGGCGCCAACGACCGCAACATCGGCAACGCTGTCCACGACCTGGACCGGCTCACCAGTTGGAGCGAAGGTGGTGTCTTCCACGGGCTGCGCAACCAGCGCGTCACCCCGGTTGAACAGAAGGTGGCCACGCCGTCCCGAGTGGGGAGGCACGTAGACGATTCGCGAGCCTGTGTCGATCGGGAATTCTCGAATTTGAGAGCCATCTATCGCAACGACTCGGGCGACCATCCTTCGATCACGCTGGACGGCCCCGTACAGAAGATGGCCATCTGGAAGAAACGAAGGCAGCACGTGAATGACGTCGTTTTCTGACGGAGTCGTCAATTGAACGGGAGAGCCTCCTGCTGCCGATAGGCGAAACAAACCGGCGCGAAACCCGCTGACGACGATCACGCCTTCGTCGTTCCACGCCCCACCGCCCGGGTTGCCAGGAAGGTCGGCCAACGTTCGCAGCCCTCCCCCCGTGGCTTCGATCGTCTTGAGTTTGCGGTCCGCCGAAAAAGCGATCAGCCGACTGTCGGGCGACCAGAAGATGTTTTCGGTCGCGTTCTCGGTTCCAGGAAGAGAGCGCGTTTCAAGCCCATCGAGTCGACGGACCCAAACCCGGCTTCCGCCTTTCGCATCCAGGGCAACGAAGGCCACCAACTGGCCATTAGGAGAAAGAACTGGCGCGGCGGTTCTTGTCCCCTCGGGCGCCGGAATCTGAAACCGCACGGTCTCCGGTTGCAGTGGACTTTCACGAAAATGGACGAATGCGAGTCCGGCGAGCGCGGTCGCGGTCGCGGCTGCAACGAGCCACGGCCAGAGCGGAGCGTGTCGAATTGGAAGCTCCGGGGCCGCGTGTACCGAGATCGGCGGCTGCACGACGAGATCGAGTGCAGCCTTGATATCTCTCGCTGACTGCCACCGCTCTTCCGGATCCTTCGCCAGACAGCGGTGAAGCAGTCGATCGAGCGAAGGCGGGGCGACCTCCGAGATCGACGGAGCCGGGCGCTCGAGGATCGCAGCGATGATGCTCGCCGCGGACGCGCCATCAAACGCACGCTTGCCGGTCAACATCTCGTAAAGCACAAGCCCGAACGCGAAGATGTCGGATCGCGCGTCAGCGACTGCACCCTGCAACTGCTCCGGCGACATGTAGTGCAGCGTGCCGACAATCGTGCCTGCCGCCGTCAGCCCTCTCGT
>Ga0075421_100001468_pt1 | contig 27636 bp, 17 predicted proteins | sample SoiMetdeltSBSDD5_FD_75292 | JGI IMG/M metagenome (GOLD analysis project Ga0075421, IMG submission 75292) | Bulk soil microbial communities from a Populus tree surrounding site in Tennessee, USA - Soil MetaG P. deltoides SBSDD5 | ecosystem: Environmental > Terrestrial > Soil > Tree plantation... | reverse complement strand
TCCGCCGTTTCGGAAACTTGGATCCGTCGGGCGGTGGCAGTTCTCGCAGGTTACGGGGAAGCCCGCGGCCGCATGGTTGGGCAGAGTGGTGCGGTCGTACGCGGTTCGATGGCAACCAACGCAGTCACGCGGAGTCCCTCGGTACACATTGCCCTGATGGCAGGTCGCGCACGTCACCTGATTGTGCGTGCCGACCAGGGGAAACGCCGCCGCATGATCGAAACGTGCCTGGTTGAAGGTTGCGTCGCTCGGCCGGTGACAGGCTTCACATGCGGTCGGGAATCCCGCCGCGACGTGATTTGGCGTTCGGGCCGCCTGATAGTCCTGCGCATGACACGACATGCAGGTCGTCTGGGCGGTCCGGACCATGCTGTTCGCGTGGCACGACTGGCACGACAGCTGTCGATGCGCGACACCCAGCGGCATCGACGTCATGGCGCCGTGATCCCAGCTCACCGCCGACCACGACGTCGTCCGATGGCACTGCTCGCACTGCGTGCCGAGCTGCAGCCGGAACCGGTCGTCCTGCCGCCGCACCCAGTGGCAGTCGAAGCACCGTGTGGGTGTGCCTTTGTAGACACCCTGGCGATGACAGGACTCGCAGGCCAGATCACGATGGCGGCCATCCAGCGGGAATGCCGTGCCGTTGTGAAACTGGCGGTTCGGGGTGTCGAACTGCGCCTCGGCCGGCCCGGCGAAGGCCGTGAGCACGAGCGCGACCAGCGGCAGGCACGTCCGCACACGCATCAGCAGATGGGGTCGCATGGTCAGGGCTTGTGACACGTCTCGCACCGGGGTCCGAGCGCGCCGCGGTGCACGTCGGTGTGGCAATTCGTGCAGGTGGTCGAAGTCCGGTACGTCGTGACTGCCGGCAGTCCCGTCCGGACGATGGCCGGTTTATGACACGCGGTGCAGGATGCAGACAGGTGCTCGCCGACGAAAAAGGCGCGCAGGGATGAAGCATTCAGATGGGTGTAGCGGCCGATCGTGAAGCTCTCTGCGGAATGGCAGGTTTGACAGCCCTGATCGAGCTGGCCGCCGTGCGGGTCCTGATGGCAGGACGCGCATTCGATGGCGAGTCCCGAGTAGCGACGAGTGGTCGCAACCCCTGCCGGAAAGGATCGCGTCTCCACCTTGTGACAGACCGAGCACGCCAGCGGTGCGTGTTTGCCCATGAGGGGAAACCTGGTCCGCTCGTGTGCGAACGACGTGACCGCGAACTTTGGCGCGTCGAGGCTGTGGCAGGTTTCGCACCGGGTGCCGAACTGGCCCGCATGCGCGTCCTGATGGCACGAGACGCATGTGTCGGACGTCCTGGCGAGTCCTACGTGTGGAATCCGGGGGGACGGAATTGCCGGCGTCGTCCGCGCCGCGGGGGTGGACCCGGTGCGAGTCGATGTCGCCGTCAATGACGTCGCTGGCGGTTTGTGGCAATCCACGCAGCGCAGTGCTCGATGTTGTCCGTCGAAGAACGCACGCTGGCGTGCGTGTCTGAAGGAGGGCACCTCGAAAGACCGCGCGGTGTGACAGGTCTCGCATCTGGCCCCGAGCTCGTTCTCGTGCACGTCCGTATGACAGGACACGCATTCGATCCGCAGTCCGCGGAAGTCCGTTGCCGTCGTGCGGGCCGCCGCCACCCCTCGCGCCGTTGCGATCGCGCCCCGACCCGGCGCGGGCCGGCCTCCCCGCGCCGGCACGACCGTCGTGCCGACTGCGGTCTTGTGGCACGAGACGCACGCAAGCGGCGCGTGCCGATCGACCAGCGGGAATCGCGTGGTCGAGTGATCGAAAACCCCCTTCTGCCAGCCGGACTCGTCATGGCAGGCCTTGCAGTCCTGCTTGAACGAGCCGCGGTGGGGATCGGTGTGACACGTCGCACAGGTGCCGGCTCGGGGCGCGACCTTCATCGCCGGCTGGACATGACACTTCGCGCATTCCACCGTGGCGTGGCGGCCGAGCAGCGGAAACGCGGTCCTCGAATGGTCGACCCTGGTCGTGCGCCACGCCTGCGTGTTATGGCAGGAGGCGCACGAGGCCACGGACCGCGGCTGGTGCGGGTCGGTATGGCAATTCGCGCACGAAGCAAACTGGACGCCGTTGTACGTCCTCGTGTCGACATGACACGACGTGCACGTCACGCGCGCATGAGAACCAGTCAGCGGAAACGCCGTGCGGCTGTGATCGAACCTGAGCCGGCTTTCAGTGAACTTGATCGACGTCGTATGACACGTCTCGCATCGCGTCCCGAGTGTGCCCTTGTGTGAGTCGGCATGACAGGACGCACATGACGTTGTCACGGAAAGAAAGGATCGGCTCTTGTGACACGAGTCGCAGGTTGCGGTGAGCGGGGCATGCAGCCCGTCCAGCGGGAAGCCGGTCTGAGCCCTGTGGTCGAACCCGCGTTGGTCAAACGGCCGCAGCTCGGCGTCCACGCCGGCGTGTTCGACGTGGCACGAAACGCAGTCGGTCGTGACGTTGCGGTGGATCCCCCTCTTCTGAGCGATGCGGTCGGCGACCGGTTTGTGGCAGGTCAGGCACTTGTCTGCCGAGACACCCTGGCCTGCCGCGTGGCACGTCAGGCACCTGGTGATCCCTTCCAGCGACGCGTGAGCACGGCTCAGCCGCCCCGGCGACACGAGGGCCCCGAGCTGACCGTACGCCTCTCGAGGAGCCGCCGTACAAGCGAGCGCGGCGATGACCATCACGGTGAGACCTCTCCAGTTACTCTTCGCGCGGCACACCATCTGGCTCGGGTCACCCCAGCAGCCGTCCGTAGCCGAAAAACAGCGCAATGCCGACGTGCAGCGCCACGATGACGAACATTCCGTAGACGAGCGGACGGTGAAACACGTGCCACAGCTCGAACAGATGCCGCGTCCGCTCGAGATGGGCCAGCCGCCGCGCCAGGTACGCGCGCTCGAAGGCCAGTGTCACGAGCGTGTCGACCGCGGCGATATCTGCGTTGGCGGCCCTCAGCCGTCGCCGGAGCAGCGCCAGGCGCGCGCGCGCGCGCAATTCGCCAAGGAACAGATCCAGCGCGCCGGCCGTACCCTCGCGCGCGGGAATGGCGTCCTGTTCGAATGCGTCGAACTCCCGTCGGGCGGCGTGCGGCAGGGCGGCGAGCCGTTCGCGGACGGCCTCGAGCTGTTGCTCGACGTCGGCGCGCGACAGCTCGGTGCCGCGTAGCGTCTTGGGAATGCGGACGTACAGGTAACGGCCGACGAAGCCGGAGAGCCAGACGAGCACCATCAACCAGTACGCGACCGACACGACCCCGTTGAACTTGAACGACGTGTGGAAGGTGATGAGTACGGGCCCGACGACCCCGAAGAAGATGTGGGTTTCGAGCCAGCCCTTGACGGTGCCGAGCCTGGCCAGGCGTCGCCAACGCTTTCGCACCGCGTACGGCAGGGTGCAGATCATCGACAGCAACCCGGCAATCCCGAGTCCCAGCCCGACAGGGCCGGACGGACGAAGCAGCGCGTGCTGGGGAAGGTACCCACGGGACCCGAGAGGCGACCGGTAGTACTCCCATCCGTCGAACACGATCAGTACGACCAGCGCGGTTGTCAGGCAGAACCCGCCCGCGACGACGAGGACGTGGCTGAGCGCTTTCGGCGTGAGCCACTGTTCCCCGCTGGCGGCGGCCTGAATCGACGGAGCTGTCAACACCGTGGGCACCGACGTCAGGCCTCCAGCACGCAGTCGGTCGTGGCCCATGTGACGCAGGGCAGGATGAACCCGGCGTCCCGATCGCCCGGATCCAGGACGCTCGACCGGCAGTCTGCGTCCCCTTGTGACAGCAGCGTTCGACAGGCCTGGCACACCCCGGAGCGACAGGACGAGGGAATCGGAATGCCCTCGGTTTCGGCGACCTCCAGGAGCGTCTGCGACCCTGACGCCGTGGCCGTTCGACCGCTGGCCGCAAACGTGATCTGGCACGTCCCCGCGCGGGCGGCGGCAGGCGAACCGGCGCCCTCCGCTCGATCCGGCGAGCGACTGTTCAGCAGCGCCGCGGCGACCGCTGTCTCGAAACGTTCTGACCGGATCTGTTCCGCGGGCACGCCTTCGCCGCGGAGCATCTGCTCCATCGCATTCATCATTGGGGTAGGGCCACAGATGCAGAAGATGGTGTGCGAGGGATGCGCGACGTACTGGCGCAGCATCGAGTTGTCGATGCGCCCTGCGCGCCACGGAGGCTGCACTTCGCCCTCGCTGAACGTGAGACCGATGTGCACCTGCGGATTCCGTTCGGCGATGACCTTGAGCTCGTTCACGAAGGCAGCCGCCGGAAGGCTGCGCGCGGAATAGAGCAAGGCGACTGGCCTGGTCGGGTCGGAAGCGATGGCATGGCGCAGCATCGACAGCAGCGGTGTGATGCCGATACCGCCCGCGACGAGAGCCAGCGGTCGATCATCGCCGTGCGGGTAGACGAATTGCCCTGCCGCAGGCCCGATGGCCAGAAGCGATCCGCTGCGCAGCGTCGAATGCAGCATCGTGGACACGAGGCCCTGCCGGCGAACGGAGATCTCGAGATACGCACGCGCGTCCGGCGAAGAGCTGATGGAGTAGCAGCGGACGTGCGGCTTGCCGTCGACCGACACCCGGACGGTCAGGAACTGGCCCGCGGTGAAGTCAAACCCGGATGGTCGCGCCAGCCGAAACGTCCTGATATCGACGGCATCCTCGAGCACGGCCAGGACCGGTGTCGAGACGAAGCCTCCGCCGCTCGCGGCGGCCGCGGCCGGTGCCGGCCTCCGCGTGGCGGCTGGTGTCGCGCGCGCGGCTGGCCTGCTGCCAGAAGACGCCGGCAACGGTCTGACCGGCGGCGCGAGCACCTCGCACACGACGAACCAGACGGCGTGCGCAATGGCGGACAGGATCAGTGCGGCCGGGGAGGACCATAGCCAGGGCGTCGCGGCGAACAGGTAGGACGGCAGCACGAAGGGACTGGCCAGACGATTCCCGCGCCGATGTCGTCGGAGGAACGCGACAGCCAGGTGATACGTCGTGACCGATGCCAGTAAGGCGGTATCGTTGAGCAACTGCAGTAGCTGGGACAGGCTGCGCGTGAGGGTCGGCGCACACCGAGCGGGTGCAACTGAGCATCAGACGTGCCAGATCAGCGGAAACTGCGAATGTCAGTTTCAGACAAAAGGACCGACACGGCCGGATGTGGGTCGGAACGGGGCCATCCAGGCACGGCAAGAACCGTAGCCGCTGCAGACAACTATGTAATTGGACCGTGTAAGTTTGCGGGAGGGAAGAAAGTGGCGGAGGCCCGAAGGCCTCCGCCTACCAACGCAGGTGCATGAGCATGGTAGCCGGAGGCCTTCAGGCCTCCGAACTGCTACGTCGTCGCCGCAGCCTTCTTCAGGACGCTGTCGGCGATCGCCTTGAACTCATCCGTCGTCAGCAGATCCTTCTTCTCGAACGACTTCGCCTTTACCGCCATCAGCATTTCCATCTTCTCGTCGTCGCTCGCTGTGATGCCGAGCTTTTCGCACCATTCCTGGATCGAGGGCGGTCCGCTGTTCTTGCCGAGAACGACGTTGACCGGCTTCTGGCCGACCAGGTCGGGCGAGAACGGGACGTATTCGAGCGGATGGTCCTTGCGCGCCAGCCGGAACCAGCCGGCGATGATGCCCGACTCGATGTCATAGAGCCGATCGCCGACGATCGGCCGGTTCGGCGGCTGCGTAACCTTGGCGAGATCCATGACGAACTTCGACACCTCGACAAAGTTCTTCGTGTTGATGCCGAGGTCCTTCCCGTGCAGGCAGAGCAGCGACAGGACGACGTCTTCCATCGGCACGTTGCCCGCGCGTTCACCGAGGCCGGTGACGGTCGTGTGCGCGACCGACGACCCCGCCTGGAGCGCCGCCAGCGTGTTGGCGACGCCAAGGCCGAAGTCCTGATGGCAGTGAATCTCGACCGGCTTCTTGAGCCGATCGATCACCTTGGGCACGACGTAGCGGATCGCGTCGGGCGTGGTGCCGCCCACCGTGTCGGCGATTGTCAGCGCGTCCATGTGCCCTTCGGTCGCGACCTGCTGGACGATGTCGAGGAAGCGATTGAGCTCCGTGCGGGTGGCGTCGATGGTGAAGAAGACCGTATAAAGACCGGCTTCCTTCGCCGCCAGCGTTGTCTCGATCGACGCCTTCATCGCGCGCTCGATCGGCCACCCGTAGCCGTTCTGGATCATGTGGTCGCTGGCCGGAATCTCGATGACGATGCCGGTACACCCGCAATCCTTGATGACCTTCACCTCGGAGGGAATGCAGCGGGCGAAGCCGAAAATCTCCGCCTTCAGGCCGAGCGCGGCAATGTCGGAGATCGCCGCCTTGTCGGGCGCCGAAACCGCGGGCATTCCCGCCTCGATGCGGTGCACGCCCAGCGAGTCCAGCTTCTTGGCGATCGCCACCTTCTCCTCGCGGCGGAAGACAACGGCGGTCTGCTGCTCGCCGTCACGCAGGGTGACGTCGTGAATCTTGATGTTCTTGGCCCAGTTGTAGGCCTTCGTCGCTTCCGGCAAGTAGTTCCATGAGCTGATGAACCACTTGTCTGTTTTCCACGGTTCTTGCATGTAGCCTCCGAGCAGTTGTTGATGAACAGAAGATGATACCGTACGATCTAACTAGTGCCGATCCTTAGGTTTACCCTCAACGGACACTCCACCGAAGCCTCCTATGAACCCGGCATGCACCTGCTGGAGGTGCTGCGGGAGGAATGCGGCGTCACCTCGGCCAAGAACGGCTGCGCCCCGGAAGGCGCCTGCGGCTGCTGTCTGGTGATGATCGACGGACGTCCGGCGCTCTCGTGCCTTCGCAAGCCGGAGCAGATGGACGGGCACCAGATCGTCACGCTCGACGGCATTCCTGACGAGACGCGCCGGATCATCGCCGACGCGTTCGTGCTCGAAGGCGGCGTGCAGTGCGGCTTCTGCATCCCCGGCATCGTCGTCCGCGCCGCGTCGCTGATCGAACACGGAAAGACCGGCGACCGCGACGCGATCGCCAAGGCGCTCGATGGCCACATCTGCCGCTGCACCGGCTACGGCCGGATCATCGATGCCATCCAGACGGCGGGGGAGGCGATTCACGACAGCAGGCAGCTCCCGGAAGAGCCGCGGCGGCACCACTTCTTCGGTGAAGACTACGGGCTGCACCGCAACCCCAAGTACGGCGACGGCAGGGGGGATTGTGTCGGCGCCTCGCTGGCGCGGCAGGGAGGCCACGAGCAGACGCTGGGCGAGAAGCCCTTCGTCGATGACATGCGCGCGCCCGGCATGCTGCACGGCGCGATGGTGCCGACCGCGCATCCACGCGCGCGTGTCCTGAAGATTCATACCGAAGCCGCGGCGGCGATGCCGGGGATCGTGCGGGTGTTGACGGCCGCGGATGTGCCCGGCAACCGGGCCACGGGTCTCAACGACCCCGACATGCCAGTGTTTGTGGCAGAGGGGGAGCTGACGTGCTGCGTCGCCGACTTCCTGGCCATGGTCGTGGCCGACACGCAATTCCATGCGCGCCAGGCGGCGAAGCAGGTGAAGGTCGACTACGAAGTCCTCGAGCCGGTAACCGATCCGTTCGACGCGCTGAAGCCGGGCTCGCAGCTCGTGCACCAGGAGGGCACCTTTGCGCCGAGGCCGTCCAACCTGCTGCAGCCGGTGACGGCATTCACGCGCGGCGACGTGGACGCGGCGCTTGCGAGCGCCGCGCAGGTCATCGACGCGACGTTTCACACGCAGCCGGTCGACATTGCGTTCCTCGAGCCTGAAGCCTGCCTGGTCATCCCACAGGGAAAGGGCGTCAAGGTCCACACCGATAGCCAGGGGTCGATTTACGATCAGCAGCAGATCGCGAAGGTCTTGAAGCTCGAGCCGGGCGATGTCGAGATCGCGCTGGCGGCGAGCGGCGGCGCGTTTGGCGCGAAGGAGGAGCTCTCGATCCAGGCGCAGACGGCGGTCGCGGCGCACCTCCTCGGCAAGCCCGTCAAGACCGTGCTCACGCGCGAGCAGTCAACACAGCATCACGTCAAGCGCCATCCGATGACGATTCACCTCACAGTCGGCGCGGATGCTGAGGGTCACCTGCTCGCCGTGCGATCCAGGATCGTCGCTGACGCCGGTGGGTATCACACCACGAGCGCGAAGTGCGCGCTCCGCGCCGCATGCCATACCTGCGGTCCGTACCGCGTCCCGAACGTGGACGTCGAGTCGAAGGCCGTCTACACGAACAACCCCAACAGCGGTGCGATGCGTGGCTTCGGCAGCAATCAGGCCCAGTTCGCCATGGAAGGGGTGATGGACATCCTGGCGGAGAAGATCGGCGTGGACGGCTGGGACATCCGCATGCGGAACATCCTGAATCCCGGCGATGAGTTTGCCACCGGGCAGGTCATGCGCGAGAGCGTCCGCGGCATGAAGGCGTCGATGGAGGCCGTCAAGGACCTGTACAAGAAGGCCAGGTACAAAGGAATCGGCTGCGGCATCAAGAGCACCGGCCTTGGCAACGGCACCACTGAAGGCGGGTACATCACGATTCGCGTGGTTGAAGGTCCAAGGCTCGAGATTCTCAACGGCTACACCGAAATGGGCCAGGGCATCTTCACGGCGACGATGCAGGCGGTGTGCGAAGAGACGGGGCTGCCGTCCAGCATCATGCACGTGAGCTGGGACGAGGAGCACGGCCGGAAGTGCGGCGAGACCTGGGCATCGCGCGGCACGACCCTGAGCATGGCGGCCGCCCGCCAGGCGGCACAGAAGCTTGCCGCGGACATCGCCTCACAGGTCCGGCTAAAGCCGGACACTACGACAGACAATCGTAGTGTCCGCCTTCAGGCGGACCAGACGACGGACGATCGTAGTGTCCGCCTTCAGGCGGACCAGGCTCTCGCGGCGCTCGACCAGCTGGTCGGCCAGGAATACTACGGCGAGTATGTCCTGAGTTTCACGACACGCCCGGGCACCCCCGAATGGGTCCTGAACAAGAACACCCACCTGACATTCAGCTATTCCACGCAGGTTGTCTTTCTCGACGACCAGGGCCGCCTTCGCCGGGTCGTTGCGGCGCATGACGTGGGCCGCGCGATCAACCCGCGGTTGTGCGCCGAACAGATGGAAGGGGGCGTCCACATGGGCCTCGGCTACGCGCTGTCCGAGGACTTCCCCTCGACCGGCGGCGTGCCGCACTCGCTGGCGATGCGCGATTTCGGGCTGGTTCCGGCGAAACACATGCCCGAAGTGGACGTAATCCTGATCGAAGTGCCGGACGAGGTCGGCGGGTACGGCGCCAAAGGAGTGGGCGAAATCGGCTGCGTGGCAACAGCCGGCGCGGTGGCCGGCGCACTGCACTCCTACGACGGCATCAGACGGTTCCGGCTGCCGATGCAGGACGCCCCGGCGGCCGCCCCGTCTGTGCCAAAATCCCGCCGTAAGGTATAGTACCCGTTCACTTCCATGAGAGCTTTCGAAGTCTTTTCGGCCAAAGATTCGCAGCATGCCGTGGCCCTGATGGCCCAGCATGCGGCCACGTCCAAGGTGAAAGTCCTGGCTGGCGGGACCGACCTGCTGGCCGACCTCAAGTTCGCGCCCTCGTCTCATGCTCCCGCTGTCGTCGTCGATATTTCGCGGGTCGACGACTTCCGAGGCATCAAGAAGACGAAAGAGGGGCTCAGTATCGGCGCACTGGTCACCCATACCGAGATCATGCGGTCGCCCCTCATCCAGGACATGTTCCCGGCACTGGTGGACGCGGCCCACACGATTGGTGCTGTTCAGACCCGCAACCTCGGGACGCTGGGCGGCAACCTCGTCACGGCGGTTCCGTCTGTCGACAGCGGTCCGACCCTGGTCGCGCTCGACGCCGTCGTCACGATTGTCGGCCCCGGCGGCAAACGCCACATGTCGCTGGCGGAATTCTTCGTTGGTCCGCGGAAGACCGCGCTCAAGTCGGACGAGCTGCTGGCAGAGATCATCATCCCCACCGAGAACCTGGCCAAGCCGACGCACTTTTTGAAGTTCGGCCTGCGCAAGGGGCAGGCGCTGGCGCTGGTGAACGTTGCGTCGAGCATCTGGATCGACTGGGACAAGAACACGTTCAAGGCGCCGCGGGTGGCGCTTGGGGCCGTTGCACCGAAAGTGATCCACGCGACCAGCGCGGAGAGCTTTCTCGACGGACGCCCGATCACGTCCGAGGCGATGGAAGAGGCGGGCAAACTCGCCGCCGGCGACGCCAAGCCGATTACCGACATGCGCGCCTCGGCGGAATACCGGAAAGACCTCATAGCGGTGCTGACAAAACGAACTCTTGAAGGCGCTTATACCCTCGCGAAGGCGAAGCGGTCGGAGAAGTGACATGGCAGCAGTAACCCTCCTCGTCAACGGCGAGCAGCGCACCGCCCACGTGGCGCCTGAGACCACGCTCCTCAGGATGCTGCGCGACGAATTTCAGTTGACAGGCTCCAAGCTGGGCTGCGACGTCGGCGACTGCGGCGCCTGCACCGTGATCATCGACGGCAAGTCGGTCAACTCGTGCTTGATGCTGGCCGTGCAGGCTGACGGCCGCGACGTGCTCACCATCGAGGGGCTCGCCACCAAGGAGCAGCTGCACCCGCTGCAGCAGTTGTTCGAGGAGAAAGGTTCGCTGCAGTGCGGGTTCTGCGGACCCGGCGTGATCATGTCGGCGAAGGCGCTGCTCGATGAAAACCCGGATCCGAGCGAGCACGACATCCGCGACGCGCTGGCCGGCAACCTGTGCCGGTGTACGGGTTATACAAAAATGATCGAGGCGATCCAGGCCGTGGCGCAGCTCCGTCAGGACCGTCCCGCAGCCAAGTCCGTCGCATAGTCGGGAAAGACAGTCGGGAGGACTCATACACATGGATAAGAAACCGGCAGTCATCGAAAAAGAAGCACAGAAGGAACTCGAGTTACTGCGCGCCCCGGCGCCGGCGCCGCTGGTTCCGCTTCCGATCGAAGTGCTCGTCCCGGAGGCGCGTCAGCAGACGCCTGCCGTGCGCCAGCGCGCCACCCGCCCGGATGCCCGGTTGCACGGGCTCGGGGCGACGAAGTACATCGACGACATGTACCTGCCGGGCATGCTGTTCTGCAAAATCAAGCGGGCGGGCATCGCCTCGGCGCGGATTCTCAAGGTCGATACCAGCGAAGCGGAAGCCATGCCTGGCGTCGTTGCCGTGATTACCGGCAAGGACGTCCCCTGCAACTCGTTCGGTCCGTCGCTGAAGGACCAGCCGGTGCTTGCCGATGAGCGCGTCTTCCACGCCGGCGACGGCGTCGCCGCGGTCGCCGCGGTCACCGAGCAGATCGCTGCCGAAGCGCTCGAGAAGATCCAGGTTGAATATGAGCCGATCGAGCCGGTGCTGGATCCGCTGCTCTCCCTGCAGCTCGAGACGCCGGGCATTCACGCGCCCAGCCCGAATATCTACGGTCACAAGGTGATCAAGAAGGGCGACGTGCAGAAGGCGTTCGCCGATTCGTACAAGGTGTACGAGGGGCAGTTCCGCACCCAGATGGTGGAGCACGTGCCGCTCGAGCCGCATTCGTCGCTGGCCACCTGGGATGCCAACGGCCGCGTGACGATCTATTCCACGCTGGGACGCATCACGCTCGGCCGCGCCGACATCTCCCGCACGATCGGCGTGCCGATGAGCCGGATCCGCATCGTTGCGACCATCGTCGGCGGCAACTTCGGCGGCAAGAACGAGATCACCACCGAGCCGGTCGTCGCGCTGCTGTCGAAGAAGACCGGGCGTCCGGTCAAGTGCACCTTCACGCGGCCCGAGGAGTTCACTTCGTCCACGACGCGGCACCCGCTCATCATGGATTACAAGACGGGCGTCACGAAGGAAGGCAAGATCCTGGGGCGGCAGATTCGCCTCGTCCTCGAAGGCGGCGCCTACTGTTCATGGAGCGAGACCACGCTCGGCAAGGCGTGCATCCTCTCCGCCGGTCCCTACAAGATCGACAACCTCTACGCCGAAGCCTTCGTCGTCTACACCAACAAGACGATGACGGGCGCGATGCGCGGGTTCGGCGCCCCGCAGGTGTGCTTCGCTTACGAGTCGCACATGGACGACATGGCGAAGGATCTGGGCCTCGACCCGCTCGAGATGCGGCTGATGAACGCGCTCGAGGAAGGGTCGCTCAGCCCGACCAGCCAGAAGCTGCACAGCGTCGTCGTCAAGGAATCGCTTCTGCAGGCGGCGGAGCGGTTCGGGTGGAAAAACGGTAACGGCCACGGCAACGGGAACAGGCAGTAGTCATGAAACGGCGAGGACGCGGCATCGCGTGCATGTGGTATCCGATCGGGTTCACCGTCGCGGCGAACCCGAGCGCGGCGGTCGTCAAGATCAACGAAGACGGCACCGCCACGCTGCTCACCGGTACGGTTGAAACGGGACAGGGGTCGCTGACGATCCTGGCCCAGATCGTGGCGCAGGAGCTCGGCATCGCCACCGACGACGTCCACGTGGTGTCGGCGGATACCGACACGACGCCGATGGACACCGGCGCGATTGCCAGCCGCACGACCTACGTCACCGGCAACGCCGCCCGCCTTGCCGCCGAAAAAGCCAAGAACATCCTGTTCGAGGTGGCCGCGCCCGTGCTGGGCGTCAAGCCGAGCCAGCTGGAATGCGCCGACCACAAGATCCAGGTCCTCGGCTTCCCGCAGCGCAACATGCACATCGGCGACGTCGCCGATCGCGCCCGCGGCGTCAACGGGCAGCCACCGATCGGCAGCGCCAGCTACAACCCGGCGACCGTCGCGCTCGACGCGGAGACCGGACAGGGCAAGCCGTTCGCGACCTACGTCTATGCGACGCAGATTGCCGAAGTGGACGTTGACGACGAGACCGGTGAAGTGGAAGTGCTCCGCATCGTTGCGTCGCACGACTGCGGCACGCCGATCAACCCGATGCTGGTCGAGGGGCAGGTCGAAGGCGGGATCTCGATGGGCGTCGGCTTCGCCCTCGAGGAAGAGATCCTGTTCGACAAGTTCGGGCGGCAGATGAACCCGAACCTCACCAACTACATCATGCCGACCTCGCTCGACATGCCGAAGATCGAGGTCGACATCGTCGACAGCTACGATCCGACCGGTCCGTTCGGCGCCAAGGGCGTCGGCGAGCCGACGTGCGTGTCCACGGCGGCCGCGATCCTCAACGCGATCCACGACGCCGTTGGCGTGCGCATCCACTCGCTCCCCGCCACCGCCGAGAAAGTGCACGCCGCCCTCAAGGCCAAGCGCGCGCAGGAAGCCAGGCAGATCACCGCCGGAGCGGCGTAGGGACCGACCTCGGTCGGCCCGACGCGGGTCTGAAAATCAACCAGGACGACTCGACGGGCACGACGTATTCAGCCGTCGTGTTCGTCGTGCCGTCGTGGTTATTCAATCGCTTAAAAGCGGCCAGACCTTCAGGTCGGCGCTACGTCAGCAGCACCAGTCACCGCCACCGCCCGCGTCTTCGTAATCAGCTCGAACGCGCGCTGGTGCTTCTCGGTAAACAGCACGAAGAGCGCGTCAATGAAGAAGAACTGCGCGAAGAAGGGGAGCTGGCGCAGCAGCGCCTGGCCAAGACTGATCCGCGTGCCGCTCTCGCGCACGACTCGGATCCCCATCAGCTTCTTGCCGAGCGTGCGGCCGAAGTGGTACTCGGCGTAGATCGTGTAGCCGGCGAAGCCGAAGACTGATCCGAGGAAGACGAGAGGAAGCCAGGGGAAGAACACGTCCGGTCCCAATACTCTCGGTCCCCAGGCGAGCCACACCGCCGCGGCGATAGCGCCAGCAATCAGGCAGGCGATCCCCGCATCGAGGACCTTGGCGGCGAGACGAGCGAAGTTCGGCGCGGCCTGCAGCGGCACCGACGCCAGGTACGATTCAGCCAGGCGCTGCGGATCCCCGAGCTGCCGCAGGATCTCGTTGAGCGGCTGTCCCTGCGCCATCCGCTCGGCGATGTGCGCGCGGAGCTCCATCGCGATTTGATCGCGCAGTGGCAGCCCCGCGGGAATCTGATCGATCACCGACTGGACATACAGATCGCCGGTCATGATGTTCTCTCCTGTCCAAGCAGCTTCGCCATGGCGCTGGTGAACGCATTCCATTCGGTCTTGAGGCGGCCGAGCTCCTCGCGTCCCCCCTTGGTGAGGCGGTAGTACTTCCGCGGCACGCCACGCTCAGGTGTGTCCCAGCGCACGGCGACGAAGCCCGCGCGCTCGAGGCGATAGAGCACCGGGTAGAGCGTGCCGTCGGTGACGCCGAGTGCGCCGTTGCTCTGGGTCGTGAGCTTGGTGACGATCTCGTAGCCGTACGCCTCGCCGGGATCGAGCAGGTGCAGGACGATCAACTCGAGTGACCCGCGTTTCAGTTCACGCGCGATCCCGCTGCGATCCTCGGAACGTCCGCCTTCCCTGAGCACCAGAGGATGGTAGTGCAATATATCTTGTTACGCAAGATATATTGCGTGACATGTTTCGGCCGTTTTCAAGGATCACGACGACTCGACGGGCACGACCATCCGGCGTCGTGTTTGTCGCTACAGTACGCGTCATGCGCAGCGCGATGTGCACGTCGATCGCCGCCGCGATGGTCCTTCTCGTGTCAGCACAAACTCCCGCACCGCTCAGCCGCGCCGAACAGACGCGCTTCGAAGACACCAGTCGCGAGTCGGACGTCCGTGGCTTCCTGACCGCGCTCGCCGAGCGCACGCCTCGGCTTCGACTCGAGTCGTTCGGCCGCACCGAGGAAGGGCGCGACTTGGTCCTGGCCGTCGTCGGCGATCCGCCTGCGGCATCGGCCGAGGCTGCACGGGCCAGTGGCCGGCCGGTGGTGTTCGTCATGGCGAACATCCATGCCGGCGAGGTCGAAGGCAAGGAGGCGGTTCTCCACCTCGCGAGACGGCTCACGATCGGCGACCTGCAGGAACTGCTGCCACAAGCCGTCTGGCTGTTTGCGCCTGACTACAACGCGGATGGCAACGAGAAAATCAGCCTCGAAAACCGTTCAGAGCAGTACGGCCCGATCGGCGGCGTCGGCACGCGCGAGAATGGGCGCGGCCTCGACCTGAACCGCGACTTCGTGAAACTGGAAAGCATGGAAGCGCGCGCCCTGGCTGCGCTCTTCACGCGCTGGGACCCTGCTGTCATCGTCGACTTGCACACCACCAACGGCTCGTATCACGGCTATCACCTGACCTACGCACCGGCGCTCAACCCGAACACCGACAGCCGGCTGATTGCGTTCACGCGCGAGCGGCTGTTGCCGACGGTTACCACGGCGATGGCGGCCAAGCACCGGTTCCGCACCTACTACTACGGCAACTTCGCGACGGCTGAATCGATGGATCGCGAGCTGAATGCGTTTGCCCCGAACGAGCGCGGTTCGCGGGTATGGCGCACGTTCGACAGCCGGCCGCGCTTCGGCAACAACTACGCGGGCCTGCGCAACCGGATTTCGATTCTGTCGGAGGCGTACAGCTATCTCGACTTCGCCGGCCGCGTACGCGCCACCGAGGCGTTCGTCGAGGAGATCATGCGGTTCGTCGGCGGCAACGCCGCCGACGTGCGCTCGATTGTGGCGGCCGCCGATGCGGATACCGCTCGCATCGATCCGGCGAGGGAGGCCGGCGTCGCATTCGCTTTGCGTCCCCTCCCGGCTCCGGTAGACATCCTCGTTGGCGCAGTGGAATCGGTGCCGAATCCGCGCTCCGGTCGCCCGATGACTCGCATGGTCGAAAACGTCGCTACGCCGACGCGGATGCCGGATTACGGCGTCTTCTCGGCAACGCGTACCCGGCAGGTACCGCGATCGTATGTGCTGGCCGCATCGCCCTCAGGTCTGCACGAGCGGGTCGCCGGCAAGCTGCGCGAGCACGGCATCCGTGTCGATTCGCTTGGTGCCGCAGCGTCGATGACCGTTGAGGTATTCGTTCTCGACACCGTCACGCGCGCCGAGCGTCGGTTCCAGGGGCACCAGGAGGTCTCCGTGACGGGCCGTTACGAACGCCGCGACATCAGCATTCCTGCTGCCTCAATCGTCGTTCGCACCGACCAGCCGCTCGGCCGTCTGGTGTTCTATCTGCTGGAGCCCGAAAGCGACGACAGCCTGGCAACATGGAATCTGCTGGACGACGCGCTGAAGCCGGGTATGGCCCACCCGGTCATGAAGTTGTTCTAGGCGATGGTGGCCTGCGAATGGTCGTCAGTGCGGCGTCACAGAGGATCGTGTCCGTACCTGCACCACCGCTTCCCATAAATCCCCACGATTTGACCCTTACCCACCTGGGACACGTCTCGGCGTCTGGAAAGTTGCCTCAGATCCGTGGGCGGGATGGGCGAGGTGTACAAGACTCGGCGGGACGCCTCAGCAGGCCAGACCGGGAACAGGAACAGTACAGGGGTGCGCTGACCTGCGTCCTGCACAGCTGATCCGCAGAAGATCACAGCTCAACAGCCATCGGGTACGAAAGCTGATACGGCTACGTGCAGGAGGAGACCCTTATGTACCGCGCAATGATCTTCGTTCTTGCGCTGATCTTTGCCGCGCCCGCGCTCGCCGCCGCGCAGCAACCCTGCACCCCGGACGCGCGAGCGGTCGTCAACGAGCTGTACCGGCACATGCTCGAGCGCCCGGCCGACGGGCGCAGCAACTACTGGGTGCAGCAGCTGCAAGATGGCCGCACCGTCCGGGATCTCGTTCGTGAGATCGCGAAGTCCGACGAACATGTCATCCGGTTCTGGAGAGAGGAATCAGGAGAGGACACTCCGTACTCGCGAGCGGTCGGCACGTTCTATCGCCACATCCTCGCGCTTCGGGCCGATGTGAATACGTCGCGCACGCTGGCGACGCAGGCGACGCGACGGGGTGTGGATGCGGTGATTGACCAGATCGTCGATTCGCCGGACTACAGCCAGCGTTTCGGGGATTGGGAGGTACCGGGCTCGGGTGGCCTCGAGTATTGCGCTCCGGGCCGCCAGGCCGTCAGCCGCAACCAGGACACCGACCTGGCGCCACGCTTCCAGGGCATGGACCGAAACAACGATGGGGTGATCGCGCGAGCCGAGTGGCCCGGCAACCAGCAAGCGTTTGAGAACCAGGACTGGAACAACGACGGGGTACTGTCCGGCGTGGAGATCGAAGCGGCGACCGGAGGCCAGGCGGCGAATCGCCGTGTCGAGCGATTCGAGACGCTGGACGCGAACAACAACGGCCGGATTGAGCCGCGCGAGTGGACCGGCACCGTGGTCGCGTTCAATCGTCTGGACGCAAACAACGACAACATCCTGAGCCGCGCGGAAATGGTTGGGATCGCGGCGGAGGAGCAGGCCAGGGTCGCAGTGGGCGGTCAGGCACGGGACGTCCGATTTGAGTCGCTCGACGCCAACAACAACGGCCGGATCGAGCCACGCGAGTGGACCGGCACCGTGGCTGCGTTCAATCGCCTCGACGTGAATAATGACAACGTGGTGACCCGCGCGGAAATGTTGGGGAACGCCACCGACCAGGGCGCGGTCGGCACCAGCGGTCAGTCGCGGGAGGTTCGCGTGGAAAGCCGCGTGCGCTGGACCGATACCGGAATCGATGTACGCGCGGGCCAGACGGTTGGCTTTGACGCCCGTGGCACGGTTCGCCTCGGCCCCACCGAGAACGAGGTCGCCGGCGTCGACGGGACGCAGAGCCGCCGCCGTGATAACGGAGCGCCGATGGCCAATCAGGCGGAGGGGGCGCTCATCGCCCGCATCGGCAATTCACCCGTCTTCTTCGTGGGTGATCTGAACAGTGTGCGGGCGCCGGCCACAGGCCGCCTGTACCTCGGCGTCAACGACGGTGACTTGGGAAACAACTCCGGAGACTTCCAGGTCGTCGTCAGCGTGCAGCCCTAGAGCCGACCGGGCGTTCGCGGGCGCCTCAGCGACCGATGGTTGTAAACCATGACGCCTCGACGGCCACGACGTCATTAGTTCTCGTCGTGTTCGTCGTGCCGTCGTGGTTGTTCACTGATCTTCATGGGCCGGGAGCGGGACTCGAATCGGTCGGTCTTTACCGATCCGATCGGTCGCACCCGTTTCTGCAATATCGAGAATGGTGATTTTTTGCCAGATCTTCCGTGAGAGACCGCTGGTGAGCGCTTCGATGTCATTCACCGCTGACAGCACAACCGAGTCTTGTTGGTGCTGTGCGAGCACGGCGGCAAGCTTGCTGATCAGCGCAAGCAGCTCCGAACAATAGTCGAGATACCGCGCGAGCTCCGACGGCGTCAGCGTGCGCTCGGGAGAGGCAACCGTTGGCGCAATTGATCTGAGCGCGAAATCCGGATCCTTCGTCAGCTGATGCATGTCGACCACGTGTGCGATGCTGCGCAGCCGATGCAGCATGCGCAGAGCGGTTCTGCGCTTGAATCGGGTTTCGAGCGACACGAGGAACAGCAGAATGAGCGAGAGAAGGATGACTTCGTTCGTCGCCGCTTCAACGCCCTGCACAACGTCGGCGAATCCGCCGAATCCATTTCCCGCGACGGGCGCCACCTGCGCGATTGCCCAGAGTACGACGGCGGCGACGGCCGTGAGTGCAATCCCGATCAGACTTCGAAGCCACCAGAGCGGACGGCGTAGCTGCCGGGACACTTCCTGGTTCGTCTCTGCAAGCCGCACCAGCTCGTCTGCGACGCGACTCAGACCGGAACCCGGAAACCGCGCCTCTATCCGTCGTTTCAGCTGGGTGATCGTTGACCCAATCGAGCCGGGATGCAGCTCAGTGTAGGTTGGCTGATCATCGATAGGTGACATGATGGCAACGCCCAACTCCCAACAACGCAATTCCCAATTGGGAGTTGGTAATTGGGAGTTGGGTATTATCTAGGGCCTTACCCGAACGTATTTCTGCAGCTTCTTGGGGCGAGGCTCGCCACCGTACAGGTTGCCGTCGCGATCGACGGCGACGAACTCCGCGCCGTTTCCCGCCGTGTCACGCGGATCGCCCCATGGATACTGGATGAACATCGTGACCCAGCCGCTGCGGGCATCGCCGATCCGGATGCCCATCTCCCAGCCCGGATTCTGCACGTCGTCGGATTCCGAGTCGGCGACATAAATCTGATCCCTGGTGTCGAAGAAGATGCCGCTCGGCCGGCCGAACTGGGTCCACTGAGCCAGGAACTTTCCCTCCTGGTCGAAGATCTGGATCCGGTTGTTGAAACGATCGGCGACGAACAAGCGGCCCCTGGAGTCCAGCGCGATCGCGTGCAGCGTCCGGAACTCGCCGGGGGCGTAACCGGTCTTGCCCCAGGTCTTGATGAACTTGCCGTCGCGGCTGAATTTCACAATCCGGTTGTTCCCATCCTCGTTGTGGCCGTCGGCGACGAAGATGTCGCCGTTGGGCGCGACCACCACGTCGCTCGGCGAGGTGAAATGGTCGGGGCCAGCGCCCGGCGTGCCGGGATCGCCGAGGATCAGCAAGACCTCTCCCGCCGGACTGAACTTGACGACCTGGTGTCCGCGATCGTCGCCGCGCGGCGTGCGCTGAACCGCGACCGCGTCGGTGACCCAGATGTTGCCGTCGCGATCGACGTCGAGGCCGTGCGGCCAGATGAACATACCGCCGCCGAAGCTGGCGACCACCTTGCCTTCGGGGCTGAACTTGTAGACCGCGTCCGCCTTGGAATCGCGGCACTCGTCGCCGAACCGCGCCGGGTCGGCGAGCGGCTCGCACCGGATGATCGCCCACACATGCCGGCCATCCGGATCGATCGCGACCTTGCCGACCGCCCCGATCGGTTTGCCGCCGGGAAGCTGGGCCCACCCGTCGACCATCCGGTAGGGATTCGGCAGCGCCTGCGCCAGCAGCGTCGGGACGAGCGCTGCCCCGAGGGACACCGCGAGGACGCATCCAAGCGGACCTCCACCTCCACGTTTCATGATTTCACCCTCGCTCCTGTGTGCTCGCGGTGATGCTCTTCCCTCGTCCGTGAGAAGTCAAATGCGGCCTCTTGACCGGCGCAGCAATCGGGCGCATAGTCCGCACGCGAATCCCTCTCCTCGCCCTCGACGGCTTTCTTACCCGTTTACCGGCGCTATCCGAGGAGGGTGTGATGACGTGCTTCCTCAGGGGTTTCTCGTTTGGTGTCCTGGGTATTCTCCTGACCACTGGCGCCGCCTGGGCGCAGCTGTCCACCGCCCAGCTCAGTGGCAGGGTGACCGACGAGAGCGGCGCGGTGCTGCCCGGCGTCACGGTGACGGCGACGCAAACCGAGACCGGGTTCACCCGCAGCGACGTGACCGATGGGAATGGGTCGTATGTGCTGTCGAACCTGTCGCCAGGTCCGTATCGGCTGGAAGTGTCGCTCGCAGGCTTCCGCACCTACGTCCAGACGGGTGTCGTGCTTCAGGTCGCCGCCTCGCCGGTCATCAATGCGGTCCTGTCGGTCGGCGCTCTCGAGGAATCCGTGACGGTGGAGGCGGCTGCGCCGCTGGTCGACGTCCAGAGCTCCGGCATCAGCGACGTCGTCCGGAACGAGGAGATCCTGGCGCTGCCGCTCAACGGCCGGAACGCGGCGGAGCTGGTCATGATCGCCGGGGCGGCCGTCCAGACCATCACGTCGACGCAGCGCACCGCGCCGGGGGGCATGGGGATATCGGTCGGCGGCGGGCAATCCTTTGGCGTCGCCTACCTGCTCGACGGCGCCATGCATAACAACCCGCAGGACAACCTGAACCTTCCGTTTCCCTTCCCCGATGCGCTCCAGGAGTTCAGCGTCGCGACCAGCGGCCTGAACGCCCAGCACGGCATGCACTCGGGCGCCGCGGTCAATGCGGTGACGAGGTCGGGCACCAACCGACTCGCCGGAAACGCCTTTGAGTTCTTCCGCGATCGCCGCTTCAATGCGACCAACCCGTTCGCGCAGGTCGGGCCGGACGGCAAGCGCGTCGATGACGGGCTGCAACGCAACCAGTTCGGCGGCACGCTCGGCGGGCCGGTCGTCCAGAACCGGCTCTTCTTCTTCGGCGCCTACCAGGCGACCGTCGTCAAGATGCAGCCGGCTGACAATATCGCCTGGGTGCCGACGGCGCAGATGCTTGCCGGCGACTTCACCACGTTCACCTCGCCGGCGTGCAATGGCGGCCGGCAGATCAACCTGGGCGGTGGGTTCGTCAACAACCGGATCGATCCCTCGCAGTTCAGCCGCGCGGCGCTGAACATGGTGAAGTACCTGCCGTCGACGACCGATCCCTGCGGCATGGTGCACTACTCGTTCCTCGACGACAGCACGGAGCATCAGTATCTCGGCCGCGCCGACTTCCAGCGGGCCTCCAACGACACGATCTTCGGCCGCTACATGGCGACGAAGTTCGACAAGCCGATTCCGATGCGGGAGAGTGACAGCGCGCTGTCGCTGTACGACGCCGCGAACAACCGGAACGTCCTGGGCATGGACGCCCTGGCGCACTCGCTCGTCATCGGCGATACGCGCGTCTTCGGGCCCGACGCCGTGAACTCCCTGCGGTTCTCGTTCAACCGGTCGGGCGTGTACCGCCTGGCCCCGGAAACGTTCGACCCGTACGACATCGGCTCCGACGTGTTCGCCTATCAGCCCGACACGATGGTGGTGATCGTCACGGGCAACGGCTTCCAGGTGAACAATCCCGGTCCGAGCCGCTTCACCACCGACGCGTCGCAGGTGAGCAACGACCTCACGCTGGTGCGCGGGAATCACCAGCTGGCGGTCGGCGGCAACGTCGCCTACTGGAAGTTCTCCTTCCAGTCGCACGCGCGATCGGGCGGGAACTGGATGTTCCTCGGCCAGCTCACCGGCCTCGGGCTGGCGGACTTCCTCACCGGCCGCGTCGGCCGGCTGGAGCACGGCGGGCCGGCGCTGCTGCCGATGAATCAGTGGTACCTCGGGACCTACGCGCAGGACACCTGGCGGGTCACTCCGCGGATGACGCTGAATGCGGGTCTGCGCTGGGAGCCGTACTTCGGCCAGAGCGTCACGAGCGGCGCGATCTACAACTTCAGCCGCGACAACTTCCGCAATAACGTCAGAAGCCAGCAGTACGCCAACGCGCCCGCCGGGTTCATTTACCCCGGCGATCCGGGATTTCCCGGCGGCTTGCGCGGCATCAACACGCAGTGGATGAACTTCTCACCGCGGGTCGGCATCGGCTGGGACGTCGCCGGCGACGGCCGGACGGCGCTGCGGGCATCGTACGGGCTCACCTACGACTTCCCGAATGCGGAATATCAGTTGATCAATGCGAATTCGCCGCCGTTTGGCAACCGGACGATCGTCGAGGACCCGCCGGGCCGGCTCGATCGTCCCTACGCGCACCTCGGCGGCGATCCGCACCCGATTCTCACGAACCGCGACACTGTGTTCATTCCCTACGGGGCGTTCGGCTCCACCGATCCAAACCTGAACTCGCCGCGCGTGCAGCAGTGGAACGTGACGATTGAGCGGCAGCTCGGTACGGTCTGGCAGGTGGCGGCCAGCTACATCGGCAGCTACACGGATCGCCTCTGGAACCAGGTCGCGATCAATCCCGGCGTCTTCCTAGGCACCGGTCCCTGCACGCTGCAGGGCGTGCTCTACCCGGTCTGCACCACCAACGCCAATCTGAATCAGCGCCGCGTGTTCTCGCTGTCGAACGAGAACCCGGCCGCGGCGCGGCTCATCGGCAACCTCGACGTGCACGACGACATCGGAAAGCAGGACTACCGCGGGCTGAAGCTGTCATTCCAGCGGCGAGGGACGAGTCTCGGGCTGAGCGGCAACTACACGCTCTCGCGCTGCTGGGGCCATCCGTCGTTTCAGACCGGCGGGTTCCCGCAGATTGCCAACGGCTACACCAACCCTGAGGATCCCGATTTTGACATCGGCTACTGCGATCAGGACCGCACACACATCGGCGTGCTCAGCGCCAACGTCCTGACCCCGCAGTTCTCGAGCACCGGGATGCGCGTGGCGTTCTCCGACTGGCGCATCGGCGGCATCCTCAGCGCCCGGTCGGGGCAGGTGGTCAATATCATCACGGGTCAGGACCGCATGTTCAGCGGGATACAAAACCAGCGCGTCAACCAGGTGCTCGACGATCCGTACGGCAGCAAAAAGACGCCGAACGACTGGCTGAACCCGGCGGCATTCGCGCAGCCGGCGCCCGGCACGTTCGGCAACTTCCGGCGCAACAGCGTCCGGGGGCCGAACTACTGGGCGGTGGACATGGCCGTGTCGAGGCTTGTCCCGGTCGGCGCGGGTCGCACGCTGGAGCTGCGCGTCGAGGCGTTCAATCTGTTCGATACGTTCAACTGGGGTCCGCCGACGCTGCAGAACGCCGACCGGACCCACCACAACTTCAACTCGGGCGCGTTCGGCCGGATCACGTCGATGGCCGGCGCCCCGCGCATCATGCAGTTCGGCGTGAAGTACGGATTCTAAGAGCGTGATCCCGAGGGAGGGTGCGATGAGACGTGTGCTGCGCCACTGGTCGCTCGTCGGAATGTTGGTCCTTCTCGGCTGCGCCGTCGCCTCGGCGCAGCTCTCGACCGCACAGCTGAGCGGCCGGGTGACCGATGAAAGCGGCGCCGTGCTGCCGGGCGCCACGATCACCGTGACACAAACCGATACGGGCTTCACCCGCGCGGACGTGACGGACGGTGATGGCGCGTACGTGCTGTCCAATCTGCCGCCGGGCCCCTATCGCCTTGAAGTAATGCTCCAGGGCTTCCGTACCTACGTGCAGACCGGCATCGTGCTGCAGGTCGCGGCGGCGCCGGTCATCAACGCGTCACTTGGCGTGGGCGCGCTCGAGGAGTCGGTCACGGTGGAGGGCGCTGCGCCGCTCGTCGACGTCCAGAGCTCGGGCATCAGTGACGTCGTCCGCAACGAGGAAATCATGGCGCTGCCGCTCAACGGGCGGAATGCGGTCGAGCTCGTGATGGTCGCCGGAGCGGCCGTTCAGGTGACCGCGGCGCCGTCGCGGGCGGTACCTGGCGGGCTCGGCGTGTCCGTCGCCGGCGGCCAGTCCTTCGGCGTGGCGTACCTGCTCGACGGCGCCATGCACAACAACCCGCAGGACAACATGAACTACCCATTCCCGTTCCCGGATGCGCTGCAGGAGTTCAGCGTCGCGACGAGCGGGTTGAACGCCCAGCACGGCATGCACTCGGGCGCCGCGGTCAACGCGGTGACCAAGTCGGGCACCAACCGCCTTGCCGGCAATGCGTTCGAGTTCCTGCGCGATCATCGCTTCAACGCCACGAACCCGTTCGCGCAGATCGGGCCGGACGGCCGGCGCGTCGACGACGGCCTCAAGCGCAACCAGTTCGGTGGGACGCTCGGCGGACCGATCGTGCCGAGCCGTCTCTTCTTCTTTGGCGCGTATCAGGGCACGGCAGTGCGCCAGCAGCCGGCGGCCAACATCGCACGCGTGCCGACCGCGGCCATGCTGGCGGGCGACTTCACGACGGTCGCATCGCCCGCATGCAACGGAGGTCGGCAGGTCACGCTGCTCGGCGGGTTCGTGAACAACCGGGTCAATCCCGCCCAGTTCAGCCCCGCGGCGGTGAACCTGGTCACCAAGTACCTGCCGAAGACGACCGATCCCTGCGGAGAGGTCACCTACTCGCAGCGGAAGGACAGCAACGAGGGACAGTACGTCGGCCGGATCGACTACCAGCGCACCGCCGACGACACGCTGTTTGGCCGCTACATGGCGACCTCGGCCACCAGCCCGAGCCCGGTGCGCGAAGGCGACAGCGCGCTGTCGCTGTACGACGCCGCCAACAACGCCGGCCTGCAGGGAAGGGACGGCCTGGTCCAGTCGCTGGCGATCGGCGACACCCACGTGTTCGGCTCGAACACGGTGAACTCGCTGCGATTCGTGTTCAACCGGGCCGCCGTGAGCCTGTCCGTGCCCGACATGTTCGACCCGTACGACCTCGGCTCCGATGTCTACAGCTACTCGCCCCACGTCATGTGGGTGCGGGTGCAGGGCGCGTTCGAGGCCCAGAATCTGGGGCCGAGCAAGTTCCGGACGAATGCCTCGCAGATCAGCGAGGACTTCACGGTCGTGCGCGGCGATCACCAGCTCTCGCTCGGCGCGAGCGCGGCGTACTGGAAGTACTACTTCGAGACGCAGGCCCGCTCCGGCGGGTTCTGGATCTTCACCGGTCAGTTGACCGGGCTGGGACTCGGGGACCTGCTCATGGGACGCGTGGGCCGGCTCGAACATGGCGGCCCGGCGATCCTGCCGATGGATCAGTGGTACATGGGTCTCTACGCGCAGGACACGTGGCGCGCGTCGCCTCGCGTCACCATCAACGGCGGCCTGCGCTGGGAGCCCTACTTCGGACAGAACGTGACGAGCGGCGCCGTCTATAACTACAGCCGCGAGAACTTCCGCAACAACGTCAGAAGCCAGGCGTTCGTGAACGCACCCGCGGGCCTTCTCTATCCGGGCGATCCCGGGTTCCCGCCGGGCCAACGGGGGCTTTACACCCAGTGGCTCAATTTCTCGCCCCGCATCGGCCTCGGCTGGGATGTGAGCGGGAATGGCCGCACGGCGGTGCGCGTTTCGTACGGGCTCACCTACGACTTTCCAAACGCTGAGTATCAGCTCATCAATGCCAACTCGCCGCCCTACGGCAACCGGTCGCTCGTCGAAGATCCTCCCGGCGGCTTCGATCGACCCTATGCGCACATCGGCGGCGATCCGCACCCGATTCTCACGCACCGCGAAACGCAGTTCCTGCCGTTCGGGGCCTACGGCGCGACCGATCCGCATATCAACTCGCCGCGCATCCAGCAGTGGAACGTGACCGTCGAGCGGCAGCTCGGCACGGCCTGGCAAATGGCCGCGAGCTACATCGGCAGTCACTCAGATCGGTTGTGGGAACAGGTCGCGCAGAATCCCGGCGTCTTCCTCGGGCTGGGTCCGTGCACGCTGCAGGGCGTGCTCTATCCGACCTGTACCACCAATGCGAACCTGAACCAGCGGCGGGTGCTGTCGCTCTCGGGCGAGAATCCTGCCGCGGCGCGGCTCATCGGCAACATGGACATTCACCAGGCCGTGGGCACGCAGGACTACAAAGGGCTGAAGCTGTCGTTCCAGCGCCGCGCAGCTCGCGGCGTGAGCCTCAGCGGCAACTACACGGTGTCGCGCTGCTTTGGCGATCCGGTCGGGCAGACGGGTGGCTTCCCGCAGATCGCGAACGGCTACACCAATCCCGACGACTTCTCATTCGATCGCGGTGTGTGCGACCAGGACCGGACGCACATCGGTGTCTTCATCGCCGGCGTGCAGACGCCGCAGATGGCCAACAACGCGCTGCGGGCCGCGTTCTCCGACTGGCGGATTTCCGGGATCCTCAGCGCACGGTCGGGCCAGCCCCTGAGTGTCATCGCGGGGCAGGATCGCGCGTTCAGCGGGATTCAGAACCAGCGCGTCAACCAGGTGCTCGACAACCCGTACGGCAACAAGACGCTGAACGACTGGCTCAACCCCGCGGCGTTCGCGCTGCCGGCGCCGGGCACGCTCGGCAACCACAAGCGCAACAGCCTGCGGGCGCCGGGGTACCGGTCGGTCGACCTGGCGCTCTCGCGGATCGTTCCGCTCGGCGCCAGCCGGACGCTGGAGCTGCGCGTCGAGACGTTCAACCTGTTCAACACGTTCAACTGGGGCGCGCCGATCGCGGGCCCCATTCAGAACGGGAGGCTTACCGACACCAACTTCAGTTCGCCGGCGTTCGGCCGGGTCACCTCGATGGCGGGCTCACCGCGCATCATGCAGTTCGGCGTGAAGTACGGATTCTGAGCGGGTGATGCGTCAACTCCCAACTCCCAATTTCACAACTCCCAAGTCGTTTGGGAGTTGGAGGTTGGGGGTTGGGGATTGACAGGTTTTTCACAGGAAGGTGTGCCGTGAGCGTGAAAAATTCCGCCGTGATGACGATGCTGGCCGGTTCCGCGATCGCAGTGCTGGTGTTGTTCGCGGCCATCGGCGCTTCCCGCGCATCGGCGCAGATACGGCCGTATACGCCGCCACAGACGGCTGCACCGGGCGCAGACTGGACCGAGCGGATTGAAGAGATTCTCCCTCCGGGTGTGGAGAGTCGCGCCGAGGCGACGGCGCGCCTCGTCGCCTATAAACCCGACCCCGTGAAATACCCGGTGCCACGCACGCCGTGGGATGGGAAGCCGGACTTCTCCGGCGTCTATTGGCCCGATGCGACCATCGCTCCGCCCCCGGTGGCGCTCGAGTCGCTGTACCGTCCGGAGGCGCGCGAATACAGAGAGGGCGGCGGTGCCGCGCGAGGACTGTTCGATTGGCGTGGCATTGACACACCGAACTATCACTGCTGGCCGCCGTCCCCCGTCAACGGTTCGATGGCCGGAACCGTCCAACTGGTGTCAGCGCCGGGATACCTCCTGTTGCTCAACGAGGGCGCTCAATTCTTCCGGATCATTCCAATCGTTGGCGAGGACGGACGTCGACCGAGCCCGCGCAAGCCGTCCTTTCAAGGCTCGTCGGTCGGTCATTGGGAGGGCGACACGCTGGTTGTCGAGGTGACGAACTTCAACGGCAAGCCCTGGCTCGGCGGTGCCCAGCCGCCGAACCAGCCGCCG
>Ga0075421_100001466_pt1 | contig 27646 bp, 32 predicted proteins | sample SoiMetdeltSBSDD5_FD_75292 | JGI IMG/M metagenome (GOLD analysis project Ga0075421, IMG submission 75292) | Bulk soil microbial communities from a Populus tree surrounding site in Tennessee, USA - Soil MetaG P. deltoides SBSDD5 | ecosystem: Environmental > Terrestrial > Soil > Tree plantation... | reverse complement strand
CATCTCGGCGGGCGGGTACATCACCGCGCCCACCGGATCGGCGCCCGATGCCCACGCCCTGCCCGTGCCCAAGGCCGACGCCGACGCCGCCTTCGAGGCCGCCACGTGCATCGGCTGCGGCGCGTGCGTGGCCGCCTGCCCCAACGGCTCGGCGATGCTGTTCACCGCCGCGAAGGTGACGCACCTGGGCCGGCTGCCGCAGGGCCAGCCGGAGCGCGACACCCGCGTGCTGGAAATGGTGAAGGCGCACGACGACGCCGGTTTCGGTGGCTGCTCCAACACCGGCGAGTGCACCGCGGTGTGCCCCAAAGGCATCGGCCTTGACACCATCGCCGCGCTCAACCGCGACTACCGGCGGGCCCGGCTCACCCGCGCCCGAGCCGGGTGAAATGCACGACCCCGTGGCCCCGGTCGAAGCCGTTGCGAGGACGATCACCGTAGACAATGCTCTGCGAAGCACCGGCCCCAACAACCTTCGGGGGAAGACTTCTCGTGTACGCCGAACCGCCCGGATTCGATCGGGAGCAGCTGGCCGCCACGCTCAGACAGGGGTGGGGGATAGCGGCGCAAGACCTGACTTACGTGCCGGTCGGCTTCGGCACCCACCACTACCGCACGGGCCCAGGTCGATGGGTCAACGTCGATGTGACACCTGACGTTTCCCGGCTGGACAAGGCTTTACGGGCCGTCGCCGCGCTGGCCGAGGCGGGCCTGGAGTTCGTCCACGCGCCGCTGCGTCGGATAGACGACAGCAGCCGCGTCGCGGCGATGCCCGGCGGCTACGCGGTGTCGGTCTTCGACGTCATCGAGGGGGAGTCGTACGAGTACGGCGAGTTCCCCGACGCCCGCCTGCGCCGGCAAATGCTGCAAGCCCTGTGCCGCCTGCACGCCACGCGGCCGGCCGCCCAACCCGAACCCGACAGCCTGGCAGTCCCGCACCGCGATACGGTCTTCGACCGCCTCGACCAACCCTGGCAGGGCGGGCCGTTCGGCGAACCCACCCGCGAGCTGATCCGCTCGGCGCGGGCGCACATCCAAGCGCTGCTCGACCGCTACGACGAGCTGGTCCCCAAGGTCCGGGCCGGCCGCGAGAACTGGGTCGTCACCCACGGCGAGCCGCACGCCGGAAACGTCATGACCACACCGGATGGCGGGATCAAGCTCATCGACTGGGACACGGTGCGGCTCGGCGCGCCCGAACGCGACCTGTGGATGATCGCACCGCGCGGCGAGGGGGAGTGGGCCGCCTACGGATCGTCCAACGTGGACCCGGACGCGATCGAGCTGTACCGCCGCTGGTGGGCCCTGTCAGAGATCTGCGAGTTCACCACGGTCCTGCGCGCCGCACACCTCGACGACGCCAACACCCGCATCGCCTGGCGGGAGCTGCAAAACTACTTGAGCAACTCCTCCAGCCAGCCCACCACCGGATCGCCCAATTGCGCATAGTCGTGCGGCCGCGCCGTCACCAGGCCCCGCCGCCACGACAACGCCCGGCTCACCTTCGTCACCTGCACCGCCAGCTCCACCTCGCGCAGCAGCCGCCGCCGCGGCGCCACCGCCGTCCACGGCTCCAGATAAGCGTCACGCAACCGGGGCAGTACTGAGGCGTCAAAGCGGTCCTCGGCCACCCGCAGCGAAATCAGCAGCACCCCGAACGGGTGCGACACGCTCGAATCGCCCCAGTCAAAAACCCGACCGTCGGCGAAGACGTTGCCGTCGTGCAGGTCATCGTGCTGAAGCGACAGCGGCACCGGCGAGCCGGCCAACTCGGCACACAGCGTGTCAAAAGTTGGCACATATCCGGCCACCGCGGGCGGGACCGGCAGCGTCCGCAGCAACTCCGGCAGCCGCCCCGGACGCTGATCCGGCACACCCAGATCGATCAGCTCCGCTGTGTGTACCCCCAGATGGTGTTGAAAATCGGCATGATCGGCGAGCATCCGCTCCCAATGCCGCAGGTCCGGCACGGCATCCACCTCGCGCAGCGTCGGGCCGCCGTCCGGGGTCAGCGACCACCCCCGCTCGGCGTCGATGGCCACCGGCTCAAGCACCCGGCCCGGCGCCAGCCTGGCCAAAGCGGCCAGCAACGGCGCCTCATAGCCGGTTTCACCGCGGTTCTCCTTGAACCACATCAAACCCGAAGTCGTGGGAACCTTGGCCACAAGCGACCAGGGCCGGTCCTTGACCAACTCGATGTCGCCGGAAAGCACCACGCCGTGCCTATACAAGAAATCTTCGAGGGGGTACCCGAGCATGCGGCCGATCTTATTCAGCCGACACCCCGATTGGCGCGTCGTTTACGCGCTCTATATTGCTCTGCGGAGGAACGCGTGAGCAGTATCGACCCCAACACGGCACGAACGGCCGAAGACTTCGTCATGCTGCTCCGGCAGGCCCGTGCCATGTCGGAGCAGACCTACTGGCAACTCCAGGAGCGAGCCAAGGCCGCCGGCCACGAGCTCGAGCCGTCGATTCTCGTCGAGAGCCTCGGGCTGGCCGAGCTGCCCGACGAGCGGCTGGTCTCCTCGCTGCTGCACGCCTGCGGCTACAGCGAGGAGGAGATCGGGGAGTGGCTCGAAGTCCACAGCCGCCTTTCCTCATCGACCCCGATGCAGTTACGACGCGGCGCCGCAGCCTCATCGTCATCGGTATCGTCACCGGTATCGCCATCGGTATCGTCACCGGTATCGTCACCGGTATCGTCATCGGTCTTGACTGCCGAGGTGCCGGCCACAGCCGTGCACGAGACCGCGCCGCGGCCCCGGCACACCCTGCGCATCCGCGGCAAGGGCAGCCGCCGCGCCCCCGGCTCGCAGCTGCGGCTGCTGGCCATGGCGCTGGGCGCCGCCGTCATCGGCATCGTGAGCATCGTGATCATCGTCTCGGCCGTCAAAGACGACGACGTGACCGGGAATCCGCCCATCTACGCCACCGGCGCCGCGCCGCCCACCGCCGAGCCCGGCCTGCCCTACCCGACCTCCGACCCTTCGGTGCCACCCTCACCGACACCGGCATTCTCCACCCCGGCCACGCCCACGCCCTCGGCGTCGGCCACACCCGCCCCCGGCGTCCTGCGCAGCGGCACCGCCACCCTCCAAACCGGACAGAGCATCGACCTCGACGCCGGCGGCAGCGACCCCGACATCGTCGTCTACGGCAACGGCGACAGCATCCGCGCCGACCCCAGCGGCCGCCACTTCGCCCTCGTCGCCACCGCCAGCAAGCAGGCGTGCGCCGCCAGCAACGACTACCAGAAGACCATGGGCGGCCTGGTCGCCGGCAACGGCGTCTGCGTACGCACCGACAAAGGCCTCTACGCCCACATCACCATCAGCCGCACTGCACCCCTGGTCTTCAGCTACGTTGTCTGGTCATGACCGACTGCCTGTTCTGCGCGATCGCAGCCGGCGACAAACCCGCCTTCGTCGTGCACAGCGGCGAGGACGTGCTGGCCTTCCTCGATGCGCGGCCCGTCTTCAAGGGCCACCTCCTGGTGATCCCGCGAACCCACGTGCCCACCCTCACCGACCTGCACCCCGTCGGGCCGTACTTCGAGCAGGTGCAAGCCGCCGCCCGCGCCGTCGAGGACGGACTGGCGGCCTCGGGCACCTTCGTCGCCATCAACAACAAGATCTCCCAGAGCGTGCCGCACCTGCACACCCACATCGTCCCCCGGGTCAAAGGCGACGGCCTGCGCGGCTTTTTCTGGCCACGCACCAAATACGCCTCCGACGACGAGGCCTCGCAATTCGCCAAGCGGATCACGGCGGCCTGGCCGTGACGTTCACCGCCACCCTGGTGCGCTGGCCCGGCGAGGGCAGCTGGGTCTTCGCCCCCGTCCCGCAGCAGCACGCACCCGCCACCGCCGGACCGTTCGGCCGCGTCCCCGTCATCGCTACCGTCGACGGCCGCACCTGGGCCACCAGCGTCTGGCGCGACAAGAAAGCCGGATGGCTGCTGCCCGTGCCGGCGCGGATGCGCGCCGGCAAAGACCACGGCGACACCGTCGCTGTCGAGGTCGAAATCGACCAGTCCCGCCTCTAGTCTCGCCTCTTGTGCCGCCTTTGGTCCCGCCTCTAGTTGACGCGGGCGAGCAGGAACCCGTCGTAACCCTTGACGCTGACGGTCTGCACCGCGGTCGCCGCCACCGCGGGCTCCGCCCCGACCGCCTCAAACAACCGCCGCGTCCCCTCGATCCTCGAATCGTGGCTGGGCTCGGCGATCCTGCCACCACGCACCACATTGTCCACATAGATCAGCGAACCGGGATGCGAAAGCTTCACCGCCCACCGGAAATAATCGGCGTTGTTCTCCTTGTCCGCGTCTATGAACACCAGATCGAACGGCTCCTCGGCCTCGAGGCTGGGCAGGCTGTCCAAAGCCGCACCCACCACGACCTCCACCTTGGTGTCCAAGCCGGCCTGCTTCAAATTGCCCCGCGCCACCTCGGCGTGCCGGGGATCAAACTCCAGTGTCACCAGCCGGCCATCCTCCGGCAGCGCCCGCGCCAGCCAGATCGTGCTGTAACCACCCAGAGTCCCGATCTCCAGCACCCGCCGCGCCCCGACCGACAGCGCCAGGATGTGAAGCAACTTGCCATGCGGCGGCGCCACCGCGATCTGCGGCAACCCGGCGGCGTCACTGGCCCGCGCCGCCGAGGTCAGCGCCTCATCCTGGTCCACGATCCGGCTGGCGATGTAACCATCGACCGCGTTCCAAACATCCTGGTTCATGATCCTGAGCCTACTCACCTGTGTGCGTCGGCGAACCAATAGGAGTAGTAACGCAACGTGTCCTCAAGAAGCAGCAGCATCTGCTCCCGCTCCGGCACCGGCCGCGAGAAATGCGAACCGTCACTGACCCACGGCATCGGATGCACCCCCAACCGCAGCTGCAAATACACTGCCCGCAACCAGTTGAGCGCATTGAGCCGCGAATAGGCCGACGGCGCGAGGTCGAAACGCTGCTCCGTGCGCCCAAGATGCGCCAGCGGCACGATCGCCTGCCGCAGATCCGCCACCCCCAGATCGCCGCGATGCAGCAACGACATCGTCGCATAAGCCAGCCGGTCGTCCTCACCGAACAGCAACGCGCCCGAATCGCTCGTGCGAAGCCGCACCACGATGCTGCCCAACAGAACCTGCGCCTGCGACCTGGCCAGATAGCGGCTGCGCGCCACCGAAGCGATCACATCTGCCCCGTGCGCCACCGCATGCGCCACACCCTTGGCCGGATCCACGATCCCGCGCAGATCCGCCTCAAGCTCCCACCACATCAGAAACGCGCCCAGCCACCGCTGCACCGCCTCGTCGGTCAGCAACCGGGCCGTGTTGTCCCGCTCGACACACAACCCCAACACCAAAGCGGCAAACGTCCGGCCGAAGACGGTATCGGTACCCCGCTCACCCAAACCGCGGAAAAGAGCCGCACACAACCGGTCGCCCAGATCCTCCAGATCGTGATCGCAGTACCCCGCCAGGATCCAATCACCCAGAATCTCCAGCGCAAAACCGTCCCGAATCTGCTCCTCGGGGGAGCGGAGCATGTGCTCCAACTCCTCGATCAACAGATCGAGCGAGTGCTCACCTGGCGGCCGCATGTCATCGGCCTTGATCTTCTCCCAGAAGCTCGGCGCAAACATGACCCGAACCTAGTGGCTGGCTGCCACCGCACTCAAGCGGAAGGCGTGGTCTAGAGGCGCTCACCGCGGCGGGCCCGCGCCGCCCAGATCGCATACGACGGATCCCGATCCAGATTGTGCCGGTCACGGTCGTAACGGCGGGTCGTGCGCGGATCGGCATGGCCCATCGCATCCTGCACATCCTCAAGGGGTACCCCCTCGGAGCGCGCCGTCGTCGCAAACGCATGCCGCAGCGAGTGAGGGGACAGGCGCGCCGCCGACGCGATCCCCGCCTTGTCCGCCAGCTTACGGATCAACCGAAAGATGGCCGGCTGGTCAAGCGGGCGACCGGTGGACGTCACGAACACCGGACCGGAAAGGTCCTCGACCCGCACACCCGCACGTTCGGCGCGCTGACGCAGGTAACGGTCAAGGGCATCGGCCGTGCCCGGTGCCAGCGCCCGCCTCCGCGGCCTCCCACCCTTTCCCAGGAAGCGAACGGTCCGGTGGCCGCGCTCGTGACCCAGATCCTTCATCTCCAACTTGATCGCCTCACCCACGCGCAGGCCCAGATCGGCCAGCAGGGTCACCAGGGCGTGATGCCGCGGCGACTCCAGCATCGCCGCGTAAAGCAGAGCGTCCACTTCGGACGGGCTCAACCCGACGGTCGCCGAATGATCGCGAGAAACGTACGGCCGGTCCGCGCCCAAGACCGGATTGGCCGTGATGACACCCAGCTTGGTCATGAAGTCGTACCAGCTCGACAGCCCGGAAAGCTTGCGCGCCACCGTAGTCGGGGCCAGGTCAGCCTCAAGCCCGCGCGCGTATACATTGATGTGGGTAAACTTGGCCTGCAGGGGATTGACGCCGTTCTCCCTGCACCAGCCCAGAAACGTCATCACGTCACGCCGGTAAGCCTCACGCGTGTTGGCCGACAGCCGCCGGTTGCTCAGCCAGGCGTCGGTGAAGTCGGCGAACTCCTTGACACCGGCGGTCAGCCCGCCGTTGTTTGAGAACGCCTCCAGCGACATGATCCCAATCTAATGCCGGCCGCGCGTCCGCTCCACAACCGACTCGCCTCACCGCATTGCACGATTACCAATACCGGTAATCCATTAATCGAGCGGACAACCCTCCCCCGCAAAACTCGGATACATGATAATGACCGTTATCATGTAAGGCCAAAATGGACGGGGATCGCTAGAGTGTGGGGCCAGGTGACGGCGGACCCGGCCACCCCCTGCACCGGCGGCTACATGCAGGTGGTAGCGCACGAGGACGACGACCTGATCTTCATGAACCCGGACGTGGACCGGACCATCGGCTCCGGGACGACGACCGTGACCGTCTATGTCACCGCCGGCGAGTACGGCGCGTCCGATCCGGCGCTTCGGGCGCGGACAAGGCAGCGCGGCGTCCAGAACGCCTACGCGGCGATGGCCGGTGTCGCAGACGGCGACGACGCCACGCAGCTCGAGTGGGATCGGGTCGCCGTGCCGGTCGCAAGCCGCTATGTGGAGCGCTATTCGCTGCGGGCCCGACCGTGTGTCGCGCTGGCCTTCATGAACCTGCCCGACAGCGGATTGGCGCACTTGAATGGTTCCCCGACCCACTTCGTGAACACCGTCGTTCCCACCGGCGGTGTCGCGCCCGGCTCATATGTCTACACCAGGGCCGATGTTCTGGCGGTGCTGGGTGGCTTGCTGGGCCAGCACCTGCCCACGGTGCTGCGCTACCAGGACGACGCGCCCGACTGGCGCTATGCGCACGATCATGACGACCATGTGGCGGCGGCGGGGTTCGCTCGTGACGCGGCGGCCGCATACGGCGGGCCGCTGTATACGCTGCCCTACCGCGGTTACGGCGTGGAGAACCTGCGCGCCAATCTGGATCCGTCCACTGTGGACAGGAAAACCTCGATCATGAGGATGTACGCGGCGTTGGACACGTGGGTTTTGGTGAACCCTAATGATCCGGGCAGCGCGCTGGGTGCGGCTTACCAGACGTGGCTGGCGCGGTCGTACTACCGGTGGCCACGCGGGACGCAGTGGGCGGCACGCAACGCGGACGGGACGGCGCAGGCGTTCGTGGTGCGCAACGGCCAGATTTTCAACTACCGCCAGACGCTTGCCGGTGGCTGGGCGCCGCCGCGCGAGTTGACGGGTGCGGGCGGCCCGGTCGCGCCCGGCGTCGCGGCGATCACCGGCAAGGACGGAAGGCTGGCGCTGTTCGTCCGGCTGCTGTCGACTCATCAGATCAGGATGTGGCGGCAGACGGTGGCGAGCGGGGACTCGGGGACCTGGACCGATCTGGGCAACCCCAACACCGGCCTGGGCCATGACGCCAGTGTGGGTTCGCCGGCCGCCGTGATCAACGAGGATGGCCGGCTGGAGGTTTTCGTCAAGAACGGTGGCGGCGGGGTCAGCACTCGCTTCGAGGTGCCCGGTGGGAGCTGGTACCCGGGCTGGCATGACCTGCAGGGTGGCCCTCACGTGCAGGACGGCCTGTGCGCGGTGCTCAATCCCGGCGGCAACATCGAGCTGTTCGCGAGCACGCTGGGCGAGATCAAGCACTGGTACCAGCTGAATCCCAACGGCGCCATCGTGTCCAACCCGTCGTTCCCGGGCACGGTCCCGGCGAGCCCGCCGGGTTGCGCGCTGACCGAGGCGGGCACCATCGATGTGGTGTACCGGCGGGAGGCCACCGGGCAGATGACGGTGTCGTGGCAGGACGTGCCCGATGGCGGTTGGGGGCCGGGCCCGGTCGACATCGCCGGGGTTGTCGGTGGCGTGGGCGAGCCGGCGATGGTGACCACCGCGCCGGGCAGCGACCCCGACAACCGGATCATGCTGTTCGCCCGTGACGCTGCCGGCACGGTGAGCTTCACCCGACAGACGGCGGCGAACATGGGCTACGGCTCGTGGTTGTCGATGGGTGACGAGCTCATCGTGGACTATCCGGCGGCCACGGTCGGCGTCGGTGACAGGGTGGTGGTGTTCGCGGTGCGCGCCGGCGGGGTCTACGCGGCGGTGCAGCAGGCCGCCGGTGGCACGGCGAACTTCGGCCCTTGGGGCCTTGCGGCCGGGTAGCGCGGCCGGGTAGCGCGCCCCGTGATTGGATGGCCGGGTGGCGATTTCTGTAACTGACGTGCCCGACCGGGAGCGTTTCGAGGCCCATGACGAGTCCGGTGAGCTGGCCGGGATCATGACCTACCAGCTCACCGGCAACATCATCGCTTACACCCACACGGAGGTGTTTGCGGAGTTCGAGGGCAAGGGTGTGGGGTCACTGATCGCGCGTTCGGTGATGGACGATGCGCGGGCTCGGGGGCGTACGGTGGTGCCGATCTGCCCGTTCCTGGTGAAGTGGCTGGGCAAGCACCAGGAGTATGAGGGCATTGTGGTGCGGACCACAAAGAAGGTCAGATGACGGGGGCCAACGCCTTGCTGAGGGCGCGTCCGGGATGGAGGTTGGAGGCTAGAGGCGGAGGTCGGCGCTGATGGGCCGGTGGTCGCTGGCGGTGGCGGGCAGGATCTTGGCGTCGGTGGCGGTGATGCCGCGGATGAGGATGTGGTCGATGCGTGCCATGGGGAATTTCGCCGGCCAGGTGAAGCCGAATCCCCAGCCGGCTTGGGCCTGTGCCGAGGTCAGGCCGGAGGTCAGCGGGGCGAGGCTGCGGTCGTAGGCGGTGCCGTTGAGGTCGCCCATGAGGATGACGCGGGACAGCTTCTCCTGGGCGATGGCCTCGCCGAGGTCGTTGATGGTGCGGTCGCGCTGGTCGGAGGTGAAGCCTTCGGAGCCGACGCGGACCGAGGCGAGGTGGGCGACGTAGAGGGCGACCGGGCCGGCGGGTGTCTGAGCCTGGGTGCGCAGGGCCCTGGGCCAGCCCATGCCGATGTCGACGCTGCCGGTGGCCGTGAGGGGGTGTTTGCTCCAGAGGGCGACGGTACCGCGGGCGGCGTGGTGTGGGTAGCGGGCGGCCAGGACGCTGCGCGTCTGCGTGAGGGCTTCAGGGGTCAGCTCCTGCAGGGCTATGACGTCGGCGTCGTGGGCAAGCAGGGCTTGAGCGGTGGCGGCCGGGTCGGGGTTGGACGCTTCGATGTTGTGGGTGAGCACGCGCAGGTTGTGCTGGCCGCCTCCTTTGCCCGGCACGATGAGGTGGCCGAACATCGACAGCCACACGAGGCTGGCAAGGCCCGTGGCGGTCACGGCGGGCACTGATCGGCGCCAGATCGCCAGGACCAGCAGGACGGGGATGGTCAGGCCGATCCAGGGCAGGAACGTTTCGACCAGGCTGCCGACGTTGCCGGGGCGGTTGGGCACCCGATTGTGGCCGAGCAGCAGCAGGGTTGCCAGCCCGGCCAGGATGGCGATCACCCATCCCCTGCTCCACATCGTCATGCGGAGAATCTACCCGTACGCTTGATTGAATACTTCGTCAGCCGTTATATTGCGGCCGCGCGATGGGTCAGACGGTGTGACCGCCTCAAAAGAGCGGGTAGCTTGGCGCCGTGACCGACGTCCTGTGCGCGCGCGATATCAACAGGGCCACGCTTGAGCGGCAGTTCCTGCTGCGCCGTGCCGACGTTGCGGTGACCGTGACCGCCGACGATGCCCTGTTCCTGCGGGCGGTGGTGCAGCCGGCACCGGACGCGCAGACGACCGGCCTCGGGTTCACGGTCGGCGGGTGAACTCGGCCCGCCACTGGGAAAAGTCAACGCGCTCAACGGAAACCGGTACCAGGCCGCCGACCGTGGTGAACAGGTCGATCTCGGCGCGGGTCAGCGGCCACGGCGGGATGTCGGTGAGCTTTTCGCCGTCGTCGCGGGCCATCGAGATGACGAGCAGCTCGCCGCCGGCGAACCCGGCGATCCGTTCGATCGCCCGCCGGTGATGCTCCAACGGCAGCGCCTGCACGGTGAAGACCTCCACCACGAGGTCGAAGGCGCGTTCCCACGCCGGGGGCGGGTCGAACAGGTCCGCGACGAGATAGTCCACGGGCGAGTCCGGGTAGCGTTGCCGGGCGGCGCGGATCGCCGCCTCCGACACGTCAAACGCGACAGTGTCGAAACCCAGGCGCGCCACCGGTTCGGCGTCGTCGCCGGGGCCGCACCCCACGACCAGCGCCCGCTTGCCGGCCCCCATGTCATGGCCGGTGCCGGCACGGGACCGCAGCCAGTCGGCCAGCAGCGGGTGCGGGGCGCTGCGGTCCCAGGGGACCCGCGCACGCCCCGACTCCGCCTCGGCGTAGAGCCGGTCGAACCAGCCGGTCGGGTCGTCGACGGCTAGCGACTCGGCCGACAGTGCCCGGTAACGCTGCCGTGGATCATCCATCCGCCGATGCTAGCTCGCGGGCCACCACGGAAACGTCGGTCTGGTCGGTGAACATGCCGTCGATGCCGGTGGCCAGGAAGGCCCGTTGCTCGTCCAGCGCCCGACCCCACGCGGCAAGATCGGTACCCACCCTCAAATCAACCGGAAGGAAGGAGTTTTCCGCCCGGAACGTCCACGTGTGCACCACAAGGCCGGCGGCGTGAGCGTCGGCGACCAGGGTGGTGGGCTGGCCGAGGCTGCCGTCGGCGCGCCTGGGGATGATCAGATCTTTGGTGGGGCCCAGCCCGGAGGCGAACGTGGCCAGCTCCCGCAGGCCCTCGGGGGTGGTGTAGCGGCCCGGTGCGGGGGCCAGGAACACCAGCGGGCAGCGCAGCTCGAACCGCTCGTGCAGCTCGCGCAGGTTGCCGTCCTCGAAGGACTGGACGAACGCGGGGGCGTTGCGCCGGTCGAGGCCGTGACGGCGCAGCTCGGCGACCAGCGGCGGCTCCAGCGGCAGCCCGATCGTCTGAAAGTAAGTGGGGTGCTTGGTCTCCGGGTACACACCGATCTCGCGTTGCAGCTCCCGCGACAGCCGCTCGCGCAGGCGCAGCACCTCGTCCAGGGTCGGCACCTCGAACAAGCCGTTGAACAGGGTGTTTTCCTGGCGCAGCGCCGGGATCCGCTCCACCGCCCGCAGGGTCTTGATCTCGGCGAGGGTGAAGTCCTCGGTGAACCAGCCGGTCATCGACACGCCGTCGATGACTTTAGTGGTGCGGCGGGAGGCGAACTCGGGGTGGGACCGACGTCGGTGGTGCCGGAAATCTCGGGTTCGTGCCGGGCGATGAGCACGTGGTCGGCGGTGGCGACAAGGTCGGGCTCGATGAAGTCGGCGCCCATGCGCGCGGCCAGCTCGTAGGAGGCCAGGGTGTGCTCGGGCCGGTACCCGGACGCGCCCCGATGCCCGATGATCAGCGGCTTGCGCGCGTTCGCCTGCGCCGTCGCGGCGGCGGCCGGCGACGCGGTGACCAAGGTGGAGGCGCCTGCGGCGAGAACGCCCATGCGCAGCAGGTTGCGTCTGTCAGTCATAGGCAGGCAGTACAGAACACGCGCGCGAACCGCGGGCGGCCTCCAGGTGGCCCGGCGCTTTTCAGACGGTTACCGGTTGAGGCTGCGCCTGCTCGCCGCGCGGCAACGCCCGGCGTCGTTCGATCCACCACTCGGCGATCAGCAGGTTGACGATCCACGACAGCCAGATCGCCGCCTCAACGCCCGACCTGATCAGCGCGTCCATGTCGCCGCCGAAGCGGCTCTGCAGGAACGGTTGCAGACCTATGATCATGCCGATCACCCACAGCCGGTTCACCACGATCGAGGTGCACAGCGCGAAGCTGCGGATCATCCAGCGGCGATGCTCGGCATAGCGGCGCTTGCGCGCCATGCGAAACCCCGTGAACGTGACCGCGAGCCACACCACGGCCAGGGTTATGTTGCCCATCTTGCCGGAGAACCCGGGCACCACGGCGGTCGCGCCGACCACGACGCCCAGCAGGCCGGCCGGCAGCACCCCGGCCAGGACGTAGACACGCCCGCAGATGCGGTGCACGCGCGGGTGGTTGCGGCGCAGCCACGGCCACACCTGCAGGCAGCAGGTGATCAGCGCGATGGTGCCGAAGCCTATGTGCGCCACCAGAAGCGGGAAGTGCAAGGGAAAATCGTCACGCAGGGGCAGGCGGGAACGGTCGGCGTCAAGCGGAAAATACGGTGGCAGGGAGAACGCCAGGAAGGCGATCGTCAGCACGAACAGCGGCGCCACCCAGGGACGCCGCCACCATCTGGTCATGGATGCTCCTGTTGTCGAAGGTTGTTGATAGACTGCGTGCGCCGTACGCAGTAGAGCGTATACCGTACGCAGAAGGGAGGCAACACCGAAATGGCGGATCTGCTGTGGGGTGCCAAGAGGCCAAAAACGAAGGGGCCCAAGCCAATCCTCGACATCGAAAAGATCGTGGAGGAGGCGGTGCGGATAGCCGACACCAACGGCATTGCAGCATTGTCGATGAACTCACTGGCCGGCAAGCTAGGCGTGGGCACCATGTCGCTTTACCGCTACGTGCCCGGCAAGGACGAGCTCATAGCCCTGATGATCGACACGGTGATCGGCCCGGCCCCGCCCACCCCGTCCGGCAAGACCTGGCGCCAGGCGATGCGGCGCTGGGCGGCGATGACGCTGGACATCTTCGACCGTCACCCCTGGCTGCTGCCGCTGATCGCCGCCCCGCGCCGCATGGGCCCAAACGAGCTGTCCTGGGGCGAGATCGCCCTCAAAGCCGCCTACGACGCCGGGGCCAGACCCGAGGAGATGTACAACATCGTGCTGCTGGTCAACAGCTTCGTGCGCGGCTTCGCCCAGATGTCGGCCAAACCCGGCCACGGCCCCGGCCTCGACTTCGAGGCGGTCGCCCGCTCCGGCACCCTCGACCGTTACCCCATGCTGATGATCGCCATGGGGGTGTCCGAAGGCGACACCGAGTGGGACGGCCGGCCCAGGCAAAGCTTCGAGTTCGGCCTGGCGAGAGTCCTCGACGGAATCGAACTATATCTGAAGGGGCGCAAGTGATCCGGCGGCTGGACCTCGGGTACGTCATCCGCCCGGCGCAGGAGGCGGGCACGCCCTTGCCGCGCGTCGAGCCCATCATCGGGTACCTGATACAGCGCCCCGAAGGGAGAATCCTCTTCGACACCGGCATCGGCGGCGCCGACACAGACGCCGGCCGCTGGGTCGACGGCCACTACCGCCCCCACCGCCGCGACCTGCGCGAGGCCCTGCACACCGGCGCCGCAGCGAGCCTGGACGAGATCGGCATCGTCGCCAACTGCCACCTGCACTTCGACCACTGCGGCGGCAACGCGCTGCTGGCCGGCAAACCCATTGTGGTGCAACGAAGGGAGCTCGAGCTGGCCCGGGGCGAGGACTACACGCTGCCCGAGCTTGTCGACTTCGCCGGCGCCCGCTACGAGCAGCTGGACGGCGAGGTGGAGTTGTGGCCGGGGGTGTGGGTGATCCCGACGCCCGGGCACACCGCCGGGCACCAGTCGATCGTAGTGCGCGAAAGCGACGGCACCGTGGTGCTGGCCGGGCAGGCGCACGACTTCGCGTCGCACTTCGACTCGGCGCGGATGGCGTGGAAGGCGGGCCTGGAAGGGTACCCCCCATGGCTTGAAAAGGTTTTGTCTTTCGACCCCCGCCGCGTCATGTTCGCCCACGACAACTCGGTGTGGGAACCGACCTCCCACTAGGGTGATCCTATGAGGACCCCTATGCGCATCGGTGTCCTGGGCGCGGCCCGCATCGCGCCCACCGCCCTGATGAAGCCGGCCACGACGGTCAAGGGCGTGCAGGTGGCCGCGATCGCGGCGCGTGATCCGGCCCGCGCCAGGGCGTTCGCCGCCAGGTTCGGCGTGCCGAAGGTGCACGAAACCTACGCCGGCCTGGTCGCCGACGCCGATCTGGACGCGGTGTACATCCCGCTGCCCAACGGCCTGCACCACGAGTGGATGCTCGCCGCGATCAAGGCCGGCAAGCACGTGCTGTGCGAGAAACCGTTCACCTCCAACGCCTCCCAGGCACGTGAGGTCGCCGCGAGCGATGCCGGGAGCGTGGTGATGGAGGCGTTCCACTACCGCTACCATCCGCTGGCCCGGCGGATGGAGCAGGTCGTGCGCAGTGGGCAGCTGGGCGACATCCAGCGGGTGGAGACGTCGATGTGCTTCCCGCTGCCCCGCTTCTCCGATATCCGCTACAACTTCGGCCTGGCCGGAGGGGCGCTGATGGACGCGGGCTGCTACGCGGTGCACTGCCTGCGGCTGCTGGCACCGGGCACGCCCAGGGTGACCGCGGCGAAAGCGTTGACGCTCAAGCGGGATCCGCGTATCGACCGGGCCATGACCGCCACGTTCGAGTTCGGCAGTGGTGGCGCCACCGGGCGTATTCATACCTCCATGTGGTCCTCGACGCTGCTGCGCGTGCGGGCGGCCGTCTTCGGTACCAAGGGAAAGCTGGTGGTCAACAACTTCGCCGCGCCGCAGCTGCCGTCGCGGTTCACGTTGACCGTCGACGGGGTGCGCCACCGCGAAAGGTTCGACAAGGAGCCGACTTACGTGCACCAGCTGCGGGCGTTCGCGGCGGCATGTGAGGGTGACGCCTCAGCCAACCTGACACCGCCGTCGGACTCGGTGGCCACGATGTCGCTGATCGACGACATCTACACCGCGGCGGGGCTGCCTTTGCGGCCCTAGTCGGATCACCGAGTCGCACAGCACCAGCACCGCCTCCCCCACCTCCCCCGCCTCCTCCCCCGCCTCATAGGCCTGGTTGAGCGGCCAGTCGTACGGGGTGCGCCCGTCATGGTTACCCGGACAGGTGTGCAGCGGATGCCGCCCCAGCCCTGCCAGTTAGGCTGCTGCGATGTCCACCGACGACACCAGGCCGTGCGCGCACTGCGGCAAACCGGTCCCGCAGCGCGCCGCCGCCGGCCGGCCGTTCCGGTACTGCCGCGACAACGACGGCGCCTGCCAGGCAGCCGCCCGCAACAGCCGCCTGCGCCACCGCAACTCCCCCGGCCTCGCCGGTCAGATCGCCAAGGCCCACGAGATCGTGGAGCGGCTGGAACAGGCGGCCCTGGACCTCAGCGACGCGCTGGCCTGCGAGCTGTCCCCCGCCGGGGTGGAGCGGCAGCTGGCGCAGGTACGCGCCGAGGCCGCGTCGGTGGTGGCGGCCGCCCAGGCCGAGCGGGAGGCAGAGACGCTGAGATACCTCGGTGAGCGCGACGAGGCGCTGGCCGCGGCCCGGCTGGCGCAGCAGGAACGCGACACCGCCCGCGGCGAGGCGGATGTGGCGCGGCAGGAGCGTGAGCAGGCCCAGCACGAGGCCGCCGAACAGGTCAGGCGGGCCCGGGCGGAGGCGGCGGCGCAAACCGAACGCGCGCAAGCCGAAGCGGCCGCCCAGATAGCCGCCGAAGCCGAACGCGCCCGGCACGCCGTCGCGGCCGAAACCGAGCGCGCACAGCAGGCCGCGCGGGTGCAGGTGTCCGCCGCGAGGCAGGCCGCGCACGCCGAGATCGACGCGGCCCGGCGCCAGGCGCAAGCCCAGGTGGACAAGGCCCAAGCCGAGGCGGACAAGGCCCAAGCCGAGGCGGACAAGGCCCAGGCTGAGCTGATCACGTCCCAGGCTGAGCTGGTCAAGGCGCAAGCCCACAGGGACAAGGCCCGGCAGGAGGCGGGCGCGGCCCGCGCCGAGGCCGACCGCGCACGCGACACCGCCCGCACCGCCGCCGAACGCGCCCGCAGCGCGATCAGCGAACGCGACGAGGCGCTGCAGCAGGCGGCGGCCGCCCGCGCCCTGACCCAGGCCGCCCAGTCCGCCGCCGACGACCTGCGCGCGCAGCGCGAGTCCGCCGTCGCGGAGACCGCGCACCTACGCACCCGCGTCGACGACCTTACCGTCCAAGTAGGACAGTTGGCCGCCACCCTGAGCCAGCTGACCGCCAGGCTTACCGTGCCCGCCCAGAACCCGATCAGTGTCGGGTTCCCGACAGACCTGGCGGATGCCGAGCGCTGATTGGCTACTTTCGGCCCCTGTGGCCCGAAATCCACCGATCACGCTGTCGGTGACCCTGCCGCGGGCGGTGAAGGCTCCGGTCGTCACCCTGCTCATCGGTGCGGGTGCGGGCGCCGCCGTGCTGCTGCCGCCCGCTGCCGCGGCCCCGATCGTGGTCGCCGCCGCCTACGCCGCGCTGCGCCTGGCCCGGCAACGGGCGTGGCTACAAGACAGCGTGCTGTGCCGGCAGCGGGCTTTCACCGTCAAGCGAATCGACCTGGCGCACGCCAATGTCTGGAGCACCTACGTCGCGGCCGGATCCCGACCGACGGTCCTCAAGGCGCGCGACCCGATCCATCGGCGCCGCATGAGCCTGCCGCTGCTGACCGTCGGCGGGCGGCCGCTGCCGCCGGAGCAGGTCATGGCCATCCACGACGCCGTCGTTGCGGGGCAACGGTTCCGGCGCGGCAAGGACAAGGCGCGCGCCGCCGAGCTCGCCCAGATGATTCTCAACCACCTGGCTTGAGGGCGATCAGGTGGAACAGCCGCGCCGTCAACACATACGGCAGCCGATCGGACAGGGCGATCTCCAGCCGCTCCAGCTCGGCGAAGAACGTCGCGTCATATTTGCGTTCGTCATCGGGAATGTAGTCGCACACCGAGCGGATGCCGTAGTGGCCCAGCACCCCGGCGCCCAGGCGCCGCAGCACCGCGCCAACCTCCTCTGCGGTGCGTGGAAACACAGGCGTGCCAAAGGTTTTCGTATGATGCCGGGGAGCGTCGAGCGACTCGTACGCACCCGTCAGGTCCATCTCGCGCAGCGCCATGCGCATCGGCTCGGAGTGCGCGTTGGCCGCCAGCACGGACAGCAGCCCACCGGGGCGCAGCGGCTCCAGCACGGTGACCAATGTGGACTCCACATCGGCGACGAACTGCAGCAGGTTGTGGCACAGCACCAGGTCGAACGACTCGGGCGCCACCACGTCGCCGAGCTTGGCCACATCGGACTCGATGCACGTCACCCTGCCGGCCATGCCCATGCTCTCGGCCAGCGACCGGGCCGAGTCGAGCATCTCCGAGGAGTAGTCGACCACCGTGACCTGATGCCCGCTGGCGGCCATCCGCATCGCCTCGACCCCGTTGCCGCCGGCCACGTCGAGCACCCGCAACGGCCGGCCGTCAAGGTGGCGGCGCAGGTTGTGCTCGGCCAGGGTGTAGCGCAACCGGCCCCAGGGCGCGTCCTGCCACTGCCGCCAGGCGGCCATCGCGGCCCCGAAGACGTCCCTGGACGGTCCAGCCATGCCATCGACACTAACCGCCGAGCTGGCCCGATCGGTAGTGCTGCCGGCACAGCACCTGATACCGGACATCGGCCTGGCCGCCATTGCCGGTGTCGCCCACCACGATCTGCTCCCCTTCGCGCACCACGCTCCCGCCGACGATGCGGGCGTTGAGCTGGCCGGGCCGCCCGCACCAGCACAGCACTTGCACCTGCAACCGGTTCACCTCGTCGGCCAGCTCGATGAGCCGCTGCGCCGCCGGGAACAGCCGCGACCGGAAGTCGCTGGCCAGCCCGAAGGCGTAGACGTCCACATCGTTCTCGTCGACCAGGTCGGCCAGCTGCTCGATCTGCTCGACGGTGTAGAAGCACGCCTCGTCGCAGATGAGGTAGTCGATGCGTTGCGGCTGCGACCGCACCAGCTCGGCCAGGTCCAGGTGTGGCTCCACCTCGATCGCGTCGACCCTCAGGCCGATGCGCGTGGTCACCTGCGGCATCAGGGAACGGTCGAGCCGCGTGAGCACCAGCCCGCGGCGGCCCTGCCGCGAGTGGTTGTGGTCGATCTGCAGGGCCAGGGTGGACTTGCCGCAGTCCATCGGACCCCAGTAGAACTTCAAAGAGGCTGGCAACACGGTGTGGCAGCCTATCGTCTCGTGGCGAGCTTGCCGGCCGCAGGTCAGCAGCGGGCGCAGCCGCGGGCAAGCGGCCTGACCAGGCTTACAAAACGTGCGGCGGGGTGTTGCCCGCCTGCACGATCGCCTTGCGGATCGGCACCGCCAGCAGCGCGATGAAGCCCAGCACAAAGAAGATGATCAGCGAGATGATGGCGGTGCGGTAGCTGCCGGTCTGATCGTAGGTGAACCCGAACACCAGCGGCCCCAGCCAGCTGGTGCCCTTGTCGGAGATCTCGTAGAAGCTGAAGTACTCCCCCTCCTTGCCTTTGGGGATCAGCTGCGAGAACAGCGACCGTGACAGGGCCTGCGACCCGCCCAGGACCAACCCGATCGCCCCGCCCAGCGCCACGAACGGCACAAGTTGGTGCGCCGGAAGGAAATAGGCCACCACGACGACGACCACCCAGCCGACCAGGCTGCCCAGCACCGTCTTCCACGCCCCGAACCGCCGCGCCAGCCAGCCCAGCAGCAGCGCCCCGGCGAAGGCCAGGAACTGCACCATCAGGATCACCGGCATCAGCGTGGCCAGCTCGAAGCCCAGCTCCTCCGACCCGTACGTGCCCGCCATCGTGATGACCGTCTGGATGCCGTCGTTGTAGATGAGGAAGGCGACGAGGAAGAAAAGCGTCAGGGGGTACGCTTTCATGCCCTTGAGCGTGCGGCCGAACTGTTTGAACCCGTCGCTGACGACCGGCCCGCGGGCCTCACCCTCAAGCGGTGGGCGATTTTGCAGCCACAGCATCGGCAGCACGGTGAACCCCGCCCACCAAAGGCCCGCCGACACCAGCGAGAAGCGGGCGATGTCGGACTGGTTGTCCTCGCCACCGACCGCCAGCGCGACGACGTTGAGCAGCAGGAGCAGGCCGCCGCCGAGGTAGCCGACGGCCCAGCCGCGGCTGGAGACCGCGTCGCGATCCTCCTCGCTGCAAAGCTGCGGCAGGAACGAGTTGTAGACCACGACGCTTGCGCCCATCGCCACGTTGGCGATAAGCACCAGCGCCGCGCCCAGCGCGTAGCGCCCGTCGGTGACGAACAGCAGGCCGCACACGGCGGCGGCGCCGATGTAGGCGAACAGGCCCAGCAGCTGCTTCTTGCGTGCGGTGCGGTCGGCGATCGCTCCGGCGATGGGCATCACCACCACCTGCAGCAGCACCGAGGCGGAAATGACGTACGCCCAAAGGGATCCGGCCCTGAATGTCAGGCCCAGCAGGTGCACGTCGCCGTGGGCGTCGGCCCCGCTTTCGGCGATGCCGTTGAGGTAGATGCCGCCGAAGGCGGTGATGACCGTGGTGAAGAACGCCGAGTTCGCCCAGTCGTAGAAGTACCAGCCGGTCCGCTCGCTCCTGGTGCTGGACCCGTATTCGGCAACCGTCATCGCCACAACCCTCGTTCTAGGAAGACTTCACGCAACACCTCGATGCGATCGGTCATGATGCCATCTACACCGAGATCAAGTAACCCCGCCATTTCGGTGGGATCGTCGATCGTCCAGATATGGACCTGGAGCCCCAGGCGGTGCGACAGCGTCACGAAACGGCGGTCCACCACGCGCAACCGGCCGTGACGCACCGGCACCTGCACCGCCGCCACCGACTCCGGCAGCGACACGCTGATGCCCAGGCGCGAGGCGAGCCAGAGCCGCCGGATTTCTTTCTCCGCCAAGGAGGTGGCGATGCGCCCCGCCGACAACGCGCGGATGCGCGCCAGCCTCGTGTCCGAAAAGGACGCCAGCAGTACCCTTTCGGCCGCGCCGGCCCGACCGACCGCGTCGAGGGTGGGATCGACCGCCGAGTCGCTTTTGACGTCAATGTTGAATTTGATGGCGGGCCAGCCGGCAAGGACGTCGTCGAGCCGGGGAATCACTGCGCCGCCGCCGAGGGGTACCCCCTGAAGGGTTTTAAAATCAACCTCGGCGATGGATGTTTCGCGTCCCGCGACGCGCCGCAGGTCCGGGTCGTGCACCACCACCGGCACGCCGTCGGCGGTAGCGTGGACGTCGATCTCCACATAGCGATAACCGGCGGCGACGGCACGCGCGAAGGCTTGCGCGGTGTTCTCGTCGCCCGCCGCGGCGCCACCGCGGTGGGCGAAGGCGAGCGGCGGATCCTCCAGATAGGGCACAGCGCAGATTACACGTCCGGATTCCATAGGGTGATCGGCTCGCCAACATCCGGTGACATCGGTCAGAATGTCGGAACCGAACGCGTCGAGAGTAGTCGATCTCATGGGAGGGGTATTGGTGGAGGAAGCGCCCATCGACTGGGTACGTCGACTCTCCCCGATGGAGAAGGCGCTGCTGGACCGGCTGGCATCGGGCAGTACCATCTCGGCGGCGGCCACCGCCGAGTTCCTGTCACTGCGCACGGCCAACCGGCGCATCGCCGAACTGCGCCGCCGCGCCGGGGTGAGCACCACCCGGGAGCTGGTCGGCATCTACCGCTCCTCCCGGGAGCGTTGACTGTCCGGTCGGGTCCCGCCGGGGTGATGGCTCAACCCGCGGTGGGGCCGGGCGCACGTCGATCTGCTTCCACGCCGGCCAGATCAGCGGCTGCACGGTGACGATCAGGTAGAGCACCCCGAAGAGCACAAGCGCCGGTGACACCCCCATCCCTTGGGCGGAAAGGCCTCCCAGCAACGCGCCAAGCGGGATGCCCGCCCAGCCCAGCGCGGTGCCGATGCCCTGCACCCGGGCCATCATCTGCTCCGGCACCCGCTCGTAGAAGATGGCGCTGGAGATCGGGTTGATGGCGGCGATGCCCAGCCCGGCGGCGAACGAGATCGCGTAGATGATCCACAGCTGGTCGGTGAGGGCCACGGCGATATAGCGCGGTGCGCCGCCGACGAGGAACCCGGCGACGAACACCGCGTAGCGGGGCAGCCTCGGCGCCAGGGCGGTGAACGCGATGTTGCCCAGCACCGCCCCGAGCGCGAACGAACCGCTGACCATGCCCAGCACCACCGAAGAGCCCAGCTGCTGCGCCCAGGCCGGGATCAGCACCGAACCGTAAGCGGCGTCGAACAGGTTGGTGGCGAAGAAGAACAGCAGCAGCGCGGCGGCCAGCCGCTCCCGGCGCAGGAATGTCACGCCCGCCTTGAGCGCCGACAGGTACGGCTCGTGCGCCTGCGGCTGCCCGCCGGCACTCGGGCCGGTGCCGGGCACGAGCACGGCCACCAGCACGGCCCCGGCGGCGAACGTCGCGGCGTCGATCAGGATCACGGACTGGGCGTCGAGGGCGGCGATGAGTACCCCACCCAGCGGCGCACCCAGCAGAGTGGCCAGCCGGTGCACCCCGTCGCCCAGCGCCGCGCCCCGGGTCAGGTCCATGCCGGCGGCCTTGACCGTGCGCGGGAACAGCACGCGTTTGCCGGTGTCGCCCAGGCCGCGCAGCACACCCGCGAGGGCCACGACCGCGATCAGCGCGGCGGACTGGCCGAGCATGGGGATGGCGGCGAAGGCCACGAAACTGCCCGCGTCGCACAGGATGCTGGCCCGCCGGACACCGACACGGTCCAGCAGCGGCCCGCCCAGCGCGCACGCCAGCACGTAGGGCGCCATCTCGGCGAAGGCCACCACGCCGGTCATGCCCGCGCTGTGCGTGGTCACCAGCACGAACCAGGGCAGCGCCAGCATCGTCATGCGGCTGCCCGTCTGCGAAATCGCTTGCGCCGCAAGCAGTCCGTAGATGCCGCGGCTCACGGCCGGGCCGCGTGTCATGGCCGGCCCACAAACGGCATCAGCTCGGCCTGCAGCACCACGACCTCGCCGCCCGGGACCTCGACGCCGGGCTCGTCACTGCGGAACCGCTCGCACAGCTCGAAGATCGCGTCGTGCAGCTCCTTGGCCTCCTGCGGGGTCAGGCGGAAACGCCAGCTGCTCAGCGTCGCCGAGGGGGCCCACACCTTGGGCATGGCGGCCGCCTCGTTGAGCCAGCGTTCGACCCGCTCGTGGTACTGCGCGGCGACGGCCCGCATGTAGAGCTCCGCGTCCTCGGGGGCCTGCAAGGCGACGTCCTCGTCCAGGGAGGTCCGCTGTTGCGCCGCCTTCCACCAGCGCTCCCGCCCGCCCTTGGCGGACCCGGGGTCCTCCACGATGAACCCGTAGGTGGCCAGCTGGCGAAGGTGGTAGCTGGTCGCCCCTGTGGACTGCCCCAGCATCGCCGAAAGCATGGTGGCGTTGGCCGGGCCCTGCTCGCGCAGCACGCCCAGGATGCGCACCCGCAGCGGATGCGCCAGTCCCCGCAAGGTGACGGGGTCGAGCTTTATCTCATCGGCCATGACCGACAACATACCTTTGCAAAGGCTATTTTGCAAACATGTCTTGGTCTTATGATGGTGTCCAGGGGAAACAGGGCGGGCGGCGTTGCATGAACGCCTGCGCGCCCTCGGCGGCCTCGCCGCTGTCGCGCATCAGGCTCATCCACCGGTGCACCCGCTCGGCGGCGGCGTCGGGTCCGTCGTTGACCACCAGCGCCACGATCTCCTTGGCCGCCGCCTGGCTCAGCAGCGAACGGCTCGCCAGCGTGGCGGCCAGCAGCTCGACCCGGGCGTCCAGATCCTCGGCGATCTCGTGCACCAGGCCCAGCCGCAGGGCTTCGGCGGCCGGGACCAGTTCGGCGGTGAGCAGCAGCCGCTTGGCGTTGGCAAGGCCCACGATGTGGACCAGGCGGGCGGTGCTGACCGCCGGATACACCACGCCCAGCCGCGCCGGGGTGATGCCCAACCGCGACCCGGGCGCGGCCACGCGCAGGTCGCACGCGAGGGCGAGCTGGCAGCCGCCGCCGACACAGTCACCTTCGATGCGCGCGACGGTCGGCTTGGGGAACGCGGCCAGGGCCTGCTCGGCGGCGACGGCGAGATTGGAACCGGCCGTGTCCGTGCCAATTCCGGCGAGGTCACTGATGTCCGCGCCGGCGCAGAAGGTGCCTTGCGCTCCGGTCAGGAGAAGGACGCGTACCCCCGGATGCTCTTGAAGGTCTTTCAAAAGGATCGGCAGCGACCGCCACATGTGCGCCGTCATGGCGTTGCGCTTGGCCGGATTGTCGATGGTTATCGTCGCCACCGCACCGGCGACCGAGGCCCGCAGCGTCATGACGGTTGCTTGCGCCGGTAGCTGCGCCGGGTCTCCGTCACCCGGGTCGGGTCGATGAACCGCGGCTGGTCCGGCTCGCTCGCGCGCAGCGGCGCCAGGCAGTCGATGATCGCCTCGGTGACGCGGTCGGTGATGCGTTGCGCCGCGCCGGGTGTGGCGGGGTCGACGTCGGAGGTGTCGACGGGCTGTCCGAAGTGGACTTTCACGACCGGTCGTCGCGTCAAAGACCGCCAGATCAGAGGCCACATGCCGCGCGGCGCGTCGAAGGGCACGATCTCGTGAGCCCCCCAAACCGCCACCGGGATCACCGGCGCGCCGGTCGCGATCGCCAGCCGCCCCACCCCGGTCTTGCCGCGTTCGGGCCACAGCCCCGGATCCCGGCTGATCCGCCCCTCCGGGTAGATCGCCACCGCCCGCCCGGCGGCCAGGGCCTGCCGGGCACCCTCGAGGGCGTGCGGGGCGTTGGGGGTGCCGCGGTCAACCCGCACATGCCCGCTGTGGCGAAGGAACGCCCCCATCACGGGGGTCTCGAACGGCCCGGCGTGCGCGAGGAAGACCGGGTCGAGCCCGCGGACGCGGCACGCGGCGGTCAGCACGATCGGGTCGAAGGGACTGATGTGATTGGACGCCACGATGAGAGGTTTCTCACCGCCCACCTGGCCCGTTATCTCCAGCCGCGAGAGCAGGCCGGTCAGGCCGCGAGCGACCTGCATCGCGGCCCGCCAGACGATCGTGGGATGTCTCACGATCAAATATCCTTTCACGGCTCACCGGTCTGCGTATGGTCGCCTTATGGACGCGACAGAGCTGGCCAGATGGCAGTTCGGCATCACGACGGTCTACCACTTCCTGTTCGTTCCGATCACCATCGGGCTCTCGTTCGTCGTCGCCTCCTTCCAGACCGCGTGGGTGATCACGGGCAACGACAAGTGGCTGCGGCTGACCAAGTTCTACGGCAAGCTCTTCCTGATCAACTTTGCGATGGGTATCGTCACCGGCATCGTGCAGGAGTTCCAGTTCGGCATGAACTGGAGCACCTACTCGCGTTTCGTCGGGGACATCTTCGGCGCGCCGCTGGCGATCGAGGCGCTGCTGGCGTTCTTCCTCGAGTCGACGTTCCTCGGCCTGTGGATCTTCGGGTGGGACCGGCTGCCACGCAAGATCCATCTGGCGTGCCTCTGGATCGCCGCCATCGGCACCGTGATCTCGGCCTATTTCATCCTGGCCGCCAACTCGTTCATGCAGAACCCGGTCGGGTTCAAGGTCAACCCCGAAAAGGGCCGCGCCGAGCTGACCGACTTCGGCGCCGTGCTCACCAACAAGGTCAATCTGATCACGGTCCCGCACACCATCGCCGGGGCGTTCCTGACCGCCGGTGGGCTCGTGGCCGCGGTGGCGCTGTGGCACCTTTACCGGCGGCCGGGCGTGGACACGGCCGAGTTTCGCAGCGCGCTGAAGGTCGGCGGGTGCACGACGCTGGTGGCGATCGCGGCGCTGCTCTACACCGGCGACATCCAGGGCAAAATCATGACCGAGGTGCAGCCGATGAAGATGGCCGCCGCCGAAGCCCTTTACCAGACGCAGGATTCGGCGCCGTTCTCCGTGCTCACCATCGGCACCCTCGACGGTTCCCGGCCCGTCTACCAGATCGAGATCCCGGGCCTGCTGTCCTTCCTGGGCACGGGCTCCTTCGACGGTACCGTCCACGGCATCAACGACCTTCAGCTGCTGTACGTGGCCAAGTACGGCCAGGGCAGCTACACGCCGATCATCCCGGTGACCTACTGGACGTTCCGGCTGATGATCGGCTTCGGGTTCCTGGCCGCTCTGATCGCCCTGTGGGCGCTGTGGGCCAACCGCCGCGGCCGCTACGGCAAATGGCTTTTCCGGGCCGGGCTGATCCTGCCGCTGCTGCCGCTTGCCGCCAACTCCACCGGCTGGATCTTCACCGAGATGGGCCGCCAGCCGTGGATCGTCTTCTCCCAGATGCTCACCGGCGACGCCGCCTCCCCCGCCGTGACCACCGGGGATGTGGTCACGTCGCTGACCATCTACTCCCTGCTGTACGGGATCCTGGCCGTCGTCGAAGTGGGACTGCTGATCCGCTTCGCCAAGGCCGGCCTGCCCGACACCTCCCCCACTCCGCAAGGCGAGGAAAAACTCGCCTTCGCCTATTAAAGGTCCATTATGGAACTGCCCCTCGTCTGGTTCGCCCTCATCGCCTTCCTGTTCACCGGATATTTCGTGCTGGAAGGCTTCGACTTCGGAGTGGGCATGCTGGTGCGCCTGCTCGCCCGCGACGACAAGGAACGCCGCGTGCTCATCAACACCATCGGGCCGGTGTGGGACGGCAACGAGGTGTGGCTGATAACCGCCGGCGGAGCCATGTTCGCCGCCTTCCCGGAGTGGTACGCCACCCTGTTCTCCGGCTTCTACCTGCCGCTGCTGCTGATCCTGGCCGCGCTGATCGTGCGGGGCGTCGCCTTCGAGTACCGGGGCAAACGCGCCGACGCGACCTGGCAGCGGCGGTGGGACTGGTGCATCGTACTCGGATCGCTGCTGCCGGCCGTGCTTTGGGGCGTGGCCTTCGCCAACATCGTGCGCGGTGTGGCCCTTGATGCTTCACACGAATTTGTGGGTACCCTCGCGGATCTGCTGAATCCCTACGCTTTACTGGGTGGCCTGACCACGCTGGCGCTTTTCCTCACCCACGGCGCCATCTTCGTCGCCCTCAAGACCACCGGCGACATTCGCTTGCGCGCCAACCACTTCGCCTTCACTAGCGGGCTTGCCGCCGCGGCACTGGCGGTCGCGTTCCTGGCGTGGACGTTCGGGCACCGCTTCACCGGCTGGTCGGTGGCGCTCGGGGTGGCGGCCGCACTGGCGCTGGTGGGTGGGCTGCTGGCCAACCGGGCCGGGCGTGAGGGCTGGGCCTTCGCCGGCACCGCCGCCGCGATCGCCTTCGCTGTGCTGGCCCTGTTCGCCAACCTCTACCCGAACGTGCTGCCCTCGACGGTCGCCGATGCCAACAGCCTGACCGTTTCCAACGCGTCGTCGACGCCCTACACGTTAAAGATCATGACGTGGGTGGCGGTGGTGTTCACCCCGATCGTGCTCATCTACCAGGGGTGGACGTATTGGGTGTTCCGCAAGCGGATCGGCACCCACAACATCCCCGACGCGCACTGAGCTTCGCTCAACCTCGGGTTGGCCTGGTCGTTGGGTCTTGACACGACGCTTGTCTATGTAGCGTTTCCTCGGTCCAGGCTGGTGGCGGGCGGGGCTGCCAAGAGGTCGCATCTGCTGTGACCCGTGGCCGATCATGGACGCGTGCCGGTGGTGGTTGACCTGATCAAGGTACGAGCTTCAGTCTGGAGGCGGACGGCGTCTTGCCGTTTCGGCGCTACTTCCTCGCGGATGCGGGAGGGAGGACGGTGGCCGCCCCGACGGTCTGGGGCGGGTGGACGTGGTCGTGTTTGGCAACCTCGACGCGGCGAACATCGGCTACAAGATCACCCAACGACTGGCGCTGGCATTGGCGAGCGCGGTCCAACCTGGACGGGAAGAGCGATGAAACGGACTGCCGCAACCGATACGGTCATTCGCGCCGCGCAACCGATCAACCTCGTATTGATGCCCGTGCTCATCTGGCAGGGCAGCAGGCTGCGCACGACCATGCCGCGGCTGCCCGAGGCGACGGGCCCACGCACGGGTCTGACACCTGGCCCCGCACCAGCCCTGCGCCTGGCGATCCTGGGCGACTCGTCGGCTGCCGGGGTCGGCGCGCAGCGGCAGGAGGAGGCACTGGCGGGGCAGCTCACCGCGTTCACCGCCCAGCACCTCGGCCGCCAGGTCTCATGGCGGCTCGTGGCGCGTAGCGGCGCGACCGCGCGCAGCGTCCAGCGCGACCTCGTACCGAGCCTGACCGACCCGGAAACGGCCTGGAAACCCGAACTGGTCGTCGTGGTGGTCGGCGGCAACGACCTGACTCACTTCCGGCCGATACCCGCCTGGCGGCGCGACATGCGAGCGTTGATCAGCGCCATCCGCCAGGAGGCTGGGGCGGTACCCA
>Ga0075421_100001465_pt1 | contig 27648 bp, 27 predicted proteins | sample SoiMetdeltSBSDD5_FD_75292 | JGI IMG/M metagenome (GOLD analysis project Ga0075421, IMG submission 75292) | Bulk soil microbial communities from a Populus tree surrounding site in Tennessee, USA - Soil MetaG P. deltoides SBSDD5 | ecosystem: Environmental > Terrestrial > Soil > Tree plantation... | reverse complement strand
GGGATCGTTGCGCATGCGGTCGAGCTCCTGCTGCTCGGCCTTGACCTTGGCGGCGAGATCGATCTGGTGCCGACCATAGCGCTCGATCCCGGCCATCACCTCGCTGCGTTCGCTCTTCATCCGGTCGAACAGGGCGAGGAACAGCCCTTGCATCATGCCGTCGCGATTGACGCTGGCCTCTCTGGCAAAGGCCTTGATGTCGGCATCGGCCTCCTCCATCGTCGTGCGCCGCGCCGCGAGCTTTTCGGCCAATGCCTGAACCGCCGGATCATTGGCGAGCTGGCGGGCGCTGTCGGGCAGATCGCCGCGTTGCCAGATGCTGTTGAGCGACAGCTCGACGACCTTGCGCTGCACACAGGGCCAGGTCGCGCCCGGCTCGGTGGTTGCCGCGAGCGATGGCGCGGCCAGCGTCAGCGACAAGACAAGCACTGCAGCGGCACGGCGGATCATTGCGACTCACCTCCTCCGCCCGGACCGCCGCGGCGCGCGATGAAGCCGCGCGTCGGGTCATAGGCGAGAATGGCCGCCGACAGGAACAGCGCGGTGCAGCCGACCACGACGGCAAGGGCCTGGTAGTTGACCTGACCATACATCGCAAAGCGGATCAGCTCGACGGCATGGGTGAACGGGTTGAACAGGCAGATCTTGTAAAGCAGCGGGCTCGACTCGCGAACCCGCCACAGCGGATAGAGCGCCGAGGAGGCAAAGAACAGCGGGAAGATCACGAAATTCATCACGCCCGCGAAATTCTCCAGCTGCTTGATCAGCGATGACAGCAGAAGCCCGACCGAGCCGAGCATCAAGCCGGTGAGGATGAGCGCCGGCAGGATATAGAGATAACCCATCGGCGGCGGCCGCACCTCCCAGAACCAGGCAACCGCCAGGAACACATAGACCTGCAGGATGCCGACGGCGACACCGGCGGCGAGCTTGGAGACCAGCAGGAACCACCGCGGCAGCGGGCTCACCAGCAGCGTGCGCATATTGCCCATCTCGCGGTCGTAGACCATCGACAGCGACGACTGCATGCCGTTGAAGAGCTGGATCATGCCGAGCAGCCCGGGGGTGATATAGACTTCATAGAGAACATAGGTCTTGTAAGGCGGAATGATCGACACGCCGAGCACCTGGCGGAAGCCGGCGGCGAAAATGAAGAGCCACAGCAATGGCCGCACCAGCGCCGAGACGAAGCGTTCGCGCTGATGGAGGAACCGCAGGCCTTCGCGCCACACGATCCCGGCCATGCAGATCCCATATTGCGCGAGCGTGAAGCCGCGCCGCTCCGCGGGCCGCCTGTCCTCGGTGACCGTCGTCATGCCGCCACACCCGATGCCGTGCGCGGCGCCCCGGCGCCGGTCAGGGTGGCGAAGGCCGAACGGATGTCCTCGGCGCCAACATCGGCGACCACCTGGTCGACCCGGCCCTTGGCGAGGACCTTGCCATGATGGAGCACGACGACGTCATCCTCGGGCCCTACCTCGTCGATCAGATGGGTGGCCCACAACACGCCCGAATTCTCCTCGGCAACCAGTCGGCGGACATGACGGACCATGTCGGCGCGCGAGCGGATGTCGAGACCGACGGTCGCCTCGTCGAGCAACAGCAGCTTCGGCTGGTGTAGCAGGGCGCGGGCGATCTCCACCCGGCGCATTTGCCCGCCGGACAGCGAGCGCACCTTGTCGCGCATCTTGCCCTCGAGATCGAGGCGGGTCAGCGACTCGGCCGCGAGCCGCTTCGCCTCGCGCCCGGAAATGCCGTGCAGCGCCGCATGATAGGCAAGGTTCTGGATCACGCTAAGATCGAGATCGAGGGTGCGCGCCTGGAACACGACGCCAAGGCGACGCAGCGCCTCCCCCGGCTCGCGAGAAAGCTCATGGCCGAGCACGCGAATGGTTCCCTGCCTGATGCTGTAAAGCCGGGTGATCAGCGAGAACAGGGTGGACTTTCCGGCACCGTTCAAGCCAAGCAGCACGGTGAAGCTGCCGGAAGGCACCGTGAAGGACACATCGTCAAGGGCAAGCCGCGACCCATAGGCGTGGCTGACATTCTCGACACTCAGGGCCGGTACGACCGGGGCCAGCGACTCTGCCGTCTCGTCCTCCCAAGGTTGAACGCCTGCATCATCATTGCGGCTGGACCACCACGCCCCAGGGCAACTCCCCCACCGGGGTGGATTTCACCGGCTCGCCCGACTGAACGTCGATGAAGGTGACATCGTTCGAGTTGCCGTTTGTCGCAATGACATATTTCTCGTCAGGGGTGAAGGCGAGCTGCCACACCCGCTGGCCGACCAGGATATAGCGCTTGACCTCATAGGTGTCGCCATCGATTTCGGCCACCCGGTTGGCCGGTCCAAGCGCCACAAAGGCCTTTTTGCCGTCCTTGGTGATCCGCACGCCGACCGGCTGAATGGCCTCCTTGGCGAGCCCCGGGATCTCGAAACCGATCTTCTTTTTTATTGTATGGGTCTTGGTGTCGATCACGCTGACCGTGCCGCCGATCTCGGCGGTCACCCACACCTCGGACCCGTCCTGCTTGAATTCGGCAAAGCGAGGTCGCGAATCCACCAGGACATTGTTGGTGATCTCATGGGCCTCGACATCGATGAAATGCGCCATATTGGTGGTTTCGGAGGTGTTGACCACGGTCTTGCCGTCCGGGCTCACGCCCATTCCCTCCGGTTCCACCCCGACCGGGATCTCGGTGATGACGGAGCGCTTCTCGAGATCGATCACCGTGACGAGATTGTCGTCCTCATTGGCGACGTAAAGCCGCTTGCCATCGGGCGACAGCACGAACAGCTCGGGATCGGGACCGGAGGGGAGCGTTCCGACGATCTCGTAGCTGGAGGTGTCGATGATCTCGATCGTGTCGTCGTCGGAGGCGCAGACATAGAGGAACTTGCCATCCTTCGAGATGGTGATGCCGCGCGGTCGTTGACCGACCTTGATGGTCTTGATCACCTCCATGCTGTCGCTGTCGAGGACGCTGACCGAGTTCCCCTTCTCGTTCGAGACGTAAACCTTGTAGGCGAGCGCCGGCGAGGCCGGCATGACGGCAAGCAGGCCAAGGGCAAACAGGGCGGCGGCGTTTCTCATTGTCACAGCGGTCCTCTCATTGCAGCTTGCAGCTGGTCTCCGGTCGGTCGATCCCGAGCGTATCGAGCTCGGAGAATTCATGCAGGAAACCCTCCTGCGGCGAGATCGACACCACCGAGCGACCATCGCCGAGCAGCACCGGCTGGCGCAGCTGCAGGTTCCAGTCGCGCAGCGTGACCTTCTGGCCCTTGAAGGCGGCAATCGAGAATTCCGGCGCCTTTATATAGGCTTCGATGTCCTTGAGAGCCACCGACTGGGTGCGGGTCGCGCCCTCGCCGATCATCCGCACTGCCGTCCAGGCCTGCATGTCCTCGCTCAGCATCCGGCGATGGGCGGCCTTCTCGAAGCGGTTCTGGATCTGCGCGGCGCCCCAGCCCTCGAAGGAGGGATGCCAGCTCGAGGGCATGAGACCGGCCGAGCCGGCGACCGGCCGCGGCAACCAAGTGCGATAGGGCAGATAGGTGCCGAAAACCTCGCTCCGATCGGCGGCGACCAGCACGTCATAGTCGGGCACATCCTGGGTGAAGACCGGCATCTGGCGTTGCACCTGAGCATGGCCGGTGTCGCTCTGGCGGGCACCACCGGTATCGGCAAACTCCTTCTCCGCCACGATTTTCGCACCGAACCGCTCGGCGGAGCGGCGGAGCGCATCGCCCCACAGCTTGTCGGCGGGATGGGAACCGGTCACCAGGAACCAGTTCCGCCATTGCTTCCAGACGAGATACTGGGCGAGCCCGTCGGCGAGCATCGTGTATGTCGGGGCGGTGTGAATCACATTGGCGCGGCAGTCCTGCTCGCGCAGCGAGTCGTCAAGCGCCCCGGCATTGAACACCAGCATCTCCTTGCCGAGGGCGGCGTCGGCGAGCTTGAGCAGATCGGCTGCGGGCAGGTCGGTCACGATGAAATGGGTGCCGCTCGCGGCCAGCCGCTCGACCACCGGAACCGGATCCTCACCGGGCTTCAGCGGCACGTCCTCGAGCAGGAAGCCCTGCTTGAGGAAGCGGCCCGTGGTGTTGTTGTCATTGATGCCGACCCTCAGCCCGGCAAGGCCGAGGTCGGCCGGCGGCTGGTCGAGCACCGACAGCGTGATGCGGCCTCTTTCCAGCGTGTGGACATAGGCGATCCGGACTTCCTTGACCTCGTCGGCAAAGGCGGCAGCCGGCCCTGCCGCAAGACCGAGCAAAGCCAGCAAACCCAAGACAATAACGAGCATGCACTAGATCCTTTGGCGGAAAGGTCGCTCGTGCCACCCACCGACTTCCATGGGACTTGTTCCCGATCGTCGGGCTACCTAGACTCTCCGGCAATGTTCTCCCGCCCGCTATTTGGATCTGGTGAATGACTGACCGGCTTCGACTGTTTCTCATTGCCGCGGCCCTTACCGCAAGTTGCACGAGCCAGGCCTTCGCCGCGACCAGGATTGCGGTTTTCGGTTTCGAACTGGTCGATACCAGCCTCGATGGCCAAATGCGCGGGCAGAACCCGGACGAGCAGCGGCGGCTTGCCGCCCTGAAACCGCGGGTCGATGCCTTCCTTGCCGCCAATGGCAACCTTCAGCCGGTCGATATCACCCCGGTCCGGAAGGCTGCCGAGGCCCAGAACCTGCAGGCCTGCGGCGGCTGCGATTTGAAGCTCGCCCAGAATGTCGGTGCTGCACTTTCCCTGACCGGTACCGTCCAGAAGATCTCCAATCTGATCCTCAACATCAACATGGTGGTGCGCGACGTCGCGACTGGCCGGGTGGTGGCGGCAGGCAACGCCGATATCCGCTCCAACAGCGATGCCTCATGGTTCAGGGGGGTGGACTGGCTGCTGCGGCACCGGATCGCGCAGCAACTCGCCGGCCGCCGGCAATGACCCGGTTTCTCGCCAGCATCGCCGCGCCCGAGGAGGTCGAAATCGCGCTCTCCGGCGGCGCCGATCTCGTCGATCTCAAGGATCCAGCGACCGGCGCGCTCGGCGCGCTGAGCCTCACGGCCATCGAGCGGATGCTCGCGACGATCGCCGGCCGGCGGCCGGTCAGCGCCGTCACCGGCGACTTGCCGATGGACCCCGATCTGCTGCGCAGCCGGGTCGAGGCAACTGCCGCGACCGGTGTCGATTTCGTCAAGGTCGGGCTCTTTCCCGATCCCGCCATCCATGACTGCATCCGTGCGCTCGCCGGCCCGGCCCGGTCCGCCCGATTGGTCGGTGTGCTGTTCGCCGATCGCAGCCCCGATTTCGAGCTGGTGACGGCGCTCGCTGCCGCCGGCTTCACCGGCGCGATGATCGATACGGCAGGCAAGGGCGGCGGGTCGCTCACCACCCATCTCGGCGCCGATCTCATCGCCCGCTTCGTTGCGGCATGCCGGAAACATCGGCTGCTCTGCGGGCTCGCCGGCGGACTGGAGCCGCCCGACGTGCCGCGGCTTCTCGCGCTCAAGCCGGATGTTCTGGGCTTCCGAAGTGCGCTGTGCGGCCGTAACAGCCGGTCGGGACGGCTCGATCCTCAAGCCGTTGCCCTCATACGCGCGCTGATCCCGCCGGAAACGCCTGTCCCCGCCGCGCCGTCTGCCGCCACGACGGTGATCGATCGGATCTTTGTCCGCGATCTCGTGGTAACGATGGAGATCGGCGCCTATTTGCATGAGCGCGGCCGCCGCCAGCGGGTGAGCTTCGATGTTGCCGCCGATGTTCGCCGGATGATCGCCGATGGCGACGACATGCGCAGGGTGTTTTCCTACGACGTGCTCACCGACGCCGTTCGTGCGGTGGTGGCGGAGGAACCGGTCCAGCTTGTCGAGACTCTTGCCGAGCGTATCGCCGCGCGCCTCCTCGAGCATGCGGCGATCATCCGGGTGACGATCAAGGTTCAGAAGCTCGATGTCGGGCCGGGCGGCGTCGGCGTCGAGATCACGCGGGAGCGCTCGCCTGCACGCGCCGGCATGGAATGACTGCGCCAACCGTCATCAAGCTCGGCGGCAGCCTGGCGCTCGCCCCTGCTCTCAGGGAGTGGCTCCTGGTGATCGCTGCCGCGCGGGTGCCGGTCGTCGTGGTGGCCGGTGGCGGGCCGTTCGCCGATGCGGTGCGCGACGCCCAGCCGGTGATCGGCTTCGACGACCGGGCCGCCCATCGGATGGCGATCCTGGCGATGGCACAATTCGCCGAGGCGCTGGCCAGCCTTGATGTCCGCCTGGTGCTGGCCGATCGCGAGGAGGCGCTCGCTGCGGCGCTGGACCGGCAGAGACCGGTGGTCTGGAACCCGTTGCCCCTGGGGCTTGATCCTGAAATCCCGCATCGCTGGGACGTGACGTCGGACAGCCTCGCGGCGTGGCTTTCGCGCCGCCTCGCCGCGGCGCATCTGATCCTCATCAAGCAGGTCGCACGACAGCCGCTGCCGGTGACGGCGGAAGCCTTGGCCGAGCGCGGCATCGTCGATCGCGCCTTCCCCGAGATGGCCCGCGGCGTTCCCGCCCTGTGGCTCGCCGACCGCGCGGCGCTGCCGGCGCTCGGCGCCGTGATGAAGGGCCGCGCGCCGGCGGAAACCACCCTCACCCGCATCGGCTAAGGTCATGGAGGATCGCCACCACATCTTTCTCACCGGCCGGCTCGCCAGGCCGCGCCTCGAGAAAATTCTGTCTGGTCTCGCCGATCCCGGCTTCACCTTCGAGGTGCGCGATATCGGGGTCAAGGTGGCCGCCCTGATGACCGAGCCGATCATCAAGCGGCGCCTCGAGGCGCCGGTCAAGGCTTCGGCCGTCTATGTCCCCGGACGCACCCGCATGGACCTGACAAGCCTGTCGCATCATTTCGGCGTGCCGTTTCTGAGGGGCCCGGACGAGATCAACGATCTGCCGCCCTTTTTCGGCAAGGCCGGAATCAATCTCGACCTCAGCAAGCACGACATCCGGATCTTTGCCGAGATCGTCGATGCCCCGGCGCTCAGCATCGAGCAGCTCCTCGCGCGCGCTCGCGCCATGGCCGCGGCATCGGCCGACGTCATCGATCTCGGCTGTCAGCCCGGTGTTCCCTTCCCCCATCTCGAAGATGCGATCAACGCTCTGAAGCAGGAAGGCTTCAAGGTCAGCGTCGATTCAGGCGATTTCGGCGAGCTCGAGCGCGGCGCCCATGCCGGCGCCGATGCGCTGTTGAGCCTCACCCGCGAGACCCTGGCGCTGGCGAGCGACACCGGTATCGAGGCAGTGCTGGTCCCGAGCCGGCATGGCGATCTCGAATCGCTCATCGAGGCAATCGACCAGGCGGCACAATGGGGCCTCAGGATCATGGCCGATCCGGTGCTCGATCCCATTCATTTCGGCTTCACCGACTCGCTCAGGCGCTATGCCCGGGTGCGGCGGGCGCGTCCGGACACGCCGATGCTGATGGGCACCGGCAACCTGACCGAGCTCACCGAGGCCGACACATCGGGCATCACCGCGCTGCTGCTCGGCATCTGCTCGGAGCTGGAGATCGGCAATGTGCTCGTCGTGCAGGTCAGCCCCCACACGCGGCGCACCCTGCAGGAGCATGATGCGGCCCGGCGATTGATGTATGCCGCCAGGCGCGACCAGAGCCTGCCCAAGGGATATGGCGGGCAGCTTCTGCAGGTCCACGAGCTGTCGCCCTTCGCAGTGAGCCCCGACGAGATCGCCGAGATCGCCGGCGAGGTCCGCGACCGCAACTATCGGATCGAGGTCGCCGAGGATGGAATCCATATCTACAATGCCACGAGCCATCACGTTTCCACCGATGCGCTGTCGCTCTATCCGAAGCTCGGGGTCGAGAACGATGCGGCGCATGCCTTCTATCTGGCACAGGAGCTGATGAAAGCGGAGATTGCCTTTCTCCTCGGCAAGCGTTACGCGCAGGACGAGCCGCTGCGCTGGGGCGTTGGCGCCGACCGCAAGCCGGAAGACCTCACGCGCCTGGCGGAGCGCGGCCATACGCTGCGGCCGAACAAGGATCAGTCCTGATGCCGATGATCCGCGAATGCATCGTGACCACGATCGGCGCAGGCGGCGTCGTGCATATTGCGCCGCTCGGGCTGATTGCCGCCGAGGACCACTGGATCATCGCGCCGTTCCGGCCGTCGACCACTCTCGAGAATCTGCGCCAGGTGCCCTACGCGATCGCCAACTGGACGGATGACGTCAGGATCTTTGCCGGCTGCCTGACCGGCCGCCGCGACTGGCCGACCTGCCCGGCCAATGACGTTCCGGTGCCGCGGCTCGAAGCGGCGCTCGCCCATGCCGAGCTTGCGGTGGTCGACGTCGCCGAGGACAGCCAGCGTCCCCGTTTTCGCTGCCGAGTCGTCTCCGAGCACAACCACCGGCTCTTTGGCGGCCTCAACCGCGCCAAGGCGGCGGTCGTCGAGGCGGCAATTCTGACGAGCCGCCTCCACATGCTGCCGCGGTCCAAGATCATGAGCGAGGTCGACTATCTCAAGATCGCCATCGACAAGACCGCCGGCCCCGAGGAGCGCCAAGCCTGGGACTGGCTGATGGAGCGGATCGCGGCCCACCACGGCTCTGACTAGGGTATGACGGGCCTGCTCTAGCGGCTCGCGGACAAAAGCAGTGCGACCGCAACGGCCGGCGCGCAGGTGCTGGCCCAGCGGCCGGTCTCGCCGGTGCCGCCGATCAGCGAGGCGAAATCGATCGAGCGTCGACCCTGCCGCGCCGCGATCCGCTCGACAACGAACCGCCCTGCCCCGGCTGCGATCACCGGGGCGTCCAAAGGCAGGCCGCAGGCCGATTGCACGAGATGGAGCCCATCCTCGATGCGCCGCATCTCTATCTCGGCGAGCCAGGATGCGAGCGCCAGCCAGTCGCTGTCATTGGCATCTGCGGCATCGAGCCCCACCATGCGCGCCATCCGGCCGATCGAGGCTTCGCGATCCTTGGGCCGGTTGTCGGCGGTCGCATGCTGGTCAAGATCGGACGGCAGCGCATCGAGCACCCGCCAGACATCGGCAATGGTGGCAAAATACTCGTTCATCAAGGTTGCCCAGCTGCCGCGAAACGGCACCCGGTCGGCGATCGAAGCGATCGGTGTGCGGGTCAGTCCCATATAGACCAATTCGCCCGCCACCAGCCGGTCATGGTCGTTGAAGCCGCGCGCCGCGACGCTGCCGCCGCGGATCGGCACGATATCGGTCGTGGTCGAGCCGAGATCGATCAACAGCGCATCGGGAAGGTGGTTGGCGATCAGGGCGGCGGTGGCGTGCCAATTGGCGGACGCGATGTCCTCGGCGAATGTCAGCTCGCGCTCCGCCGTCACGAAGCCCCGCGGGCCGGCATAGAAGACGAGATGCTGCCCGCCGAGCCGGCGCGCCATCGCGGTCACGATGCGGTCAACACCCTCGAGGCGGTTGGGGAAGTAGTCGACAAGCTCGCCGGTGGTGGTGATGGCATGATGCTGCGCATGACCGAGCCTGGCCGTCGCCTGGTCGAGCGCGATCTCCAGCCGGTCCATGCCGCGCCACAATTCGCACGGCAGCTGCACGACCTTGGCAAGCCGACCGTCCTCGACCAGGGCGGCCTTGAGATGTGCGCCTCCGACGTCCCATCCGATGATCGAGCTCATGCTTCCTCCTGGGCAATGGCGCGGCTATACCGGATGATAGCAGGCTCAGGGGCGACATCATGCAGATCGTGCCGGTCATCGACCTGAAAGGAGCGCTGGTGGTCCATGCCCGCCGGGGCGAGCGGGGCAGCTATGCGCCGATCGAGACGCCGCTCAGCCGATTGGCCGAGCCCGCAGCGGTTCTTGCCGGGCTGCTTTCGGTCGCGCCCTTCCGGGCGGTCTATGTGGCGGATCTCGACGCCATCATGGCGGGGCGGGCCCTCAGCCCGCTGATCGAGAGCCTCGCCGATCGCTTCCCGATGCTCGAATTCTGGGTGGATGCCGGAATCGCCTCGCCTGAAGCGGCCGAGGCGCTGCTTCGCCATGAGCGGCTGCATCTGGTGATCGGCAGCGAATCGCAGGGCGATCATCGGCTGCTCGATGCCTTCCGGGATCATCCGCGGGCATTGTTGTCGCTCGATTTCCGCGGCGACCAATTCATCGGACCCGCGGACCTGATCGACCGGCCGGAGCATTGGCCAAAGCGCGTGATCGCGATGACGCTGGCGCGGGTCGGCAGCGGCGCTGGACCTGATTTCGACCGGCTGGCTCAGATCGTGACACGAGCGCCGGGGCGCAGCGTGTTTGCCGCCGGCGGCGTTCGCGACGAGCAGGATCTCGCAGCGTTGCTGAAGCGCGGTGTTGCCGGCGCCCTCGTGGCGACCGCCATTCACCAGGGAGCGATCCGGACGGCCACCTACGCCGCGCCCGCGCACTAATGGCGAAGGGGCCGCCGAGGGCCCCTTCCGATCTTGATCGCTACTTGAAACCAAACATTTCGGCCAACCGACGAAGGAGCCCACCGTGCTGAGCAGATGGCTTGTTCTCCCCGCGGTGGTTTCCCTCCTAAGCGCCGAACGGGTGCTTGGCGGTGTCCTTCTTCTTGACGACGTCATTGGCCCTGGGCTCGCCATTGACGGCGCGCGCCAGCGCTTCCTTGGTGGCGCGATAATTGTAGTCCTGGATCTTCTTGTCGTCGTTGGCTTCCCAATGGATGAACACACCGACGCAGATGAACAGATCGTCGGCCTCGGCCGCCGGGATGACACCTTCGGCGACCGAGTCGGCAACGGCCTTGGCGACGCCATACTGGGCCGGACCGAACATCTGCACCGCCTGCTTGGCACCCTTGATCGTGACCTTGTTGAACAAGACGGTGTTGGGTTTGGTCGCGAGGTTGGGCGCGATCACTGCAAGCAGCGTGGTGAACCCATCCTTGTTGTTGGTCAGGCTGTTGCAAAACGCTGTTTCGACCGCGCTGCCGCGCGGACCGATCAAGAGGTCGACGTGAGCGACTTCGTTCCCGTCGCCGACCAGCGACTCGCCCACACAGACTTTGGTGACCTTGGCCATTTGCTTCTCCCTTGAATCGCATCTGCCGAATTGTGCCGAGCCGCCCGCCGACAGCACCGGCTGATCGTCTATCCTTGTTTCTGCATCCGACGAGGCCGGACCGGTTGGCCAGATAGCCGCGGAGCGTCGCCCCGCCCGAGAACTCAACCACTGTCAGGTAAATTGCGCAAGATGGTCAGCAGGCGAGCGGCAAATATTGTTGCAACGGTGAGATCCGCACTCGTGCCGGGGTTGAGTCCCCGCGTCTTGATGCGGCGATCAAGGGCAAGGAGTTGCTGCAGCAATGCCGTTTGATCCATGCGATCCAGGCGCTGCTGCGCCAGAAGAGCGCTGGCCGCCTTCTGCACCCATTCTGCCTCGGTTCTTCCCCATTTCCGCACGATATGGCTATCCGGGAAGGCCGCCAGATATTCGAGATAGACGGCAATAACGGGCCACCAATCAGTCAGCTGATCGGCTTCCGCCCTGGCCAAGGCCGGCAGGCCAAGCGACCAGATGTCCTCGAAAGTCGTCACATAGGCCCTGGCGATCCTGTCGCGATGCTCGGCTTGGGCCATTGCCGCACGCAACGTGCAACCGGGCTCGCTGCGTATGTCGTTGACCGCCTCGGTGCCCATGCCGCCCGGGCCGGCTAGGACAATGGCACGAAAGGCATAGGAGGCATCCTGCCGGTCGAGGCCGTCGAGCACGCGGCGCAGAGCGTCCCTGAACTTCTTCCCTTGCTGTTCGGCTGCCGCGGCGAGCGGCGCACAAAGCAGAACGATTCCAAGATTGGTGTTGGTGAGAGCGACCTTCATGCTGGCTTCGACTGCGTTGAAGATTCTCATCCCGACCGGCTGTCTCGGCTCGGTCAACGGATTGGCCGAGGCCCGGGCAGCAGCAAGGAAATGCGCCGCCTCCATGTCGTGGCCGCCGGCGAACACATGGACATTGCCTGGCTTCGGTGCACCGAGCTCGGCAACGCAGGCATCGATGTAGGCCTTGGCGATCTGGTCGCGGGGGATCGTCATGCTCTAAGCCCGCGCCGACCCTCGAGAGCACCAAGCACCTCGCGGGCCAGCACCTCGGCAATATCGACGGTGCTCACCTTCTGCAGTCCGCTCCACGCCGGCATGCTGTTGACCTCGAGCACCACCGTCTCGCCGTTCGCGCCGCGCAGCAAATCGACACCGCAGAAATCGGCGGCGACGGTTTTCGCAGCACGGACCGACAGTTCCTCCAGCTGGCGGTCCCTGCCCAGGGGCTCCGGCCTGCCGCCCTGCTTGACATTGGTGATCCAGCTTGCACCGCGCCGGGTCATCCCCGCAACCGGGGTGCCATTCACCACGAAGATGCGGAAGTCGTGAAATCCTTTATCGCCCTCCACGCCCATGAAGCGCTGGAGATAATAGACACCGTCGACCTCCTCGGGCTCGGGCAGCTCTTCGAGGCTGGCGACAAGACGCAAGCCCCGTCCCTGCGAGCCGAACAGCGGCTTCACCACGAGCGGGCCGCGGCGCAATTCGCGGCTTGCGATGGCAACGGCTCTGTCCTTGTTCTCCACGGTCCAGGTCCTCGGCACGGCAATTCCCGCCCGCTGCATCAGAAATGTGGTGGTCGATTTGTCGACGCAGCGCTCGATCACCCGGGCATCGTTCCACACCACGACGCCAAGCTCTCGCAGAGCATGAAGGATGCCGAGACGACGCGTCACCGCCTCGAAACTCCCGCCCGGAACGGAGCGGACGATACAGGCGTCGGGCAGGTTGCGCCGGAAGCCGGGGATGGCGATACCCGATGGTGCGGCCGATGTGAACTGGCATTTGGCGAGATGGACGAGGCGCGGCTCGGCGCCCATCGCCGTGAGGTGACGGGCAATCCGGCGCGCATGCCAGTCCCGCTGCTCGCTGAAGATCGCGACGCGCGGCCGCCCAGCCTCGACCAGGCGCAGCACCCTCTCAGCCGAAGGAGGCATCGAGCAGCTCTCTGTCGACCCGGCCGGCACGGAAGCTCTGGCCGCTGTCCACGGCGGTGACCACCACTTCGGCCGGGCTGAACAGCATGGGATCGATGGCATAGAAATCGCCATTGAACTTGCGGAAGATCTCGGCGAAAGGCCGCCCATGATCGCGGGAGTTGCTGGAGGGGAGCTTCTCGGCGAGCGCCTTGGCATCCTCCGCCGGGCCGGTCACGAACAGCCAAACCCGCCCGCCATAGATGATGGCGTCATTGGTACGGCCGAGCGCCTGCAGGAAATCGGGATGGGGCGGCGCAAAGGGGGCGGTGGCCATGCCGTCGGTGATGCGCTCGAGCGGAAACGCCACCGCATGCGCTTTGTGAAGGGCGACCTCGAGCGAGCGGGCGACGATCTGGACGCTGCCGGCCTGGCTGCGAGTCGGTGCATAGAGAATGTTGAGGGCCGACGGCGCGACTCCACAGGCCTCCGCCACATGCGCGACGACGGCAGGAGGCGGCGGCCCCTCGGATTCGAGCACCAGCGTTGCGGTTTCGCTGTCATCGGCATAGCCGATGTCATGATAGATCTCCTCGACCCTGGCGAGCGCCCGGGCGGGCCCCGACCCCATCGCCATGAAGCCGTCCCTCTCGAGCTTCCAGCCGGCATATTGGCTACCAAGGCAGGCGATGACCGGTTGCGAGGAGCGAACGGTGATCGAGAACGGCCAGTTCGGATAGGTGGAATCGGGCCCGACCGTGATCCGCCCGAGGCCGCCCATGCAGATCGCCCCGAGCCACAGGCCGGCGGCGATGCCACCGGCGGCCTTGGTGCCGCAATCGATCAGCAGCTCGCCAGCCGGACCGCGCGAGGGAGCGACGCGCAGCGCCGCCGCCTTGGCGACCATCCGCGCGACCATGCGTCCCGCGGCCTCGTTGACGCTCGGCTGGCGAGCAGCAGCGGCTTTGGTTTCAGTCTCCTCACGCATGGCAGTCGCCCTTTCATCCACGAGCCTGATTGCCGATCTCACATCGATCTGTGTTGTTGCAATGACGGTGCAGAGCGGTGCGCCGGCTGGCACCACCGTGCCGGGTGGCTGCCGGTCGGCAGTCCAGTCCGGCCAGGCGATCGCCGGCATCGCCGGGATCGTGTCGCGCACATAGACGATACGGGCGGCCGCTGCACCCTGGAAACGCGCCGGCCGGTCGGGCAGCCGCCCGCGACAGGATTCGACATGCCAATGAAACAGCTGGCCGTCGCGATCATCGAGAACATCGAGCGCGGCACCAGGTCGCGGATTGATCTCGAGCAGGCTGAACTCATTGTCTCCGACAAGAAAATCGGCACTGTTGAGCCCGACCATTCCGATCGCCTCGACAATCCGCGCCACGACTGCACCGAGCTGTCGTTCGCGGCTTTCGGCAAGGCCGGCAGGCCGCGCCAACCCGCCGAACCGAAAGGGGCTCGCTGGCGAAGGATCGGGCCACTGCTCGGTCGCCGCCAGCACCAGCGCCCGCCTGCCGTCGGCCAGAAAGGACAGCGACAAGGGCCGGCCTTCGATATAAGCCTGCCAATAGCAGGCGCTGTCCGGCGCCCTGCTCCAGCTCACATGCTGGCCGCCGCTGGCGCCGCGCCGCTTGCGCAGCCAGCGATCGGGCCCGCCCGGCGGCGTCAGCGCGATCGCCGGATGATCGATGCCGAGACTGTCGCAGAGTGCGGCGAACTGCACCGGGTCTTTGAGGCGCTGCACCGCTTCGGGACGATTTCCGAGAAGCGCCGACGCATCGCCGATGGCGGCGAGGAGCTGCGGATGCGCCTCGAAGCCGCTGCCATAGACCAGGCCGGCCACTGGCCGGGACTGACCGAGCCGACGCAGCGCTGCCCGCAAGCTCGCTGCATCGAAGCCCTCCTCGATGCTGCCTTCAACCCGCACCACCGCCTCTGCCAGCCGGCATGTGTCGAGATCGGCGAAGAGATCGGCGACCAGCGGGCGGTAGCGCGAACGCACCGCCGCTTGCGCGAGCGCTCGTCCGGACAGCGACGCGATCAGGACCGCCGGCCCGTCATTTGGCAAGGGTGCGGGCAAGTTCGAATGCATCCCTGAAATCGAAGCAGACCGGCTTCTGGGCCTCGATCATCTTGCGGAAGAGCCCGAACTCGGTCTGGTACTTCACATTGCCGACGGCCAGCGGGCCGATCCCCAGAACATTGGTGCCGCTGACCGGAACGCCGTCGGCATGGAGGTCGAGCCCTTCCACGCCGGGCGGCGGCACGGCATTGACATCGGCCACCACCTGCAGCGACTTGGACTTGCCGATCTGCGCCAGGCTCAGCACCTGAATGCCGGCGCGGGCGCAGCACAGCGCAATCTCGGTCTTGGCCAGAATGGCCTCCTTCTTCTCCTCGCTCGAGCCGTCGGCAGCGGCGGTGTCGACGCCGAAGCGCGCTTTGATCTCGCGTGACGAATGCACGACGCGATCGGGTCCGTCATAACCGACCAGCGTGACCTTCGCCCCCTGAAGGGCAGCGATGACCGCTGCCGAGAAGCCGACGACCCCGGTGGCGCCGAACACCGCGACGCTCATGCCGGAGAGCGTCCGGTTCTTCTTCTCCTTCAGGATCTTTTCGACACAGGCCACCATGGCGGCCGCCGTCGTGAACGAGCCCGCCGGATCGGCAAAGATCGACAGCTCGAATGGCGGGACCAGCGACTTCTTCGCGGTGTCGATCATGTCGAGCGCGACAATCGCGTCGCGGCCGCCAAAAAAAACACCGGTCCTCGCCGACAGTTTGGGATTGCGCGAGAAGATGGCGTCCTGGACGAGACCCTGCACATCCTTGAGCTCGACGCTGGTGTAGACGGCAATCATGTCGTAGCCGGCATCGGTTGCCATATTGACATCGAACGGGCTCATCAGCTTGAGCGGGGTTATCATATGAAGGATCGATTTGTCGGGCATTGCACGCTCCTTCGGTTGGCATCCGGTCAGTCGAACTCCTGCAGCGAGCCGGTCTCGACCATGGCTCCTCGGTTGTTGGCGGCTGCGACAAGCAGGCGCAAGTCCTGAAACCGGCTCTGCCGGCGAAACACGCCGCCGAACTCGGCGGCGGCATCGGCACTGCCGGCGAAGACGAAGCCGGTCGGTCCCCAGGAGCTCTGACCCGGTCCGACGCCGCCCTGCGCCGCGAGAAAGCGAACCGCCTCGCCGACCGCCGGACTGGTGAAGAGCCCGCCCTGGGCCGGTTCGAAATGGCGACCGAGCTCCGCCTGGAGCGCGCCGATGCCGGAACCGAAGGCATCGAGATCCTCCTCGGCCAGCGCCGGCAGGATGCGCATCAGCACCAGATGGCAGAGATGGGCGGCGCGCCCCTCCGGGAAGCGCGGCAGATCGCGAAAGGCCTGACGCTCGGCCTCACCATGCACGCCCTGGCGAAGATCGTCGAGGACGAGCAGCACGCGCCAGCGCGCTGGAAACTTCAGCCGGGACACGATCGGCGGCACCCGGTTGCCGCCGTCACGACCGCCATCCACCACCAACCCGCCCTGCTCGAAGATGCCGATGCCGATGCCCGACCGCGCCCCGCGATCGAGCAGCACCGCATCCTCGCGCGGGTCGAGCGGATAGCCGTGAAGAGCCCGCAAGGCTGCCGCAACCGCGAGCGCCAACTGGGTGCCCGATCCAAGCCCCGCATGGGCCGGTATGGCCTGATGGACGTTGAGCTCATGGGTGTCGGCAATTCCGAGATGGCGGCACATCGTGGTCAGATAGCTGGCCACGCGCTCGGCTTCGCTGCCCTGGACGCGGCGCTCGCCGGCGGCGCGGATGGTCAGGCTGGTGACCGGACGGTCGAGCGCCAGGCCAATGCTTCCGAACCGGCGGCCGAGACTGCCGCTGATGTCAAGGAAGCCGAGATGCAGCCGTGACGGCACCGTCAGGGTGACGCTGTTCAATCCCGATCCCTGTGCTTTTCGCGCCGCCGCGCGGCGGCGCCTGACGGTACCCACTTTCAAGCACACCTCAGCCCTCCTAGAGTGAGGCGAGGCGGCCGAAGGAGGCCGTTATTGCACAAGCATAGGAGGCGATCAATCATGGCCGAGCGAAAGCAGGAGCGCGTTTACTCTGCCGAGGAAGCCGCCGAACGGCTGAAACGGGAATTGCCTCATTGGTATTTCGAGGATGGCTGGATCCGGCGCCGCTACAAGACCAGCAGCTGGAAGGGTACGTTGATGGTCATCAATGCGGTCGGCCATCTTGCGGAAGCGGCCTGGCATCACCCGGACATCACCGCTTCCTACGCCTGGGTCGAGGTCCGCTTGATGAACCATGCCGCCAAAGGCATCACCGACAAGGACTTCGAGCTCGCCAGGAAGATCGAGGAGGTGGTGGCATGGCAGCCGGGCCTCGCCGGAGGAGCGCTCGAGGGCACCCCGCAGGACGATCTCCGCTTCGCCTACATCAAATATGACAAGTGAAGGCGGATCGCAGAATTCTGCTATGGCTTGCCGGCAGCCTGCAATAAGATCGGCCCGGGCGCCTAACGTCATCATGCTCTAGAATGGCCGAAGCGTATGTGAACGGTCAGGCGGTCCCGCGCGGTCAAGCGATCGCTGCCGCGGCCCGGCTTCTGGCCTCTGCAACCCTGCCCGTGATCGCCGGACTGGCGGCCGATGCCGCCGGCATTCGCGCCGCCTTGCAGCTGGCCCGCACCATTGGCGCTGTCGTCGACCATGCCCATGGCCCGGTGTTGTCGCGGGAAGCCGAGGTGCTGGCCCGTATGGGCACCATGGCGACGACCGCCCAGGAGATCCGCCGGATCGGCGACGTCCTGCTGCTGGCCGGCCTGGGCGACGACGCCGAGGCGGTGCGCCTGCTGGACTATCTGAGCCATGGCACACCGAAGCGCATCGTCAGCCTCGGGCCGGCACCCAAGGCGAAGGTTGCGGTGGCGCTCCCGGCCGAGGGGGAGCCCGCGATCGCCGCCGGCCTCGCGCTCCTTCGCGCAACCTGTGGCGAGCGGCTGGCCAAGCCGCCGGCGGATTATCGGGCGGCCGCAGATCTCCTGCGCGGAGCAAAGTTCGGCGCCGCCGTCTACTCCCCTGCCCTGCTTGGCGCCCCGGCCCTCGAGATGGTGCTCGGCCTGGCGGGCGACCTCAATGCCGGCCATCGTTTCTCGACGGTGGCGCTCCCGGCACCGGCCAATGGCGAGGCGGCAATGCAGATCTGCGGCTGGCTCTTCGGCGTGCCGCTGCGCAGCCGCTGGATGGATGGCGGTGCAAAGCATGATCCCTGGCGCTTCGATGCCCGCCGCCTGGTGGAAACCCGCGAAGCCGACGCGGCGCTGTGGATCGGTCCCATCGAGGACCCGCCGGACTGGCTGAGGAGGGTGCCGGCCGTCGTGCTGGCGGGACGTGGCTTTGCCCCCGACAAGATGCCGGAGGTCGCGATCTCTGTCGGCCGGCCCGGTGTCGATCATCCCGGCGTTCTTTATCAGCTCGAGACCCGTGCCCTGTGCCTCGTGCCGCCCTCCCGGCCAACCGCGCTGCCGAGCAGTGCCGAAATCGTCGCGGCGATCCACGCCGCTCTGCCGGCCAGCGGGAGCGGCGCATGATCCATCTCAAGGGAGGATACCTCGTCGATCCCGTCAATCATCTTGACGGGCCGGGTGACCTGTGGATCGAGGGCGGCCGGATCGTGGCGCCGCCCGCCGGCGGTCGCGCGACGGAGACCGTCGACTGCACCGGCTGCGTCGTGATGGCTGGAGCGATCGATGTCCATTCTCATATCGGCGGCGGCAATGTGAACACCGCCCGGCTGCTCCTTCCCGAGGAGCATCCGGCATCGCTGCGACGGCCGGGCGAAACGCCGCTGTCGCGCATCGGCTTCGATGTCGATACCACCGGTCGGCTCTATGCCGAGATGGGGTTCACCACCGTCATCGAACCGGCAATGATGCCGTCCAACGGCCTCCATGCGCATCTCGAGCTTGCCGACATCCCGATCATCGACAAGGGCGCCCTGGTGGTGCTCGGCAACGAGGACTTCCTGCTCACCCTGCTGAGGGGCAAGGAGAGCCGATCGGCGGTTCGCGACTATGTCTCCTACATGGTCGAGTCGACCGGTGCGCTCGGGATCAAGGTTATCAATGCCGGCGCTTCGGCAGCGTTCAAGGCGAATGCCAGGACCTTTGCCCTCGATGACGAGGTTCCGGGCTACGGCGTGAGCTCGCGCCAGATCGTGTTGGCGCTGCAGCAGGCGGTCGACGAGCTCGGCATTCCCCATCCGCTGCATATCCACTGCAACAATCTGGGCGTTCCCGGCAATGCCGACACGGCGCTCGCCACCATGGAGGCGACCAGCGGCCGGCCGGCGCATTTGGCGCATATCCAGTTCTATGGCTATGGTAAGGAGGGCCGACGAGGCTTCTCGTCGGCGGCGGCGCGCGTCGCCGAAGCGGTCAACCGGCGCAAGGATGTGACCGTCGATATCGGTCAGATCATGTTCGGCCAGACGGTGACGATCTCCTGCGATACGTTGCGGCAGTTCACCGCCCGCAATTTCAGCCGGCCACGCAAATGGGTGATCACCGAGACGGATTTCAACGGTGGCGGCATCGTTCCCTATCGCTACAGCAGCAGCGACTTCTACAATGTCGTGCAATGGGCGGTCGGCCTCGAGCTGTTCCTGTTGATCGATGATCCCTGGCGGGTGTTCTTCACCACCGATCATCCCAATGGTGCGCCTTTCACCTTCTATCCCGAGATCTTCGCGCTGTTGATGGATCGTCAGGCGCGGAACAATGCAATCGCTGAGCTCCCCAAGCGGGCGATCGCCATGACCGGTCTCGCTTCGATTGCCCGCGAATACACGCTGGCCGAAATCGCCATCATGACGCGGGCGGCACCGGCGCGCCTGCTCGGTCTCGCCGATCGCGGCCATCTTGGACGCGGCGCCCGCGCCGATGTCGCGGTCTACCGCCGGCGCGACGACAAGGCCGAGATGTTCCGGAGCACCGTCGTCACCATCAAGGCCGGCACCGTCGTGGTTCGCGACGGGACGGTCGTCGCCACGCCCGAGGGCAAGGCGCTCGTCGTGAAGCCGGGGGCCGGCACGGCCATATCGCGGCGCATGGAGCGCTATTACGAAGAGGTCTTCGGACTGTCGCCGCAGTTCTTCCATGTCGATCCCGCAGCGCTCGGACGGGACGAGCCGTTCATGGAGGTGCCATGCCGCAGCTGATGCTCAATGGCGTGCGCATCGACGACACCTTTGCCGAAGCGTTCGGCATGGTCGCAACGGCGATCGTCATCACCGCGCCATCCGCCAGATGGGCCGAGCAGGCCGCGGTCACCATGACCGGCTTTGCCACCTCGGTGATTGCCTGCGGCTGCGAGGCGGGAATCGACATGATCATCCCGGCAACCGAGTCGCCGGACGGCCGCCCAGGGGTCAGGGTCCTGCTGTTCGCGATCTCGCCGGCGGAATTGCAGAAGCAGCTGCAGAACCGCGTCGGCCAATGCGTGCTTACCTGCCCTGGCACGGCCTGTTACGCCGGGATCGCAAGCGGCGCCAAGCTCAAGCTCGGCTCGACCCTGCGCTATTTCGGCGATGGCTGGCAGATCTCGAAGCGGCTCGGCGGCAGGCGCTACTGGCGCATCCCGGTCATGGAGGGCGAGTTCCTTTGCGAGGCGAGCACCGGCAGCACCACCGAAGCGGTGGGCGGCGGCAATCTCCTGCTGATGGGCCAGACCAGACGCGCAGCGCTCGCCGCCGCCGAGACCGCCGTCAAGGCGATGACCGAGGTCAATGACGTGATCCTTCCCTTTCCGGGCGGCATCGTCCGATCGGGCTCCAAGGTCGGTTCGCGCTATCCCGCTCTCATCGCTTCGACCAATGACGCCTTCTGCCCGACGCTGAAGGGCCTCCAACAGTCCGCGCTCGATCCCGATATCGGCTCGGTCTTCGAGATCGTCATCGACGGGCTGACATCGGACGCCGTGCGCCAGGCCATGCAGGTGGGTCTCAAGGCGGCGGCCGCGCTCGGGCCGGATGCCGGGCCGGTGCGCATCAGCGCCGGCAATTATGGCGGCAAGCTCGGGCGCTTCCACTATCATCTGAAGGAGCTGATCGAGTGAGCGCGCTGGTCTTCTCGCTCAAAGCCGCACCGTCGCAACGGCTCGACCTGTCGAAGCTGACGCCGGGCCGGCTCAAGGACATGAAGCCCGCCGAGATCCAGCGCATCGCCATCGGCACGACGCGCCAGCCGCTGCTCGTCGGCGATATCTTCGTGGTCAAGGGCGGCGACGCGGCGGAGATCAGGTTCGATGGCGGATCCGACCGTTTCGATCTCCTTGGCCACGGCATGGAGAGCGGCGTCATCCGGGTCGAGGGCGATGTCGGGCCTAAGGCCGGCCGGCGCATGCGGGGTGGTGAGATCGAGATCCGCGGCAATGCCGGCCCGTGGCTCGGCTCGCAAATGTCCGGCGGTCGCATCAGGGTCTCGGCCAATGCCGGAGACAGCGTCGGGGGACCGATTTCGGGCGAGCTCGCCGGCATGAGCGGCGGGCTGATCCTGATCGGCGGCAAGGCGGGCAGGCGGGCCGGCGAGCGCATGCGGCGGGGGATGGTCGTCGTCAGCGGCACTTCGGGCGACTATGCCGGGGCGGCGATGATTGCCGGCACGCTGGTGCTGCTCGGAAAGACCGGCAATCTGCCCGGCTATCTCATGCGGCGCGGCTCCATTGTGCTGGGCCGCGGTGCGCAGTCGCTGTCGCCGAGCTTTGCCGATTGCGGGCCGCATGAATTGGCTTTTGCGGCACTGTTGGGCAACGCGCTTGCCGAGCATGAGGTAAAAACAGGTAAGCTCTTCAAGGGCGCGCTCCGCCGCCTTGCCGGTGATCTGGCAGCGCTCGGCAGAGGCGAAATCTTGATAGGATGATCAGGTCAGGACGCCGAAACCTTTGCCCCGTGGGTCTCGTTTGCTAAATAAGCCTGGACTCTTCTAATGCCGAGGTGACGATGGTTGCGTTGATAGTTACGGTTTGCGCCCTCCTTGATGGCGCGGACTGCCATGACGAGACATTCTACTTTGAGTCGCATGGCTCGCTCAACGTCTGCATGTATGAAGCGCCGCTTTACCTCGCCCAATGGGGATCGGCCCACCCGAAATGGCAGATCCGCCGCTGGACCTGCGACTGGCCGGAGCGCAATCGTCAGAGGACCTGAGCTTTCCTGATCAGGTGTTTCGCGCCTCATCAGCATGATCATGATCGTGGTCGTGGTCATGATCGTGGTCATGATCGTGGTCGTGGTCATGATCGTGATCGTGGTCATGATCGTGATCGTGATCATGCAGCCGATCCTCGAAATCCTCGTCGTCCTGGATCAGCTTGGCGAGCTCTTCGCGGCTGGTCGTTACATCGGTGACCTTGGCGAGTCCGGCGATGTGGTCGATGACCTTCTGCTCGAACAGCGGACCGCGGATCTCCAGGATCGCCGACGGATTTTTCTTGTAGAACTCGTAGACCTTGCGCTCCTGGCCCGGGAACTGACGGGCACGGATGATCAGCGCCCGCTCGATCTCCTCGTCGCTGATGGTGACCCCCGCCCGCTCGCCGATCGTCCCGAGAACCAGTCCGAGGCGGACACGCCGCTCGGCAATTTTCCGGTACTCCTCGCGCGCCTCTTCTTCGGTCGTCCCTTCGGCCGCAAAGGTCTGGTTGCTGCGCTTCATCTCGCGATCGAGCGCTGACCAGATCTGGTTGAATTCGGCATCGACCAGCTTGCTCGGCAACTCGAAGGAATATTGCTTGTCGAGCGCATCCAGCATGTCGCGTTTCAGCTTGGCGCGCGTCATGTTGCCGAGATCCTCGGCAATCCGGTCGCGGATCACCGCGCGGACCTTGTCGATGCTCTCCAGCCCGAGACGCTCGGCCAGCTGGTCCTCCGGCAGGTCGGAACCGCTTTCGACCTTCTCGACCTTGACCTCGAACTCTGCCGGCTTGCCGCGCAGCGCCACCACCGAATAATCCTCCGGAAAGGTCACCTCGACCTTGACCTCGTCACCGGCCTTGGTGCCTACCAGCTTTTCCTCGAAGCCCGGGATGAACTGGCCCGAGCCGAGATCGAGCGGCACATGCTCGGCGCTGCCGCCCTCGAACGCCTCGCCGTCGACCCGGCCGACGAAAGAGATCGTCACCCGCTCGCCGCTCTCCGCGGCACCGTCCTTCTCGCCAAAGGTCCGCTGCTGTGCCATGAGCCGCCCGAGTGACTCCTCGACATCCTTGTCTTCGACCGGGACGGTATGGCGCGTCAGCTCGAGCGCTGAGAAATCGGCAATCTCGACGGGCGGCACCACCTCGAAGCTCATGGTGAAGGCGAGATCGGACTTGCCGTCGATGATGCCGGTGACCTCGGCCTCCTCATCGGGGAGCGCGATGTCGGGCGGATAGGCCGGCTTGATGTTGCGCTCGGCAAGAGCATCGCGGCTGGAATTCTCGACCTGCTTCTGGATGACGTCGGCCATCATCGAGCGGCCATAGAGCCGGCGGAGGTGGCTCACCGGCACCTTGCCGCGTCGGAACCCGCGAATTTGGGCGCGCGAGCCCATTTCAGTCAGCCGCTCCGTCAGTTGCTGCGCCAGAACGGCGGCGGGGACCACCACGCGGAACTCCCGCTTCAGGCCTTCATTCAGCGTTTCCGTCACCTGCATTGCCATAGTTCACCCTTGCAGCGCCCACGCCGGCGCCCGTCAGTATCTTTCGAACCATTTGGCCAGGCATGGTGCGGGCGGAGGGACTTGAACCCCCACGGGACGAGCCCACAGGAACCTAAATCCTGCGTGTCTGCCAATTTCACCACGCCCGCCTTGCTCTTTCCTTTGTTATCAAAGGCTTGCACTTCGATGCCCTTCCCTGGTCCCCCACCCTTTGCGCCGGAAGGGCGTAAATTTTGCTCCCCCGCCGCCAGCCGCAAGATGCCTATATCCTGCTGCGGCGCCGAGGGAAATAGCTTCTGCATTCGATCCAACGCCCCTTGCAGCATGGTGTCGCCGAGCTGGGCATGGCGAATTGTCGTCTCGATCCTCTCGTGGCCCATGAAGCGCCGGATGATGCGGAGATTGACGTTCGCCTGCACCAGCCGGGTGGCACAGGCAAGACGACAGGCGTGAAACACAAAATACGGGTCGGTTGCAAGCCCCATCTTGCTCTGGGACAACATGAATCTTATGGAAAAGGCAATGGCCTTTCCCAGCTACACCGCATTCGCCTACCTCTGTGAACGCGCGGGCTGCCCCAGGCCCCTCTTGATCTGAAGTATTTCAGGGGATGTTGTTTCCAATTCACAGTGAGCCGCCACAATCTTGGAGGACGGCAGCATGTTCGACTTCATCGTTGTGGGATCTGGGTCGTCAGGATGCGTCGTCGCAAACAGGTTAACCGGCAGAGGTGCGAGCGTTCTGCTACTTGAGGCGGGCGGCTGGGATGACTGGACCAATATTCGCATACCGGCATTCGTTGACACTCTCATGGATTCGCCGGTGGACTGGGGTTACAGGACTGTCCCTCAGACCGAGCTAATGGGTCGCAAGATATTCCTGTCCCGAGGTAAGTGCCTCGGCGGGACGAGTTCGATCAACTGGATGGTATACATGCGCGGCAATGCCGGTGATTACGATCACTGGGCGCAGCTTGGAAACCGGGGATGGGGATACACTGATGTTCTGCCATACTTCATACGCTCGGAGTCCAACGACAGATTTCGCGACGAATACCACGGCAGCTCGGGTCCCTTGGCGGTCTCGGATCATCAGGATCGATCGCGCCTGACAGAGCTGTTCATGCAAGCCTGCCACGAAGTGGGACTTCCCTATACGGAGGACTTCAATGGTGCGCGGCAGGAGGGTTATGGTTATCTTCAAGCCACGATTGGCAAGACAGGACGCTGCAGCACGGCGGTAGCCTATTTGCGGCCAGCGATGAGCCGCAAGAACTTGGCGGTCCTGACCCACGCGACAGTGATCCGCGTTCTTATCGAACGCAACAGGGCGATCGGTGTTGAATACCTCGAATCAGGTCGATTGCAAACAGCTTACGCCGCAAATGAAGTCATCCTGAGCGCAGGCGCGATTAACAGTCCGCAGCTACTTCTCCTTTCCGGTATTGGACCTGCCGCCCATTTGACAGAACACGGAATCGAGGTCTTGCATGACCTGCCAGGTGTCGGTGGCAATCTTCACGACCATTTTGATCTTCTTTGCCGCTTCGAGATCGAGGAGCCTTTGACAGTCGCGGGCATGTCAAGCGCCGCCATTGCCGAGGCAGAAGAGCGCTATCTGACCGATGGTACAGGGCCATTCGCCTCTAACCTATGCGAGGCAGGGGCGTTCATTCGCTGCGGCAAGCCCTCGGCATATCCTGACATACAAATCCATTTCGGCCTGACTCACGGCGTCTCTTACTATGACGGTTCGCCACCCGACCGGCATGGTTTCACATTCGATGTCAATCTTTGCCGACCTCAAAGTCGCGGTACGATCCGGCTGCAGTCAGCTGACCCGCTCGACCGACCATTGATTGACCCGCGCTATCTCAGTGAGCCGGTGGATCTGGATCTCGCTTTGACAGGACTGAAGCAGGTTATTGAGATCGGCAATGCCCGTGCCTTCCGGGAGGTTGGGGCCGAACAGACCCATCCAGGACCAGAGGTGAATTCCGATCAAGGCCTCGTGGAGTACATTCGTAGGACAGGAACAACCATCTGGCACCCGGTTGGGACCTGCAAGATGGGTCATGACCCCATGGCAGTGGTGGATGACCAGCTTCGTGTCCATGGGCTCGCAGGTCTCCGCGTTGCCGACGCCTCGATCATGCCGGCGATTGTGAGCGGAAACACCAACGCACCCTGCATTATGATTGGGGAAAAGGCTTCAGACCTGATCATTGCGCCGACGTAGTCGTCCTCTAGGACTCGCCACGCGAGTCGCATAGCCCCTCAGCCGGTGGCGTGCCTGAGCGCCAGCGGCAGGAGTCCGGGCAGATCCTCGGCGATCAGCCCCGGACCGAACGCCGCCGCGGCGTCGCCATGGAGCCAGACGGCCGCGGCCGCGGCGTCGACCCCGGATGCGCCTTGCGCCAAGAGGCCGAGCACCGCGCCGCACAGCACATCGCCCGAGCCGGCAGTCGCCAGCGTCGGCGGCGCATTGTCGTTGATGATGGCGCGGCCGTCGGCGGCGGCGATGACGGTGTCGCGCCCCTTGAGCACCACCACCGCCCCGACCTGCCGGGCCGCCGCTCGAGCGCGCTGCCACTTGGCCGGAATCTCCGCGACAGACGTGCCGAACAGCCGGCGAAACTCGCCTTCATGCGGTGTCAGCACCACCGGGCGCGCAGGATCCGCCATGATGGCACCAGCAAGCGCTGCCGCCTTCCCCTCGAAGGCGGTGAGCGCGCCGGCATCGAGAACGACGGCGCAGCCGCTCGCCAGCGCCGCCAGTACCATGGCCTGCGTTGCCGTGTCGGGCTCGAGACCGGGACCAAGGCCGACAGCGCGTGCCTTGCGGCGCGAAAGGAGAGCGCTCAGCCCTTCGGCATCGTCGAGTCCCTCGATCATGACCGCTGTCAGATGCGCCGCATTGATCGGCAGCGCCGCCTGGGGCGAGGCCAGCGTGACGAGCCCTGCCCCGACCCGCAGCGCCGCCATCGCGGCGAGCCGTGCCGCGCCGGTGTGCCACGGTCCGCCCGACAGCATGACCGCGTGGCCCCGCTGATATTTATGCGCCGCTGGCGGCCGCGCCAGGCTGTGACGCCACAGGCCCGGATCATTGCGGAAGATGAGCGACCTGATCGCGTCGAGCACCGCCGGGGGAATGCCGATATCGGCCACCACCGTCTCGCCGCAATGGTCGCGGCCCGGGACCAGCAGGTGCCCTGGCTTCAGGCGGAAGAAGGTGACGGTGAGAGCGGCATTGATGGCGGCGCCGCGCACCGCGCCGGTCGAGCCGTCGATTCCCGACGGCAGATCGATCGCCACCACCGGGACGCCGGAGTCGTTGACGTGCTTGACGAGCGCGGCGGCCCCATCATCGAGATCGCGCGAGAGCCCGGCGCCGAACAGCCCGTCGACGACGAGCTGCCGGCCGGCAAGGCTGGCCGGCGCGGCACGGCCGATCGGCCCCTGCCAGCGCTCGGCCATGACGGCAGCATCGCCGGCCAGTCGGTCCCGCTCGCCGAGCAGCGCCACCTCGACCGGCCAGCCATTGGCGCCGAGATGCCGGGCGACGACGAAGCCGTCGCCGCCATTATTCCCCGGGCCGCACAACACCAATGCCGGACGCCTTTCCCAGCGCCTCATGATCGCCTGGGCAACCGCCCGACCGGCCGCCTCCATGAGGTCGAGCGAGGCCACCCCGGCGGCCACAGCAAGCGCGTCGGCACGCGCCATGTCACTAGGCGTCAGAAGCTCCGTGGGCATGGTAGCAACCATCGATCGGACCGAGGCTGAATTGGCACTGTGCAGTTGCCCAAAAATTGATCAATCGCCCAATTTATAAGCCGACCAATCGGCGGTGAACAGCCTGCACCAAATCCAAGCCGCTGATATTGCTTCAAATTCCTTTCCCCGGCCAGTTGGCATGGCCCGTGCACTTGCGGTCGGACAGACG
>Ga0075421_100001464_pt1 | contig 27666 bp, 26 predicted proteins | sample SoiMetdeltSBSDD5_FD_75292 | JGI IMG/M metagenome (GOLD analysis project Ga0075421, IMG submission 75292) | Bulk soil microbial communities from a Populus tree surrounding site in Tennessee, USA - Soil MetaG P. deltoides SBSDD5 | ecosystem: Environmental > Terrestrial > Soil > Tree plantation... | reverse complement strand
TTTTAACTTGAAAAATGAAAATCACTTCCGCGGAATACGTGATCAGCAGCCCTGATTTCACCAAGGCGCCAAAGCCCGATAAACCTGAATTTGCGTTTATCGGCAGAAGCAATGTTGGTAAGTCGTCGCTCATCAATATGCTTGCAGACAATCACAAACTCGCCAAAACATCATCCTCTCCCGGGAAAACTCAGATGATCAATCACTTCATCATTAACGGCGACTGGTACCTGGTAGATTTGCCTGGCTATGGATTTGCAAAAGTTTCACAGACCGCGCGGAACAGGTGGGAACAGATGATTGAAAATTATCTGCGCAAGCGCGAAAACCTTGTAAATGTGTTTGTGCTTATAGACGCGAGGCATCCACCACAAAAAATTGATATTGATTTCATCAACAGGCTGGGAAAATGGGAGGTACCCTTTTCAATTGTCTTTACCAAGTCGGACAAGGAAACTCAGAAAACAGTAAGTCAGAATGTGAAACTTTTTATTGACAAATTGAGAGAGGGCTGGCAATTTCTTCCGGAACATTTTGTTACCAGCGCAGCCAAAAAAACAGGAAAGGAAAAGCTGCTCTCCTCTATCGAAAGAGCAATTGCCGGTTAGTTTACCACTTTATTCGCGCAGCTGCTGCTGGCGAACGCCTCAGGTTTTGCTTTGAACGCGAATCCCATTCCAAGAATGTACCCCATTGCTTCCTTGAGCGCGTCATTACTCTTGAAGTGGGGATTGGTATTAATATCCGCATGAACTTCCATGTCAACATCATAAAGAGTGAACAGATTGCAGAGCTCATACGCTATTTCGATGCTCTTCGCAACTTCAACCAGCATCCGTTCTTTGATGCTATAAACTTGCCTTGTTTTTTCGTTGTGGATGAACATAAATCCTCCATGCCCTTCACGCAGGAAAACAATAACTGTTGCAAATTCTGTTTCGGCGCCTTTTACCTGTGAATCTGTACCAATGCATACCTTGAGATGATAGCCGTTAGCTGTTTCACGTTTTATTACCGTTTCAACGGCTACGAGTATGGGTAATTCAATAGGGTCGCCATTAAATTTTCTCCATTTCATAAGTCAATTGGTTTTCCGAATTTAACGAAAAATCGCAATCATCACAAACAGAACAGTATTATTGTTTTATTATCCTGAAATGGTATTGTTCACTTCGATTGAATGCCTTCAATACCAGCACCCGCTGTGTTATGGTGCTTAATGGTACTTCGTTTATGCCTGCCGTTAGCCTTCCCCTGCCCAGCAATCTACCTGTTTCATCGAACAACTGGTATGCATAATCGCCGGAGGTTTTAACTATTGCCTTGCTTTGCACCAGGTTGCTTTGCAGCGTAACCTTATCATTTAATGTATTGTTAAGCGCAACAACATTCGAATATTCAGCAGATTCATCCGTCATGATCGTTCTTGCACGATAATATACAACACCACTTCCCGATACTATGTGTGCATATTTTGTGGCGTTCACCGGAACATCTTTAAATGGCGTATAGAATCTTCCATCCAGCGAATATTCAATATAAGTGGTTCGCACCTGCGGTCCTGCTTCAACATTCCACGTGATAACGTTTATATTTCTCCTTACATCTCCTTTCAACAGAACGGTTGGTGCTACTGGTAAGTTTTCAAGTGAGCCCGACAATGCATATAACCCAACACTGCCATAATCCGATACATTCTGATTGCCCGATCCATCTACCCGGAAATAATAAGTGCCTGCCGGGAGCACAGTGTCTACAAAAGCATTAAGCAACGTTTTTGGATTGAAACGGCCAATAGTGTCGCCCGTATTTTTGATCAGCGTAAGATCGAGATCGATATTTGCCCCGGAGTTATTGATGGCAACGTTACTGGGACTAATTTTTGCCGTCAATTTCATTCGCCTTGGTAAAATGATTTTGAAAAAATCGCGGTCGCCTGAATTATTAATTATTCCGTTAGAAGCAAAATTATTATCTGTTAAAATGAGATTGGTAGATGACTCTTTGCTATCGCCATGTTCATCACTTCTTAATCCTATTTCGTTAAAGCCTTTGCTGATAACACTGATATCATTCTGAACAACCGTACAACCTTCAATGCTTGTTCCGACCGTCCAGAGTGTAAGATTTTTATAATATCCTACTCCCATTATCGGTGCCCATCCGATTTCGCCGCTGCCCTTGCCTGATGCATATTCATCTATAAGTTCGCAGTCTTTCGAATACCTGCTCTGATGCTGCAATCCGAGAGTATGACCTATTTCATGTGATGCCGCCTCTGCGATATATTTTGGATTGTTCTCTAGAAGATTACTGAAAACCCACGCCGGTGTGTCGTCGCCCCATGAAAATGAACTGATAAAAGAAACGCCGGCGGCTTCTCCATACCATTGTGAAGAGGGTGTAATAATTAAGCGTAATCGTTTGGCCGTGGGCGCTCGTTTGAATACAGCCGAATCGGTGGTAATGTTAAGGTTAAATATTCTGAAGTCTTCGGCTGTCCTGTTAAATATTTCGCTTACGAGGGTATTAGAAAGCCCGGCTGGTTTGGCCCGTATGGCACCGTCCCAGTTCCATGCAGTTCCAGTCACGTTCTGACCGTCGAAGTCGAGATACACGGTAGCTGACGCAGAAGAGTTGCTGTTGTACTTAGGTATCTGCTGCGCCATACACACGCTGCCAGGCATTATTACAACTAAAAATGAACACACTGATTTCAGAGTAAGCATCCTTGTGGTTATTTTCAAATTCGGCAAATCAATCGGTCATGTATAACCGCTGCGAAACCTTTTTCAAATAATACCTGTCTTTTTCTTTATATAGTTCCAGCACATCGCCATACTTAGGGTGAATAATTCTTCCCTGTATTGTGGTAGAGTTATCAGCCAGAAAACGCATGGTTAAATTGAACAAAGCATTATTATAATTCTCTATCCTCACATTCACAGATAGCGAACCGGGAGTGTGTTGATTTTTGTCAACAACTACACCTGTCAGTTGAAATTGGCTAGATAATTGTGCAGAAATTTTCTCATTAACAACACTGGACAGAATCCGGTAAAGCTCAGACGAAGCCACTTCCAACTGTTCGGGAACAGAAGTAAAAAGGGAAGGTTTAGACAACTTCTTTTCTCTTAAAGCTGAGAGTGGCTCCTGAGCACTTATTTGAGTTTGCGCAATGAGAACCACACACAGCAATGTCAAATGCATTCGCTTCATGTGTGAACAATAAAATAAGATTATCAGTTTTTCCGGGGATAGAATAAAAAGGAAGAAGAAAGATACGCAGTTAAGTTTTTATTTCACAGGAAAAATCCAGTTGTTTAGTGGTTAGGCTCTGATTTAATTACGTAGAAACTCTTACCGGTTAAAGGTTACGGCCGTCATGTATTGATACACACTATTTTCAGTACTGGCCTGTGCTCAAAAGCACCAGTGTACAGGCCTCTAGGGGCTGTATGCCCTTCTCCTGCGCCATCTTCGCAAGTTCATCATTTTCCGTTCCGGGGTTGAATATTATCCTTCTCGGCTTCAACTTCATTATATAGTCATAATACTGTCTCTGGTTTCCGGGATTGAGATAAAGGGTAATGGTATCCAGTCCTTCTATTTCCCGCGGTGCAGTCTCAACAGGCGTATCTCCCACAATTCCGCTCCTTTTTCCAATAGCAACAACCGGGTGATTGTGCCTCCTTAAACTGTTGATTGCAAGATTACTATACCTCGATGGATTCGCTGACGCGCCTAAAACCAGGGTTGCTTTTTTCATATGTCTTGAAGTGGGCAATTGTTATGCCCCGTAAATTTGAACTATGTCTTCTTACGGACTCCTGACCTATCTTGCCTGGCCCGAATATAATGCGGGCGACTACATTCAAAGTCTTGCCGCTGCCCGGTTCCTGCCAAAGGTAGACAGGTATGTTAACCGGGAAAAATTAAATGAATATTCAGGCACCCCCTTAAAGTTGATCATGAACGGATGGTTTATGCACCGCCCCGCTAACTGGCCACCATCCGAAAAAATTCTTCCGCTCGTTACTTCATTTCATCTCAACTCGCAAGTCAGGGAACCGATGCTTTCTCAAAAAAGCGTCGACTGGTTCAAAAAGCATGAACCGGTAGGCTGCCGGGATGTATACACCCTTGATGTACTTAGCAAAGCAGGGGTTAACTGTTACCTGAGCGGTTGCCTTACATCCACCTTTGAAAATGACTATAACTATCGCACCAACGATATTTATTTTGCCGATGCTTTATTCCGCGTTCCAGGATGGTCAACCTCCGCACGAACACCAAGAGAATTTATTAAAGCAATTATTTCCGGCGACCTCGCAAAGCTGAGTCAACGCAGCCGTCTGTTGAAAGAATTGTTCGATGAAGAAGTTCTTAAAGAAGCAAAATCTATTTCGCATTATCATCCTGCACGACACTCCGAGAAAGAAAGATTTTCAGTTGCAGAAGATTTCTTAATGAAATATGCGACTGCAAAACTCGTGGTCACATCACGCATTCATTGCGCAATTCCATGCCTCGCCTTTGGTACTCCTGTTATCTTCCTTCACTTTGGGTTTAAGAACGAATTCGACACTTGCAGATTGAAAGGAGTTACGGACCTTTTCAATACTATTTTTATCGACGAACACGAAAACATTTCGTCGAACTTCGTTCTGAATGGTAAAATAGGAAGCCAGCCAACGTTGGAGAACCCTGCATTGTTCAGAAAGTTCATTCCTGTGTTGCGCGACGCATGTAATTCATTCGTTAATGGCATTTCCGTTGACGTATGAAAGTGTTACATGTTATAAGCGGCTTGCGTGGCGGCGGAGCCGAACATTTTGTACTCGAATTGTGCCGGGAATCTTTGAACGATAAAGAGGCCGACTTCAGTGTTCTTTCACTGTCGGCTGCGGATGAAATTTCATATAAGTTTCGTAATGCGGGCATAAGGGTTATTTCAGCATCTTCGTCGCAAAGGACCAAACGAGGTATCAAAGCTTTTAGAGCTTTCCGCATACTTTTAAAACAACGGCAAACCGTACTGCATGCCCATATGTTTCATGCATGCATCATTGCGTGTTTTGCGAAGCTGTTAAGGCCTTCCAACAGAATTATCTTCACTCTTCACAACAATCATATTCCGCAATTGCATCGCAGGCTCTTGCTGTTTCTTACGAGGCCGTTAAGAAAGACGGATATTATTTTCCCTTACATGAAAAGAAAATGGTTCCAGAAAAGTAATGCAGTAACCATATCAAACGGCATCGATGTTTCGCGCTTTAACTGTTTACATATCGATAAGCCTCCTTTGTTTACCTGTGCTTTCATTGGTCGTTTGTCTGAAGAAAAGAATCCGCTATCGCTTGTTGAGCTTGCAAAATCATTATTGCCGGAACACAACTTTATATTCCGTGTGGCAGGAGAGGGCCCGCAAAAGAAACTACTGGAACTGGCCATCAAAGAAGAAAGGGTCGAAGATCATTTTATTGTTCATGGCTATGTGGAAGACATACCGGCATTATTGGCTGAAAGCCATTGTCTTCTTATACCCTCTGCCTGGGAAGGCATGCCGCTGGTATTGCTGGAAGCCGGCGCCGCAGGCATTCCCGTAATTGCCACGCCAGTTGGAAATATACCTTCGATACTTAATAACGGCAACGGGTATGTCGGTGGTTTTGAAACCTTCAGGTCAATGATAACGGAAGTAATGGATAATTATGGAGATGCCCTGATTAAGGCCAGAAGGCTGATGCATGAGGTAAGCGATAGATATAATATTCGCCAGATTTACCGTGATTATCGCAAGGTTTACCTGCAACCTTAACCGAAATTAAATCCGGATTTTCGTTATAAAATTTCAAAAGATAATATTAACTTGGTATTTCTATCCTTTCGAAACATCTCCAATAGCAGGCAGAGCCTGTTTTAACATCCAGTCCAGTTACATTTTGTAGTATCAAACTTAATGGAAATGGAACATGCTTTTCAAACATGTGCGCACTGCGGCACATTAAACTTTGAAGGAAGAAAAATATGCAGTTGCTGTAAATTCAGGTTACCCGACAATTCCAATACAGAGGCGCCACTCAATTACAGGCATTGGAATACCGTAATAGTAGGTGTGGTGCTTGCAGCCATAGGCTTTTTGTTGGCGGCAGCATTTATCATACATCCCTATTAGCTATTTCATAAAGCGTGAAATAAGCCATATCACCAACGCTATTACTGCGGCTACAAGTAATAGTCCCGTCCACACACCGGCTTTAAATATATCGCCGATCAGTTCGCATGAGCTCAGCGTAAACATCAATAAAGCCAGAATTGCGAAATTTACTCTTTGCATACCAGTATTTTGGGTGCACTTATGCAAATATCTTACCGGGCATATATGCAGGTTTACTCTGTATCAGCAGTATGCCTATGTTCTGCCTTCTGCCCTTTGCCTTTTGTGCCCTGCCCTTTGCCGTCCGATTTCTTCTGCCATGGTAAATGGGTTGTGCTGCCCCACTCGATAACATTTACAATGGGCTTGTTAAACAGAATCAGTAACAGTCCAATCGCAATTTTGACGGTCGACATTACAATATAGCTTACGTCGGGTCGGGTCATCCTTACATAAAGTTTCCTCTCCTGGTAATAGTAAACGGCATGTCTGAAAAATTCCGGTATCTCATTCACCAACAGCCATGCACCAGCTATTATCACGGCGCTTGTCAACAGCATATGCCGTTCTACAGTAATTGAAAGTGGCTTTTCCTGGAAATTTCTATCCAGGCGCAGAATATTAATGATCTTTTCTGATCTGAAAATGAAAAACCAGGTAAGTGCTGAATACAAAGCAAGCAGTGGCAGGGAAACCGCAACATTGAAAATTGCCTCTCTGGCCGAGGAATATTGAGGAATATAAACAATCGCAGATATTGTATGAGAAAGTGCCTCCAGGATATCTTTAATGAAAAAGAGTCCGATAACTTTTAGTATAAGGTTGAATAAAGTGCGCGGGGCCATATAAGCTCGTAAAGATAAGGCTATTGAACAAAAAATTTCATCATACCGGGTTCGGGAACAATGTTCAGCTGTTTCGGTTTCTTTAGAAACTTGAGTTCATCGTCTGTGTGCATGTATCCTGCAGGTGTGGAAATTGAGATCTTTTTGCCCTTTATTATGATGGGTACAAAACTTTTTTCAATTCCACTCATCTTATAGGAAATATAACTCGCGAACTCCTCCCGCTGGCTTTCAGGAATCATTACCAGCTCAAATTCGCCGTCGCCGGGATCGCTGTTTGGAGAAAGATTCAGGTTTGGTCCGATCGACGAGATGTTCATCACTTCGATCAAGATATAGTGATCTGTGTTTGGAACACCATCTATAATAATTGTAAAAGGTTTTGCGGGATACTTCATAACAATCGAGTGAAGTTGTTCAAGTGCTATCCTGAGATTCTCTTCAGGAGATGCATCTTCACTCTCATCAACGTTCTTCATTTTTTTCATCAGTTCAGGAAACACGCCGAAACCAAAACTTTCCAGGAATATCATGTCTTTTTTCCTACCCTTAATGATTCCAACATCAAAGTTTTTCAGATTCCTTTTTCTTATGTTTTTTAGGATCTCGTCGATATGTCCATCAATCCCCAATGATTTTGCGATATTGTTTGCGGTGCCAAGGGGCAACAGCAGGATCGGCAACTTTTGGATGTCTTTCTTTTTCTTGATCAGGTTAACGACGATCGTCCTTACTGTGCCGTCGCCGCCGGCTATTATGAAAAAATCGGTATCGCGTTTTACTTTTTTCCAGTTAATATTCTTCGTAGATGAATATCCACAATCAAAGCCATTAGACTTGACTAAAGACACCAGGTTCTTCTTGGTATGTTCTTGTTTCCCGGCGTTAGGGTTATGAAGTATTCGGGCATTTTTCATACATGTATCAAATAATAAAAGTGTACCACTGGCTGGGTGGCACGAAAATGTTAGCTATCTGTGTATGAAAATCCTTATAGCCAATGACGACGGGATATATAGCCCTGGCATAAGGGCGCTGGCGAAGATCGCCTCCCGATTCGGTGAAGTAAGGGTATTTGCACCCGACGTCGAACAATCGTCAATGGGTCATGCAATTACGCACTCAAGACCTCTCACAGTAAAATCATCACCGGTTACTTTCGAAGGGATTGAAGCATACAGGATCAACGGAACGCCCGCCGACTGTGTTGCACTGGGTACATTTTTGTGGCAAACCCCCGATGTGGTGCTTTCGGGCATCAACATGGGTCCGAATCTGGGTAATGCAATGTGGCATTCAGGCACGCTTGCCGCAGCGAAGCAGGCCGTTCTCCTGGGCATTAAAGGCATCGCTTTGAGTACCCCGGTACTAAACAGAGAACCTGACTTCGAATTACTGGATCCTTTTGTTGAAGACACCCTTAACCTGTTGCTTAACGATAAACGTCCGCACCTTTTCAATGTAAACTTTCCACCAGCACCAACCGGTATCATCTGGACAAGACAATCGGTGCGGCACTACGATGGAAAAGTTGTTCCCGCAACTGATCCGATGGGCAGGAAAATTTACTGGTCTACCGTAATGCCGCTCGATCCTGCAGAAGAAGGAACCGACAGGTGGGCAGTGGAAAATGGTTTTGTTTCTGTGACGCCGCTGCGCCTGGATCTTACAGATGAAAAGGAGCTGAATGAAAAACTCACAAGGCAGAAACTTTAACTTTGCCGGATGGGAGTATTACGTCAGATCGCAGAGTACCTGTATATTAAAAAGAGAGATCCGAATAAACCAAACACGCAATGGATGAAGTATATGCACGGTATAAACAGAATTTCTCTGTTTATGTTCATCATAGCCGTGATAATTTTGATTTTGAAATTGACAATCTTTAAAAAGTGAGAGGTGAGACGTGCTCACGCAAAAAATCAACAATACTCTTCGCAGCTTTTTTCGATGCTTGTCCGCCTTGGCTTAAAAGCTTTTTCAGTTCAGCATAGTCGTCTTTCATTTTATTGATCGCTTCCTGATCTTTCAGTACTCTCGCAAGTTCCCTCGTTACATTTGTTACATTCATTTCATCCTGGATCAGTTCTTTAACTACTTCCTTATCCATTATGAGATTCACAAGAGAAATGTATTTCACTTTCACCAGCCGCTTCGCGATCTGGTACGATATGTTCGAGCCTTTATAGCACACCACCTGCGGTACTCCGAACAAAGCAGTTTCCAGCGTTGCAGTTCCCGACGTTACAAGCGCCGCCTTCGACTGCAACAACACCTGGTAAGTTTTATTACGAATGGACCTTACGTTTTTATATTGCTCCAGCAGTTTTTCATAAAATGCGTCACTAAGTGAAGGCGCTTTAGCAACCACAAACCTGTGATCCGGAAAACTCTTGCTTACCTCGAGCATCACCGGCAATTTTTTCAACACTTCCTGTTCGCGGCTGCCGGGCAGTAATGCAATGATATTATTTTCATTTAGAGGAGAAAGTATTGCCCCAGGCAAAACATCTATTTCACTCTGCGCAGCATCTACAACTTCTACAAGAGGGTGGCCCACATATTCAACATCATACTTCCATTTATTATAAAATCTTTTTTCGAAAGGAAGTATTACAAGCATTCTGTCTACATTCTTCCTTATCTTCTTCACTCTGTTTTCTTTCCATGCCCATACCTGCGGTGATATGTAATAAACAATTTTATATCCTTTTTGTTTCGCCCATTCTGCGATCCGCAGATTGAATCCGGGGTAATCTATGAGTATTACAACATCTGGTTGAAACTGCGAGATATCGTGCTTACAGAGTCTGAGGTTGCTTATAATTGTACCGATATTCTTTATCACCTCCACGAAGCCCATGAAAGCCAGGTCGCGGTAGTGCTTTACAAGCTTTCCGCCTGCTTGCTCCATCAGGTCACCGCCCCAGCAGCGGACATCGGCAATATTGTCGATTTTTTTTATTTCCTTGATAAGGTTGCTGCCGTGAAGGTCGCCCGATGCTTCACCCGCGATGATGTAATACTTCATCCTGTTGATTTTCTATAGAACAAATTTGAGTAACAGGGCCGTGATCGCATATACAAGCGTAACCGCGAAAATTCCTTTCGCTGTTTTATCACGGTGTGAATTTATATATAGGGTAAAAAGGGCTATATTAAGTACCAGGCACGGAACAGAGATCGCTGTGATCTGGTTCCTGTTGGTCGAAATAAAATAAAAAAAATCGTTCAGGGTAAACAGCGGGTAAAACTTAACCAGATAATAAATTCCCAGGCTTATGATAGGGGCGATGAATCCCAGCACAAGGCCAAGGCGGATGTCATCTCGTTTCAGCATTCATTCAGAATTTCCAGGTTTTTTCAAGTTTGGTTTTCAGCTCATAGTTTGTCATATCAAACTGAACAGGTACTATGCTCACATAGTTATTTTTCAGCGCCCACACATCTGTATCCTTTCCTTTATCAAAATTCACAAACTCGCCAGTGAGCCAAAAGTACTTTCTTCCGTGCGGATCGTCCCTCTCAAGAAAGTCTTCTTCATATTTGGCATAAGCCTGTCTGCAAAGTTTCACGCCTTTGATCAGCCTGGTTTCAACAGCCGGAAAATTTACGTTAAGTATTGTATGCTTATCGAGTTTTGTGTTGAGCATTTTATTAACAATGTTCCGTGCATATATCTTTGCGGCCGAAAAATCGGCTTCAATGCTGTAGTCGAGCAGTGAAAAACCTATTGATGGTATGCTTTCAATTGCTGCTTCCACAGCGGCCGACATGGTGCCCGAATAAATAACGTTGATCGAATGATTCGCGCCATGATTTATCCCGCTCAGGCATATATCGGGTTTGCGGTGTAAAACTTTATCCACAGCCAGCTTTACACAGTCAACAGGTGTTCCTGTACACTGGTAGGCTTCGATGCCGTCGAATGCCTGAACGGCATGTAACCTTAGCGGATGACCGATAGTAATAGCGTGGCCCATGCCGGATTGGGGCTTGTCGGGAGCTACCACAACTATTTTTCCGAGATCTTTTACGGCGTCAACCAGGTTCCTGATGCCAGGGGCAGTAATACCATCATCGTTAGTAATCAGAATGACCGGATGGTCCTTCTTTTTAGCTTTAGCTTTTGCCATAAGATGCGTAAAAGTAAGGCAAAAAACATACCTTTGCACCCGGTTAAAAAAATCAACATGGCAGGCCAGTTAAAAGAAGTGCGCACCCGTATTAAATCTGTTCAGAACACGCAGCAGATCACGAAAGCAATGAAAATGGTAAGCGCTGCAAAGTTGAGGAAAGCGCAGGAAGGAATTCACCAGATGCGCCCTTATGCTAAAAAACTGCAGGAGGTGCTTAGCAATATTGTAAGCAGCTCGGATGGTGAAATGGGCATGAGCCTCGCAGTTGAAAGACCCGCAGAAAGCGTGCTCCTTATCGTTATTACCAGCGACAGGGGATTGTGCGGTGCCTATAATGCCAACGTCATAAAGCTTGCGAAAAGTGTTATCGCAGAAAAATACAAGTCACAAGCGGCAAAGGGCAAAGTAGAAATATGGTCAATCGGTAAAAAGGGTTACGAGCATTTTTTAAAGAACAGGTATAATGTTGATGCACAATACAAAGACATTTTCCTGAATCTTAATTTCGAAAGCGTACAGGCTGCTTCACAGGCCGCAGTAAAGGCTTTTGAATCAAAACGATTCGACCGCGTTGAGTTGGTGTATAGTGAATTTAAAAATGCTGCAACCCAGCGTTTTGTTTCAGAAAGATTTCTGCCTATTCCAAAGATAAAGCCGAAAGAAGGGGCAAAGAAAGCCGATTTCATTTTCGAACCTTCACGCGAAAAACTGGTTGCAGAGTTGATGCCCAAAATCCTCAACACTCAATTGTACAAGGCGGTGCTCGATGCCAACGCGTCAGAACATGGTGCGCGCATGACGGCGATGGATAAGGCAACGGAAAACGCGGATGAGCTTTTAAAGGCCCTCAAAATATCTTATAACCGCGCACGTCAGGCAGCTATCACAACCGAGCTGACAGAAATTGTGAGTGGTGCTGCTGCATTACAGGGATAACCGCTTACATTTACCTGCGAACACAATAGATATATTTTTTATGGAGATTGGGCATATCATACCTCATATTGAAGCGCTGGTATTTGCGAGTGATAAACCTCTCACTCCAATTGACATCACCGAGCTCGTCAACAGCGCCTTCGGTTTCATGGAAGACAAGATCACCATCGAACAGGTGCAAACTGCAATTGAAGGCATAGTAGAAAAATACCAGACTGATTTCTATCCTTTCGAAATGAAGGAAAGCGGAGGAGGATGGCAATTTCTTACAAAAAAAGAATTCCATAAAACGGTTGCGCAGCTTAACCAGGAAAAATTTCTTAAGCGCCTTTCAGCCGCGGCACTGGAAACACTCGCCATCATTGCATATAAACAGCCTATCACAAAATCCGACATTGAAGCGATCCGAGGAGTAAACTGCGACTACTCTATTCAAAAGTTGTTGGAAAAAGAACTCATAATAATCAGCGGTAGAAATGAAGAGCTGCCGGGTAAACCACTCATCTATCATACATCCAGGTCATTCATGGATTACTTTGGCATCAATTCACCAATGGATCTCCCTAAGCTGAAAGAAATTTTCAACGATGCGGCCGTTGATCCCACAAACATGAGGTCGCAGGCAACAGGGGAATTAACCGACCTGACAGATACAACACCTCTTATAGTTACAGAAAACGGCGAACTTCTCGAAGGAAACGACAATGACAACAACAACTCTAACAGCGAACAGGAAGGCACAGGCAACTGATATGCAACTCTCCGGCGATTATCTTGTACAGTTAGCCAATCAGTATGGAACTCCATTATATGTTTATCATGCCGAAAAAATAAAACAACAATTTGAACGGCTTACAACCGCTTTTAATAGATCTGACGTAACCTTCTTTTACGCCTGCAAGGCACTTACTAACATCAATATACTTCGGTATATAAACAACATTGGCTGCAATGCAGATTGCAGTTCATCTAATGAGGTGCTTCTTGCGTTGCATGCAGGATTTTCAGCCGACCGCATACTGTATACATCAAATAATATTTCATTTGAAGAGCTTGAAGAAGTTGCCGTGCACGGAGTATATATTAATATCGATAGTATTTCCAACCTCAGAAAATTCGGAAAGAAGTTTGGTCCATCATATCCTGTTGGGGTAAGGCTTAGACCGAACATAATGGCTGGAGGCAATCTTAAAATATCTACGGGCCATGATGCGAGTAAGTTTGGTATTCCTCTTGAGAATATTGCAGAGATCCATGATGTAGTAAAGGAAACAGGTATAACAATAAGAGGGTTGCATATTCATACAGGCAGTGATATTAAAGATGTTGATGTTTTCGTAAGAGGAGTGGAGCTGCTTTTTAATCTTACTGAACAGTTTCCTTCAATTGAATTTCTTGACCTTGGTGGTGGTTTTAAGGTTTCGTATAAAGATGATGACCACGAAACAGATATATATGAGCTGGGAGAGAAATTAGGCGACTCGCTTGCCCGCTTTGAAAAAGCTTCGGGCAGGAAACTTAAGCTGTGGTTTGAACCCGGAAAATTTCTTGTAAGTGAAGCCGGGTATTTTATTTCGAAAGTGAATGTTATTAAAGAAACGCCATCGGTAACATTTGCAGGATTGAATACCGGACTTAATCATCTTATCAGGCCCATGTTTTATGATGCCTGGCACACGATCATCAACATTTCGAATCCTTCAGGAGACGTAAAGCGATACACTATCACAGGCAATATTTGTGAAACGGATACATTCGCAACCAACAGAGAGGTGAATGAGATCAGGGAAGGCGACTATCTCATTTTCCGTAATGCCGGTGCATACTGCTTCGAAATGTCTTCGAATTATAACTCCCGGTATAAGCCTGCTGAAATAATGGTAGAGAACGGAACTGCGCGTATAATAAGGAAGGCGGATGTGTTTGATGACTTGCTGAGAAATCAGATTCTATAATGTCATAAATAAAAAAGCCGCCCAGAAAGGGGCAGCTTTTTTAAACAATTCTACTAAGGGTCGTCAACTGTAACTTGTTTCATCAGGGTACAGATAGATATCTGTACATGAATCATTGGCTCTTCTCGAGGAGATTTAGTGGTTTTTTTTCATAGATAGGGTTCGTACGTTCAAATGTGGTTTCCTGGTTTATTGATTAATATATGGGTACGGATAAAAAATGCAATTTTTGAAAGAAAACCGGACCCTTTAACAGGGTCCGGATCCGAAATCGAAATCCTAAATAAATCAACATGATGAAAAGAACTGTAACTGTCAGATACTTTTCGAAAAAAGAACCAAAGTATAGGGTTTAGGGTTTAAAAGATCTGTTTAGTTTGTCGTCCGTTGTTTCGTCTGCCTGTCTGTTATTCTCTCTTGCTGAAACAAAGATTGAAAACAATTATCGCGGCCCCATCTTTATTAGACGAACAGTAACTAATTCTCGCCGAAATGGCGTTTTTGCCCGATAAGGCCTATAAAATGGTGAGTCTTTTGAGCACGTCGGCCCTGAGGTTTTTGCTGATAGGTATCTCTATACCATTGATAAACAGGTCGTTCTCCCTGATATCATCAATTTTTAGAAGGTTGATGATATACGACCGGTGAACTTTCATGAAATGGTCGTTATTTATCTTTTCTTCAAGGTTCTTAATGGTGTTGTATGTAACGTATTTCTTGTCGCGCGTAACAAACTTCACATAGTCTCCCATGCTCTCGATGAACAGTATGTCGTCATTATTCAAACGGATCAGTTTTCCATCGCTCCTGATGAAAATGTGATTCGCTGAATTTGATTTGTCAGCCGGCATTTCATCATTCGCCTGTATCTTATCGAGAGCTTCAATGAACCTGTTATAGGTAAAAGGTTTTTTCAAGAAGTCCGCAACATTATATTGAAAGGCATTGTAGGCGTATTTTTCTTTCGAAGTGGTGAGAATAACTTTGGGTTTATAAGAGATATTGTCAAGCAGCTCAAAGCCGGTGGCGCCAGGCATTTCAACATCCAGAAAAAGCAGATCAACCGTATTGCTATTAAGATACTCGAGAGCAGAATCAACATCAGGGAACTGACCCTTTACATTAACCCTATCGCTTTTTTCGCAGCAACGCAAAAGGTAGTCCGCTGCAACTTTCAGATCTTCTATTATAACACAATTCAGTTTCGTCATATAAATTCGGTAAGCCTGTTGCAGTCTTCTTTTAATATACGTCTTCCTTCCTTAATCATTTCTGTAAGCTCCATATACTGTATAGTAATATTCGATGTACTTGAAGCATTTTCACATAAATGTTCGAACCTTGCGATCATCTCCTCGTGATGCAATAAACCGGTAAAGCCGAATAAAGGCTTCATTTTATGCGTCACTCTCTTTAGGGCAGGGATGTCGGACGATTCGTAGGCAGAAGTAAAATGTCCGGTTTCTTCCTTAAGCGATTCGAGGCTGCTGTTAAATACCTCGGCTATATAGGTATAATCGTGCTCGTAGAGGCTGTAAATGTGTGCCTCATCGATTTTTTCATTGAAAATGAACTTTTTATGTGCGTTGGCCGGGTTCATAGGTAATAGATTCCGGGTTTTACCGTTAAGAATTGGATCTCTCTTATCCAATAACTGTATGAAAAAGAAATTAGTATATCTCGGGTGGTTAATTTACCGGGATATTCTTTACTCGGGGATTGATGGAACGACTTCGAAGGACCAGATGAAGAAGGTCATCCGGATGAATCAGTTCGTTATTCTTGCTCTCCTGGTTAATTTTTTCTCTGTACTCACCTACTTTTTCAATGGTTTATATATAAGCGCGCTGATCAACATCACTTCAGCATATTTTTTTCTTCTCGCATATTATTTCAATGCTAAAAAGAAGCTGGAAGTCGGATTGATCATTTCAGTAATTAACCTGAATCTTTATTTGATACTGGTCAGTTATATCGAAGGACTTAAAGCAGGTACATACATGTTGTTTTTCCCTTATTTTCTTGTCCTCACTTTTGTAGTTAGTATCGGAAAGCATTTCAAGGGATGGATAGTGGTGTATTCAATTACAGTACTGTCTGCAATGCTGTGCTTTTCCATCAGCCCGCAAACTAACAGCAGCGTGCAGGCGATAAGCGAAGTGATGTATAATAAGCTTTATTCGAGCAACCTTCTGACCGCCATGGCTCTCACACTGGTATTTTCGTACGCTATTCTCAGAACTAACAGAACAAATGAGGAAGCAATATTGAAAGAAAATGACAACCTCAGAAAAGCTGAAATGGAATTGCTGAAGGCAAAGAAAAAAGCGGAGGTCGCTGCGAACACCAAATCGCGGTTTCTTTCGAACATGAGCCATGAGCTTCGCACGCCTCTTAATGGTATTATCGGCGTTTCAAACTTGTTACTTCAGGAAAATTATCTGCCACATCAGAAGCAAAGTCTGGATATACTCAGGTATTCGTCCGAACATATGATGACACTGATCAACGATATTCTGGATTATCATAAGATAGAAGCGGGAAAACTTGAACTCGAAATGAGGCCCATCAACATAATGCAGTTCATGAACCGCATCATCAATCAGTTCGCAGGACAGGTTCAGTCAAAAGGATTACACTTTAATACCGCTATCGATATTCATCTCGACAATGAAATGTTTACCGACGATACCAGACTGAACCAGATATTAAGCAACCTGTTATCGAATGCAATAAAGTTTACCGAAACGGGTAGCATTAGTCTTACCGCAAAACAATTGTATTCTACAAGCGATAAAGCGACCGTACAGTTCGTAGTCAAGGATACAGGCATCGGCATACCTGATGTCAAGCACAGGGAGATCTTCAGGAGCTTTACTCAGGCAGACATTGATACAACCAGAAAATATGGCGGCACGGGGCTCGGACTTACCATCAGCAAACGGCTGATCAATATGTTCAACAGCGAGCTGATGCTGAAGAGTCAGGAAGGAAAGGGAAGTGAATTTTTCTTTACGATCGTACTACGTATTAACCAGGAGAGTAAGCTTTATATTGAAGAAGATCATAGCCGCCAGCTTGCATCGCTTGAAGGTATAAGGATTCTGATAGCAGAAGACAACAAAGTGAATATGTCTATAGCCAAAAGGTTTATGAATAAATGGGGCATCGTGGTAGATGAAGCGGTAAACGGCCGTGAGGCAGTCGAGAGATTTCGTAATGGTTCGTATGATTTAATGTTGATAGATCTTGAGATGCCTGAAATGGATGGCCCTTCCGCGTTGCGTGAGATAAGGCAGTTTAACAGAACGGTTCCCGCAATGGCGTTTACTGCTGCTGTTTATGATAATATGGAAAATGATCTGATGAAAAAAGGTTTCGTCGACTATATTCATAAGCCTTTCAGGCCGGAGGTGCTGCACAATAAAATCGCTACGCTGATTATGGAGAAGAGAGCGTAAGCTTCTTCTAAGTGTATTTATATATTCCTTTTAAATTAAACAGTTATTTCCATAAACATCCGTCAATAATCCATTGCCTGCGTGTTGGCATACCTCATCTTTGGGTCATCAAACGAATTTAAGCCACTAAACCCTACCCCCTACACCCTAAATAACTCTGAACCTCTTTTGCTTGCAAAGACCCTTTCTGGAAAAAGAGAGGGTTTTTTGATTTTTTCGCCAAATTCAGTGTTGATGTACTCTTGCTTGCCACAGCCCTCTCTGAAAAGAGAGGGTTTTTATTTCACCGAACCTGTGATGCTAAATACTTCTGCCTTATGACATCCCCAACAGGCACGCCTGTTATCTTACTCTCCAGCCACGAGATGATATCGAGGTAGCTGAAAGCGCGCGTCTCGAGCGGATTATTTTCCTGCTCCTTCAACTTAGCCAGCAGCTTTCTGAACTCATCTTTAAGATCTGCAGGTTTTATCCTGAAAGAATCACGCAAAAATTCCAGTATGTCTTTCTCAACTATACTAAGGTGTTCCATCTTCGCCATAAAGCGATACACCGAACGCGCCAGATATTCCACTAATTGGTAATTGCCCAATTCATAATGAGCAATAAGATGCAACAACCGCGAATAACACTGCAGATCCGTGCGGAGATCAACCTTCCAGTTAATGATCTTATTAAGGTAATCGATAGCAGTTTCAGGGTCGCCGCTACCAAAATAGAGGGAAGCGATCTTATAATGAAACACCAGCACCCTGTGCCTGTCGAGGTATAAGCTGTATTCCGACAATTTTTGGTCGATAGTCTCCACAAGTTCAAGTCCCTCATTGAACGTGCCCTGCAAAAAGTGCTTGTTGATAAGGGCAATATGCAGATAAACAAAGGCTTGAACCCGGTTGTTTTCAGTTTGCTGAACTATTTCCGACTCAGAAAATTCGCTGAATTCCTGGAGGGTTTCATTGAACTTCTGATAGTTCCTCAAGCCAAAATGGGCATTCAGCAAGTTGTGCACTCCTTTAATATAACTGGCAGTCTCAACCTGTATCATCTCGGGTTCTCTTCTGAACAACTCCACCCACTTATTGGTATATCGGTAATAAAGCAGCCAATCCTGTCTGATAAATGTGTACCAGCAATACGATTGGTACAGATATAACCTTTCATAAAATCCCTGAACCAGGTTGGCATTTTTAGGCAGGCGGTCTTCAAAAAATTTACGGATAGCGGCTTCCTCATCAGCATTTCTGGCATTGCCGTTCTTTATGTACCAGCTATACAGTTGCAAAGATAAATTCGACAAGCGGCTGATTCTCACCAGTTTCTGAGTAGCGTGGTCCGCTTCGCGGGTCAACACGTCAGCGCGGTCCTGCATACTGCGGGTAATATGAAGCGATTCGATCTTTTTCTCAAAAAAAAGAGCCTGCATCAGATAAGTAAACTGGTTGTTGAGCTTCGCAAGCTCCTTCATCCTGTCGAGCATTTTCAACGCCTGCAAATACAGACCCTTATTATATAAAATGCGCGCATGAGACATCTGCTCATGGAGCTGCAAATCAATATTATCCGTATCTTTAAGGATTCGCAGGCTGGCCAGAATTTCCCGGTATAAATGAGATTTAATGTTTGATAACTGCTGTTTTCTCAGGCTTTTATTCTTAAGTAACTGATTTTCATCGTATTCCTGCATTTTATCCAACGCATCGAATAGTTGAACGATCTTTAAATCCTCACCCCCCGTGTTTCGCTTAACGTAAAGTTTAAAATTCCGTTTTTCGGCTTTTTCAAGTGATTTTATAAGCTGGAAAAGGGCATCTGTCGATCGGTTGGGCATCGTAGTTAAAAGTCTTTAAATCCTTGTCTGTACGGCGTTTGAGTTAGCCTGAACTGGTTTCAGTAATGTAAAATAGGCACAAAAATGATTTTCGTGCTCAAATTAAACGGGATAATTTCGAAGTCTGTCTTTAAATAGAAAGTTACGATTTCCAACCAACCTCATCATATGACAGAAAGCAAGATTTATATTTTCGACACTACGCTTCGGGATGGAGAACAGGTTCCTGGTTGTAAACTGAATGCTAACGAGAAGCTGGAACTTGCGCTCAAACTGGAAGAATTAGGCGTCGACATACTTGAAGCTGGTTTCCCGGTGTCAAGTCCTGGCGACTTTAACTCGGTGCAGGAAATATCGAAGATCATCACAAAAGCTACAGTTTGCGCACTCACACGCGCTGTGCAGAAAGACATTGAAGTGGCTGCTGAAGCAATCAAAAAGGCAAAACGCCCGCGTATACATACAGGCATAGGAACCTCGGATTATCATATCAGAGGAAAGTTCAACTCAACGCGTGAAGAAATTCTTCAGAGAGCGGTGCAATGTGTAAAGTGGGCACGTAATTACACCGATGATGTTGAATTCTACGGCGAGGATTCGGGCCGTGCCGACAATGAATATCTCGCGCGCGTCATTGAAGCTGTGATCGCCGCCGGTGCCACAACCGTAAACATTCCCGACACCACAGGCTATTGCCTTCCGCACCAGTACGGCGAAAAGATCGCCTACCTGAAAAATAATGTTCCGAATATCGATAAAGCTGTTATCTCATGTCATTGCCATAATGACCTTGGTCTTGCTACCGCAAATTCAATCGCTGGCATTATGAATGGCGCACGACAGATTGAATGTACAATAAATGGACTCGGAGAACGAGCTGGAAACACTGCTCTCGAAGAAGTGGTGATGATCATTAAGCAGCACAGTTCCCTCGGATTTTATACCGGCATCAATACTAAGATGCTTAACCCAATGAGCAGGCTGGTAAGCGACACGATGAGAATGCCTGTGCAACCTAACAAAGCTATCGTAGGCGCAAACGCATTTTCTCACTCATCGGGCATTCACCAGGATGGGTTCCTTAAGGATGCGATCAATTACGAAATCATTAACCCCGAAGAGGTTGGTGCTGAAATGTCGAAAATAGTATTAACGGCAAGAAGCGGACGCAGCGCACTGGCACACCGTTTTTCGAAAATTGGTTACCAGTTCGACCGTAACGATATCGATATATTGTATCAGCAATTCTTAAAAATTGCAGATCAGAAAAAAGAAGTTGTTGAAGAAGATCTTCATCAGATGGCTAAAGAATATAAGCCAGTGCCGTTGGAAAGTTAAAAGTTAAGATTTAAAATATCGCAAATGCCTAAAACATTATTCGATAAGATCTGGGACAAACATGTTGTAAAGACCATTCCTAATGGTCCTTCTGTACTATATATCGACAAGCACTTTATTCATGAAGTAACAAGTCCACAGGCATTTAAAGGTATTGAGAACAGGGGTGTTCCATTGTTCCGGCCTAAGCAGGTTGTTGCAACTGCCGACCATAATGTTCCCACCATCAACCAGCATCTGCCTATAAGAGATGAATTGTCTCGTCATCAGGTGACCAAACTTGCCGAAAATTGCACAAGGCACGGAATAGAATTATATGGACTTGGACATCCCTTCCAGGGTATCGTTCATGTTATAGGTCCTGAGCTCGGTATCACTCAACCTGGAATTACGATAGTTTGCGGCGACAGTCACACGTCCACACACGGTGCTTTCGGATCAATCGCCTTTGGTATCGGTACAAGTGAGGTGGAAATGGTGTTTGCAAGTCAGTGCCTGTTGCAAAGCAAACCCAGGCAGATGCGCATCAATATCGAAGGTGAATTAAATAAAGGTGTTGTTTCGAAGGATATCATTCTTTATATCATTTCAAAAATTTCTGCGAGTGGCGCAACAGGTTATTTTGTCGAATACGCAGGATCCGCTATCCGTGCCTTGAGTATGGAAGCGAGGATGACGATCTGCAACATGAGTATCGAAATGGGAGCACGCGGAGGCATGATCGCACCCGACGAAACAACGTTCGCTTATATGAAAGGAAGGTTGTTTGCTCCGAAAGGGCAGGAGTGGGATAAAAAAGTTGAAGAGTGGAAACAACTGTATTCAGATGAAGGGTCAACATTTGATGTAGAGATTAATATCAATGCGGCCGACATTGAGCCGATGATCACTTACGGAACTAATCCGGGGCTTGGCATTCCGATAGTGGGCTCAATACCACGGACTGAGACACTGACAGATGAGAACGAAAGAAGAAATATTCTGAAGGCGCTGGAGTACATGGGACTTGAATCCGGTAAGAAATTATTGGGCATGCCCGTTCAGCATATATTTATAGGAAGCTGCACCAATTCGAGGATAGAAGACCTGAGGATGGTTGCATCGATCGTGAAAGGAAGAAAGAAATCATCAAACGTTGAAGTGATGATTGTTCCGGGATCACAACAGGTGGCGGCACAAGTAAGAAAAGAGGGGCTCGACAAAATATTTGAGGAAGCGGGATTTGAAATACGCCAGCCGGGTTGCAGTGCATGTCTTGGTATGAACGAAGACAAAATCCCCGCGGGTGAATATTGCATCTCCACATCGAATAGAAACTTTGAAGGACGGCAGGGTGCAGGTGCGCGAACATTGCTTGCAAGTCCTCTTACTGCTGCGGCGTCGGCTATCACCGGCGTTGTCACAGATGTAAGAGAGTTAACAAAAGAATTGTAGAATGAAGGCGTTCACGGTATTAACATCAACATTTGTTCCTTTACCTATTGAGAATATCGATACGGACCAGATCATTCCTGCACGATTTCTGAAAGCAACAACAAAAGAAGGTTTTGGTAAGAATCTTTTCCGCGACTGGCGCTATGTTAATAACGATGAGTTGAAACCGAAGCCAGATTTCGTTCTTAATAAGCCTGAATACAAAGGAGAGATACTTGTTGCGGGAAAGAACTTCGGCTGCGGATCGTCGCGGGAACATGCGGCATGGTCGATACTTGATTATGGATTCCGGGCGGTGGTGTCGAGTTTTTTTGCGGATATATTCAAGAATAATGCGTTGAATAATGGAGTGCTTCCTGTGCAGGTGTCCGATGAATTCCTGCAGGAAATTTTCAATCAGAAAAATAATTCAACGCTAACGATTGACCTGAAAGAACAGAAAATCACAATTGATGAAACAGGTAAAAGCGAGAATTTCGACATCAATGATTACAAAAAAACATGCCTTCTTAATGGTTATGACGATATTGATTATTTGCTAAGCATTAAAGACGACATCATTAAATACGAAGAGGCAAACAAATAAATATGCAGAAGAACATAGCGGTAATAATGGGCGACGGCATAGGACCGGAAGTTACGCAGCAGTCCATCAAAATACTTGATGCCGTTGCGCAGCAATTCGGTCATACCTTTTTTTATACTTACTGCATGATGGGCGCCGAAGCGATCGATAAAACCGGAAATCCATTACCCGACGAAACACTATCAGTGTGCCTGGAGAGTGATGCCATATTATTTGGCGCGATCGGACATCCCAAATTTGACAACGATCCGGATGCTAAAGTGCGCCCGGAACAAGGCTTGCTGAAGTTGAGGAAATCGCTCGGGCTGTTTGCGAATATCCGGCCGGTTTCCACATACCAATCACTGCAACACTTGTCGCCACTGAAGAATAAGGTTCTGGAAGGCGTTGACTTTATAATATTCCGGGAACTGACCGGAGGAATATATTTTGGTAAGAAAGAAACCAATAGTGAACAGAATTATGCTGTTGATGAATGTTCATACAGCAGAGAGGAGATAGAGCGTGTGGCGCACCTGGCTTTCAAAGCTGCGCAGGGCAGAATAAAGAAACTCACGCTTGTAGATAAGGCGAATGTTCTTGAAACTTCGAGATTGTGGAGAAAGGTAGTCCGCGAATTGTCTGCACAATATAGCGATGTAAAAGTTGATTACATGTTTGTTGACAACGCCGCTATGCAAATCATCATTAACCCCAAACAATTTGATGTTATTCTGACGGAAAATATGTTTGGTGATATTATAAGCGACGAAGCGAGTGTGCTGAGCGGATCATTGGGCTTATTGCCATCGGCGTCTGTAGGGAAGTTATCAGCGTTGTTTGAGCCGATACATGGTTCTTATCCACAGGCGGCAGGGAAGGATATTGCGAATCCATTGGGATCAATACTGTCGGCGGCAATGATGCTTGAACATTTTAAAATGAAGGAAGAGGCGGAATTAGTGAAAAAGGCGGTTGAATGGACGCTATCGAATGGTTTCGTAACGAGGGATATTGATCTTGTGAACAGTTATTCAACATCAACGATTGGTGATCTGATAAGGGATTTTATCGAAAACCGTATACCATCGAACATCAATAAGAATAACATTTCTTTGAGCAAGTCGACGATAATATAGGGCAGAGGACGGAGGGAAGACGGCAGATAATTCTGCGTTCTGCCTTCTGCCATCTACCATAATAAGATCCAAATTCAAATTGAAACCGAAAGTTCTTTGTATTTCAAAAAGGCGGAAGTATATTCGTGTTATCAATACACCAGCATGTTCAACAACGGAACAAATAAAATAGTTACCATCATTAGCACAATACTCGTTGTGGTGGTCATTATTATTCCTGCGCTGAACGGAGGTGGAATATAGTTTATAACAAATAATAATTTATTATAACCCGCCTCCCAGAAAGGCGGGTTTTTTTATTACCGGAAGCCGGATTTTATTTAATGACAGATTATTAATCATACGGGAGAAAAAACGACACAAGATGTCCAACGAACTTAACAGATATTCAAGAACACTTACGCAGGATGAAACACAGCCAGCTGCACAGGCCATGTTGTATGGAATCGGACTTACGGAAGAAGATATGAAGAAAGCACAGGTGGGGATTGCCAGCATGGGCTACGACGGCAACACCTGTAACATGCATCTTAACGAACTCGCTAAGATTGTAAAGCAGGGCGTGTGGGACAACGATCTTGTTGGATTGATTTTTAATACCATTGGCGTTAGCGATGGCATGAGCAACGGCACTGAAGGAATGAGGTATTCCCTGGTAAGCCGCGACATCATCGCAGACTCCATTGAGGCTGTTTGCGGTGCTCAATACTATGATTCCGTGATCGCACTTCCCGGTTGCGATAAGAACATGCCAGGTTCAATCATCGCTATGGGGCGTTTGAACAGACCCGCAATAATGGTATACGGAGGTACAATTGCTCCTGGTCATTACAAGGGGCAGGACCTGAATATCATCTCTGCATTTGAAGCGCTTGGACAAAAAATCGCAGGCAATTTGTCTCCTGAAGATTTTAAAAATATTGTTAAGCAATCATGCCCGGGTGCAGGTGCCTGCGGAGGCATGTACACTGCAAATACAATGTCGGCCGCTATTGAAGCTTTAGGCATGAGTCTTCCATATTCTTCTTCGAATCCGGCGTTGAGCGAGGAGAAAAAACTGGAGTGCCTCGCCGCAGGTAAGGCGATAAAGAATCTGATGGAAAAAAATATCCGCCCGTCCGATATCATGACAAGAGAAGCTTTTGAAAATGCGATCGTAGTGATAATGGCTTTGGGCGGCAGCACGAATGCGGTGCTTCATCTTATCGCAATGGCGAGAAGTGTGAACGTTGAAGTAAACCAGGACGATTTCCAGAAAATAAGTGACAGGGTGCCGATGCTTGCAGATTTCAAACCGAGTGGTAAATACCTGATGCAGGATCTTCATGAACATGGCGGTATTCCTTCTGTAATGAAGTATTTACTTCAAAAGGGATTTCTTCATGGCGACTGCCTGACCGTTACAGGTAAAACACTTGCAGAGAATCTTGCAGAAGTTCCGGATCTCAACTTTGATACACAGAAAATTATTTTCCCTGTAGAAAGCCCGATCAAAAAAACAGGACACCTCCAGATTCTTTATGGAAATCTCGCCGAAGGTGGAAGCGTGGCAAAAATCACCGGTAAAGAAGGAGAAAGGTTTGAAGGCCCTGCGAGAGTTTTTGATGGTGAATTCGAATTGATTCAGGGAATAAGCACGGGCCGTGTACATGAAGGTGATGTGGTAGTGATTCGCGCGGTAGGACCGAAGGGAGCTCCGGGTATGCCCGAAATGCTGAAACCAACATCGGCAATCATAGGAGCAGGTCTTGGTAAATCTGTGGCGCTAATTACAGATGGCCGCTTCAGTGGGGGCACGCACGGGTTTGTTGTTGGTCATATTACTCCGGAAGCATATGAAGGCGGATTGATAGCTTTTGTAAAAGATAACGACAGGATTTCGATAGATGTAGCAAGTAAGCGTATAACCCTGCACGTTAGCGACGAAGAGATCGCCGAGAGGAGGAAAGGCTGGAAGAAACCGGAACTGAAAGTAAAAAAAGGAATTTTATATAAATACGCGAAGCAGGTAAAAACTGCGGCGGAAGGATGTGTGACGGATGAATCGTGAGAAGTGAAAGGTGAGAGGTGAAAGATGAGCGAAAATTCTCACCTCTCACTTCTCACCAATTTAGAGACTATAAAACTTGAAAAAATATGACTCCCCAACAGGACACAGCGGTACTAAAAACGCCCGTTGAAGAGAAGAAAAAGAAAACGATTAATGGATCGCAGGCGGTAATGTTATCGTTGGTCGAAGAAGGCGTCGATACCATTTTCGGATATCCCGGAGGCGCAATTATGCCTATCTACGATGCGCTTTATGACTACAGTGATAAGATTAAACATATACTTGTTCGCCATGAGCAAGGTGGCATACACGCTGCGCAAGGTTTTGCAAGATCATCAGGAAGGGTCGGTGTTGTTTTTGCGACAAGTGGTCCCGGTGCAACAAACCTTGTAACGGGTCTTGCCGACGCATTGATCGACAGTACACCTGTAGTTTGTATCACCGGACAGGTGTTCGCCCACCTGCTGGGCACCGATGCGTTCCAGGAAACCGACGTGATCAACATTACTACGCCCATTACCAAGTGGAACTACCAGGTAACAGATGCTTCTGAGATTTGTTCGGTGCTTGCAAAAGCATTTTATATAGCTAAGAGTGGGAGACCGGGTCCGGTTTTGATAGATATAACGAAAAACGCGCAGTTGCAACAGATCGATTACGAAGGTTACAGTAAATGCGATCATATACGCAGCTATCGTCCGAAACCTAAAATTCGCAGTGAATACATTGACCAGGCTGCAGAGCTTATTAATAATGCAGAGCGGCCCTTTGTAATATTTGGGCAGGGTGTAATTCTCGGCAAGGCGGAGAACGAACTCAAAAAGTTTCTTGAGAAAACAGGAATACCGGCGGCATGGACCATCCTCGGTTTAAGTGCGCTGCCAACAGATTATCCGTTGAATGTAGGCATGCTCGGCATGCATGGTAACTACGGCCCAAATGTGCTGACCAACGAGTGTGATGTATTGATTGCAATAGGAATGCGCTTCGACGATCGCGTAACGGGACGGCTTGATAAATATGCGAAGCAGGCTAAGGTCATTCATCTTGATATTGATCCTGCTGAAATTGATAAGAATGTGAAAGCAACCGTTCCTGTTTGGGGCGACTGTAAAGAAACACTTCCGTTACTTACAGCGAAAGTTCAAAAGAAAGATCACAATAAGTGGCTTTCGAGATTCAGGGAATATATGAAGGAGGAAGTTGAATTAGTCATCAACAAGGAATTGAAGCCACCGGCGTCGGATAAGATGACGATGGGTGAAGTGATAAACATTCTTAATGAACTTACTAAGGGTGACGCAATAATTGTTACGGATGTAGGTCAGCACCAGATGGTGGCCTGCAGGTATTCTAAATTCAACAAAACGCAAAGTAATATTACTTCCGGGGGATTGGGCACAATGGGCTTTGCCTTGCCGGCAGCAATAGGAGCGAAGTTCGGAGCACCCGACCGGACCGTAATTGCAATTATTGGTGACGGAGGTTTCCAGATGACACTGCAGGAACTCGGCACTATCATGCAAAGCGAGGTTGACGTTAAGATCCTTATTCTGAATAATGAGTTCCTCGGAATGGTGCGGCAGTGGCAGCAACTGTTCCATGATAAGAGATACTCGTTTGTTGATATTACAAGTCCCGACTTTGTGATGGTCGCAAAAGGATATGGCATCGAAGGCCAGAGAATTACAGACCGTTCAACGCTAAAGGAAGGATTGAAAGCCATGCTTGACCACAAGGGATCGTATCTGCTGGAAGTAATGGTTGGAAAAGAAAATAACGTATTTCCAATGGTTCCGCAGGGTTGTAGCGTTGC
>Ga0075421_100001462_pt1 | contig 27681 bp, 27 predicted proteins | sample SoiMetdeltSBSDD5_FD_75292 | JGI IMG/M metagenome (GOLD analysis project Ga0075421, IMG submission 75292) | Bulk soil microbial communities from a Populus tree surrounding site in Tennessee, USA - Soil MetaG P. deltoides SBSDD5 | ecosystem: Environmental > Terrestrial > Soil > Tree plantation... | reverse complement strand
GGGTTGACGTACTCCCGCCGAAGTCTCAGGACCTCCTCTCGTGCCGGGCCAAGATAGGGGGCGGGCTTGTGGTCGAATGCCGGCATGGTGAGCGTCGGCCGCATGACCTCGGTCATGACTGATTCCATTTCACGGTGGGAGCGCTAACTGTGGAAGCCATCGGACTTGACTTTCGGTGTTTCTTCGGTACTGTGAGGAGGTCTCGCAAATTCGCCTTCTCGAAGAGGTGCCTCTTCTAATGAAAGCGCCAGACCTGGAGCAGAAGCTCGGAATTCTCATATCGCTGGCAGTGGACGATCGGGAAGGGCTGCCGCCCCGCCTGCAACATACCAGGGATGTCGGCGCCCTTCGACCGTTGAACATCAGGAGCCTGCGCCCCGCGCCTGGCACCCGGATGTCGCTGCTGCGCATTCTCATGACTAACGCCTGCAGCTACAACTGTCACTACTGTCCCATGCGTCGCGACCGACCCATGCCCCGCACGCTGCTCAAGCCCGAGGAGCTGGTGCGAATATTCCTAGCGGCGCACCAGCGGGGGTGGTGCCAGGGTCTGTTCATCACCACCGGCATTCCCGGGCGGCCGGTCAAAGTGATGGACGACCTGATTCAGGTGCTCGAGCTTCTGCGTGAGCGCCACCGCTTTGCGGGATACATCCATGTGAAGCTGGTTCCCGGCGGCGACAACGGACAGATAGATCGGCTTACCAGCCTCGCCAGCCGAGTCTCGCTCAACTTCGAGGCTCCCTGCGGGGCCAGTCTGGCCCGCATCGCTCCAGAGAAGAGCTTTTCGGTCACCCTGCAAAATTTTGAGCGGGTTCGACGCTTGGTCGTGGCAGAGCGGGAGAACCAATTACAGGGCAAGCCAAAGGATCCGCTCCATCCCGGCGGCACCAGCGGCATGACCGTGCAGTTCGTCGTCGGCGCTACACCCGACACGGACCGTTCCCTGTTGCACACCATCACTCAGCTTAAGGCGGGAGGTGGCGTGCATCATCCTCACTTCAGCGCTTTTCGTCCCATCAGCAACACACCGCTAGAGGAAGCACCTGCCGCTCCAGCGCTCCGGGAACACCGGCTCTACCAAGCTGCGTATCTGATGGAGAGCTATGGCTTCTCGCCGGAGGAGGTGGTCTTTGGCCCTGGCGGCAATCTCCCCTTGGGACGGGATCCCAAAGCGGCCTGGGCCATTAATCATCCGGAGCGCTTTCCGGTGGAGATCACCAGTGCGTCATACGACGAGCTGGTTCGGGTGCCCGGTATCGGTCCGATGGCCGCCCGCCGCATTGTCGCTCAACGCCCGACGCTGGTCTTGCGAGGTCTGGCCGACCTCCGGCCTCTGGGAGTGATCACGGCCCGGGCTGCCGGCTTTCTCCTGCTCCGGGGTCGCCGGCTGCAGACGGAGCGCTGGAGTGAGCAGCTCGGCTTCTGGGCTCCGGAGGATGACGTCGGTACTCCCCACATTGTCTATCAGGTAAGCCCCGGCACTTTCCGCTAGACACTAGCCGGCCGTCCGAGCATCTCTAGCTGGGAAGCGAGTTCGAGGGAAGTTCCTACCTGACAACCTGGAGCCGTGGCTGGCGCGACAAAGACCTAGGATAGTTTTGGATACTGAGCTCTTCCATATCCTGAACGATTTGGACGCGACCCGACATCTTGTCGTCCACCACAACGGCATCGTAACAGCGCCTGACCAACCCAGAGGGTAAGGCGTGAGAGGTGCTAACGCTTAACAACCCTAGGGCCGCATCGGTTAAGCCGCGGCATTCAGGTGGAACCAATTCGCCGGGAATTAGGGCCTCGACGCGCCCGGATGTCGCCTGGCGGACAGCATACATTCGATCAATGCTCAAACCAGCTCCCGGGAGCGGGGCAGGTGGGCCAGCTCCGCCTCGAATGCGAGTGGCTCATCGTCGGGGTACTCCGCTCGGGCCAGATGGAGTTCATCGCCATGGACCGGAAGGGGCGCGAGGGAGGTAGCACCGCGGGCCATCCCTTCGCGGACTTCGGCTCCGGTTCAGCGCGAGTAGCGGCCGACGCTCTCTGGACCTGGCGGGGCGGCAGCGTGTCCGGAGGCGATCCCCGCGCACCGCTGATCCGGATCCCCTTCGATGCGCGCACCGGGCGTTTTTCCGGGCACATGGATACCGTGTACACCGGCCGGATCACCGCCTTCGACGTGACCCGGGACGGCGGGACGGTCATCCTGGACGAGGGCAGTGCCGACTTCAGCGTTTGGGCAATGGATCTGGCCGATGCATTTCACGGGGCGCTCCCGACAACCACCGATTGCTGCATGCGACTGCGCCGATCGACGCAGGGCTCGCTCGGACTGGGATGTTTTGCTCGTGCGCCGGAGCAGCGGGGCCAATGCGCGGGACCAGCTTTCACTCTCCGGCCAGCTCCTCGGCATTAACTGGGGACCCGATCCAACCCTAATTGCCGTACACGAGAGAATGGCCACCGGGACCATATTCAGACTCATTGATCGCCGAACGGGCGGCACCCGGACCTCCTTCACCGTTCCCGATTCCGCCATTGGCGTTTGGAACGCTCTGCCGGATGATGGCTGGGCATGGGTCCCGGTCGGAACCAGGACGATCAAGGTCCAGCGGCGGGGGGAGAGCGCGCCAAGGACGTTCCCGTTCCCAGGCTGGTTCGACAGCGCCTTGGGCCTGAGTTCCTCCGCAGATGGCCAAAGCGTGGTACTAACGGGATGGGGACCGAGCCCGATCGTGGACAGTCTTCGTGTCGGCGTGCTCTCGCTTCGGGATGGGTCGTTTACGCCCTGGGTCACCATGGCCGCCGAGGGCGGCTGGGGACGCTTCCAGCCGGATCATTCGATATTCGTCCAAATCCTTGAGACCCAGGAAACCGTCACGTTTTACCGACTGCGCCGCCCTGGGCGGCTCGAACGCCTAGGCGCGATTCCTCGGCCAGTTCAGAGGGTTTCCGTATCCAACGACCTCAAGCGGGCCGCCATCGTGACCCGTGACTACCACGGAGACGCCTGGATGTATCAAGTCATCCGTCCCTGAATCTCGGACGAGTCAGGCCAGGCGCGCCCCGGGATGTCCTGGGAAGGACCGCTAACTTCCACCAAGTGATGCCGATGCGTTACCCCATTCACGATTTTTTAACGAATCCGGGCCAATTCTGTCGTGCTCCCTGATTTTCGCGCTGGTACCGGAGGAGAGCACGACATGACGGCATTCTGTAAAAAGCTTTGGGATGATACGTCTGGGCAGGGACTGGCCGAGTATGCTCTGCTGCTCGGAATGATCGTGATCGGCGTAATTGTTCTGCTTCAGGGCATGGGAATTTCGATTCGGACGCTCTTCACCAAGGCAAACAGCGAGCTCGAGACAGCGGCTTCGGCTGCTAGCTGAGCTAGCCGGCTAATGAGCGAGCGGGCCAGCTGGGCCAGCTCGGCCTCGAAGCTGAACATCTGGAGCCGATCAGAGAGGGACCAGCTGTTTGTCCGCTAGCACGTTTTCTAGGAACCGCCGGGCCCATTCAGCGACCCGCAACGGCGCGTTCACGGCAGTGTGTCTTGGTGCCGGGAGCGAAGATTTCGCGGGCATTCACATCGACGTCCCGCCGACGGATCCCGCAGCCGACTGACAGCTCAATGCCCGTCCCGTAGAGCAACGCGAAGAATGAGCGGATCTGAAGCGGTGGGTTTTCGGCTCGACCACACCTGCTCTGCCTGCCACAGATGCCGGTGCTGATGTCTCGGCAGGATCGAAAGGCAGGAAAACGTGTTGTAGCGGATGCGCGGATTGAAAGGCGAGCGAATCCAGAGCCGGCCCAGGTCCACACCATCTGCAGACCCAACACACCCGATTTGAACCTGTTGCAGGCGGTCGAACTCCGCCACGAGCTGAGCCAGCGGGACCTGGCCCCGAGGAATGAATGGCGCCGTGGTCTTTACCCGATGGCGAACCGGCGGTCCTGCCATCCGCCACAGCATCCAACCAATCGGATCTCTACGGTACCGGCGCGGGGCTGGGCGACGGCTGCGCCTCCCCTCCTCGAGCGCCGCCTGTACCAGTGGTACGCAGGCCTCACTCGTGAGATTGAGGTGGGCAACGCACTCGGCCATCGACCACCGGTCTGGATCCGCTCGCTTATGCCACTGCGGCTCTGGCGTGCGGCGAACCAGCTCACGAAGTCGGGCCCCCGCCGACTCGAACTCATCAACAATGGCCTGAAGTTCAGGATGCACCTCGTCCTCCCTCTCTAACGAAAGTACCTCCTGCAAGGTTGGCAACCCTTCACCGCTTCCAGCCGTCCAACGGAGCACTCCCAGGTGGGGGCACCCCACCGCCACGTACGCTCTTTCAGGGGCAACGGCTGATGATTGGACCCTGGTATCCCGCAGTACTCGTGCAGCTCACCATACTACTGAGCACGATGCCCATGGGCCTGCAGGCCCAGAGGCATGAGGATGACTACGATGAGGTCGATCCCTGGCTCGGCTTCCAGTCTCCCGCTCCGGGGGCAGACTCGTCGACCGTAGCGGGGTTCTTGCGGTCACTGGCGGCAGCCGATCCGGTGCTGTGCCAGCTCGCCGTAAGCTCGATCGGCAACCATTGGGACCGCTGGGATACCGACAACCGGATTGGAATTCTGGCGGGCGAAGCAACCGAGGAAGCGGCCCGGCAGAGCCTCAGCCAGCCGATCACCGACCCCGCCGCAATTTCCCACCTCGTAGCCGCGCTGGGAGACTCGCACCCCTGTGTCCGTCGCGCGGCGGCCCGAATGCTGGGCGAAAGCAGGAGCCGGGAAACCAGCCAGTACCTGCGAACTGCCTTACGAAAGCCGGACCCGAAGGTCCGCGAGGCTGCCGCCTTGGGTCTGGCTCACGCTGAAGACCCGGCGACGCTTCGCGACCTTACCGCTGCACTCAAAGATAGGGACCCATCGGTTGTCCGGATGGCGGCGTACGCACTGGGCGAGCTGGAGGATGCCCGTGCAATCAAGCCGCTGGCGGACCTGCTGGACGCACGCGACGCCGGAACCAGGGCCACGGCGGCCTGGGCCATCGGAGAGATCGAGGACATCCGAGGCGTCGAACGGCTCAAGCCGCTGGTTCACGACGATGACGTCGCGGTCCGACTGGCTGCGGTCGAGGCCCTGGGGGAAATCGAGGACTATCGCGCCACCGGCTCCCTGGCCGATGCCCTCAAGGACAAGGATGTGCGAGTCCGCCGGGCTGCCGCCGAGGCGCTGGGTGAGGTAGAGGACCACAAGGCATCCGGCCCCCTGGAGAAAGCCCTGGAGGACAAGGACCCGGTCGTGCGCCGGCTGGCGGCGCAGTCGCTGGGCGAGCTCGACGGCCTCAAGCGCGCGCCGGCTAGGCTGGTCACGGCCCTGAGCGACGGGGATACCGAGCTGGCCATCATCGCGGCCCAAGCCCTGGGAGAGATCGGCGACACGGTCGTGGTCCCGGCGCTCGCTACCGCCTACCGGAGCGAAAACCCGCGCCTGCGGTACTCTGTGGTATCCGCCTTGGCAGAGCTGGAAGATCCCCGGGGGGATCCGGTGCTCGAGGCGGCGAGCCGGGACCGGGATCAGGTTGTCCGCCACAAGGCCGCAGAGGCAATCAAGGACCGGGATGACGACTGACTCATGGTTTCAGGCTGGCAGGCCGATACTGGGAACGAGTAGTCCCGCCCCCTACGGCCAAGGCTTTGAACCCAGAGTGCGGTATGCGAGTTCGTGGACTCACCCTGGCGCTGTTGCTCACCACCGCCACTGCGGCCAGCGCCCAGAAAGCAGGCAACATCGAGCTCACCGGCTTCGGCCGGTACACCCGATTCGCTGACACCCTTGCCATACAGGAGGGAACCAGCGGCGGTGCTTCGCTGGGCTTCTATCCCATTCGCAACCTGGCAGTGGAGGCCGAGGCGGCCTACGCCAAGACCCATAGCAATCTCAGCGGAACCAGCATCACCAACATCCCGCTTCGGGGCCGGCTGACCTACCACGTGCCGCTGGGCGGTTATGCCTCCGCCCTCCGGATTGGCGCGGGCTACGTCCACAACCTCTACCGGGATGGCGTCCAGTTCGAAGATCCCGGGATCACTGGCGTCGTCGGCTTTCGCTGGGGACTGACCCCGAACTTCGGTTTCCGGGTTGACGGCACGGCCGACTACGTGATGAGTCCGGAAGGCGACCGCGCGGACGAATACATCAACTGGGGCGCCCAGGTAGGCCTCAGCATCCGGGTCGGTGCGCCGACCGGAGGAGTACGGGACCGGGATAGCGACCACGTTCCGGATGCGAATGACAGCTGCCCCAAGACCGCGGCGGGGAAGATGGTCGATCCCTACGGGTGCTCGGCCGATCAGAAGGATGGGGATCGTGATGCGGTAAACGACCAGCTGGACCGCTGCCCCGACACCGGGGCGGGCGAGGGGGTCGATGCCGAGGGCTGCTCCGCCAGTCAGAAGGACGACGACAAGGATGGAGTGTTCAACTCGGTGGATCAGTGTCCCAACACGCCAGCGGGCGAGATTGCCAACGGCAGCGGCTGTGCGCCGAGCCAGCGGGATGAGGACCAGGATGGCGTCACCGACGCCAGCGATCAGTGCCCCAATACGCCGATCGGCGATGCGGTGAACGCGCGAGGCTGCTTCGCGGAGCGCGACTCGGACGGCGACAATGTGCCAGACCTCCGGGACCGGTGCCCCAACACCCCGCACGGTGTCACCGCCGACTCCAATGGCTGCACCATCGCCATTGCCGATGAGAAGGACACCGATGGCGATGGCGTGCCCGACCGGCGGGACCGCTGCCCCGACACCCCGAAGAGCGCCGCCGCGGACGCGAACGGCTGCACCATTGCGGTCGTGGACGACCGCGACACGGACGGAGACGGCGTGCCGAACGCCCGGGATATCTGCCCCGACACACCGAAGAACGAGGCGGCCGACGCGAAGGGCTGCACCATCCTGTTCCACAAGGGAGCCCGCAGCGTCATTCTCCGGGGCGTTACCTTCCAGTCCGGCAAGGCGATGTTGACCCCTGCCGCGCGCGCAATCCTGCGCGATGTGGCGAGCCAGCTGGTGGAGAACCCGCAATTCAAGGTTCAGATCTCCGGCCACACCGATAACACCGGCACCCGGGCGAAGAATTTGCGCCTGTCGCTGGCGAGGGCGCGTACGGTGGAGACGTTTCTGGTCGCCAACGGTGTTCCGTTCACTCAGATAAGTGCGAAGGGATTCGGACCCGACGTCCCGATTGCACCGAACAAGACCGCAGCCGGAAGAGCGAAGAACCGGCGGGTCGAGCTCAACCGGACCAACAGGTAGGTTCACCACAACTGACTCACCCCAGAAGCACCGAGGGCTCCACTAACAATGGAGCCCTCGGTGTCTCTGGGGGTAAAGCTCTCGTGGATCTATTGTGGCAAGCCTGACGTCGGCCAGGAGCCACCCAAGGCCTTGTATAGCGCGGCGTACGCAGTGGCCGCGTCGGTTCGGCTCTGCGCCAGCTGATCCTGGGCCTCGAGCTGGGTCCGCTCTGCATCGAGCACCTGCAGAAAGTCGGCAACCCCACCGGTAAACCGGAGCCGAGCCAGGTTGGCCGCCCGCTCGCTCGCGGCCGCCGCCTCCTGCACCCGCTGGACCCGGGAGCGGGACGTCCGGTATGTCACCAGGGCCGACTCGATCTCCTGGAGCGCACGAAGCACCGTCTGGTTGTACTGCGCCTGCGCCTCCATCTCGCGGGCCTGCGACTGGTCTACTCGGGCCTTAACCCTTCCCAGGTTGAGCGCCGGCCAGGAAATCACCGGACCCGCCGCGTATCGGTACGAACCCTCTTTCGTCAGGCTGTCGAACGTCGTGGCGGAGTACCCGATGTTGCCGCCGAGCGTGATGCGAGGCAGGTAGTCGGCCTTGGCCACTCCGACCAGGGCACGTTGAACCGCCAGCTGACGCTCCGCGGTTGCGACGTCCGGCCGCCGGCGGAGGATCGAATCGGGTCTGTCCACCAAGGTCACCGCGGGAAGTGGCGGCAACGACGCAGCGGCATCCAGCTCTGCACCCACTTGCGCCGGCGGCCGACCCACCAGCACCCCGATCTGGTACTGCGCCTGGCGAACCTGCGCCTCCAAGAGAGGTACCGAGGCCAGGGTAAACTCCAGCTGGGCTCGAGCTCTTTCGGTGTCGAAGGCAGTCCCCCGTCCTGCATCGAGACGCTCCTGAGTCAATTGGAGCGTTCTCCTCTGGTTGGCCGCATTGCGCGTGGCAACGGCAAGCCGCTCCTGAGAACCCCGCAGCTCAAAGTAGGCCCGCCCCAGCTCGGCCGTGAGCGAAACCCGAATATCGCGCAAGCTTTCCGCGCTCGCTTCCACGAAAGCTCCCTGAGCCTGCACGTTGCGCCGGACCCGCCCGAACAGGTCGAGCTCCCAGAAAGCGTCGAACCCTGCATCCCAGATGTCCGCCGGGAATTCACCCGCCGCGACTGGGAAGTTCACGCTGGAAAGCCGCTGGCGGGTGTACCCGCCGGAGAAGGTCACGGTGGGCACAAAGTCCAATCTCGCCTCGCTCCGAGCTGCGCGGGCCTCGTGCAGGCGGGCCTGCGCCGCTTGGACATCGAGGTTGCTGCGATTGGCTTCGTTGATGAGCCGCGTCAGTACCGTATCCACCGCGTTGGGCAGAAATCCCACCTCCACTGTGGGGGTATTCGCCGGAGGTTCGACTACGGTGTCGCGGGTTTCCCGGAATGCGGCAGGGAGCACGACCGCTGGTGCGCGGTATGCCGGTGCCGATGCACATCCGGCGGCCGTCAGCACAATCCAGGCAAACACTGTCGCCCTATGCATGTTTCGAGTCCTCCTCGTGAGCCGGCTGAACCACAAACTGCCGCGCCAGCCGGGTACGCCGCTCGACCAGCCCCTGGAGCACGACGTAGAACACTGGCGTGAGGACCAGCCCGAAGAAGGTAACTCCCAGCATTCCGGAGAACACCGCCACTCCCATCGCATGGCGCATCTCGGCGCCGGCACCACTGGAGAACACCAGCGGCAGCACGCCCATGATGAAGGCGAACGAGGTCATCAGGATGGGCCGAAGCCGGATGCGGGCAGCCTCCAGCGCCGAATCCACCACCGAGCGGCCCTGGAGGTGCAGCTCCCGGGCAAATTCCACAATCAGGATGGCGTTCTTGCAGGCCAGCCCGATGAGCACCAGGAAGCCGATCTGGGTGAAGATGTTGTTGTCCCCTTTGGTGAGCCACACACCGCCGATAGCACACAGCAGCGACATGGGCACGATCAGGATCACCGCCAGGGGCAGGGTCCAGCTCTCGTACTGCGCCGCAAGCACGAGCAGCACCAGCAAGACGCAGAGCGGGAAGATGAAGATCGCCGTGTTGCCCGCGAGCTTCTGCTGATACGTCAGATCGGTCCACTCGTAGCCGATTCCGTTGGGCAATACTTCGCGCATCAAGCCCTCGATCGCCGCTTCGGCCTGGCCGGAGCTGTAGCCCGGGGCGGGGCCGCCGTTGATGTCGGCCGCGGGATATCCGTTGTAGCGCGTGGCCTGGTCGGGGCCGTGCGACTCCTTCACCTGCACCACCGAGCCAAGCGGTACCATGGCACCCTCGGCGTTCCGCACCTTGAGCTGGGCGATGTCGTCGGCGGTGGCCCGGAACTGTGCGTCTGCCTGGACCTTCACCTGGTAGGTGCGGCCGAACTTGTTGAAGTCATTCACATACACCGATCCCAGATAGGTCTGCATGGTCTGGAACAGGTCGGTCAGCACGATGCCCTCGCGCTTCACCTTTTCCCGATCCACTTCGACGTCGAGCTGGGGTACGTTGACCCGATAGCCACTGAAGACCCCCGCGAGAGACGGCGTTTGCCAGGCGCGGCCGAGCAGTGCCTGGGTGGCCTCGTTCAGAGCGGCCTCGCCCAGGCCACCGCGGTCCTCCAGCTCCAGCTTGAAGCCGCCTACCTGTCCCAGCCCGTTCACCGGCGGCGGCGGGAAGACGGCCACGAACGCGTCCTGAATGCCCGAGAACTTGGCATTCAATGCTCCAGCGATGTTGAGGCCGTACTCATCCTTGCCGTGTCGCTCGTCGAACGGCTTGAGGGTAAAGAAGACGATCCCGGCGTTGGGAGCGTTGACGAAACCGTTGATCGAGAGGCCGGGAAACGCTACCGCGTTCTCGACCCCGGGCTGCTTGCTCCCGATCTCCGACATCCGCCGGATCACCTGCTCGGTGCGATCAAGTGTGGCGGCGTCGGGCAGCTGGGCAAAGGCAACCAGGTACTGCTTGTCCTGGGTTGGCACGAACCCTTTCGGCGCCTTGGAGAACCCGATGGCGGTGAGGGCGAGGAGCCCAGCGTAGAGTGCGAGCACCAGGCCCTTCCGCTGGAATACTCCAGTGAGTCCGGAGCCGTAGCGGGAGGAGCCCTGCTTGAAGGCGCGGTTGAAGGGCCGGAACAGCCAGCCCAAACCACGATCCAGCCACCGGGTGAGCCGGTCGGGTGGCGCGCCATGGGGCTTGAGCAGGATGGCACTCAGCGCCGGCGAGAGTGTCAGCGAGTTGATCGCGGAAATCACCGTCGAAAACGCGATCGTAAGCGCGAACTGGCGGTAGAACTCGCCGGTCAGGCCGCTCAGGAACGCCACCGGGACGAAGACCGCACAGAGCACCAGCCCGATGGCAATGATCGGCCGGCTCACCTCGTCCATGGCCTTGTGGGCGGCGTCACGAGGAGAGAGGCCGGCTTCGATGTTCCGCTCGACGTTCTCCACCACCACGATGGCGTCGTCCACTACAATGCCGATGGCCAGCACCAGTCCGAACAGTGACAGCGTGTTGATCGAGAACCCGAACATCAGGAGAATGGCGAAGGTGCCGACGATGGAGACCGGCACCGCCACCAGTGGAATGACCGAAGCACGCCAGGTCTGGAGGAACAAGACCACCACCAGCACCACGAGAAGGATGGCCTCGAACAAGGTCTTGACCACTTCCCTGATGCCGTCCCGCACGTTGACCGTGGGGTCGTAGACGATCCGGTACTCGACGCCCTGAGGGAAATTCTGCTTCAGCTGCTCCATGGTAGCCCGAACGGTGCTGGAGAGCTCCAGCGCGTTGGAGCCCGGGGCCTGGAAAATGCCGATGCCAACCGCTTCCTTCCCGTCCAGCATCGATCGCAGCGCGTAGTCCCCTGCCGCCAGCTCCAGGCGAGCCACATCGCGAAGCCGGGTGATCTCACCGTCGTCACCCGTCTTGAGGATGATGTCGCCGAACTCCTCCTCGGTGGCCAGGCGGCCTCGCGCGTTGATGCTGAGCTGGTAGTCCACCGGCACCGGCATCGGCGGGGCGCCCACTACACCGGCTGCAACCTGGACGTTCTGCTCCCGGATAGCGCTGATCACATCGGTTGCTGACAGTCCGCGGGCAGCCACCTTGCCAGGATCCAGCCACACCCGCATGGAATAGTCGCCGCCGCCGAAGACTTCGACCTGCCCGATGCCGGGGATCCGGGCCAGCACGTCCTTCACCTGGAGCAGTCCGTAGTTCCGGAGATAGGTCACGTCATAGCGGTTGTCGGGCGAGAGCAGGTGCACCACCATGATGAAGTTGGGGGAGCTCTTCACCGTGGTGACCCCAAGCTGGCGCACCTCCTCGGGCAGGCGAGGAAGCGCCTGGCTTACCCGGTTCTGCACCTGCACTTGCGCCAGATCGGGATCGGTGCCGACCCGGAAAGTGATCGTCATGGTGAGCACGCCATCCGAGGTCGCCTGCGAGTTCATATACAGCATGTTCTCGACCCCGTTGATCTGCTCTTCCAGCGGTGTTGCTACCGCCTCCGAGATCACCCGGGGGTTCGCGCCGGGATACACAGCCCGAACCACGACCGACGGCGGCACCACCTCGGGATACTCGCTGATCGGCAGCCCGAACATGGCTATCAGGCCGGCGATGAAGATCACGATCGACACCACGGCCGCGAAGATCGGCCGATCGATGAAGAACCGAGAGAAACGCATTGCTTAGCTCTCCTCGGTCTGCTGGGTAGAGTCCGGAACCATGGACGTCAGCGTCGGCGCCACCTTCATGCCGGGTCGGACCCGCATGAGGCCGTTGATCACTACCCGCTCTCCCGGCTTCAGGCCCGAGGTGACGATGCGCAGTCCGTTCGACAGCCGGCCCGGCACGATCGGCCGGTAGGCGAGCGAGTCCCCCGGACCGACCACCAGGACGAACTTGCGGTCCTGATCGGTGCCGATGGCGGCATCTCGCACCAGCAGCGCGTCGATCTTGTGGCTGCCCACCAGCTTGACCCGGGCGAAGAGCCCCGGGGTCAGTGCGCGCGAGCGGTTGGAGAAGACGGCCCGGGTGCGGATGGTTCCGGTGCGAGGATCGATCTGGTTGTCGACGAAGTCGAGCCGGCCCGCGTGAGGGTAGCCCGACTCGTTGGCCAGCCCGAGATGGACCGCAAGCCGATCGTCTCGCCAGTTTGCCCCACTGCTCCGGGCGCGACTGCCATAGCGCAGGTAGGTCTGCTCATCGCTGTCGAAGTAGACGTACATCGGATCGAGCGACACCACCGTGGTGAGCAGGGTGGCCGAAGGTGGTCCTGCCTCGACCAGATTGCCCGGAGTGACCAGCGCGTTGCTCACTCGGCCGCTGATGGGAGACCGCACCCGGGTCCAGTTGAGGTTCAGCCGGGCGGTCTGTACCTCGGCTTCGGCGGCCCGAACAGTGGCACCGCCCTGCGCCTCGGCGCTGGTACGGCTGTCGTATTCCTCCCGGGAGATAGCCTGGGCGGTGACCAGCTTACCGGCGCGCTGGACTTCACTGGCAGCGAGCGCCGCGGCGGAGCGGGCCCGCTCCAGCTCGGCCTCGGCCCGAGCCAGGTCCGCCTGGTAGGGACGAGGATCGATCTCGAAGAGGACCTCACCCTTCTTGACCTCCTTGCCCTCATCGAACAGCACCCGGGTGATGTACCCCGACACCCGGGGACGAATTTCCACCTGGTCTACCGCCTCCAGCCGGCCGGTAAACTCGTCCCAGTCAGCGATTTCACGCTGGAGAACCTGGGCTACGGTAACCGCCTGCAGCGGCGCCGCGGTGGGAGGCTCCTTCTCGCCGCGCAGAGTCAGAGCTGCAATGCTGACACCTGCCAGTGCCAGGAACCCCGGTATCGCCAGTCGCCGAATCCGCATAATTGCCTCCCCAGAATGCACGCCATCAGTGAGCCACATCTACTCGTCGTTTGACCGAAGCCGGATTCGACTCTGTGGCTCCGACTCCGGCCCTGTTACACAATTGGTACGATAGTTCGATAACCATCGAACTCTAAGCAAACAAAAAACTTCCCGACCTTATCCACACACGACTAGGCCACGGAAGCTTTGAGCCGACCACCCGCCCGGCGCAGCAGCTCGGCGGTGTACGCCTCGAGCACGTCGCGCCGGACCTCGCAATGGAGATACTGCCCATCGCGGTGTGCCTCCACCAGGCCCGCCCGCACCAATTCCTTGATGTGGTGCGAGATCGTAGCCTTCGATACGGGAAATTCCTCCCGAAGTTTCTGGCAGGGACACTCCCGCTCGCCGGCGATGACTTCCAGCACCGCCATCCGGCGGGGGTCGGCCAGCGCCTTGGCGATCAGGGCAAACTGTTTCTCGCTCAATGACGAGCGGGGGGGCGTTTTCACAGTTCAATGGTTATCGAACTGTCTTCCTGCTGTCAAGTAGTCATTCCAGGGTCAGCGGCACCGGCTCATCACTGCCGGGCTGGAGTTGGGGGTAGCGCTCCAGGAGGCGCCCGCAGGTATTCCAGCGCAGGATGGCTTCGTCGTTTCCCGGTGGACGCTGCGCCTCCGCTCGCTCATACCATGTCATGGCCTCGCGCAGCCAGTGGTATGCCATTTCCCCCGAGCGGAGCGAGCCGGACCGCAGCTGGGCCTTGGCGCATCGTTCGCAGATGATCCCGGCGTAATACGCTCGCTTATACTCGCCCTTCAATCGGGGCAGCACTTCCCGTGCTCGACGGGCACCCTCGGTCGGTCCCTTATCGAACTGGTCAGTGATCGCCAGCAGGAGCGCAACCAGGGCCTGCTGGTTCTCGGGATCGATTGCGAGCACGTCCAGACAGATGCTTTCGGCTGAGGTAGGATCGTTGATGACCCGGTATCGCTCCGCCTTCTGGAGCGCGGCCGGGATGCCATCCTTGGTGATGGGCTTTGGTTCAAACATGGTCGCGAGTCGATTTCCGGCTGAAAATCTTCACCAATTTCCCGATCGGATCAAAGAACTGGTCCACCACCCGCTCCTTGAGCGGAATGATCGCGTTGTCGGTGATGGTAATGTGCTCGGGACAGACCTTGGTGCAGCACTTGGTGATGTTGCAGTAGCCGATACCCTGGGTCCGCCGCAGATCCTCCACCCGGTCCTCCACATCCAGCGGATGCATTTCCAGTGCCGCCACGTGGACCAGGAAGCGCGGCCCGATGAACTCTTCATGCAGGTGATGATCGCGGAGCACATGGCAGACATCCTGGCAGAGAAAGCACTCGATGCACTTCCGGAACTCCTGCACCCGGTCAACATCTGACTGAGCCATCCGCCAGGTTCCATCCGGTGCATCCGGCGTCCGCGCCTTGAAGGGCTTGATGCGACGTTTGACCTGGAAATTCCAGGAAACATCGGTGACCAAGTCCTTGATCGGGGGGAAGGCCCGCATCGGCTCGACGGTCACTGGCTTCTCCAGCGGCAGCTCGCTCAATCGAGTCATGCACATGAGCTTGGGCGATCCATTCACCTCGGCGGAACAGGAGCCGCACTTGCCCGCCTTGCAGTTCCAGCGAACCGCGAGATCGTTGGCCTGCTCGGCCTGGATCTGATGGATGGCGTCAAGCACCACCATGCCCGGAGAAACCGGCGTGGTATAGTCGACCAGACTCCCGCCCTGCCGGTCGCCTCGCCACACCCGAAAGGTGGCACTGGCGGCTGGCTCAGGCTTCGACTCGGGTGGCCGCTGCTCTTCGACCGCACCGGTCTCGGCCAGATCGGGCTGCATCGTTTCGCTGGTCACCGCGCCGGTGCCGGTCATCTCTGTTCCTGGATGACCCGCTTGAGCTCGGGCGGCAGCTCGGGCACCGGCTCACGAGTGAGGCGCATGCGGGCATCCTCTCCTTTGCGGATCACGATGTTGAACGTTGCTCCCACCGGGTCTTTGTCGGGGTAGTCTTCGCGAAAGTGCCCGCCCCGGCTTTCCCGCCGCTCGATCGCCGCCCGGGTGATCGCCTCCGAAACTGTCAGGAGATTGGGTAGGTCCAACCCGGTGTGCCATCCGGGATTGTACTCCCGATTTCCGGTGACTCCCACCTGCCGAGCCCGTTCTTTCAAGGTATCAATGCGCTGGAGTGCCCCATTCATCTCCGACTCGGTCCGCACGATCCCGACCAACGTCTGCATCACGTTCTGGAGCTCCTGCTGCACATGATAGGGCCCGCCGCCATTGGTGGTGGCGCCCCGCTCGAAGGGGGCAAGGGCGCATCGGATGGCCTCGTCAACCTCGGCCAGATCAACCTCGCCGATCCGGTGACCGCCTGCGAAGGCCGCAGCAAAGTCCCCGGCCCGTTTGCCGAAGACAAGCAGGTCCGAGAGGGAGTTCCCCCCCAGCCGGTTGGCCCCGTGGAGTCCCGCCGCGCATTCCCCCGCGGCAAAGAGCCCGGGCAGGGTGGAGCTCTGACTGTCGCCGTCCACCCGGATTCCGCCCATGATGTAGTGCGTGGTGGGGCCGACCTCCATGGGAGTAGTGGTGATATCGATGTCGGCGAGCTGTTTGAACTGGTGATACATGCTGGGAAGCTTTCGAATGATGTGCTTCCGTGCATCAGGCAGCTTGCGCTTGATCCAGGAGATATCGAGAAATACCCCGCCATGGGGACTGCCCCTGCCCTCCCGGACCTCACGCAGAATGCACCGGGCAACGTGATCCCGGGTCAGCAACTCGGGCGGCCGCCGCGCGCTCTTGTCACCCTGAGTGTAGCGCCACCCTTCTTCCTCACTATCCGCGGTCTGGGTTCGGTAGTTGTCAGGAATGTCGTCGAACATGAAGCGCTTGCCCTGCCGATTCAGCAGCACCCCGCCCTCGCCCCGCACGCCTTCGGTGACCAGGATGCCACGCACGCTAGGGGGCCAGACCATGCCGGTAGGGTGGAATTGCACGAACTCCATGTCCTGGAGCGCGGCGCCGGCGTGGTAGGCGAGGGCGTGGCCGTCACCGGTGTATTCCCAGCTGTTGCTAGTTATCGAGTATGCCCGCCCGATCCCTCCGGTCGCGAGCACCACGGCCTTGGCACGGTACAAGCGAAAGCGGCCCCGCTCCCGGTCGTAGCCCAGGGCGGCGGTCACCCGCCCCCCGTCAGTAAAGAGCTGAAGAACCGTGCATTCCATATGCACGTCGATGCCCTGATGGATGCTGTGGTCCTGGAGGGTCCGAATCATTTCCAGGCCGGTTCGGTCTCCCACATGCGCCAGCCGGGGATACTTGTGTCCCCCGAAGTTCCGCTGGAGAATGCGGCCGTCATCGGTCCGGTCGAAGAGCGCGCCCCACGCCTCCAGCTCACGCACCCGGTCGGGTGCTTCCTTCGCATGCAGCTCCGCCATCCGCCAGTTGTTCACGTATTGGCCACCGCGCATGGTGTCGGCGAAGTGAACCTTCCAGTTGTCCCGGTCGTCCACGTTGGCCAACGCAGCCGCGACTCCGCCCTCGGCCATGACGGTGTGGGCCTTGCCCAGCAGCGACTTGCAGACCAGGCCGACCTTGGCACCAGCGGCCGACGCGGCGACCGCCGCCCGGAGCCCCGCGCCCCCAGCGCCGATGACCAGCACGTCGTGCTCGAAAGTCTGGTATTCGGCCATTAGTCGCGAGTCGCGAGTCTCGAGTCGCGAGTCGGCTCCCTCACAGAATCCTCATATCGTGCCAGATACCCATCGAACAGAGTCGCACGTACAGATCCGCAAATGCTACGGAGAATAGACTGGTCCAGGCCCAGCGCATGTGCGCCTGGTTGAAGCGGCTGGAACACTGGTAAAGCCGCCGGCGGATGGGTCGCCCGGCGAGCCGGTCGAGGTAGCCGCCGATGACGTGGCGTAGGGAATGGCATCCCAGTGTATAACCGGTGAGCAGAACCACGTTGAGGGTGAGCACCAGGGTTCCCACACCGATGCCGAAGGATTCCCGTCCGGTGGCCGGATCGGCAAACCACAGGGCCTTGTAGACGTCGGACGCGAGCACTATCAGAAAGAACAACGCCACGTAGAGAAAGTACCGGTGAATATTCTGCACGATCAGAGGAAAGGCAGCCTCACCACAGTACTCCTTCCGCGGCTCCCCCACGGCGCAGGCCGGCGGATCGGCCCAGAACGCCTTGTAATACGCCCCCCGGTAGTAGTAACAGGTGAGTCGGAAGAGACCGGGGAACGGAAGAATCAGCAGCGCGGGCGAGAAGATCAGCCAGCTGGGCCACCAGCCCGGTTTGGGTCCGAACCACGCATGGGGCGAACTGCCGAACAGCTCGGGGGAGTAGAACGGCGAAAGGTATGGCCCCCAAGCATAGTGCTCGTTCTGGAACGCGGCCCAAGTCGAGTAGACGATGAACGACGAGAGCAGCAGCAGGACGAGGGCCGGCTGCAACCACCACCAGTCCTTCCGCATCGTTTCGCCGAAACGGCGTGCTTGGGGTATTACCGGGAGCTCGGCGTGCGCCATGCGTGCTCTTCCTCGAGTGATTCCGACGGACAGACTGATGAGATGAAACGAAAGAGTTGCCGCCGACCCTGTCAATGCTCGCTGACCATTGGCGGCCACTGTAAGCGTTACATACCAAGCTCGGATTGTCGCTTGCCCCAGCGCTGATCGGCGGGTGGCAGCTCGGCATTTCGAAGTGGCGGGATCTTGTTGCTGAACGGGATGCCGGTGATGCGGTCGGTGTTGTCGTCGCGAACCCGGTATGCGGCCGGGAAGTCATCCGAGCGCTCCAGCCAGTCCTGGAGTACGCCGGCCAGCTCGGCCACCTCTTTGGCATACTGCGGATCGGCCGCCACGTTGTGCAGCTCCCAGGGGTCCCGCTCCAGATCGTACAGCTCGAGCCGGGACCGAGGTGACTCGAAGAGCCGCTGCTGCGCAGCAGTCAAGCGGTGCGCTGCGGCCCGCGCGCGCAGGGAACGAAAGGATGGGCTCGCGGCGATGTCGGCCGTAATGCACAGCGGCAGCTCGGTGTAGGCATCGGTCCGGATCAGCTTGAAGCGCTTGCTCCGAACCGCACGTTGGTGCTCATCGCAGTCGTGCCAGTTGCGCTCACTGAACACGTACGCTCGTCCGCCGTAGGACTGCGGCCCGGTGAGCAGCTCCCGAAAGCTCGTGCCCTGCATCTCCTTCGGCGGATGGCCTCCGGCCAGCTCGATCAGCGTCGGGGTCAGGTCCACCAGGCTGATGAGCCCCCGTTCGTACACCGTTCCGGGCCTGACCACTGAAGGCCACGAAATGATGAGCGGCGTGCGGGTACCGCCGTCGTACAGAGTGCCCTTCTCCCGCGCGAAGGGCGCTCCGTCGTCGCTCAGGAAGATGACAATCGTGTTCTGCCGCAATTTTCTCCGGTCCAGCTCGGCCAACATCCGGCCGATCTCCCCGTCCATCCGCGCATTGGCATCGTAGTAGAGGGCGAGGTCGGCCCGGGTCTCAGGGGTGTCGGCCAGGTACGGAGTCAGTGCCACCCGAGCCGGCGAGTGCGGCTGGCGGACAGCCCCCTTCTCAAACGGACGGTGCTCGTGGAATCCCACCCAGAGGAAAAAGGGTCGGGTTCCAGCAGAGTCCAGAAAGTCCGGCAATGCCTCCGCAGTTTGGGGGGAGTACCAATTGAACTGCCGTTCACCGTTCGGCCCATAATGGGTCTTCAGCATGCTGCCGGTGAAGTAGCCTCGATCCTCGAGGTAGGATGGCAGGATGCGCACGCCGTCCGGCAACGGTGTATGCAGGTCCTCGGTTCTGCTGGCGTGGGCGTACTTACCGGTCAGCATGCTGATCCGGGAGGGACTGCACTGGGGGGACGTGCCGAAGGCGAGTCGGACCACCAGTCCCGACTGGGCCAGCCGGTCGATGTTTGGTGTTCGAATGAAGCGATTGCCGTACACGCCGGTGTCCCGCCAGCCGAGATCGTCCGCCACGAGCACCAGGATATTGGGCCTGGTGGCCGGACCTTGAGCCTGGGCCGGAATCCCCAGCATCAGGCTCGCTGCCAAAACACCGATTGGGTACAGCTTCATCGCATTTCTTGTTTCCTTCACGTCCGCGGCGGACTGGACACCATGACCGTCAGAGCCTAGGCTAGCGAAGGTTACTTTCGACTGGGAGAAGCGCCAATGACGCGGGGGCGCGCCCGCCACGTACCCCAGCTCCAGCCGACCCTGGACGCGATCCGCCGGATCCTCCGGGTGCTTCGCCGGTCGTCGCGCCTGAGCCAGCGGGAATACGGCGTCGGCAGCGCGCAACTCTTCGTGCTCCAGCGGCTGGCCGATTCACCGGCCAGTTCCATCAATGAGCTGGCGGAACGGACCTATACCCATCAGAGCTCAGTCTCGGTAGTAGTCCGCCGGTTAGTAGAACAGGGATTGGTCGTGCGGCGACCAGCAATGGCCGACCGCCGACGTCGTGAGCTCAAGCTGACCGCTGCCGGCAAACGGCTGGCCGAGCGCGCGCCGGCTCCTGGCCAGGTCCTTCTGATTGAGGCGCTTCGGGCCCTGTCCGGCGCTCGACTGCGCAGCCTGGAGCAACTGCTGACCAGTGTGGTGCGGGGAATGGGTGCGGCCGACGAGCATCCGGAAATGCTCTTCAGCGAGGAGACCTCCGACTCGACTCAGTCGCGGCCGAGACCGAGCGGGCGGCGGCATCGATCGCAAAAAACTTCCCGCGGCAGGCGAAAGACCCGTCCGGCCACGCCCAGCCGCTGATGATTGCTGCAGAAAGGACAGCTACCTTCAGCTGAGCGGATGATCTCCCGCTGGCCCAGCCGGACCACCCCGAAGATCAGGCCGAGCAGCACTGCGGCCGGTACCAGTACGAGGTGAACCAACGGGATTGGGAGGGCGACGACCGCCACTGCAGCTCCAATCCCGAGCGCAACCGCGGCACGCCGCAGCCGATCGCCAATGCTGAGCGTCTCCACGACCACGACAGCATGGCTGGGCGGGCAGCCGAATCCTTTGAGCGATACCTCCAGTGGGCGAGTATGTCCCACGGCACCTCCTCCCGATAGGGGCCCGGTCATTTCCGGGGGTGATCCAGCAATATATATGGTGTCCCATGCATCCTGGGTCCGGCCAGACCGGAACGCGAAAAGGGCTACCGCTGGTGGTAGCCCTGTGTGTGATCCTGAGTTGTCCTTGCAATGCGCCGCGTAGGAATCGAACCTACAACCTAGTGATTAAGAGTCACTTGCTCTGCCAATTGAGCTAGCGGCGCTGAATAGCCCCAAGGGGAGTCGAACCCCTCTCTCGACCTTGAAAGGGTCGCGTCCTAACCGATAGACGATGGGGCCCTCTCGCCTTCCATAGCGCTAACGGGATTCGAACCCGTGTTTGGGCCTTGAGAGGGCCCCGTCCTAGTCCCCTAGACGATAGCGCCGTGCAAACAGGCCCGGCAGGACTCGAACCTGCAACCCCCGGTTTTGGAGACCGGTGCTCTACCACTTGAGCTACGGACCTAGTTGTCAGTCGCCAGTTGCCGGTCCGCAGTCGCCAGAAAAACGCTGGGGACGTCGGTTCCGTTCCTGACGCCTAGCTCCCGACTCGGCCTCAACAGGGTGGCTGACGGGAATCGAACCCGCAACCTCCGGAGCCACAGTCCGGCGCTCTAACCGATTGAGCTACAACCACCACGAGCCCAGACGAACTCCCCAAAAAATGTTCGTCCCGAGCCGGGAAATATCGCCGGTAAGAGGGATGGGTCAAGGCCAAAAACGTGCAGCGAGTGCGTCCGTGTTGGCCTGTTGCCGCACCGGCTCGCCCTGAACCGACAAAACTTTCACCACTCCGCGGACCGAGTTCACCAGAAAGGGCGCCCGCTGCCTGATGTCGCTCCAGGTGGCATGCCGTTCCTCGACCTGGCCGGCCAGCTCCGTAATCCGGGCCCTTCCCACCCCCGGTAGCACACCCAGGTCGAACGCGGGTCCGCAGAGCCGGCCGTCCTCCCACCAGAGGATGCCATAGATCGCCGTTTCGGCCACGAAGCCGCCGGGGGTGAGCAGCAACGCATCGTCGGCTTCCGCCCCCCGGGCAGTGTCCAGTGCCCGGTCGAACTGGGCCCGGTCCGTCGTCTTGTGGGGATAGGGATGGTGAGCTACCCGGGAAATGATGAGCTTGACCGGGTCGGGCGGGTCCACCAGCCGCTCGTCCGCCTGCACTCCCCGCATGCCGACCTGGAGCCGGTGGACCCGGTCGGGGCCGCCTTCCGGCGGGACCAGCTCGCCCGGCAGGGGGACGCCCAGGGCCTTGCAGCTTACCGCCAGCCGCCGGATGTGCAGATACCACAGAGGGGCGGCGCCGTCGCGCACGCGAATCGTCTCGATGAGTCCCACCGCAGGACGGCGCATATCAGGTCACCGGCGCCGCGACCCGGCTTTCGGACCAGCTCTTGTACGTGGTAGCTCCCAGTATGATGGCTCCCCCGAGCAAGGCCCAGGCACCCGGAGTTTCCCGCTGCACCACCCAGGCCCATACTGGGTTGAGCACCGGCTCGAGCAAAAGGATAACGGAGGCCTCCAGCGCCGGGATGTGCCGGATGGCACTGGTCACGAAGATGTATGCCAGCGCGATCTGAAACACACCGAGGTAGACGATGATGGCCCAGTCGGACAGCGAGTGGAATCCCACGGGCAGCGCCATGGGGAGCGCGGCGAGGAACGCGATGAGGTTACCCAGCACGACCGCGAGAGCCGGCGAGCCGCGCTCGGGGTGAGAGCTCAGCCAACGGAGGCCCCCTACCGCTAGGGCCCAACACAAACCGCTTCCCAGGGCGAGCAGGTTGCCTCGTTCCGGATCAGGCGCCGTGGCCGCCGGCTGATCAACCCCTACAAAGAACAGTGCCAGACCGGCGCCCACCGCCAACATGAATTTCAGGTCTTGGCGTCGGACCGGCTCCTTCAGCAGCCAGGGTGAGAGTACCAGCAGATAGAGTGGTGCCGTGGACTGCAGAAAGATGGTGTTGGCCGCGGTCGTGAGTCGGTTAGCCAGGACAAACAGCGTGAGGCAGGCCGCGTAGCCCACTCCGACCAAGAGCGTAGGCCCGAGGGTGGCCCTCGATGCCCGGAGCGCCGTACCGCGCCCAGCGGCTGCGGTCATCAGCCACAGGGCCAGCGCCGCCACGCCGGAGCGAAAGCTGGCGATCTGCCAACCGTCGAATTGGGCGGCTTTGATCGCTGCCCCGCCGGTGGAGAACAGCAGCGCCGCGGCTAGCAGTTGGAGTCGGGCGGTTGTCTTGGATGTCATGCAGGGGAAGATGGCTTCCTGTCCTCATCCGGGACAGCGCTCCGAAAGCGGGGCCGCTCGAAGTCACTGAGGTCGAGCCAGCTCCAGGGGATGGCCCTGGTGCGGTAGCGTCCGGGAAGGCCAAGAGCCTTGAGAGTCGGCAGCTGGGCAACCATGGCCGAGAGTTTGGCCAGGAAACCCAGTTCTCCGATGACGAACTCATCGACGACATAGTCATTGCCGTCGGGGCGCACCCGGACCTCTTCGATGCACCCGACGGGCCGGCCCGCCGCGGTTCGAACCACGCGACCCAACAGCTGCTCTAGTGGTACCTCTCGTATGGTCATGATCCCGATCCCGGTATCCGGCCGATGATGCGGTCTCTGACCCAATGCTCCCACGGCATAGCATCGGCCGCGTCGATGTCCACCTTCACGTCCACTCCGATCTTCATGACCTTGGACCAGGGAATCCGGAGCGGCTCTGGCTTGCCTGGCCCCCAATTCCGGGTGAGCCGCCGGGCCCAGCGTTCGAGCCTCGGATGCAGGCGCCGGGCAAATAGATGCCCTCCGGTGAGGACGGCGCTGATGCGAGGCGCTGCGCCGTTCCGCAACTCAAGCATGATGCCGTCCACCTTCCCCACCCCGAGGCCGGTCTTATCCACCAGCTGTTGATCCAGGATCTGGCGCCCGACTTCCATTCAGCCTCCCATCAGCTGCAGCGGAATCGCCACCAGGGCAATGATCGACGCCAGGAGGCTGATGGCGATCACGGCCAGGTTGCCGATCCAGTGGTTGCCATACTCACCGACATAGTCGCGGTCGTTCATCAGGATCAGAAAGGGAAACGTGACGATGGGGAGCGTGAGTGAAGTCAGGGCCATAGAAAAAAGGGTGAGCTTGAGGGGGTCGATCCCGGCCACCATCAGCAGGGAGGTCAGCGCGATCATCACTGTGTACACCAGACTGAAGCGCGCGGCGTCCCTCGGCCTGACGTCCTCCCCCCAATTCCAGCCCAGACCTTGAGCAAACGAGTAGGCCGTGGCCAGCGAGATCTCGAGAGCGGCGCCGAGACAACTGACCAACAGGGTAGCTGCAAAGAGGTAAAATCCCCAGCGCCCCAGCGGACTAGTGAGAAGCAGTGCCACCTGTTCATAGCGCTCCGGCTCGATGCCGTGCGGATGAAAGACCATGGCGGCCACCACCAGCACCGCTATGGCGAGGATAGCGCCAAAGCTCATCCCCACGGTTGCCACCGCGCGATTGACCCCGATCTCGTCCTCGTCCCAGTGGTCCTCGATGGCACCGGCTGAATAGAAATAGAAGAGATAGGGGCTGATCGCCGCGCCGAGGATGCTGACGGCGGTGAACCAGTAGTGCACTGGCCGTTCTGTCGGCAGACTGGGCCAAGCTCCTCGCACCATGGCGTTCAACGGCGGATCGAGCATCACGGCGCCGACCAGGAAGGCAACTGCGACCATCCCCAGCAGGGAAACGCCGTTCTCGATCAGGCTGAAGCTTCCCTTCCAGAGCAGGAGCCAGGTGAGGAAGCCCACCGGTACGGCCCACCAGCGGAAGCTGATCCCGGTGACCAGCTGCAGTGCCAGACTCATTCCGCCGATCTCTGCCGCCAGCACCAGCAGATTTATCACCCCATCACTCACCAACGTGAGCAGGAAGATGCGGGGACCAAAGCGCTCCCGGAGCGCGTCCTTGATCGTATGCCGACTGACGGCAGCGAGCCGTCCCGACATCTCGACTAGGAAGATCACGCAGATGGTCCCCAGCACCACGGCCCAGATCAACCTGAAGCCAAAGGCTGCCCCCGCCTGGGCGGTTGTTGCAATGGCACCGACCTCGAGAAACCCCCCGATGCTGGTAAAGATGCCGAGCGCGATCTTGAGCAGCTTGCTCATGGGGTAACCCCCACCGAATCGGCAGGTTGACCCAGAGCCAAGGCGAGACCACGCAGCGAGCTCTGGAGACTGTCGCGTAGCTCAGGAGCGATGGCATTCCACTCCGACCGCTGCGCCAGCCGCCGGCGGCTTTCGAGTGCGGCATCGAGCACCTGGCGGCCATAGAGTTGGGGAACGGTGCCGACTGCGAGCGCGTCTGCGGTCATGCGAGCGGTGGCCACCCAGGACCGGAGGTCGTGTGCAGCCAGCTCGGCTTTCTGCTCCGGCGAAACGCAGCTCAGTACCAGCACGAGAGCTATCGCTGAGATCGGGGAACTCATCGGGAGCGGCATCCTCCGCCGCGGTTCCGCTTCGCTCAGAACGACGGCTCCGGCCTCGGCACCAGCTCTTCCGCTCCCGTTCTTCCGGCCGGCTCCCTTAACCAGGATCCAACGATGGCCAGGGCGGCGATCAGGTAGGCCAGTCCCGCCGGCACCCACATGATCAAGCCGGCCAACTGTTGGTCCTCGAGGGGAGTGAGTCCCCAGGCGGCGGCGCCCGATGCGTTCAGAGGATACCAGACGCGAGACGAGAAGGTGAGCAGGGCGCCGAGGATTGTGGTGTGCAGCGCGGTGGTGAAGAGGTACACTACCGCGCCGGGCCGGGCCCGCCGGCCTTGACCGCTTCGCAACGCCGTCCACCAGAAGAGCAGCCCGGTTTCCAGGAAGCTCAGGTGCTGCAGGCTGTGTATCGAGTCGCTGTGCAGAGTGGCCTGGAAGAGCGGTGGAGCGTGCCAGATCCAGATCGCCACTGCGTGGAGGATCCATGCGACGAGCGGCAAGGTCAGGACGCGCCAGGTATTACGGGCTGGGGGAAGCGCCGCCCACTCGCCGGCCAGGTGTCGCCACCGGATCGGGAGCGCCCAGACGGACGGCACCAGGGGTCGGCCCAGGACGAGCAGCGGGGCCGCTACGGCCATCAGCAGCTCGTGCTGCGCCATGTGGGCCGAGAAGAGCGTTTGGCCCCAATGGTGGAGCGGCGAGATCAGGGCAATGGCGAGTACGATCCAGCCCCCGCCGAAGGCCGCCGCTTCCCCGCCGTGGATGCCGCGACCCCTGCCCGCGCTCCGCCACAAACGGAGCAACCCACCGAAGTACAGCCAGCCAGTCAGGGCCAGGGCGCCTATGACTGCCGGCTCGAACGACCACCCACTCACGGCATGCACCTTCACTCCTTCACTGACATGGGTCGAGCACAAAGCTTGGAATCCACTGCGCCACGATCACCAGTAGGAACATCGCGCTTACCAGGAGTCCGGTGCCGGCCATGAACCGGCTACGGGCCAGCGGATCACCCGCATCGCCGGGCCAGTTCGTGCCGACGGTGTTCCAGGAGCGCCAGGCGGTCAGAAAACCGACCAGTGCCAGGAGCAGGCAGGCCAGCTGGGTCAGGTGGATCGGCAACAGGTTGTGTGAGGAGCAGGCCGGGGGCACCAAAGCGTAGGCTACCTCGAGGTTTATCAGGAACCCGACCGGTGCGAGAAGCAGTCCAGCCCACAGCCCCCGAAGATGCCGCGCATCGGAAACGTCGGTCCGAGGATCTACGGTCATGTAAGAGTCGCCCCACTACATGAAATAGGGAGACAGGAACACCACAACGTAGAGCGGAATCCAGACGCCGCTCATGAAATACCAGTAGAGCGCGTTGTCACTGGCCCCAGCCAAGTCCCGGTCCTCGATCGGCCCCTTGAACAGGAGCACGGTGAAGGCGATCGTCTCCGCCGTCTCCAGCAGCAGTAGGGTGCCATGCGCGGTCAGCGTAGCCCACGCGACCGAGCCGTATGCGTTGCTATCCCACCGGACGTTGAGTGACTGAAACTCGAACCAGCGCAGCACGGTCATGATGACCGCCAGCACCGAGCAGATCAGGAACGCCAGGCGAACGCCGCGGATGTCCATTCGGGTGGATGCGCGATCCGCCCACCGCATGGGGATATTGCTCAGCAGCATGAGCGCGGCCTGGAGAGTGGGCACAACCAGGGCCGGCCGAAACACGTGCTCGGGTGGCCAGGTGGAGAAGTTGCGTCGGAGATAGAAGTAGCTGGCCACGCAGATGAAAAGAGTGCTGCCCTCGATCACGATGAAGCCCAGCGTGCCCCACCACATTAGGCTGCGGTGGCCGAACACCGTGCGCGGGAGCGTGGCCACGTCGGCCACGATGCGGGTGGGCCTCATCCGGTCTGCTCCACCATCCGCTGCTCCCGATGATCCCGGCCATGAGGCCATCCCCAGCCGAGAAGCGTGAGGAGCAGCAGCGGGGTTCCGATCACGGCTCCCCAGGGCGTGAAGATCAGAGTGACGAACAGGATGGTCGTGGCCACCGCCGCGAGGAGCGGCCAGATGCTTGGTGGTGGATGCCGATGCAGGCTATCGGGCCGGGCGTCGAGCAGGGTCGTCACCAGGACGTCGCGCACGTCGGTCCGGAGCCCGCTCACCGCCGCCAGCTCCTCCGACCGCTCCCACAGTGGCGATCCGCTCTCCACCACAGGGATGTAGGTGAAGTTGTATGGCGGGGGAGGCGAAGTCGTCGCCCATTCCAGCGTGTCCGCAGCCCACGGGTCGTCACCGGCCCGGACTCCCCGTCTGAGACTCCGAGCAACATTGATCACGAAGAGCAGCACGCCCAGCACTACGAGCACAGCACCGGCGGTGGCCAGGAGGTTGAGTCGGCCCCACCCGGTGCCCGCGAGATAGGTGTAAACCCGCCGCGGCATGCCATCCAAACCGAGCTGGTGCATCGGGAAGAAGGTGAGGTTCACCCCGACGAACACGAGCCAGAAATTCCAGCGCCCCAGCCGCTCGTCCAGCATCCGGCCGGTGATCTTGGGGAACCAGTAGTAGAAGGCACCGAGAAGGGGGAAGACCGACCCCCCGATGAGCACGTAGTGGAAGTGGGCCACCACGAAATAGGTGTCGTGCACCTGCTGGTCGAACGAAACCGAGGCGAACATCACCCCGGTGACCCCACCGATCACGAAAAGCACCACGAAGCCGAGCACGAACAGGAACGGCACACTGAAGCGAGGGCGCCCAGACCAGATGGTCGCGATCCAACAGAAGATTTGGATCCCGCTCGGTACGGTGATCATCATGCTCGCCGCGGTGAAGAAGCTTTGCCCCAGCTGAGGGAGGCCGGTGGCGAACATGTGATGCACCCACAGGCCGAAGCTCAGGAATCCGATGCTCAGGAGCGAGAGGACCATGGCGGGATAGCCGAAGACCGGTC
>Ga0075421_100001461_pt1 | contig 27696 bp, 28 predicted proteins | sample SoiMetdeltSBSDD5_FD_75292 | JGI IMG/M metagenome (GOLD analysis project Ga0075421, IMG submission 75292) | Bulk soil microbial communities from a Populus tree surrounding site in Tennessee, USA - Soil MetaG P. deltoides SBSDD5 | ecosystem: Environmental > Terrestrial > Soil > Tree plantation... | reverse complement strand
TCGCTAACGTGATCGCGTGTGGCGAGGACGTGATGATGCCGAAGGAGCCGAGCGAAGCCGTCATCGATGCCTGGATCGCGCTGAACCGGGCGCAGCAGGCAACCCTGTCTAAGGTGGAGCGGGCGTTTCGCGATGCGAAGCTGCCGCCGAGCGCCTGGTACGACGTGCTCTGGGAGCTCGACAAGGCCGGCGCAGCCGGGCTCAGGCCCTTCGAGATCGAGCGGCGGCGGCTCATCGCACAGTCCAACGTCTCGCGCCTGATCGACCGACTGGCCGAGGCTGGCTATATCGAGCGCCAGCCCTGCGAGGAGGATGGCCGCGGCCAGCGCGTCGTCATCACGCCCTCGGGCCGCGACATGAGAAAGCGCATGTGGCCGACGTACGCTAAGGCAATCTCCGAGGCCATCGGCCGCCGCATCTCGGAGCGCGAGGCGGCTGGCTTGGCGAACCTGCTGGGGAAGCTGGGATAGGTGCTGGTGAGATGGTGAGTGGTGAGTAGCCGTGGAGCCTGCCACCCGGTCTCACTTCACCTTTGATAATGGCCCCCGATCGACAATGCACCGATCCAAACTCACCACCTCACCACTCACCACCTCACCGGGGCTCAGACCCGCCGGATCTGACCCCGTGTTGCGTTCATTTGGCGGCTTGCTTTTGCCGGCCGGTCTGACAAGACTGGCGCCATCCCAATGCATCCCGGCATGTCTCGATGGCCAAGATCCTCCCCCTGTCCGCTGCAGTCGAAGAGGTCGTGCGCGATGGCGACAAAGTCGCCTTCGAGGGCTTTACGCACCTGATCCCCTACGCCGCCGGCCACGAGGTCATCCGGCAGAAGCGCAAGGATCTGACCCTTGTGCGCATGACGCCGGACCTGCTCTACGACCAGCTGATCGGCGTGGGTGCAGTGCGGAAGATGATCTTTTCATGGGGTGGAAATCCGGGTGTCGGCTCGCTGCACCGCTTCCGCGACGCCTACGAGCAGGGCTGGCCGCGACCCCTGGAGATCGAGGAGCACAGCCACGCCGCCATGGCCAACGCCTACGAGGCGGCCGCGGCCGGGCTACCCTTTGCCGTGTTCCGCGGCTATCGCGGAGCAGAGCTGCCGCGCGTGAACCCCACCATCAAGTCGGTCACCTGCCCGTACACGGGCGAGGTGCTGGCGACGGTGCCGGCGATGCGGTTGGACAGCGCCGTGATCCACGCCCAGCGGGCCGATCGCGCGGGCAACGTGCTGCTGGAGGGCATCGTCGGGGTGCAGAAGGAGGCGGTGCTGGCGGCGAAACGCGCCCTGGTGACGGTCGAGGAGATCGTGGACGACCTCGGCCCCCGCTCGTTCAATGCCTGCGTGCTTCCCCATTGGACCATCGCCGCCGTCGCCCAAGTCCCCGGCGGTGCGCATCCCTCCTATGCGCAGGGCCACTACAAGCGCGATAACGCCTTCTACGAGGCCTGGGACGCCATCGCCCGCGACCGCGACGGCTTCTTGGGCTGGGTGAAAGAGAACATCCTGGAGAAGGCCCCCGAGGCCTTCGCCCGCTTCGCCCGCAAATGACGGAGATCGACCACATCGCCGTGATCACGCCTGACCTTGCGGCCGGAATCGCCTGGGTGCGCGAGGCGCTGGGGGTGGAGATGCCCGCGGGCGGCAAGCATCCCGAAATGGGGACGCACAACCATCTCGTCGGCCTCGGGCCGGAGGTCTACCTGGAGGTTATCGCCGTTGATCCCGAGGCGCCGAGCCCCGCGCACCGCCGCTGGTTCGGATTGGACGACCGCGAGGCGGTGGAGCGCCATTGGCGCGAGGGGCGCCGTCTGCGCGGCTACGTGGCCCGCTGCACCGGCATCGCCGCCGCCGTCGGCGCGCAGGGCGAGGCGTTCGGCGTTCCGATGCGGATCTCGCGGGGCGATCGCCATTGGCTGTTCACGGTCCGACCAGACGGAGAGCTTCCCTTGGGCGGCGCGCTGCCCTGCCTGATCGACTGGGGCGAGCGCGGATCGCCGGCGCCCGCTATGCCCGACCTCGGGCTGAGACTGCAGGGCCTGCACCTCGAGACACCCGACCCTGACGCCGTCCATGCCGCCCTCGACGCAATCGGCATGGCGCGCAAGCCGGAGATTCAGCGAGCGCCGCAGGTGCGGCTGACAGCAATCATCGCGACGCCGGGCGGTGTGCGCGTGCTCAACTAGACGAACAGCAGGACGAAGGCCGAAGGTTCGCCATGGCAGCCCCCTCCACCTGGACGCCCACCGAGATGATGACCATCGTCGCGGCGCGGGTGCTCAAGAGTTCCGACGTGTGTTTCGTCGGCATCGGTGCGCCGTCGGCCGCCTGCAACCTGGCGCGGCTCACGCACGCTCCGGGCATCACGCTGATCTACGAGAGCGGCACCATCGCCACGAAGCCCAACGTGCTGCCGCTCTCCATCGGCGATGGCGAGCTGTGCGAGACGGCACTCACCACCGTGTCCGTGCCGGAGATGTTCCGCTACTGGCTGCAGGGCGGGCGCATCACCGTTGGCTTCCTGGGCGGCGCGCAGATCGACCGCTTCGCCAACCTCAACACCACCGTGGTCGGAGGCACCTACACCAAGCCGAAGGTGAGGCTTCCCGGCGGCGGTGGCGCGCCGGAGATCGCCACCTCCTGCCACGAGGTGTTCATCACCATGGCGCAGAGCAAGCGCTCGTTCGTTTCCAAGCTCGACTTCATCACCTCACTGGGCCACGGCGAAGGCAAGGGCAGCCGCGAGCGCCTCGGCATCACCAGCAAGGGGCCGACGCGCCTCATCACCGACCTGTGCGCGCTGGAGCCGGACGAGGAGAGCCGCGAGATGACGGTGGTCTCCATCCATCCCGGCGTCACCCGCGAGCAGATCGCTGACGCCACGGGCTGGCCCATCAAGTTCGCCGCCAAGGTTGCCGACACGCCGCCGCCTGCGCCAGAGGAGCTCGCCGTGCTGCGCGACCTGCATGCGCGCACCAGGGCCGCGATGGCGGCGCAGCAGGCATGACTTTCCGTAGGTTGGGTCAAGCGAAGCGCAGACCCAACGCATGTGGACGAACAACGGTGTTGGGTCTGCGGCTTCGCCTTGACCCAACCTACAAAGACAAACGAACACCGAGGGTGAGGACCACATGACAGACGTCTACTCGCGCGCGGGCAACGCGGCGGATCCGCCGTCGCTCTCTCCCGACTACGTCGGCACCCGCACCCGCTCGCCCAAGCAGCCGCTGGTGATCATCCCGCAGACGCTGTCCGAGATCACGGGCCCGGTCTACGGGCACTCCGACGTGAGCCCCGAGGAGGCCGACCTCACCAGGCAGCATGCCGGCGAGCCCCTGGGCGAGCGCATCATCGTCAAGGGCCGCGTGCTCGACGAGGCAGGCCGCCCGGTGCCCAACACGCTGATCGAGATCTGGCAGTGCAACGCCGCCGGCCGCTACATCCATGTGGTGGACCAGCACCCCGCGCCGCTCGACCCCAATTTCACCGGTGCGGGCCGCGTCGTGACCGACGCCGATGGCAACTACCAGTTCGTCACCATCAAGCCCGGCGCCTACCCCTGGGGCAATCATCCCAACGCCTGGCGTCCGGCGCACATCCACTACTCGCTGTTCGGGCCGTCGTTCCTGACGCGCCTCGTCACGCAGATGTACTTCCCCGGCGACCCGCTGTTCCCCTACGACCCGATCTTCAACTCGGTCACCGATCCGAAGGCGCGCGAGCGCATGGTGAGCCGGTTCGACATCGAGACCACCAGGCCGGACTGGGCGCTGGGCTACATCTTCGACTTCGTCCTGCGCGGCCCCAAGGGCACGCCCATGGAAAACCGCGACTTCACAGACCAGGATTGAGTATGCCCGGACGCACCCCATCCCAGACCGTCGGTCCCTTCCTGCACATCGGCCTGACCGGGCAATACGGCTTCCGCGAGGTATTCCACGCGACCGTCGCCGACCCGGGCATGCCCGGCAGCCATATCCGCATCGAGGGCCGCCTCATCGACGGCAACGGCAACATCATGCCGGACGCCATGGTTGAGATCTGGCAGGCCGACAGCCAGGGCCGCTATCCGCACCCCGCGGACGGCCGGCCGTTGGCCTCCAACTCGTTCCGCGGCTTCGGCCGCTGCGCCACCGCCAAGGACGGCGGCTACGCCTTCGCCACGGTCAAGCCGGGCAGCGTCCCTGGCCCCGACGGCAGCACGCAGGCCCCGCACATCAACGTCGGCATCTTCGCTCGCGGCATGCTGAAGCGGCTGTTCACCCGCATCTACTTCGCAGGCGACCCCGCCAACGCGTCGGACCCGATCCTGGCGCTCGTACCGCCTGATCGGCGCGACACGCTGATGGCGAAGCCGGACCCGAACAGCCCCAACGTCTGGCGCTTCGACATCCGCGTGCAGGGCGGCGCCGACGAGACGGTGTTCTTCGACGCGTGAGGGGCTGTGATGTCGCCGCCCGGAGCCCCTCTCCCCGCTTGCGGGGAGAGGGTTAGGGTGAGGGGCAGCTACACACGAGACGCTCTCCACGACGGGCCCTCGAGCGCTGATCCCAAGCGGTGTGCAGACCTGCGTTGATAGGATGGAGCCATTTTTGCGGCCCCTCACCTTGTCTCCCTCGGGACCGTTGTGACGAGGTGATCCTTAACGGATTGGGAGCGATCGCCGGCATTGTGATCGCCGACCAGCCCCGCGCCGTGCTAGAAAGGCCTGGCTCGCCGAAGTGACCTCCGAGAGAGTGGCCGGGGCTCCATGCAATTCACCGTAGGGCTGAAGCTCAACAGCAAGACCGACCATACCGTGGTCGAGGCTGAGGACGCGCTGATCGCAGCCCTCAAGGTCAAGACCCGGCATCCCGAGGCGCGCGTCACCTACGTGCGCCCCTGCAACCGGCGCGGCGATGCCCGCCACCCGCCGCTGCAGAAGCTGAACGAGGAGCGCACCTGAGGTCCAATCCGTGTTGGGCAGGCGCGGGCATCGGGTCTGGGCCCACCTTGGGCGCTCCGCCACGTGGCTGCAGCCGCTCTCCCCAGCACGGCGACCGGCCCATAATCGGCTAAAACGCCGGGTAGACCTGCGTGGAGCACTGTCCTCTCCCGGCATCCCAACATGTCGAAACACACAGCAAGGATCGGCAGCGAGCGGGCGGCGGCGGTCTACCGCGCGCTGCGCCACGCCATCATCGAGCAGGCCCTGGAGCCGGGCGCCAAGCTGCCCGAGGACACCATCGGCGAGCGCTTCGGCGTGAGCCGCACGCTGGTGCGGCATGCGCTCGGCCAGCTGGCCGCCGAGGGCCTCGTGGAGCTGCGCCGCAACCGCGGCGCAGCGGTCTCCAGGCCCAGCTGGGACGAGGCGCGCGACATCTTCGATGTCCGGCGCGGACTCGAGCGGCTCGTCGTGCAGCGGCTGGCGGGGCAGCTGACGGCGGAGCAGACGGCGCGGCTTACCCAGCATGTCGGTGACGAGGAGGCCGCACGCGGCAGCAACGAGCCGCTGTCGATCCGGCTCGCCGGCGAGTTCCACATTCTGCTGGCGGAGATGACCGGCAACCAGCTGCTCGCCCGCTACGTCAGCGAGGTGACATCGCGCTCGGGGCTGATCCTGTCCATCTACGGCAGGCCGCATTCGTCGGAATGCGCCGTGAGCGAGCATCGCGCCATCATCGCGGCCCTGGCCGGCAACGATGCCGAGCTGGCCGCCGTCACCATGGACCGCCACCTGGAGGCGGTCGCCGATCGCGCGCTCATCCAGAGCAAGCCGCAGGCCCGGCGTGAGCTGCGCGACGTGCTCGACGCCTACGCGGCCGGCGCGCGGGCCGCCGCACGCCGGCCGCCGAGACGGGGTCAGACCCCTCGCACCTGATGGCTCCGGTTCTGCACGAATGTCTCCGCGAGGAGCGAGACGGGGTCAGCCCCCTCGCCTCCGACGCCCCCGATTCCGCTCGAATGCCTGCGCGAGGGGTCAGACCCCGGCAACGGGCCGTTTACGCCTCGATCCCGTGCCGCGTCAGGAGGCGCTCGGCGCTGTCGTTCCAGACGTCCATCTGCACGATCTTGCCGCCGCGCACCACGAAGCGGTCGACGTAGCGGTTGCCCTCGAACGCGGTGCCATCGGGCCATTCGCCATAGAGGGTGCCCAGGTTGTAGACGACGGTCTCGCCGTGGCCCGGCACCACATCGGTGCGCTCCATCCTCTTCTTCACCCATTTGTAGCGGCGGCCGTTGAAGGCGGCGGTCTCGCGCGGGTGGCCGTACCGGCGCCCGCCGGTGAACGTGATTTTCAGCTCCGGCGAGATGTAGAGGGCAGCCGTCTCCGGATCGGGTACCATGGAGGCCACGAGGAACCGCTCCACGATCTCGGCGGCCTGGCTGGTTTCCTCAGTCGGCAGTGCGACGGCGCGGGGGAGTGGGCTCATGCAGGTGGCTCCTGATGCCAGGCGATGGTCAAATTAGGATACATTCCGTACTGTATATCGCATACATTCCTGACCGCAAACGTGCCCAAGAATCGAGCATATGCCTCAATTTCAATCGGCTGCTCCAAATTTCGCTCGTATCCTGGGGCCGCCAGCAGTGTATACAATCTGGCACACGCCTTGCGAGACTTTGAAGTCATCCTTCGATGCGAGAGGTGCCTCATGCCAGCACGATTGCTTACTGCACGCCTCAGCCGGCGTTCGCTCGCAGCCGCCGCCGGCGCGTTGCTCCTCGCCCTTCCGGACGCCGGCCCCGCCGCCGCCCAGGAGAAGCTCAAGCTCGGTCTCGTGGCCGCCATGTCGGGCCAGTCGGCCAAGTCCGGCGAGGCCATCGTGCGCGGCCTCACCATCGCCGCCGACGAGATCAATGCCAGGGGCGGCGTGCTCGGCAAGCAGATCGAGCTGCTGGTGCGCGACGACGAGAGCAATCCGGCCAAAGGCGCCATCGCTGCGCGCGAGCTGGTCCAGCGCGAGAAGGTCGCGGCCCTGTTCGGCGGGCTCGACACGCCCGTCTCCATCGCCATCGTGCCGTTCGCCAACAGCTCGAAGGTGCCGTTCATGGGGGTGTGGGCGGCGGGCACGCCGATCACCAGGAACGGCGCGGCGGAGAACTACGTGTTCCGCGTCTCGGCGGTCGATGAGCTCGTCGACATCGCGCTGGTGGACCGGGCCGTCACCAAGCACGGCGCCAAGAAGCCCGGCATGATCCTCATCAACAACTCCTGGGGCGAGTCCAACGAGAAGGGCCTCAAGGCTGCCCTCGAGGCCAAGAAGATGGCCTACGCCGGCATCGAGAAGTTCGAGACCAACGATGTCGACGTGGTGCCGCAGCTCACGCGCCTCAAGGAGGCGGGGGCCGACGCCCTGTTCCTGGTCGCCAACGTCGCGCCCTCCTCCCAGGTGGTGAAATCGCTCGACCGGATGGGCTGGGACGTGCCGATCGTCTCGCACTGGGGCCCTGCCGGCGGGCGCTTCAGCGAGCTGGCCGGCCCAAGCGCCGCCAAGGTGCACTTCATCCAGACCTACAGCTTCTCCGGCAAGCTCTCGCCCAAGGGCGAGGCTGTGCTGGCGGCGCTGAAGAAGAAATATCCGGAGATCAAGACGCTGGCCGACGTGACCCCGGCCGTGGGCATTGCCAACGCGTACGATGCGATGCACCTCACTGCGCTCGCCATCGCCAAGGCCGGGTCTGTCGAAGGGCCGAAGGTCCGCCAGGGCTTCTATGCCATCGACACCTACGAAGGGCTGATCAAGACCTACAAGCAACCCTTCACCGCGGCCAACCACGACGCGCTCGGCTCGCCCGATTATCTCTTCACGCGCTTCGTCGAGGGCGAGATCGTGCCGCTGACGCAGTGAGGGGTCAGACCCTGCGGGTCCGACCCCAGGGCAGTAGGAAATAGGCAGTGGGCAGTAGTTGGCTTCAGACCTGCTACTGCCTGTTGCCCACTGCCTACTGTCAATTCCTGATCGCAGCGTATGGGGTCAGACCCGCAGGGTCTGACCCCACCCACGGGAGCCCTGCCATTCTCATCACCTCCGCCCTGATCTCCGGTCTGTGCCTCGGCAGCATGTACGGGCTGATCGCGCTCGGCTTCCACGTCACCTACGTCGTCTCCAATACGGTCAACTTCGCCCAGGGCAGCTCGGTGATGCTGGGCGCCGTGCTGGGCTACACTTTCGCGGTGCGCCTGGGCCTGCCTCTGCCGCTGGCATTGCTCGCCGCCCTGATGCTGTGCGCCGCGTTCGGATTGCTCGTGGAGCGCACCCTGGTGCGCCCGTTCGTGGCGCGCGGGTCCAATGCCTGGCTGATGGCGACGGTGGCGGGCGGCATCGTGCTCGATAACGCCGTGCTGTTCCTGTTCGGCAAGGAGCCGCGCAGCTTCCCGGCCATGCTGTCCTCGACGCCCATCAACATCTTCGGGACCGGCGTCTTCCCCCTGCAGCTCGTGATCCCGGTAGTCGGCCTCGGCGTCGCTGCCGCACTGGCTCTGCTGCTGCGGCGGACCCGGCATGGCAAGGCCCTGCTGGCCGTGGTGCAGAACCCCGATGCGGCCCGCCTGATGGGCATCAACGTCCGGGCCGCCATCGCTGCCGCCTTCGCGGCATCGACGGCGCTTGCGGGCCTAGCCGGTCTGCTGATTGCGCCGCTGTTCAGTGTGCACTCCGACATGGGCACGCTGTTCGGCATCAAGGCGTTCGCGGTGGCGATTCTGGGCGGCATCGGCTCGGCGCCCGGGGTGATGCTGGCCGGGCTGCTCTATGGCGTCAGCGAGGCCATGATCACGGCGCTCTTCGGCTCGAGCCACACCCAGATCGCCATGTTCACGGCCGTGATCGCCGCGCTCGCCCTGATGCCCCAGGGGCTGCTGGGCCGCACCGCCATCAAGAAGGTCTGAGCGGTCATGCTGGCACCTGGGGCCCCCCGCTTGGACCTGCGCGCTGCCGCCCATAGTCTTGGCATGCCGCTTTCCATCCTGGTGCTGACGCTCGCCGGGCTGGCGCTGGCGCTCTCCAGCGAGGGCTACACGCCGTTCATCCTGGGCCTGGTGGCGCTGGCCGCGATGGTGGGCGTCGGCCTCAACATCCTGGTCGGGCTCACCGGCCAGATCTCCATCGGCCACATCGGCTTCTACGCCATCGGCGCGTATGCGGTGTCCGTGCTGACGCTGACGGGGCTGAGCTTCTGGCTGGCGCTGCCGGCGGCGGGGGTCGTTGCCGGCCTGATCGGCGCACTGCTGGCCGTGCCCGCCATGCGCGTCGCCGGCCCGTACCTCGCCATGATGACCATCGCCTTCGCCTTCATCGTGGAGCACGTCGCCATCGAGTGGCGGGGGGTGACCGGCGGGCAGAACGGCCTCATGGGCATTCCCCAGCCCGCACTCGGCAGCTGGCTCGACGGCGAGCGCGGGCTGGTGACGCTGTCGGTGGCGCTGGCCGGCGTGTCGCTCGCCCTGTTTCACCGGCTGGCCCGCGGGCCGCTGGGCAAGGCCATGACGGCGGTGCGCGACAGTGAGACGGCGGCGCGCGCGGTCGGCTACAACCCCGTCGTCGTCAAGACCGCGGCCTTCGCCCTCTCGGCGGCGTTCACCGGCCTCGCCGGCGGGTTGTTCGCCTCGCTCATGACGTTCGTGGCGCCGAGCTCGTTTCCCTTCTCCCAGTCGATCCTGTTCCTGCTGGCCGTGATTGTGGGCGGCGCAGGCTACACCCTGGGTCCCGTGATCGGCGCCGCTGTGATCGTGGTGCTGCCCGAGTCGATCGCCTGGCTGGCCGAGTACCGCCTGCTGCTGTTCGGCGCCCTCCTGCTGCTCGTGCTGTGGCTCGCCCCTGAAGGCATCCTCGGCACGTTCGCCCGCTACGGGCGCCGCGCCACGTCGCGCAAGGCACAAGGGGCCGGCTTCGAGATCGCCGCCTTCCTCGGCAGCGGCCACCGCTCCCCGTTGGAGGTCTCCGGCCTCACCATTGCCTTCGGCGGCGTCCGCGCCGCCACCGATGTCGCGCTGACGGCCGATCCCGGGCGCATCACCGCGCTGATCGGCCCCAACGGCGCCGGCAAGACGACGGTGCTCAACATGATCGGCGGCTTCTACAGGCCCGACGCCGGCAGCATCCGCCTCGCCGGGCGGGAGCTCGCCGGCGCACCGGCCTGGACGGTGGCGCGGGCCGGCATTGCCCGCACCTACCAGACCACCCAGCTGTTCGGCTCGCTCTCCGTGCTCGACAACGTGCTGGCGGGCCTTGCGGCCGGCCGGCTCGGGCATCCGCTCTCGTCTGCGGCTTCCGGCGCGGAGCGCGCCACGGCCGAGGGGCTGCTCGCCTTCGTCGGCTATACGGGCGGGCTCGACACACCCGCCGAGGCGCTGCCGCACGTGGACCGGCGCCTTGTGGAGATCGCCCGTGCGCTGGCCACGCGCCCCAAGGTGCTCCTCCTCGACGAGCCGGCCGCGGGCCTGATGCGGGCCGACAAGGCGGCCCTCGGCACCGTCCTGCGCGAGATCGCGGGCGCGGGCCTCGCCGTCATCCTCGTCGAGCACGACATGACGCTGGTGATGGGCGTGTCCGACCACATCGTGGTGCTCGACGCCGGCCGGCCCATCGCCTCCGGGGCGCCGGAGAGCATCCGCCGGGATGCCAAGGTCAAGGAGGCCTACCTGGGCAGCGGCGCCATGCAGGCGCACCCGCGGGCGCGAGCGCTTGACGCGTCGCCGCCGCTGCAGCTCGATGCCGTCGATCTGCGGGCGGGCTACGGGGCTGTCCCCGTGCTGCAGGGTATCGGTTTCGAGGTGCGCCAGGGCGAGCTGGTGGCGCTGCTGGGCGCCAACGGCGCCGGCAAGTCCACGGTCATGCGGGCGCTCAGCGGCCTGCTGCGTCCGGTGTCGGGCATCATCAAGCTGGGGGGAGGGCGCATCGAGCGGCTCGAGGCGCACCGCATCGCCGCAGGCGGCCTGGCGCTGGTGCCCGAGGGGCGGCAGGTGTTCCCCGAGCTCAGCGTGCACGACAACCTGCTGCTGGGCGCCTACGGCCGCGGGAGCACTGACCTGGCCAAGGACGTCGAGGCCATGCTCGCCCGCTTCCCGCGCCTCGCCGAGCGCCTCAACAGCCGCGCCGGGCTGCTTTCCGGCGGCGAGCAGCAGATGCTGGCGATTGCCCGCGGCCTGATGGCGCGGCCCCGCGTGCTGCTGCTCGACGAGCCCTCGCTCGGCTTGGCGCCCGCCATCATCGACGAGCTGTTCAAGGTCATCGCCGAGCTGCGGGACAGCGGCATCACCATCCTGCTGGTGGACCAGATGGCGGCGCAGGCGCTGGCCGCGGCCGACCGCGCCTACGTACTGGAGTCGGGCCGCATCGTGCGCGCCGAGAGCGCCGACGTGCTGCGCGGGGACCCGGCACTGGAGGCCGCCTACCTGGGAGTTGCGTAGGTTGGGTCGAGGCGAAGCCGAGACCCAACACTTGTGCGAGGTCTATGCCTCGAAGGCGTTGGGTCTCGCTTCGCTCGACCCAACCTACGACCACGGAACAACGCCATGGCCTTCGACCTCATCCTGCGCCAGGCGCACCTCGTCGGCCGGGAGGCGGAGCCAACCGACATCGGCATCGCCGATGGCCGCATCGCAGCCATCGCGCCCGCGCTCTCCGGCGACGCCAACGCCGAGGAGCAGCTCGACGGCCGGCTCGTGCTGCCCGGCCTGGTCGAGACCCACATCCATCTCGACAAGTCGGGCATCATCGACCGCTGCACCATCTCCGCCGGCACCGTGCAGGAGGCCATCGCCGAGACGGCGCGCGCCAAGGCCGCCTTCACCGAGGCGGACATCGAGGCCCGCGCCCGCCGCACGCTGGAGAAGGCGATCCTGGCGGGCACCCAGCACATGCGCACGCATGTGGAGGTCGATCCGCGCATCGGCCTCAAGAGCTTCGACGTGTTGCGCCGGCTGAAGCGCGACTACGCCTGGGCGCTCGACCTGCAGCTCTGCGTCTTCCCCCAGGAGGGCCTGATCAACGATCCCGGCACCGAGGAGCTGCTGGTGGCCGCCTGCAAGCAGGGCGCCGACCTGATCGGCGGCTGCCCCTACGCCGACACCCACGCGCACGAGCACATCGCCCGCATCTTCGCCATCGCACGGCGTTTCGATCTCGACATCGATTTCCACCTCGACTTCGATCTCGATCCTTCGTGGATGCACCTCGACGAGGTCATCCGGCAGACCGGAGTGCACCGCTACGGCGGACGCGTAGCGGTGGGGCATGTCACCAAGCTTTCCGCAATGTCCCCCGAGGCGCAGGCGGTGATGGCCCGGCGCCTTGCCGAGACCGGGATCGCCCTCACCGTGCTGCCCGCCACCGATCTGTTCCTGATGGGCCGCGACGCAGCCCACAACGTTCCCCGCGGCGTCACGCGCGCCGACAAGTTCCTCGCTGCCGGCGTCACCTGCTCGCTCGCCACCAACAACGTGCTGAACCCGTTCACGCCCTTCGGTGACGCCTGCCTCATGCGCATGGCCAATCTCTACGCCAACATCGCCCAGCTGGGACGCCCCGAGGAGCTGGCGCGCTGCCTCGACATGGTGAGCGCGGCGGCGGCACGGCTGATGCGAATCGAGGACTACGGGGTGGCTGTCGGAAACCCCGCCGACCTAGTCGTGCTGCCGTGCCGCAGCGGCCCATCGGCCGTCGCCGAGATCGCGCGCCCGCTCTGGGGCATGAAGCGGGGCCGCCGCACGTTTCGCCATGGCGAGGGAGAGCTGCTCCGGCCGGATTCCCGCTCCCCGCTTGCGGGGAGAGGGCTAGGGTGAGGGGCAGCCACAAGGAAACCTTTCAGCGCGGGGCCTCAAAAAATGCCCCGAGCTTTTCCGGCAACAAGGCTGTTGAGAGGTTGCAGCCCTTTGCTGCCCCTCTCCCGCAAGCGGGGAGACGGAGTCTCCCCGGCGAAGCAAGTTGCGGACCGCCGCTCGTCTATGCTCATCTGTCCCGATCGGGTCTCCAAATTCAGCACCGATCGCTCGGAGGGGGGAACTATGCGTAATTGCCTGGCTGCGGCTTGGGCCGCCTTGATGTTGACGGGCACGGCGAGCCTCGCCAGCGCGCAGGAGGTGACGCTCAAGGGCATCACGTCGTTTGCGGAGAAGACGTTCTACTCGCGCGCCTTCGAGCGGTTCGTCGACAAGGTCAACGCGGACGGCAAGGGCCTTGTCCAGATCAACTACATCGGCGGCCCCAAGGCGATGCCGCCGTTCGAGGTGGGCAAGGCGCTGGCGGGCGGCGTGGTGGACATCGCCAACGTGACCGGCGCCTTCTACACCAACGTCATGCCGGAAGCGGATGCCTGGAAGCTGACCGAGCGGCCGATGGCGGAGCTGCGCAAGAACGGCGGCTTCGACTACATGGCCAGGATCTACGACCAGAAGATGAGTGCGGTGTTCCTGGCCCGGCACGTGGACGACAATCCGTTCCATCTCTACCTGAACAAGAAGATCGATAAACCCGACCTGACCGGCCTGAAGCTGCGCATCACGCCGGTCTACCGCGAGTTCTTCCAGGCGCTGGGGGCCACCGTCGTGCAGACGGCGCCGGGCGAGGTCTACACGGCACTGGAGCGCGGGGTGGTGGACGGCTACGGCTGGCCCATCACCGGCGTCTTTGATCTGGGCTGGCACGAGAAGACCAAGTTCCGCGTCGATCCCGGCTTCTACAGCGCCGAGGTGAGCATCCTAATCAATAGGAATTCGCTGGCGAAGCTCAACGACGCGCAGCGGAAGGTGATCCTGGATGCCGCCGCCTGGATCGAGGCGCAGGCGGCCGAGACGGCCAAGGAGAACGCCGCCGACATCGCCAGGCAGAAGGCGGCGGGCATCGAGGTGATCGAGTTCAAGGGCGCCGACGGCGAGGCCTGGCGCGCCAAGGCCTACGAGGCCGGCTGGGCCGCCATCGTCAAGCTCAGCCCCGAGCACGGGCCGAAGCTGAAGGAATACTTCTCCAAAGGGAGGTAGGTCCCAAGGCGAAGTAGGCGGCTTGCGGCGTGGGCTCGGACGCCCTGCCCGGGGCCTAAGGCCGGGGTTACTAAGGTAGCCGGAACAACGGATGAAGCAGTTGAGGCAGGCTTGCTCAGCGACCGCAGGGTTGCACCGAGCTGGGCCGTGTGAGCCCCTTCTCCCCTTGGGGAGAAGGTGGCCCGAAGGGCCGGATGAGGGGGCCTTCGCCAGGGTCGGAGAGAAAGTAGCCCCTCACCAGTTCGGCCAAATGACTTACGACCGCGCCCATGCTGCTGTGTCTGTGGGCCGGGCGGTGCGCGCGGCCGTAAGTCATGGCCTCACGTCCTCTCCCCCCTGGGGAGAGGGGACAGCGCGCGTTGACAGCTTACCCTCCATTCAAGCCGCAGAATTCGCGGGTATGTGCAAGAGAGAGACGCTCTTGTTGTTCGAGCGCGTCTAAGGGGAAGGGCGATGGAGCGCTTGTCTCGGGCATTCGGCCGCGTCCTCGACGGCCTGATGCTGCTGGCGTGCCTGCTGCTGCTCGCCATGGCGATCATGATCGGCGTCGATGTCGTCACGCGCAACATGGGTCTCGGCGGCATCGCCTGGAGCGGCGAGGTATCGGAGAACATCATCTACCTCCTGACGCTCATGGCCGCTCCCTGGCTCTTGCGGCAGGGCCAGCACATCCGCGTCGATATCCTGCTGCGGGCCCTGCCGGGGAAGGCGGCTTGGGCCTTGGAGTGGGCCGGGGACATCCTGGGGCTGGCCTGCTCGCTCTATTTCGTCTGGTACGGATGGGTCGTGCTGGCGGAGAGCTACCGGGCCGGCGCCGTCACCATCAAGACGCTCATCACGCCCGAGTGGTGGATGCTGGCGCCGCTGCCCGTGGCCTTCCTGCTGCTCGCGATCGAGTTCGGCTTCCGCATGCACCGCCTCGCCCGCGCCGAGCGGGCGGCCCGCGCCGACGCGGTGTCAGCGTCATGACGGCGGGAAAGGGGTCAGACCCCTCGCCACCAGCGCCGTGCAGGAGCCGACACGGCAGGGGCGAGGGGTCTGACCCCTTTGGCGGCTGTGGCCAGGGCCGGCGGCCATGACGTGGCAGATGGCGGCACTGCTGCTGCTCGGCGGGTCGACGGCGCTCTTGCTGATCGGCATGCCGGTAGCACTCACCTTCGTGGCCGTGAACATCCTCGGCGCGCTGCTGTTCCTCGGCGGCGAGGCGGGGCTGGCGCAGGTGGTGCGCAACAGCGTGGCGTCGGTGATGAACCTGTCGCTGACGCCGATCCCGCTGTTCGTGCTGATGGGCGAGATCCTGTTCCACACCGGCCTCGCCATCAAGGTCATCGACGGGGTGGAGCGGCTGATTCGGCAGGTGCCGGGGAGGCTGGCCGTGGTGGCCGTGGTGGCGGGCACGGTGTTCTCGGCCGTCTCCGGCTCCACCATTGCCACGACAGCCATGCTGGGCTCGCTGATGCTGCCCGTTATGCTGGCGCGGGGCTATCACCCGACGATGGCCACGGGGCCTATCATGGCCATCGGCGCCGTGGACATGCTGATCCCGCCGTCGGCACTCACCGTGCTGCTCGGCAGCCTGTCCGGCATCTCCATCTCCAAGCTGCTGATCGGCGGCGTCGTGCCGGGGCTGATCCTGTCGGCGGCGTTCGTGGCCTATATCGTGGTGCGGGCGAAGCTGACGCCCAAGCTCGCACCGCCGACGCCGGTGGCCGAGGGCTCCGGCTGGGAGGCCTGGCGGCTGCTGGTGCTCTACGTGGTGCCGCTGGTGGCCATCTTCGCCGTGGTGGTGGGCGCCATGTCGGGCGGCTTCGCCACGCCCACCGAGTCGGCGGCGCTGGGCACGCTGGCCACCATGGCGGTGGCCGCCATCTATCGCGTGCTGACGCTGCAGGCCCTGATGAAGTCGCTCAGGGGGGCGACGGCCATCTCCGGCATGATCATGTTCATCATCCTGGGCGCCACCACCTTCTCGCAGATCCTGAGCTTCTCGGGCGCCAGCGAAGGCATGGTGGCGGCCATCCTGGGACAGGGCCTGTCGACGCTCGCCGTGGTAGCGCTGATGATGCTGATCCTGATCCTCCTCGGCATCTTCATCGACCAGGTCAGCATGATGCTGATCACGCTGCCGGTGTTCATGCCCATCGTGGCGCGGCTCGGCATCGACCCCGTCTGGTTCGGCATCCTGTTCCTGATCTGCATGCAGCTGGGCCTGCTGCTGCCGCCGCACGGGCTGCTGCTCATGACCATGCGCGGGGTCGCACCGCCCGAGGTGACCATGGGCCACATCTTCCGGGCGGTGACGCCCTACGTGATCATGAGCCTGCTCTTGCTGGCGCTGCTGATCCTGCTGCCGGGCATCGCCACCTGGCTGCCGAGCCGGCTCGTCGGATGAACCGATACGGCGGGCATCCCCCGTGAGGCCGGTCAGCCCGTCCAGCGGGTGGTGATCCCGGCAATGTCGGGCCGCTCGCGGTCGTCCTGGCGCTCCCGGGCGGTGCCGATGTAGATGAAACCCGCCACCCGCTCGTTGTCGGCGAGCTTCAGGGCGGCGCGCACGGCGGGGCTGTAGGCGTACCATTCCGTGAGCCAGCACGTCCCGAATCCCAGGGCGTTGGCAGCGAGGCACAGGTTCATGCCCACCGCGCCGCAGGAGAGCACCTGCTCCCACTCCGGGGCGGCCGCATTGGGCGTGACCCGCGAGACCAGGGCCACCACGCAGGGCGCGCGCAGGAGGCGCGTGCGCTCGGTCTCCAGCCGCACCGCCGACGGCGGCTCCTTCTCCTCGGCGGCGCAGGCGGCGGCCAGTGCCTTGCCGAATGCGGCGCGGGCCTCGCCCTCGAACACGACGAAGCGCCAGGGGGCGAGCTTCTTGTGATCGGGCACCCGCGCCGCCGCCGTCAGAATGGTGGTGAGCTGCTCTGCACCGGGCCCCGGCTCGGCCAGCATGCCGGCCTTGACCGACCGGCGTGTCAACAACAGCTCGAGCGCTTCCCGACTCATGTCAAATCCACCGCCGCGTACCGAGTTGACCCTCGCTAAATCACCTTCGCTGCGAGTACAATGGGCATCAGTGCGCCCCGCGTTCAACGACGGGTTGAAGCAATGCGAAAAATGCGCCGGTACATGGGCCTTGCCGCCGTCCTTACGGGAGCCTCGCTGCTGGGCGTCTGGCTGCCCGCGACCGGCGCCCTCGCCGCGGAGTCCGGGGCGATGATGATGATCGTGGTGGACGGCTCCGGGTCCATGGCCGGACTGATCGAGCCGCGCGCCCGCCAGAGCAAGATCGTGCTGGTGCGCGACGCGCTGCGGGCTGCCCTGGCAACGGCCGGCCCGCACACCAGGGTCGGCCTTGCGGCGTTCGGCCACCGTCACGGCGGCTGCAACGACGTGGAGTTCCTCCGCCCGCCCGAGCCGCCTGATGTCGAGCGCACGATGGCGCCATTCGGCCGCATCAAGCCGCGCGGGAAGGGCGCGGTGACGCTCGCCCTGCGCGAGGCCGCCAAGCAGCTGCCCGCGAACGCGGCACCGCGCAGCCTGCTGCTGATCCACGACGGCGCCGACAACTGCCAGCAGGACGTGTGCACCGCCGCTGCCGAGCTGGGAGCCGCCGGGATCACGGCGCACGTGGTGAGCCTGGGCGTGGTGCCCGAGGAGCTGGCCAAGATGGCGTGCCTGACGCAGGCCACCGGCGGGCGCCATTTCAAGGTGGACACCACGGAGCAGGCCACGGCCGCCATCGGCGAGGCCGTGCGCCTGGCGGGCAGCGAGTTGGCCGCCGTCGGTATGGCAACTGCCATACAGGCCGGCCCCGCCCCCTGGGCAACCACCGTCGTGCCGCCGGCGCCGGTCCCGGCCACCCGCCCGGCGGCGCTGCATTTGCGGGCGCTGGCCGTCGCGGGCGCCGAGCCGCTGGGCTTCCCGCTGCGCTGGACGGTGGCCCCCACGAACGAGCCGGAGATGGCCCTGTTCGATGCCTGGGCCGCCAATCCGGTGGTTCCCGTCTCGCCCGGCAGCTACGTCGTCACGGCTGGCAGCGAGCTCGTCTCGGCCAGCCTGTCCGTAACGGTGAAAGACACCCGCACCCTGGCCGTGCCGGTGGTCCTGGGCGCCGGGGCCGTGCGCGTGCGGGTGAGCGCGCAGAGGACCGCGGCGCCGCTCGCCGACGCGATTATCACCGTCGGCTCCGCCGAGGGTACGCCCCTTGCCGTGTTCAAGGCCGCCGAGGCGACGGCCCTGCTGCCGCCCGGCAGCTATCGAGTCAGCGCCGAGCTCGGCCTGGTCCGGGCCGAGCAGGCCGTAAGCATCGTGGAGGGGCGCCAGGCGCCCGTGGACATCGCCATGAACGTGGGACGCCTGCAGCTGACGGCCGCGGGGCGGGACAGCATGGCGCCCGCCGAGCCCGCCCTCTTCATCGTCATGGAGGACGATCCGCCGCGCGACCGGCGCGAGGTGGCGCGGTCGGCGGCCAGCCAGGCCGAGTTCGTGCTGCCGCCGGGCACCTACTACGTGGTCGCCCGCCAAGGGGACGCCGAGGCGCGCGAGCGCCTGGAGATCGGTGCGGGCGATCTGGTGCGCCGGACCCTGAGTGCGGCGACCGGACGCCTTGGCCTGTTGAGCGACCGTCCCGGTTAATGTTCGCAGTCCAGGAGCATGCCGTGAAGCAGCAGGTCAGCAACGTTGATCTTGCCGGGGCCAGGAGCCGATGGTGGCGCTTGGCTGTGCTGGGGGGCGCGCTGGCGCCTGCGCTCTGGCTGGCGCAACTGCCGGCAGTGGCGCAGCTGCCGGGCTGGGACTCCAGTCAGGAGCAGTCGCCGGCCAACACGACGATGGTGCCGCGATCGCAGGGCGCAGCGAAGCCCGGCGGTGGCGGTGCCCCGCTTCAGGTCTCCCTGGTGGCCCATCTCACGGATACCAGCCCGGCCATCGCCCAGGGGCTCGTATGGCGCGTGTATCGCGACAGCGCCGGGCCGGACGGCAAGGCCCAGCTGGTCTCCACCCACAAGGAGGCGAGCCCGACGCTGCGCCTGGAGCCCGGCACCTATCGTATCAACGTGGCGCTGGGCCGGGCCAATCTCACGCGCAAGATCGTGGTGGCGAGCGACCAGCCCGCCCGCGAGAAGTTCATCCTCAATGCCGGCGGCCTGCGCATCGTGCCGGTGCTGGCGACCGGCGAGCGAGCCAGCGAGAAGCTCGTCACTTTCGATGTGGAATCCGACGAGAGGGACGATTACGGACAGCGCACCAAGGTGGTCGCCGGCGCGAGGACGGGCATCGTGCTGCGCCTGAATGCGGGCATCTACAGCATCGTCAGCACCTACGGTGACGCCAACGCCGTGGCGCGCACCGACGTGTCGGTGGAGGCGGGCAAGCTGTCCGAGGTGACCCTCACCCACCCCGCCGCGCAGGTGAGCTTCAAGCTTGTCACGCGGGAGGGCGGCGACGCGATCGCCGACACCCAGTGGACCGTGGCGAACGCCCAGGGCGATACGGTGAAGGAGAGCAGCGGCGCGCTCCCCTCGCATATCCTCGCCCCCGGCACCTATTCGGCGCGGGCCAGGCACGCCGGACGGCTCTACAAGCGCGATTTTGCCGTCAGGGCCGGCGACAACGTGCTGGTCGAGGTGGTCATGCCGTGAGGTGTTTCCGCGGTACCCGTCATCCCGGAAGCCGAGCCGCAGGCGAGGCTGTCCGGGACCTCGAGCGACGGGGTTGGACCTAACAAGGTCCCGGCTCGAAGCGTTGCTCGCCTGCGGCTCGCATCGCTTCAGCCGGGATGACGGGTGGCGGGGCCGGATGACGGGTTCAATGTGAGAGGAAAGAAAAGGCAAGAATGACCGGCTCCAACAAGCGCGAGACGCCCCGGCGACCCGCGACGGACATCGTGCACTCGGGACGCGACCCCTTCGCGCACCACGGCTTCGTCAACACCCCCGTCTATCGCGGCTCGACGGTCCTGTTCAAAACGCTCGACAGCTTCGAGCGGCGCGACCAGCGCTACGTCTACGGCCGGCGCGGCACGCCCACCTCGGAGGCGCTGGAGGCGGCCATCGCGCATCTGGAGGGCGGGGCGCGCACGTGGCTCGCCCCGTCCGGCGCTGCAGCCATCGCGACTGCGCTCCTCTCCTTCACGAAGGCGGGCGATCACATCCTGGTCGCCGACCCGGTCTACCAGCCGACGCGCAAGATCTGTGACGGCCCACTGAAGCGGTTCGGGGTCGAGACCACCTATTACGACCCGACGATCGGCGCGGGCATCGCCCGGCTCATGCGGCCCAATACGGCGCTCGTTTACACCGAAAGCCCGGGCTCGCAGACTTTCGAGGTGCAGGACATCCCGGCCATCGCGGAAGCGGCGCACAAGGGCGGCGCCCTGCTCGCCATCGACAACACCTGGGCGAGCCCGCTCTATTTCAAGCCGTTCGTCCACGGCGCCGACATCTCGATCCAGGCTGGCACCAAGTACATCGTCGGCCACGCCGATGCCATGCTCGGCGCCATCACCGTCACCCAGCCGCTGGCGGAGAGGCTGGTGGCGGAGGCGGGGGGCCTCGGCATCTGCGCCGGCACCGAGGAGATGTACCTCGGCCTGCGCGGCTTCCGGACGCTCGAGGTGCGGCTCGAGCGGCACTGGCGCTCTGGCATCGAGATCGCGCGCTGGCTGGAGGGGCGACCCGAGGTGGCGCGCGTGCTCCACCCGGCGCTGCCGAGCCACCCGCAGCACGACCTGTGGAAGCGCGACTTCCTGGGCGCCAGCGGCCTGTTCTCGGTGGTGCTCAAGCCATGCAGCAAGCAGGCGGTGGCGGCCATGCTGGAGGGCTACCAGCTGTTCGGCATGGGCGCCTCGTGGGGCGGCTACGAGAGCCTGGCGCTGCCGTTCGACGCCACCAAGGGACGGTCGGCGACGGTGTGGCAGCCGGAGGGTCCGACGGTGCGCTTCCACATCGGCCTGGAGGATGTGGAAGACCTGAAGGCGGACCTGGACGCGGGCTTCGCGCGGCTCACCGCGGCCGGCTGAGCGAGGGACCGGGCGGGGATTGTCAACCTGGGTAATCGCCCAGTAAGCCGAATATCCGCTCTGCCCTATGTTGGCTCTCGGCCGCAGGACCTCACCCGCTCAAAGGCGCCGCCGACGCAACGGACCATCGGCGAGCCTCGGCTGGGAATGGGCAGCAACCGGAGGTCCTGCGGCCTCTGCACGCCCGTCTTCCGCAGCAGCTATCGGCCAATGATGAAGCTCGCGTTGGTGATGAAGAGCAGAGCGGCAAGCCCGGCCAGGACCGATCGCTTCCACGGGAAGCTCGACGCCGCGAACGGGATGGCGATGAGCAACAGATGCGTCAGCGTCACGCTGGAGCTGAACAGCATGCATTCATTGGGGATGAAGCCGAGGAAGAACACGCCGCGCACCACCGCAAAGGCCGCCAGGCCAAGCATGACACCGGTGAGGTCGCCGAGGCCGGCCGGCCGATGGCGCTGCGACAGGCTTGCCCAGAGCACGAGCCCGAACAGCACGACCAGGCCGGCCGACACCGGCGCGGTGAGGTAATTCGACAGCGCCACCTCGAAGTCGCCGCCGTAGTTGATAGCCGGGTTGGCGTGCAGCGACCCGTCGGACGACGGGGCGGCGATGCTGAAGAGCAGCCACCGCGCCGCGAAGGCGTAGAGCGCGGCGGGGCTGTAGTCGTTGTTGGTGATGTAGTGGATCAGCATGCTGAAGTGGTTCGCCCCTTCCGGGTGCGCCCCGGCGGCGCCCACTCTGGCCCGCATGATGAGCTCCAGGATGCCGAGCGCAACAGGGCCGGCAAGAGCGTGGCAGGCGATCCAGCGGTAGGCCCGCAGATCGAGGCGCTGCCGCACGAAGGTATCGACCACCGGCACTATCACCACGAAGCCGGCGACGATCTCGTTGAGGCAGGCGACCAGCAGGATGCCCGTGAGCAGCGCCACCCCGCGTAGCGTCCAATCGCTCCTGAGATGCAGGTATGTCGCGAGGTAGAGCACGATCAGCGTGGTCGTGACGATCTTGGATTCCTCGATGCTGGAGAAATACCAGACGCTGAGCGAGCTGGCGTAGATGGCGCCCAGCGGTGCCACGAGCCGCTGCGACACGACCGCCGCGAACGCCCACAGCGCCGCCCACACGCCGACAGCGCCGACCAGGGCGAACATCGCCTTCAGGAGATGCAGCGGCGAGATGAAGGCTGTCAGGGGCTCGGTGAGCTTCATCCAGCCGGCCGCCAGGAGGACGGTCGTGGGATGGAACCGGAAGACCCGGTCGAGGTAGTAGTTGTCCGCCAGGCGCTCGAAGATGCTGCCCTTGGCCAGCTCAGTGTAGAACCACGTGTCGGCGGCGAAGTGGGTGGTCCCGCCGCGCGCCTCAAGCAGGAACGAGGAGAACCAGTAGAGGCTGAACGCCGCCACCGCGATCAGGACGCGATGGAGCTGCCTGCCGGCGCGGGTGATGCCCGTTTGGCCTTCCATCGGCCGGCCGGCTGCGGTGACAGCCAAAGTCTTCGTCATGCTCTCCCGCCCCCCTTCCCGCCCACCAGGCCGATGCCGGACGCCGCCAGCGAAAGCCGCAAGGAAGCTCGTCCCGGCAGATCTCCCTTTCTGGCATCGTAGCCTACCGGAATGAATGGTGCCCACCCCGGCCTTTCATCCGGCGTTCATGCCGGCCGGATGGGTGCGAGAAAGTCCCAGCTCGATAGTGGACGGGAGGTTGAGAGGCAATGCACTCGCCCCGGCCCGCGAGATGCCGGGCGGGCAGCGTGGCGGCATGTCAGTCGGGCAGCTCCAGAATGTCGCGCTCGGGCGGCCCCTTGACGGGCGCACGCTGCTGCGGGTCGGCGTGGCGCTCGCGCCGCACGCCCGGGAAAATGACGATCTGGGCGCCCTGGCTCCGGCGCAGCTCGGCCTCCACCACCTCACGCACCGCGACCATGCGAAACTGTACGATGTGTGCCATCGATCTCCCCCGGGCCGATGGCCGCCCGCGTGGGTGCGGCCGTTGGCTCACGATCGCCCGACGCACGCACTCCACAGCGAATCGCCCAAGAGTTGAGCGTCCCGGGTGTTAACGAACGGTTAACCCCCCAGTGCCCCTCCGGAAGCGGCGATCATGGCGGGGCGAGCCAGTCGTCGAGGAAGTGTCGGCCCGCGCGATCCTCCACGGCAACGATCCAGATGTCGGAGTCGAACTCGATCTGGCGCTGCAGGAAGGCATCGACCTCGGCTTCCGCGCTCGGCTCGCCCTTCAGGCTGGGCTGCCAGAGGCGGTCCTCCCGCGCCGCGTCGAGACCGGCCGGGGCCGGGCCGAACAGCGTGGCGGTGCCGTCGAGCCGGCTGACCTTGATGTAGATCGCCCCCGCGTCGTCGTCGCCACGGCGCACGAGCAGGGCATCGGCACCCTCGTGCCGGCAGCGCCGCAGGTAGGCCTTGACCCAGATTTCTGACTTCAGGCGCATGGACAATGCTGCAAAGGTTGTAGGTTCTAGGATTCAGGGATTGGGGATGACGTTCAGGGCTGTTGGCCCCCTGATCCCTAATCCCTGAAACCTGATCCCCGGCCTCACGGGTCCCGGTGCCGCCCGCCGCCCGCCATGCCGTTCTCCAGCCTGTCTAGCAGAACGGCGGAAATGCGGCCCTTGGGCACCAGGCCCTGATCCGCCTCGAAGGTGCGGATGGCCGCAACGGTCTCGGCGCTGAGACGGCCGTCCGCGGCCCCGGGCCGATAGCCGCGCGCTGCCAGCTGGCGCTGCACGTCCTTGATGACCGCCTGAGCCTGCGACGAGCGCACGTCCGGCGGGCCGGCAGGCCCCGCAGCGGGCGGCGCGCCGAACAGGAGCTGCTTCAACAGCTCCTGCGTGGCCTCGCCGGTGAGCGGCAGGCGATGCTCGTGCTCGAAGGCCATGACGGCGGCCCGCGCCGCCGGCCGCATGATGCCGTCGGCCGCCACCGGCCCATAGCCGCGGCGATTCAGCTCCGCCTGCACGGAACGCACGGTCTCGGCATCTGCGCTGGCGGTGGGCTCCACGGGCGACGGCGCGTCCCCGACGGTGGCCACGCGTACGGTGCGGACCTTGAGCGCCTGGGCATTCCTGGCTGCCTCCGCGTCCCTGGGCGGGCCGGCGGCCTCGGGCTCTGGGATCTTGGAGTCCGCGGCCTTCGGCTCCGCTGGCTTGGGCTGTGTCGTTGGCTGGGCAGCCGCCGTCTGATGCGAGGCTTTGCCAGCCTTGGCCTCCGCTGGCCGAGCCGGCGGCCGTTGCGGCTCGGCGCGCGCCGGCGGAGGCGCCGCAGCGGGCCTGGCCACAACACGATCGGGGCTGCCCTGCAGATAGAGTGCGTTGCCCGTCACGCCGGCGGCCAGCAGCACGAACGCGCCAAGGGCCACGCGAGCCTGCCGTGGCGTCATTGCCGTCGTCCTCCTGCCCGGCATGTCTGCTGAGCGTCCATTTATCGGCACCTGTCGTTAACGAACGGTTAAGCGGTGCCGCCGCAACTCCGGAGGGGCCTGTTGCGGGGCAAGCATGTCTAGCGGGAAGGCTTGCCGAACTTGAGGATGGAGCCGAGCAGGCCGGGAAATGTCTCCTCCAGCTCGGGCCGCAGCGCAACGAAGCAGCGCGTGCCCTCCTTGCGATGCTTGATGACGCCTGCCAGCCGTAGCACCTTCAGGTGATGGCTGAGGGTGGACTCCGCCACGCCGCACTCGAACTCGCTGGAGCCCCGCTCCTCTCCACCTGCCAGGTCTGCGACGACCAACAGGCGCACAGGATCGCTCAGGGCGTGCAGCACGCGCGCAAGCGTGATCTCGTCCGGGCCTGGATGCGGCAGCTGCTTGGCCTGCGTCATGGGGTGTAGTTTACCACGCCGTTCGATGACCGTCGAACGCAGGTAGGCGCAACCGTGCGGAGCGCGACCGCGCCGAGCCGCCCTTCCCGGCAGCGACATTGGTCGCGGCGAGGTGCATCGGCGCAATGCCCTTCTCGGCATTGCGCCCTGCAGCGTCATCAACCGTGCCGATGCTGGGCGTGGGCAGGGTCGATCAGCTCGCCACGCAGCAGGGCGAGGGGCGCCCTGTAGTAGAGCTTGATGTCGTGGAACGGATCGGTGACGATCTTCGTGAACCACACGAGCCCGGTCTGCACGTCCTTGATGAAGAACAGGTGCACCGTGCGGAAGACCAGGCCGCCGATACCGATGGCGATCCACATGCGCGCCAGGCTGTTGAGGAGCTCGTGGATGTCCGCCGGGGCGCTGAAGATGCCGAGTAGGGTGGGATCGACGTAGAGCGCGACCGGCGACAGCGCCCAGATGCCCATCAGCACCACCTTGCGGCGCAGGTTGTAGCCGACCTTCACGTCCTCCTTGTACGCGTGCGTGGCCTTGTTGACCTGGTCGTAGTCCCTCGGCTCGAAGAAGAAGTGCCCGATCTGGCGGCTGGTCATGCCCACCAGCCACGCCAGCAGGATTGCGGCGATCGCGTGCGTGAACACCAGCACATAGGCGCACACGAAGCTGATGGCGCTGAGCAGGTGCAGGGCCTGGTTGATGCGGCTGTGATGGTAGTAGCGATGGTCGTCCCACCGCTGCTCTTTCAGCGCCTCGTAGAATTTCATCCGTCTTCCCCATTTGCTGTGAGATCGTAGGTTGGGTCGACCCCGGCGAAAGCCGGGGGAGGACCCAACGCGTTTGAGCACCCAAAGTGTTGGGTCTTCGCTGACGCTCGACCCAACCTACGGAGACCTACGCAGCGCGCTGCAGTCCGTCGTGCCGGCCCGCTGACGTCTTGCCGAAGCGGATGATCGAGAAATGCCCGAACGGCGGAACCGGCCGGCGCTCGATCAGGCGGATGTCGTAGGGCGTGCGCTCGGCCCAGAGGGCGAAGCGCTCCCAGGGAAAATCGGACTGCCATCCGAGCCTGCGCGCCATCGGCTGGAACCAGCGCTCGAAGGTGAGGCGCGGCCCGGCCTCGGCGCCGATCCTGTTCAGGAGCACGATCTCGCCGCCCGGCTTCAGCACGCGTGCAAACTCATCGAGCGCCGCCTCGGCATGCGGCACCGTGTTGACCACGCACTGCGCCACCACCACGTCGAAGGACTCCTCCGGGAAAGCCAGCTTCTCCGCGTCCATCGCCTCCAGCGCCTCGACATGGGCGAGGCGCTCCTCGGCAACGCGCTGGCGTGCCTTCCTCAGCATGGGCTCCGAGAAGTCGATGCCGACCACCCGGCTGGTGCGCGCGTAGTAGGGCAGCGTGAGGCCGGTGCCGACGCCCACCTCGAGAATGCGCCCGCCGACGCGCTCGCACGCAGCCACTGCCGCGCGGTGACCGCGCTCGAAGACCTTCGCGAACACGAGGTCGTAAATCGGCGCCCACCGCGCGTAGGCTTTCGTCACCGTTTCCCTGTTGAATTCAACCGTCATGGCCTTCTCTCGTCTCATCTCTGCAGCCGCCTCCCGATCGGGAGACGGGCTCAGCCTTCGCATCATCCGCTCGGTTCAAACGCAACTCAGCGCATACCCGCCGCGCGCGGCAGCGCGCCGTAGGCCACCCGCCTGCCGGCTACGACATCGACCGCGACGGTGCGCGCATGACCCAGGAACTGGCGCGCGCTCATCTCCCAGGTGTGGTTGAGCGCGAATGCGCGGCAATCGTGGCGGGACACATTGAGCGCCGCCAGGCACGCCTCGCGCAGGTCGTTGTCCAGCACGCCCACCGGATGGTTGCCCACAACGTCCCTGGGGCCCGTGACCGGATAGGCGGCCACCGGCACGCCGCAGGCCAGCGCCTCAAGCTGCACGATGCCGAACGTGTCGGTCTTGCTGGGGAACACGAATACGTCCCCGGCCGCCAGGTGGCCCGCCAGCTCCTCGCCTTCCAGGTGCCCGAGGAACACGGCACCCGGGAAGCGGCAGCGCAGCTCGGCCTCCTGCGGCCCGTCGCCGATCACCATCCTGGTGCCGGGCAGATCGAGCGCGAGGAAAGCCTCCAGGTTCTTCTCGACGGCAACACGGCCCACGCTGACGAACAGCGGCCGCGGCAGGCCGAGCTTCTTCGCCCGCTCGGGCCGGAACAGCTCGGTATCGACGCCGCGCGTCCACAGGCCCAGATGCTTGAACCCGCGCCCCGACAGCTCGGCCATCAGCGACGGCGTGGAGACCATCGTGACGGTCGCTGGCGCGTGGAACCGGCGTAGCACCGCATAGCTCCAGGCCTCGGGAAGCATGGGCAGTCGGGCGGTGATGTATTCGGGAAACCGCGTCGTGTAGCTGGTGGTGAACGGCAGCCCCTGCTTGAGGCAATAGGCCCTCGCCATATGGCCGATGGGGCCCTCGGTGGCGATGTGGATGGCGTTGGGACGCGCCTTCTCGATGCGCTGGGAGATCTCGCGGCGCGTCGGCAGGGCGCAGCGAAGCGACGGATAGGTGGGCATCGCGACGGAGGGGAAGCCCTCGGGCGTCAGGAACGAGACGGGCACGCCCAGCCTGCGGGCGTTCTCGGCAAGCGAGGTCAAGGTGCGGACGACACCGTTGACCTGGGGATGCCAGGCGTCGGTTGCTATGAGCACGCGCATGGTCAGTCCGGCGCCCCCCATGTTACGCTGGCACATAGTCCGTCATCGGCCGCTGTCTGGATAACCGAGCCCACGCACACCACCCGGAGAGAGTTGCGTCGCTTCACGCACCGCTCGGCACGCCTCGGCAGAAGCACGTGCCCGGAACTCCAGGCTGTGCCCCC
>Ga0075421_100001460_pt1 | contig 27696 bp, 19 predicted proteins | sample SoiMetdeltSBSDD5_FD_75292 | JGI IMG/M metagenome (GOLD analysis project Ga0075421, IMG submission 75292) | Bulk soil microbial communities from a Populus tree surrounding site in Tennessee, USA - Soil MetaG P. deltoides SBSDD5 | ecosystem: Environmental > Terrestrial > Soil > Tree plantation... | reverse complement strand
ACCGTTTGGGGAGGAGCAAATACGCTCGCCCAGGCGCTGTTTCAGGTTCGTGAAACTCGCCCGCCAGCACAGGTCAACGCGTTGATCAACAAGCTTCGCGTGTACTCGATTTCGGATCAGGACGATGCGGGTCCGTGGATTCGACGGGAGTTCCCGGCCCTTCATTACATTGCGATGCCGTCTACGCCGGACGGCGATCAGTATGGCTACGCGACGTGGACGGGAATCAGCGGAGATCGTTTCTACAAGAACGCGCCAGGGGCGGATTTCACCACTTTTGCCGATGATTGGGTGAACGCCAACATCCGAAGCAAGGGTCCGCTCGGAAAACTGTATCCGTATCCCTGCTGTATTCATGAGGGAGACACGCCGTCATTTCTCGGTCTCATCAACAACGGTCTCGCCAGTTTCATGAATCCGACTTTCGGCGGATGGGGAGGCCGATACGTATGGCGCCAGTTCTACGGCGAGACACGCCCCTCGTGGACTCAGGGGGGAGACGCATTTCCGGGGAAGGACAACTCGAAAGACACAGTCGTCGGCACGGACGGCAAGATCTATACGTCCGATCAGGCAACGATCTGGCGGTGGAGAACCGCATTCCAGCACGACTTCGCCGCGCGCATGGACTGGACGATCAAGGACGTGAGTCAAGCGAATCACAACCCTGAAGTTGTGGTGAACGGACAGGTGGGCAAAGCGCCGATCACGCTCGACGCACGGGTTGGACGGGCGTTGCCACTGGATGCAGCCGGGACGCGTGATCGCGACGCAAACCGATTGAAGTACTCGTGGTTCTTTTATTCGGAAGCTGCTTCCGGCATCCCAGGGCAACCGGTTGCAGCCGGTCCGGCCGTGGCGATCGGCGGGGGTGGAACGCTGGCAGAAGGTGGTATACCGTCTGCGCCAGCAGGCGGTCCACGTGAACCCGCCCCAAGGGTCACAATTGACAACGCGTCAACGGCGCGGGCGACGGTGACCCCGCGCGTTGCCGGCACGGCGCACATCATTCTGGCGGTCGAAGACGACGGCAGCCCCAGCCTGACGACGTATCGACGAATCATTCTGAATATCGCGCAATAAAAGGGAAAAAGGGAAAAGGAAAGGCGCAACGGAGCTGAACCATGAGACAGGCCGATCGGCTTCATCGAACGACTTTCCTCGCGGGGCTAATTGCGGTTGTCATCCTGGACGTTCCATCCGCGCAGAATCCCGTGCCGCCGTCGTCGTCACAATCCCTTCCCAGTGAAACTCCCGCGACGTTCAAGCCGGCCGCCGACTCGTTCGACTACGTCAGGCGCGAAGAGATGATTCCGATGCGTGACGGCGTCAAGCTTCACACCGTCATCCTCATACCGCGAGGCGCGAAGAACGCGCCCATCCTGTTCACTCGCACGCCGTACGACGCCGACGTCCTCACCGGTCATGCGCAGAGCGCGCATCTCGGTCCCATCCTCAGCGGCTATGACAATGCAACCGAGGTGATCGTCGAAGGCGGATACATCCGCGTTGTACAGGATGTCCGCGGCAAGCACGGCTCGGAAGGCGACTATGTCATGAACCGTCCGCTGCGGGGTCGTCTGAATCCCACCGTCGTCGATCACTCGACCGACACGTTCGACACGATCGACTGGCTCGTGAAGAACATTCCTCAGAGCAACGGACGCGTCGGGATTCTCGGTATTTCGTACGATGGCTTCCTTCCGTTGATGGCGCTGGTCAATCCACATCCAGCGCTCAAGGTTGCGGTGCCGATGAATCCGATGGTGGACGGATGGAAAGGGGATGACTGGTTTCACAACGGCGCCTTCCGGCAACAGAACATGCCGTACATCCACGATCAGGAGGCGAGCCGGACCTCTGAGATCAAGTGGTGGACCAATCATTTCGACGACTACGACGTCTACATGGAGGCCGGATCGGCGGGAGAACTCGGCCGCCGTCACGGTCTCGAACAGCTCGGGTTCTGGCGAAAGATTCTCGAACATCCTGCCTACGACGCGTTCTGGCGCGAGCAGGCAATGGATCGCATTCTCGGCTCGCAGCCGCTGAATGTGCCGGTCATGATGGTGCACAGCCTGTGGGATCAGGAAGACATTTACGGCGCCATCGCGGTCTACAAAGCGCTCGAGCCGAAGGATGTCAACAACGACAAGGTGTTCCTCGTGCTCGGTCCATGGCACCACGGGCAGGAAATCGACGATGGCAGCGAGCTTGGCGCGCTGGATTTTCACAGCGACACGTCGTTGTACTTCCGGCAGGAGATTCTTGCCCCGTTCCTCGCACGATATCTCAAGGACGGGGGGCCGAGAGGTGACGTGCCTCCCGTCGCCGCATTTGAGACCGGCACCAACATCTGGCGACGGCTGACGTCCTGGCCGTCCGGATGTGCGAGTGGCTGCGAGATGCGGCGTTCGCCTCTTTATCTCGGGGCGGGTCTCAAGGCAGCATTCTCGACCCCGCGTACGGGCGACGCGGCCTTCGACGAATATGTCTCGGATCCGGCGAAGCCGGTGCCGTTTCGCGCGCGCCCGATTCAGCAGATCGGTTATGACCCTCCCCTCACGTGGTCGGAATGGCTGGTCGACGATCAACGCGAGGCGTCAGGCCGCCCTGACGTTCTTGCGTTCACGTCCGACGTCCTGACCGCACCGGTCAAGATCAGTGGAGAACCCATCGCTAACCTGATCGCGTCGACGAGCGGCACCGATTCGGATTGGGTCGTGAAACTGATTGACGTCTATCCTGCCGAGGTCGCAGGCGATCCGTCCATGGGCGGCTATCAACTCATGGTTGCCGGCGACATCTTTCGAGGCCGATACCGCGAGAGCCTCGAAACACCAAAGGCAATTGCGGCAGGGGAACCGCTGCTTTACAAATTCGCGCTACCCACAGCCAATCACGTTTTCCTGCGCGGCCACCGCATCATGGTCCAGGTTCAATCGAGCTGGTTTCCCTTGTACGATCGCAATCCGCAAACGTTCGTTCCGAGCATCTTCTGGGCGAAGCCGGCCGATTACAAGAAAGCGACACAGCGCATCTATCATTCGTCCGAGCACGCAAGTTTTGTTGAGCTACCGGTCGTTACCAACAAATAGGGTCACGCCATGACAACTCGCAGCCGACGTGAATTCCTTGGGTCGTCGTTCGGCGCAGCCACGATCGCGTTCGCCGGCTCGAAACGCCGCACTCGTCCACAAAACCTCCCGGTCGCGGCACGGCCGCCGCGAATCAAGTTCGCCGTCATCGGCGTGAATCACAGTCACATCAACGGTCAAGTGCAGACGGTCACGCGCGGCGGCGGACAACTCGTCTCGTTTTACGCGAAAGAACCTGAGCTTGCGGCGGCGTTCTCGAAGCGATTCCCCGACACGAAACTGGCCCGCAGCGAGCAGGAGATCCTCGACGATCCAAACATTCAGCTCATCGTCAGCGCGGCGATTCCAAACGAACGAGCTCCGCTGGGGATCAAGGCGATGGAGCACGATAAGGATTTCATGGTCGACAAACCCGCCGCGACGACGCTCGAGCAGCTGGCGGAGGTGCGACGGGTTCAGACACGCACGAAGCGAATATTCTCCGTGCTCATTGGACGACACGAGAACAAATCGGTAACCAAAGCGGGTGAGCTGATTCGCGCGGGTGCGATCGGGAAAGTCGTCCAGACCGCCGCGCTGGCCCCGCACAAAATGAATCCGGACACGCGCGCACCGTGGTTCTTCAAACGACAGCAGTACGGCGGCATCCTCTGCGATCTGGCATCACACAACTTTGACGCGTACCTGTTTCTCACCTCCACCACCCGCGCCGAGATCGTCGCTTCACAAGTCGGGAATACGCATCATCCGCAATACCCGGAACTCGAGGATTTCGGCGACGTGATGCTCAGTGGCGATGGAGGGGCCGGCTACATTCGCGTCGATTGGTTTACGCCGGCAGGACTCACCACGTTTGGCGACGGCCGCCTGACGATTATTGGCACCGATGGTTACATGGAGCTGCGGGAAAACGTGGACATCGCCGGTCGGCCCGGCGGCGATCATCTTTTTCTCGTCGATAACACGGGTTCGAAATACGTCGATTGCTCGGATGTGTCGCTTCCCTATGCACAGCGGCTGGTCGATGATGTCGTGAATCGGACGACGACGGCCGATTCGCCAGCGCGTATGTTTCTCGCGATGCAGCTTGGAATCGAAGCGCAGAACCGGGCGAAGCGACTAGTCCTCTCGTAGAACGATCATCGGTTCGATGAGCGTCGCCCGACGCGCCGGGATCCAGCAGGCCACGCCGGCAACGAGAAGCAAAAGCAGCGGGACACCGCCGAACACGCTCGCATCGATGGTGTCCACACCGACGACATCGAGGGCGATGACCAAGGTCAAGAGCCACCCGGCCAGCGCACCCACAACAACGACGGCGAGGTTCTCCGCCAGGAACTCTGCCACGACGCGACGCGCGGTGGCGCCAAGCGCCATTCGCACCCCGACTTCACGGCTGCGAAGCGAGACCGTGTAGGATACGACCGCATAGATTCCGGTAGCCGCAAGCACCAGCAGCAGCGGACCAAGGATCGCGAACAATCGCGCCGGTACACGGCGAAAGACGAGATTCGTTTCAACGTGATCGACAAGCGTGCGAACGTTGAAGAGCGGCAGGTCGGGATCAAGAGCGCGGATCACGCGACGAATGTCAGATGCCACAGCGGCTTCGAAACCGATCCGTGCACGAACGTGAATTTCACCCGCCAGCAACGGGCGATCGCGATACGACAGATAAATGATTGGCGTCGGCGGCTCGCCAAACGCGTTGTACAAGGCATTGCGAGCGACGCCGACGATCACGTAAGTCGCTCCACGACTTTGCACCCGTCGTCCGAGTGCCGTGGCGGGACGTGCCCCGTCGAGATACTGGCGGACGAACTCCTCGTTGACGATCGCTTGCCCGGGCGCCGAGACGTCGTCCAACGCCGCGAAATCCACCCCGGCAACGAGCGGGATCTTCATCAGCGACAGATAGCCGGGAGTCACGGTGTTTGTCACCGCTTCGTCGACGATTCCATCCGTCCGAACATGCCCCTCGAGCGTGAACGTTCGCGACGGCAGGCCGTGAATGTCGAGCGGCACCGAGGATGACACGGCTGCCGCTTCCACCGACGGCAACGCATTCAGATCGCGAAGCAATCGCGACGCGAAGGTTCGTGCAAAGCCCGATCGATCGGTGCCGATCGGGCGCCCATTCAAGTCGTACGCGGCAAGCAAAACGCCGTCGCGCTGAAAGCCGGTGTCGGTGCCGTGCGTGTCGGCGAAGCTTCGAAGAAAGAGGCCGGCAACGATCAACACCACGATCGCAAGCGCCACTTCGACAGCCATCAGCACGTTCCGCATCGCGCTGCGGCCGCTGGATTGCGAGCCCGTGCGAAAGGCGACCTGCGGATCGAGTCGCGACACCTGCAGTGCCGGCACTGCTCCGGTCAGGATTCCGCAGGCAACGCCCAGAAAAGCGGCAAAGGCCAATGCGCTTTGATCGACCTGGATTTGAAAGCGGATCGGCAACCCGGTTAATGGCAGCGCAATCAGCGTCGGCGCCCACCCTACCGCGATTGCGAATCCGAGAAGGGCGCCGATCAGCGACAGAACGACAGTCTCGGACAACATGAGGCGAACCGCTCGCCAGGGGGACGCACCGAGCGCCAGTCGCACACCCATCTCCCGGTGCCGTGCGCTCGCACGTGCGAGCACGAGGTTTGCCGTGTTGCCACACACCGCCAACAGGAGCAGCAGCATCAGCCCCTGCAGAACCGCGAGCGCGGCGGCGAACAAACGTTGTGGTCCACGCGGAGCGTTCCAGAAGGTCAGAACATCGGCGCGCATGTTTCGGTTCGATTCCGGAAACTCCTCGGCCAACTGCGCCATCACGCGATCTACTTCCCCCTGCGCCGACGCCGCGCTGACGCCAGGACGAAGCCGTCCCATCGCGGCGTAGCCACGACTCGCGCGATTTGTCAGCTGCGGTGATCCCTCGATCAGCACCGGCCCCATGGTCGCGGGAACCCACAGATCGAAACTCAGGCCAAGCACCGTTCCCTGGAACCGCCGGGGCGCAACACCAACGACCATCAATTCCCGGCCGTTGACCCGAATCGTTCGACCGACGACATCGGCGGCCCCGCCAAAACGCGTTTGCCACAGCGAGTACGAAATCACCGCAACAGGTTCGGTGCCCGGTCGCTCCGCTTCGTCCGGGCGAAGGAAACGCCCGAGGGTGGGTCGCAGCCCAAGCGCAGAAAAGTAGTTGCCCGATACAAGCTGCCCGTACGCCCGCTCGATTCGGCCAGGGTCGCCGATATAGAAAGGAGCCATTCGAAACGCAATCAGGTCGGACACTGACGTCAGGCGTTCGTGGAGATCGCGGTATTCCAACCACGACATTCCTGGATATGAGTCGCTGTCGGACCGCGGTTCGATGAGGTGCAGCCGCCCACTGTCTGCTACGCCAGGGAGAGGATGAACGATGGTGCCTTGCAGCCAGCAGAAGACCACCGTATTCACACCAATGCCAACGCCAAGCGACAGCACGACGACGGCCGACAGTATTGGCGCGCGCACGATCATCCGCAGCGCGTGATGTAGATCGCGAAGCATCTTTACTCCGAGGGGCTTCGCCCCTCGGACTCCCCTACTCGCTCGCTCGCGGGGCCCCGCGATCCCCGCTCCGCTCCCGAGGGCTCACTCGCACGCTCGTTCGCCTTTGTGATCACCGACCGTGGATCGACATGATCCAGCGGTGCAGTCCGCCATGTCCTCGCGCCGCGAGAGCGACCGACGCAATACCTAGGGCGACGATCAAAATGATGACGAATGAGCGCGGTCGCATGGCGGCCTCCTTGCTGTTGAATCGCTACTGATCAGAGATTCACAATAGCTCGCCAATCCTGAACGAGGGCTGAACTGTTGGTTCATCGATGGTTCAGCCAAAGATGCGCTATAACGGCGGCAGGAGATCGCACTGCGCGCGTTGATCGCGGAAGACGAAGTCCATCTGTCGGCACAGCTGCGTACCGCCTTGACCGAGGCCGGGTATGCCGTTGACTGCGCTGTTGACGGAGAGAGAGCCGAGTTTCTTGGCCAGACGGAGACCTATGACGTCGTCGTTCTTGATCTCGGCTTGCCCACCCTCGATGGCTTGACCGTGCTCAGGCGCTGGCGGGAGGCCGGGCTGACCGTTCCCGTCCTGGTTCTTACGGCCCGCGGGAGCTGGTACGAAAGGGTGCAGGGCATCGACGCGGGCGCCGATGATTACTTGTCGAAGCCGTTTCGCATGGAGGAGCTGCTGGCCCGCCTCCGTGGTCTGGTTCGCCGCTCGCGACAGATGGCGTCCTCGGAAATGCAATCTGGCGCGCTCGCGGTTGATTCGAGAACAGGCCGCGTCACGGTCAACGGTCAAGCGGTCCGGTTGACCGCCCTTGAATTCCGCGTGCTTCTGTACTTGATGCATCACCGCGGCCGCGCCGTGTCGCAAGGAGAACTCGGCGAACACATCTATCCGATTGATGCTGAGCGCGACTCGAACACGATTGAGGTGTTCATCGCCAGACTGCGCCGCAAGCTCGGCGCCGGCGTCATCGATACGGTCCGTGGGTTCGGGTATCGGGTCGGCGACGGAGAGTCTCACAAGTGAGTTCGGTTCGCCGAAAGGTGCTCTATGGCGCCCTCCTCTGGACGTTCGGCATGCTCGCCGCCTTCAGTGTCGTCCTCACGTATCACCATCCGATGTTCGATGCACTGCGAATCGTCCATCAACACGCTCCGTTTATGGGGTTGCTCGCGCTCCTCAGCATGGCGGCGGGATTGGCAGTGGTTCGGGCGGCCCTTGCACCTCTCAACAACATCCGTCGGAATCTTTCCGCCGTGCGCGAAGGATCGGAATCGCGAGTCGGCGGCAGCTATCCAACAGAAGTACAACCGCTCGTCGACGACCTGAACGCGCTGCTCGCGCACCTCGAAAACGTGGTTGCTCGCGCAGGAACCAAAGCAGGTGATCTCGCCCACGGTCTGAAGACCCCGCTTGCGGTGCTGTCGAACGAAGCGGATCGTCTCGGCGGCCTTGGCGACCCGCGGCTGGCAGCGACCCTCGCAGAACAGGTCGGAATCATGCGGCGCCACGTCGAATACCATCTTGCGCACGCCCGTGCCGCGGCCTCAGGCCCGGCGCTGCATTCGCGATGCACCGTCAGCGACTCGGCGGACGGCCTGGTGAGAACGATGCGGCAGATCCATGCGGACCGTAGGTTGACCATCACGTCCAGGGTCCAGGCAGGTCACATCTTCAAGGGACGCCGCGAAGATCTTGACGAGATGCTCGGGAATTTGCTGGACAACGCGTGTAAATGGGCCAAATCCGAAGTGGTCATTGCATCGGTGGTCGAAGACGAGCGGCTCACGGTGACGGTCGAGGATGACGGGCCAGGATTAGACGAGCAGGCCCGCCGCACGGTGCTGCAACGAGGAGTTCGAAAGGACTTGGCGATGCCTGGCTCGGGACTGGGGCTTGCCATCGTGCGGGATGTGGCCGAGGTGTACGGTGGATCAATCGTCCTCGAGCGAGCATCCAGCGGCGGCGTTATGGCTCGGCTGGCCCTGCCGGGGACGAACTAGCGGAAGCTGCCGAGTTCGTAAATTTGGTGTCTAACATACGAAAACCCGCGCATTTCTTGACACTCTCGCGATGCGCGTAGTACGCTGCCCGGTCTATTTCTTGTAAACCGTAGGGCCTGGCAGGCGCTTCGGGCGGTTGAACGTCAGGCCACGGCGGGGGCTCAGACGGACCCGCCGGCGCGGTCGGACTTGGAGGAGCGGCGATGCTGCAGATCGACCAACGGGTCGTCAGTGGGGTGACGATTCTGGATCTCAAGGGCAAGATTACGCTCGGAGAGGGCGACGAGCTTCTGAAGAAAGAGATCGATTCGCTCATCCAGAAAGACCAGAAGAAGCTGCTGCTCAACCTCGAAGGCGTGCCCTACATCGATAGCGCGGGCCTGGGTGAAATCGTCCGCACGTATACCACGGTGAGCCGTCAGGGAGGGAAGCTGAAGCTGCTCAACCTCACCAAGCGCATTCAGGATCTGCTCGCCATTACGAAGCTGTTGACCGTGTTCGAGACCTACGAGTCCGAGCCGGATGCCGTCAAAAGTTTCGGCAGTTAGCCAGGCCGCGCACATACCCGCCGCGCTGTAGATGGCGCGACACAGTATTCCGGACATCATCGATCAGGCCGAGCCGCGCCAGGGAGAACTGCGTACGGAGACGCGGCCCGTCGCGTGGAATGTGATCCGGTCGCTGCGTCCCGAGCAGTGGACGAAGAATCTCATCATCTTCGGCGGCCTGCTGTTCGGTCAACGGCTGTTCGATCTCCACTCGGTCGTCTACGCGACCGCGGCTTTCGCCGTGTTCTGCGCCCTGTCGGGGGTCGTCTACCTGCTGAACGACGTCGCGGATCGCGACGCCGATCGCCGTCATCCGCTGAAACGTCGCCGCCCGATCGCGTCCGGCGAACTGTCGACCTCAACCGCGCTCGTCGCGGCAGGGATCATCGGCATTGCGGCCGTCGCTGTTGCGTTCTGGCTGCATACGGAATTTGGAGTGCTCGCGACCGCATACGTCGCGTTGCTGGCGTTCTATTCGGGTCCGCTGAAACACGTCGTCATTGTCGACGTGCTCACGATTGCCATTGGATTTGTGTTGCGTGCCGCGGCTGGCGCCGCCGTCATCGATGTGCCCATCAGCAACTGGCTGCTCTTCATTACGATTCTCGGCGCGTTGTTCCTGGCGCTGAGCAAGCGTCGTCATGAGCTCGTGCTGCTGGCAGACGATGCGACGAGCCATCGCCCAATCCTGCAGGAGTACACGCCGTACCTGCTGGATCAGATGATTTCGGTGGTCACCGCCTCGACACTCGTCGCGTACGCGTTCTACACGGTCAACCCGGAAACGGTTGAAAAGTTCCACACCACCCGTCTCGCGCTGACGCTGCCGTTCCTGCTCTACGGAATCTTCCGCTACCTGTATTTGGTTCACCAGAAGGAAGGTGGTGGCAGCCCGGCTGCGATGCTGCTCAACGATCGACCCTTGCTCGTCTGCGTCGCCCTGTGGGCGCTGGCAGTCGCGCTGATCATTTACGGACCGATTAAGTGAAGTGATGCCCAAAGCCAAAGTTGCCATTCTTCGAACGGCGCCAGGTACGGTGCTGCGCGACTATCACCGACTGCTGAATCTCGCCGGTTATCAGGACGTCATCGCGCGCGATGCGGATACGGCGCTCAAGGTCAATATCTCCTGGCACTTCTTCTTTCCAGGAAGTTCGACCACACCATGGCAGCTCGAAGGCGTGATCCGGGCGATGAAGCAGGACGGGTACGATCCGTCGCTGATTCACGCGTGCCACAACCGCACGGTCGTCATCGACGCACATCTCGGTGAGCGTGAAAACAAGCAAATCAACGTCGTCCAGGCCCATGGGCTGCGCAACATCCACATTTACGAAACCGAGGAGTGGATCAACATCCGCGACGCGGTTGGCGACCTGACGAAGAAGTTTACCTGTCTGAACGAGGTCTACCCGAAGGGCTTCATGATTCCGAAGCGCTTCATCGGGGAGAACATCATTCACCTTCCGACGGTGAAGACACACGTATTCACCACGACCACCGGCGCGATGAAGAACGCGTTCGGGGGACTCCTGAACGAACATCGGCACTGGACCCACCCGGTGATTCACGAAACGCTCGTCGATCTTTTGATGATCCAGAAAAAGATCCATCGCGGTGTCTTCGCCGTGATGGATGGAACATTCGCGGGAGATGGCCCTGGACCGCGCTGCATGATGCCGTACAGCAAGGACGTCATTCTTGCGAGCGCCGATCAAACGGCAATCGACGCGGTCGCTGCAAAGTTGATGGGCTTCGATCCGATGTCAATCAAGTTCATCAGAATGGCGCACGATCTCGGCCTCGGCTGCGGCGATCCGCGGGAGATCGAGATTGTCGGGGACACGTCAGCCGCGGCAGAAAACTGGCACTTCGTCGGTCCGTTCAAGAAGATGACCTTTGCGTCCCGAATGCAGCACAAGATCTACTGGGGACCGATGAAGAAGCCGATCGAGTGGTCGCTGAAGACGGTGCTCGCGCCGTGGGCGTACATCGCGAGCGTCATCTATCACGACAGCTTCTGGTATCCGTATAACGCCAAACGCATGATGCGCGAGGTCCTGGACGGCCCATGGGGACGGTTGTTCCGCAACTGGGAGAGCGTAGCGCCAAATGCCGAAGGCTACCCGGACGTCGGGGGTGCCGGCGCGGAGATCACGCTGACCGGCGGACGGGCACTCGCCCGCTCGCTAGGCATCCTTGGCACCTGCATCGTCCAGGCTCCGGAATTTGTTCACAAGAAAGGCGCGGGAGCGCGCAACCCATGACTGATTTCTCCATTCGCTCCGACAACGTCGACGTCGAGCAGATCATGCGCCAGATCAGGGCGCGCATTCGCGAGAAACGCGGCGTCGACTACACAGAGGAGGAAATCCGCGAGCTGGCCAACGTCAAGCTCGAGAAGTTCCTCGATCCGCGCGGTGTTCGCTCCGATCTGCTCGAACAATTCCGCCGCAAGCGCGAGGCGTCGCTGCCGCCCAACTTCAAATTCGAGGACACCACGCTCTTCGAAACACATCGCGGATTACTGGCTTTCATTCGCCGGCTGCTGCGCCCCATACTGAAGCTGTTCTTCAATCCGAACCCCTTGATTGACGCCCTGCACATTCAATCGAAACTGAACGCGCAACAGGCGGCGCTGGAGCCGCTGTACTACGAAGTCATCCACAATCTCGTGCTCGAAACGACACGACTTGGCATCGACGTCAAGAACTTGAAGATGCGCGTCGAGTCGATGTCCAGCCGCCTGGATTTCGATGAGCGGCGAGCGCGAGCGCTCGAGGGGGTCGTGCAGTATCGTCCCGGCGCCGTTGCTCCGCTTCAACCGCCCAGCGGCGGAGGGGATTCGCGTGAGGCGCGTGGGCCCGAATCCCCGGAGCAGTCGGAGCGCAGGAATCGGCGCCGACGCCGCCGTGGTCGCAGGAGGCCGGACGATCGAACGGGTGCCATGGGTCCCCAGGGTGCCATGGGTGCCCGGAGTGCCAGGGGTGCCACGAGTGCCGAGGGTGCCACGAGTGCCGAGGGTGCCGCCCCCGCCCCAGAGGCCGAGCGGGTGCCGTCGGAAAGTGGGTATTCCAGCGACCGGGGTCTGACCCCGGGTGGGCAGTCGGACGACCGGGGTCTGACTCCTGTCCACCGTGACCCGGACGGAGAACCCTCAGAGTCGTGAAGCTCGCGGTCGCGGCCCAGCGCTACGGCGCGGATATCAACGGCGGGGCTGAATTGCACGCGCGGTATATCGCCGAACGACTTTCGCGTCACGCCGACGTCGAGGTAGTCACGACCTGCGCCCGCGATTACGTGACGTGGAAGAACGAACGGCCTGAAGGCGTCGAACAGGTCAACGGCATTCCCGTGCGCCGGTTTCCGGTGACGCACGAGCGTGATCCGAATCATTTCGGCCGACTGTCGCGGCGTGTGTTCGATCAACCGCACTCGATCGCGGATGAAATCGCCTGGCTCGAGAGCGAAGGACCCGCGAGTCCGGCGATGATCGATTACCTCGAACGATCCTCATCGCAGTTCGACTTCATTCTCCTCTTCAGTTACCGGTACTACCACGCGTGGCACGGCGCTCGCCGGGTTCCCTCGAAGGCGCTGCTGGTGCCGACGGCGGAACGCGACGCGGCAATCGGCCTCGGAATCTTTGGCCCGACTTTTCGTGGTGTGCGTGCGGTCATGTACAACTCACACGAAGAGCGGGCAATGATTCACGCAGCCACGCGCAACGAAGAGGTTCCGGGAGTGGTCGTCGGCGTTGGATCGGACATCCCGGCCCGGACCGACAGCGAACGATTTCGCCGAAAACACAACCTGCGAAAGCCGTTCGCCATTTATGTCGGACGGATAGACGAGAATAAAGGCTGCAAAGAGCTCTTCGATTTCTTTTTGCGCTACGCCAACACGTTTCCTCGAGGGCTCGATCTCGTCCTCATCGGCAGCGCGATTATCCCGATCCCTCAGCATCCGCGCATTCACCATCTCGGCTTCCTGCCTGATGACGACAAGTTCGACGCCATTGCGGCGTCGGATCTGTTGATCATGCCGTCGTATTTCGAGAGCCTTTCGATGGTCGCGCTCGAAGCCTGGGCGCTTGGCCGGCCCGTGCTGGCCAACGGCCGATGTGACGTGTTGAAGGGGCAATGCATCCGCAGCGGCGCCGGCCTGTATTACGAACGCTACGAGGAGTTCGCGGAAACCCTCTATGCGCTCGAGTCGAACGGTCCACTACACGCGCGGCTCGGCCGCAACGGCCGCGATTACTTCACCCAGCACTACACATGGCCGGTGATCGAGCGCAAGTATCTCGACATGTTCGATCGATTGAAGCGTGAAGACGCTTCCGGCGCGCGTCGCCGCGTCGAGTCGATTGGCGGATGGTTCGCTCGAAGACAGCGGAGCCAGCCGGCTGCCGCCGAAGTGCTCGCAAAGATTCCATCAACAGCCGTCGTTCCGGGCAGCAGGTCAGCGGGGAACCTGTCCAGATCGGCATGAACGACCGGCAGCCATCGCGTCCTCGGGTCCATCAGGTCCTCGCCACGCTCGGGTACGGTGACGCCATCGGACACGAGGTGCTCGGGATTCAGCGCGTGCTCCGGCGTGCTGGATACGAATCGGAGATCTTCGTCGAGACCGCCGATCCGAGGCTCGAGTCGTTCACGATTGACTACCGCGACCTCGTCGGAGCGGTTGGTCCCTCGGATGTTCTGATTCACCATTTCTCGATCGGTTCGCGCGCCTCGCGAACGGCCTATGCACTCCCGGGACGGATGGTGCTCGTCTACCACAACATCACACCGCCGTCGTATTTCATCGGCATTCACAAGGAGCTCGTGAAGCTCTGCTTTCATGGACGCCGCGAGTTGACGGCATATGTCGATCGCTGTGAGCTGGCGCTTGGCGATTCTGAATACAACCGTCAGGAGCTCAGCGACCTCGGCTACCCTCGGACCGCGGTCCTTCCGGTCGTGCCGGATTTCAGCCATCTCGATGGCGACCCCGATCGCCGGCTCGCGGACCTCGACGACGAGTGGACCAACGTCATGTTCGTCGGCCGCGTGATCCCGAACAAGAAATTCGAGGACGTGATTCGCGCCTTCCACGCGTATCGAACTCGTCACAACTCAAGGTCACGACTGCTGCTCGTCGGTTCCTACAGCGGCTTCGAGAAATACCTGGCTATGCTGCAGGCGCTCATCGCCAGGCTGGGCACGCCTGACGTGCACTTCCTCGGGCACGTGTCGAACGAGGAGCTGACCGCGCTGTACGATGTCGCGGACCTGTTTCTCTGCGCCAGCGAACACGAGGGATTCTGTGTGCCGATCATGGAGGCCTTCTACAAGCGCATTCCTGTCCTCGCCTACGGAGCGACGGCCGTTCCGGCGACGATGGACGGCGGCGGCGTCCTGTACGACACGAAGGATCCGTTGGAGATCGCACGGTTGATGGACGCCGTGCTCGATCCGCTGATCGAGGAAGCGGTCCTGCAGTCAGAGGACGCGGCGCTGCAACGTCTCCGCGCCAGGGATTTCGACGGCACGCTTCTGCGGTTCGTTGACCAGGCACTCGCATCGCCGCCGCGCGAAGCACCGGAAGTCGCCTGGGATTTCTGGCATCAGTTCGATCAATTCGATCGATTCGAGGAATTGCGACAGTTCAGGCCGGCGTTGTATAAGGCGCTGCCGGTGGTACCGGGATCCGTGGTGCGTGATCCGGGATCCGATCACGCCCTCATGCAGGATGTCGCCCAGAACCCCGGATCCCGGATCCCGGATCCCGGATCCCGGCAATGATCATCAATCAGTGGGTGCCTGCCGCCCACCAGGGAGATGCGATCGGCGACAGCGCGCGCCGTGTGCGCGGCATGTTGCGGGCCGCCGGACACACGTCGGATCTGTTTGCATTGACGATGGATGATGCGCTGCGTGGAGATGTGCGGCCGTTCAGCGATCCGGATGCGCGAGGTGGGGACATTACGATTTTCCATTTCGCGCTCCCCTCGCCGATGACGCAGGCGTTCGCGACGCTCGCTGGCACTCGCGTGCTTCAGTATCACAACATCACCCCGGCCGCATTCTTCGCGCCCTACGACGCCGGCCTGTTCAGACTCGCGGCGATAGGCCGTCAGGAGCTGCGATCGCTCGTCGGACAAGTCGATCTTGCCCTCGGTGACTCCGAGTTCAATCGGGAAGAGCTGGAAGACCTTGGGTTTGCACCAACCGGCGTGATGCCCATTGCCGTCAACACTGAACGGATTACGTCGGCACCACGGCGTCCCGCCCTCGAAAAAATTCTTGGCGACGGCCTGATCAATATTCTTTTTGTCGGACGCATCGTTCCGAACAAACGGATCGAGGATCACATCCGGCTGGCCGAGGCGTACAAGCGCTACGTCGATAATTACTATCGCTTCATCTTCGTTGGTCGCTATGACGGCCTTCCGCGATACCACGCACAGGTCCAGGCGCTAATCTCGGAATTCAAGATGTTGCCGGATCGCTTCTGGTTCACCGGGCCGGTTCCCGACGAAGATCTGGCGGCGTTTTATCGCTGGGCAGACGCCTACCTATCACTCAGCGAGCACGAGGGCTTCTGTGTGCCGCTGGTCGAAGCGATGGCGGCGGACGTTCCGGTACTGGCCTACGCAGCCGGGGCGGTCCCGGAGACACTCGGCGGTGCAGGAATGCTGTTCAAACCGAAAGATCTCGAACTGGCCGCCGAAATGCTGGGAATGCTCGTATACGATCGGCCGGTGCGGGAGCGCATCATTGATGGACAGCGGCGCAGACTCGAGGACTTTTCGCCGGCGAAGATTGAGAGCCGGCTCAAGGACGTCCTTGCAAGTTTGCATTGAAATTTTTGATTGCTGATTGCTGATTAGCTGTACGTATTCGCCCAAAAATGAAGGAACAATCAGCAATCGGCAATCGAAAATCAGCAATTCGAGGTACTCGTTGAAGATTGCTTTTATCGTCCAGCGTTATGGCACCGAGATTCTCGGCGGATCCGAGTATCACTGCCGCCTGATTGCCGAACGGCTGGCGCCCAGGCACCACGTCGAGGTCCTGACCACGTGCGCGCAGGACTACATCACCTGGAAAAACGAGTATCCGGAAGGATCGGACCGCGTGCGCGGGGTCACGGTGCGTCGCTTCGCGAATGCGCGCTCGCGCGACATCCACACATTCAACCGCTACTCCGAATGGATCTTCAACAGCGCGCACTCGCGCGAAGACGAAATCGAGTGGCTCAAGCAGCAAGGGCCGTGGTGTCCTCCACTGCTCGAGTACATCGACCGCAATCAACATCAGTACGATGTCCTGATCTTCTTTACTTACCTCTACGCTCCCACGGTGATGGGCGCCAAGATCGCACCTCATAAGAGCATCCTCGTGCCGACCGCGCACGACGAGCCGGCCATTCATTTGGACATCTACAAGGAACTGTTCAGCCTTCCCGCCGGGCTCGCCTACAACACCGACGTCGAGCGACGATTCTTGACGACGCACTTCTCTATTCGGGCGATCGAGGAAGAAACGATCGGCTGCGGCGTCGACTTACCGCACGCCCAACCATACCCGCGTGAACACGCCTCACCCCGCCATGGCGAGGCAGACGAAGGGACCGATGATTCGGCGGCCGTGGATGATGCCTCACCGACCTTCCGTCCTCATCTCGCCCATCGCGGCTCGATGTTCCGTCGACGTCACCGGCTGCATGGGCCGATCGCGCTGTATGGTGGCCGGATTGATCCGGGCAAAGGGTGCGAAGAGCTGATCGAGTACTTCAGCACCTATGTGCAGGACGGGGGGGATGCCTCGCTGGTGCTGATGGGCGTAAAGCTGATGCCGCTCCCTGAAGAGCCCTTCATCCGCTTCGCCGGCTACCTTCCGGACCAGGAACGCGTGCAGGCGCTCGAAGCCGCCACCGTGGTCGTCGTTCCCTCCCCGTACGAGAGTCTGTCGCTCCTTGCGCTCGAATCATTCGCTGTCGGCACGCCGATTCTCGCCAACGCGCGCAGCGAAGTGTTGGTCGAGCACTGCCACAAGAGCAACGCCGGCCTGTACTACGCAGATCGCGATGAGTTCGTTGAAGCGCTGAAGCTGCTGATGGCGGAACCCCGGCTTCGCGCCCGAATGGGGCGCAACGGCCGCGATTACGTGAGAACCAATTACCGGTGGGACGTGATTCTGGCGAAGTACGAACGCATGTTCGCGCGGTTGAGAACGACGACGCCGCAAAGACGATCGACCGGATAGTCGTCGTCGTTATTCACCGTCGCGCTGTCGATCGAGATGTCCGGTTCCCTCAATCCCGGTTGATCGCCCCGACCTCATCTCCCTCGTCGATATCTTCGACGTCGGGGAGATCGGTTCCAGGACGGCTGAGCGTGCCGCGCTTACGCCTCGGACGGATGTCGTACCTCTTGATCATCTCGTTCAGCGTCGTCGCCTTGATGTGGAGCAGCTCGGCGGCACGCTTCTGCACCCCGCCCGCGGCTTCGAGCGTCGACTCGATCAGCCGCTTCTCGAAGTCGGTAATGACTTCCTTCAACGAGATGCCCTCTGGCGGGACGACGAACTGCGGCATCTGGAAACGCTTGCTGCTGCGCACGTAATCGGGGACGAGATCGGCATCGATCTTCGCACCGGTTGACAGCACAACGGCGCGCTCGATGACATTCTCCAACTCACGCACATTTCCCGGCCAATCGTATTCCTGAAGCAGATCGAGGGCATCGGCAGTGAGTTCGAGATGCGTCTTGTTGTTCTCTTCGCCGTACTTCTCGAGGAAGTGCTGGACCAGAAGCGGAATGTCGTCCTTGCGTTCGCGCAGCGCGGGCAGTTGCACCGTAATCACGTGGAGGCGGTAGTACAAATCCTCGCGAAACTTTCCTTCCTCCATCATGCGGCGCAGATCGACGTTGGTCGCCGCGATGATGCGCACGTCGACCTTGATGGTTTCGACGCCACCCAGGCGCATGAACTCGCGCTCCTGGATCACCCGCAGCAGTTTTGCCTGCGTCTCGAGCGGGATGTTGCCGATTTCATCGAAGAAGATGGTGCCTTTATCGGCGAGCTCGAAGAGTCCTTTCTTCGGGTAGACGGCGCCGGTGAATGCCCCTTTGACGTGGCCGAACAGGTTCGACTCGAGCAGATCGGGCGGCAGGTTGCCGGAGTTGACGGTGATGAAGGCGCGGTCCGCGCGCGACGAGTTCTGATGCAGCGCCCGCGCCACGAGCTCCTTGCCCGTGCCGCTCTCGCCGTTGATCAGGATGGTTGTCCTACTCGGTGCCGCCTGGATGATGAGATCGAACACCTGCCGCATGCGAGAGCTGCGGCCGATGATCGAGCCAAAACGATTCGCACGCGCCTGCAAGTTCTGCTTGAGCGCACGATTTTCAGCGACCAGCCGCCGCTGGGCCAGCGCGTTGCGCAGCACCACCAAAACCTCGTCGTTCTTGAACGGCTTGGTGATGTAGTCGTAGGCGCCGCGCTTCATCGCGGCGATCGCGTTCTCCACCGACGCAAACGCCGTGATCATCAGCACCGGCATGTCGTCGTCGATCTTCTTCAGCTCGTCGAGCGCGGAGATGCCGTCCATGCCCGGCATCATCATGTCGACGATCGCGGCGTCGAACGGCACTGAACGGGCGTGTTCGAGTCCTTCTGCCGCGCTCGCGGCGAGACGGACCTCGTATCCCTCGCGCGTGAGCAGCGTCTCGAGGATCTCTCGCATGATCTCCTCGTCGTCGATGACGAGGATTGAACCCGGCCGCGTCGCGGTCTGGGGAACGTCGGGAACGGAGGACCGGGGCATCATCACGCCTGCCTGTTGCTGGCCGCTGAGGCCACCGATTTCGTCGACACGGTCGGGAGCGACAGCGTAAATCGCGTGCCCTGCCCGATCGCACTGTCGCACGTGATATTGCCGCCATGTTCCTGGACGATCCCGTAGGTGATCGAGAGACCCAGACCGGTGCCCTTGCCGAATTCCTTGGTGGTAAAGAACGGATCGTAGATACGCGAGAGCTGCTCAGGAGGAATACCAGAGCCAGTGTCGGCGATTTCGACGATCGCACCGGCGTCGTCCTCCCGCGTCGCGATCGTCAACCATCCACCACGCGGCATGGCGTCGCGAGCGTTGAGCAAGAGATTGAGAAACACCTGCTGCAGCTTGTACTCAACACCCTGGACGAGCAGCGGTGACGTGGTCATTTCCTTGCGCACCTGGATGCGACCGGTACGGAGCTGGTGTTCGAGCAGCGCGAGGACGTCGTTGATGACGACGTTCACGTCGACCGCGGCGCTGTCGGTCTGCGCCGGCCGGGCGAGATTCAGGAGGCCGTTCACGATCTTTGCGGCGCGAAATGTCTGGCGTTCGATCTTCTCGAGCACCTTGGTCTTCGGATCGTCAGGCTCGGCCCCTTGCAACAACATCTGAGTAAAGCTCGAAATGCCGGTCAGCGGTGTATTCACTTCGTGCGCCACGCCGGCCGCAAGCAGGCCGATCGACGCCATCTTCTCGGAGATTTGCAGCTGCTCCTCGAGCTGCACCCGCGCCGAAATGTCCTCGATGATCACGATCGTGCCGGCAATCGCCCCATCAGAGTCGCGCAGCGGCGTTGTGGCGAGGTTGACGAGCAGCCGTCTGGCTGATTCGTGTCTCGTCGTGAGCGGGACACGATAGAACGCGGCCCCCTCCGGGGACTCGCGACGAGCGGATCGAAGCACTTCGAGAAAGCCGGGCTCAAAAATTTCGTCCAGACGACGAGAAACCGCCCCCTCGTGGCGAATGCCGTACAACTCCTCAAGCCGCCGATTCCAGCGGACGATGCGATCGTCGCGGTTGACAACGGCGAGCCCGTCATTCAGCGATTCGAGAATGTTCTCGCTGAACTCCCGCATCCGTTCGAGCTCGTCCGCCTTGTTGCGAAGTTGTCGATAGAGTCGTCCGTTTTCGAGCGCCGTCGCCGCCTGGGCCGCGACGGCCGCGAGGAGCGCCATGTCTTCGCTGCTCAGCGGTTCACTGCTGGCCTTGCGGCCGAGTGCCATCACCGCAATCGTTCCTTCTTTCGAGACGCACGGAACGAAGTAATGGATTCCCGCTTCGCGCCAGAAATCGATTTCCCGGCCATCGACTCGACGCTGGGTCAATGGATCGTCGAGCGACAGCGTGTGTCCCGCGATCAAGCGGGCGCCAGCCTGGGATCCGCGGGGCAGCAGAGCGGGTGCACCGGCAAATCCGATATGGGCGATGGTGATGAACTCTCCCTCTCTGCCGGTCGCCGCCGGCGCGAGCATGAGTGCCATCCGATCGACGACCAGGGTCTCCATGACTCGATGCACGAGCCGTTCACTGAGCCGCTGCAAGTCGAGATCGCTGTTGAGATCGCGGGCGAAGGTCACCAGTGCGCGGCGGTAGTCGTAGCGATCGCGGTAGTACACGCGATCGAGCCCAGTCTGGATCGCGTTCTTCACGGGACGCGAAAGCAGAACGACCACGAGTGTCGCAAGCAGCGCAATGATGAAGTTCGGTTTGTCGCTGCCGCCCAGCGATGCGGTCGCCAGCTTCAGAACAATTGCGTAGATCGCCGCGATTGCGGCGATCGCGGCGGCATAGACCAGCGTCCGCTTGATGATGACTTCGACGTCCATCAGGCGATAACGAACAATCGCAGACGCGAAGGCAAGTGGAACGACCCCGAGGAGCACCGCGGTGACGTCGGCGCCGCGGAATGGAGTGAATCCGAGCGCGAAGGGGATCGCGTAGCCGAACACGAACGGCACCGCGCCGAACGCCGTGCCGCCCACAATCCACCGCAGCTGGCGGCGCGCCGTGACCGACCGCGCGCGTCCAAGCGCGCGGATCATGATCCCGAGACCCACGATCAACCCGACAGCGAGACAAATCAATTCGCCGCGCTCGACGAGCGTCACTACGTTGGAGAACACCCCACCCTGCGGGTGAGATCGCATCACGGCAGCGACGCGAGCGGCAAACAGCAAAAGCGCGGGGAGGTACAGCAAAGGAAGGGCAGTGCGCCCGGCATCTGAGTGCGCCCAACTGTCGGGACGCTCCGGAAACACGAGGGCGAAGTGAACGATGAGTGGCGGCAGCAGCAGCGTCGAGACCACATCCGCCCAGTAAACGATCCAGTCGAGGGTGTCGAGACGACCGCTGAATGAAAACGCGAGCATCCCGAAGAATGCGACGGTCAACCAGAAGAAGTGCAGCGTGGCTTGATTGTCGGGCCGACGGAAGCGCACGCCGGCGCCGACAAGTAGCGCAAAAATGCCCACCGGCGCGAGCATGAAATACAGGGCTCGCGCGCCGGACGGAATCGGTGCCAGCGTGAGGCGGAATAACTCGCGCGTCTTCGTCCTGATCAGCGTGTAGGTGACCGCATCGCCGTTGGCTGCGCGGTGCAGCCGCGCGATGACATCCGCTTCGGTGTTGATGGGTTCTCGATCGATTTCGTCCAGAATGTCGCCGACGTGAATGCCGGCGCGCGCCGCCGGCGAATCCGGCGCGATTTCCAGAGCGACAACGCCGTCGGGCGTGGTCCTCCACAGAACGCCGTCCTCTCGCTCGCTCCACGTCGCGCGGCCGTACATGTTCGCCGCGGCAAGGCACAACAGCAGGACGACAACAGCTAGCTGAGCTGTTAGCCGAACAAGCGCGCGGCCCCGGCTTCCAATGGTCAACACATACTCCGTCGTCGTAGACGTCAACTGCGCACGGACTCGTGGCGGGGCTTCACGTAGCAATCCCCGTTCCCCGAAGTCTTGTTGCCTCATGGCCGTAAGTATTTGAGTCGCTTCAGTTTCCGCCTACACGCTGGATCGATCGCACGTCCACTTCCAACCACGTGGACATTGGGGCCAAAAACTTGGATCGCCGGTTTCGGCGCAAAAAAATGGTCTGCTGGCTTGTCACCTTGCAGAACCAAGCGCGCACACCCGCGCACGCGTGAAATGGGAGACGGACGGCCCGACGATCAGAAGCGGACGAGGAAGCCGCCAACCACACGCTTCGGTGGACGAACGACAAGAAGTTCGTCGTACACCGACGCCGGGTCAGTCGGATCGCGGAACAGGTTGCGCACGCCAACCAGCACTTCCCATTTCGTATTACCGACACCAAATGGAAGGGCCTGATTGACCTGAACATCGAAGCGCGCGTCGAGACCCGTCGCGGATAACAATTCGCTGCGGCGCGCGTATCCGGTGTTCAGTTTGTACAGCACGAACACGCGTGTCGCGGTCTCCGGGATAGCCGTCTGGACCGACGTCGTGAGATCGTGCATATCCTCATCCTGCGCCCGCGTCAGCCTGGCAAGCCATGGACGCGCCTCGCCGATCTCGCCGAACGAATTCCATCGACCGTGCACCAGCGAGTAATCCACCGACCCACTCACGCGTTTCGACGCGTTCGAACTCAGACGCACTCCCCATCCATCGACGTCGACCGAGCCGGCACCGCCGACGTAGTAATGGCCGACCGATCGAGTGCCGTCCGGTCCGCGCATGCCGAAGATCGTCATCGCCTGGTTGTCGACGCCCTGGAAGAATCGGCGCACGCCAACCGCGTAAGGACCAAAGTCGTGCTCGACCGTGACGTCGAGATCCCGCGCGCGTTCGACATGGAAACGGTCGCCGCTCAGCGGCGAGAAGGTGCGCTCCGGCGGAAGCCACGGCCCGGCAACGGCAGGTGTGAGGAACTCTTCCGCGCCCGGCGCGATCATTCGCTGCGCGAGCACGGTCCTCACGCGGAACGTCTTGGTCGGTTCGAGCGAAACACCCACACGCGGGCTGAACAATGCCGGCTGCGCGAGGTAGTCGTAGCGGGCATAGCGTCCGCCGTACTCCACTGACACACCGGGTCCGACGGTCCATCGATCGAGGCCGTAGATTTCGCCGACGTTGCGCTTGCCGTCACTCACGGCGGCGAGCGCGAGCGGGTTGCCGCCCTGGTACTCCTGTGTGCTGTACGACCACGCAAGGTCGTAGCTATGAACGCCGTCACGCTTCGAGAGGAATGACCCGGCAACGATCCATGACGACAGATCACCCTGGCTCATCGCGGCACGGACCGCCCAGTCGCCGGCACCCGTGGGCGCGCCGATCGCCATGTAGGCAACGCCTCGGGGAAGCGTGTCGCCGGAGAAAAGATGACCAGGAGCGAATGCATTCGTCGTCAGCAGGTTCACCTCGCCGGTGAATGGCAGGTCGGCGAAGAACGAGGTGACCGCCGTTGTCGCTGACTGCCCCATGTGCCCAAAGAACGATCCCTCGGTCGCGACCTCGTCGGCGGTCTCGACTACGACGATGCTCGAAGCATCCTTGAGGATGCTGCGCGACAAATGCCGGAGCCGCCAGGCCGTATCGGTATGTGAATGATCGTCGTCGCCAGTTTTCGAATCTCCGGGCTCGACCGAAGGCAGGCCAAAGCCGGCAGCAAGAATCGGTCTTGTGGTCACATCGTCGGTTGCGGTCGCCGTCCCGGTCGTCGCGACGGCGGCTTCGAGCCGATGCAGTTGCAAGCGATAAATCGAGGCAGGTGTCACGCCAACGCGAACGTTTTCGCGCCGGGAGGCGACAAAGCCAGGAAGATGCGCGCGGAGCGTGTAGTCGCCGGCAGGGAGTTTGTCGAGGGAGAAATGGCCGTTGACGTCGGTCACCGTCATCGCCATCGTGGCGCCAAGCGCGGAGACCATGGCGCCCGCGAGCGGGCCACCGCGGTCGTCACTGACGACACCTTTGATCGCCCCACTCAGGATGGCGCTGACGTTTCGGAATTCCGGAGCCCGCGCTGGTGCGGTCTGCTGCGCGAGTCCAGGCGATGGACCAGCAGCAACGGCCATCGCCGCCACGCCGATTGCCGAGAGCACGTGATTCATGCGCCCCATGGCCCCTCCAATACTCACGAACCAGCGACCGAAAACGTAATGTCACGCGAGAGCGACCGGCGCGACATCAAATCCGTGACGGTAATGCCGAGGCGATACTCGCCATCCTGAAACGACGATAACAGAATCCCTTGTCCGGCGAGAATCGGTCCGGTCGACGGATCGAAATCGCGCCCCATCATCGACGGCTTGAACCGCTGAGGCGGCGTGCGCGTGACGTAGCGCTCCCCCGCCCGCGCGGGAGGATGCGAACCATCCTCGGCTGCTGACTCGGCTTTCGCGCTCGCGTCGCGTCGAAACAGGTGGTAATCAACCTCGATGTCGAAATCCTTTCCCGCAGGTCCAGAGGCGTTGTAAATCAAGAAGACGACGATGAGTTCCCGGTTGCGCCGGAAGCTCGTCTCAGTGGCTCTATGAATCTCGTGCGTTCCGATTACGTACGGACGCTCCAGCACCTCGTCGCCGACTACTGGCGCGGCCACATTGTCGAGGCTATCGGCAAGCATCACCGTGCTCACCGCCAGCTCGCCAGTCCAGAAGTCAGGAACCGTCAGCGGCTGCTTCAGCACAGCACCCTTGAGACGCTTGCCAGCGTCGAGCGGATCCGGGGCTCGTTCGCGTAGTGCGACGTAGACGTCGTAATCACCCGGCGCAACCGCGAAGCCGCGAGTGATACGCACCGGCTGGCCCGCAGGTGCGGTGAGGGCCACGGGAAAGATGACGTCGAACGGATATCGCACGAGGCCTTCGCGCGCACGCGCCGTCGCCGTATCTCGCCGCGTCGCCCGCACGTACATCAGGCCATCAACCGCTGTCAGGCTCGAACGATCAATCGTGACGGTGAACGGAACGAATGTGCCGGTCTGTGCCTTGAAGAAATCGTTATTCCACCGGATGGAAAAGTCGGACGCCATCCGGCCCGACATTGCGGCATCCGCCAGGTTCAGCAGCGCTTCTCCTTCTTTGCGCTGCGCTTCCTCGAGTCGATCCTGGGAGCGACGATCGGAGCGGTTTTGCTGAGATGAGGCGTCGGCGACAGTGACCGTACATGCGAGCAATAGCGCCACGGCGGCCGCTCGCCGTCCAGACCGCGCCCGGCGGTTACCGCTCACGACGTGCTCTTGTTTCCAGCGCATGTGGCTGAAATATCAACGTGATCATAGGCGACCTGTCCCGCCAAGTCAAAGACAGTAAACGGGGTTCGGCACGCGCCCGAGGAGGGCCATTCGGGCGGCGTTTGAGCCAAATCAGGGGGCGAATTGGCCCCTTGGAGTTAACGGAGTTCACAACGGAGAAACGAAGGCAACGGAGGAGAACGAAGGAGGCGCACACCGCTCTGGCGTACGGGTCGATAATTGCCCTCGCGTACGCCAGAGCCGTGTGCGCCTTTTCTCCGTTCGTCTTCGTTCTCTCCGTTTCTTCGTTGTGAACTCCGTTAACTCCGTATCCTCCTAGGCGGATTGGTCGAGCGCGGGTGATATCATCACCGGCTTATGGCTCGCGGACCTAAGTTTCTGGACGTGAGCGTGTCACTCGCCGCAGGCATTCCCGCCTATCCCGGGAACCCCGAGTTCGAGTTGCAACCGGTCAAACGCATTGCCGCCGGTGGCAGCTCCAACGTGTCGAAGCTGGTCATGGGCACGCACACGGGCACGCATGTCGATGCTCCGAAACATTTCTTCGACGACGGCGCCGGAGTCGATGCGCTTGCGCTCGATCTGTTGATCGGACGCGCGCGCGTCGTCGAAATCACGAAGCGCGGCGGCATTGGTAAAGACGAGCTCGCCGCGGCCGGCCTGCGTGAAGACATTCGCGTGCTGCTCAAGACAACGAACTCGGCACTCTGGAACGGTGAAGGGTTCCATCAGGACTACACCTACGTCACCGAAGACGGTGCGCGCTATCTCGTCGATCAGGGTGTGAAGGTTGTGGGGATTGATTACTTGTCGGTCGAGCAGTTCAAAAAGGCGGGTGCGCCCGCTCATCGCGCGCTGTTGTCGGGGTCGGTCGTCATTATCGAAGGCCTGAACCTTGCGGAAGCGGAAGCCGGCATGTACGAGATGTACTGCCTGCCGCTGAAAATCGCGGGCAGTGACGGCGCACCAGCCCGTGTGGTTTTGAAGCGCTAGGCGCACCGGAGGAAGGTCACTTGCTCGACGATGTCCTGGTGATGGTGCTGGCTGGAGGAGTCGGGGAACGTCTCTATCCGTTGACGAAAGAACGAGCCAAACCAGCGGTGTACTTTGGCGGTCCCTACCGCATCATCGACTTCACGCTGAGCAATTGCATCAACTCCGGTCTGCGGAAGATCTTCATTGCGCTGCAGTACAAATCACTCTCGCTCAGCAGACATATCCGGATGGGATGGAGTGTCGTTGCCGACGAACTCGGGGAATTCATCGAGATCCTGAGTCCGCAGAAGCGTGTCGGCGAACACTGGTACCTCGGGACCGCCGACGCGGTGTATCAGAACCTGTATTCGATCCTTCGAGAGAATCCACGCCACCTGATCCTGCTCTCAGGCGATCACGTCTACAAGATGGACTACGCGAAGATGCTGCGCTTGCATCGTGAGCGGGGGGCCGGCGCAACCATTGCGGCTATCGAAGTGCCTTCGGAAGAAGCGCAGCGTTTCGGCGTTCTCCAGGTGGACAAGGAAGAGCGCCTGACTGGCTTTCTCGAGAAACCGAAAAATCTGCCGGCCGGCGAACAGGTGCTCGCATCGCTCGGGATTTATATCTTCGAGATGGACGTGCTCGTCCCTGCTCTCGAGGCGGACGCGCGCACCAACTCGACGCACGATTTCGGCAAGGACATCCTCCCGTCGCTCATCTCCAAGGTTCCCGTTTACGTCTACCGTTTCTACGACGAGAACAAGAAGGCGGCGAAATACTGGCGCGACATCGGAACCATTGACGCGTACTACGACGCGAACATGGATCTGTGCCACGTCAACCCCGATTTCAACCTTTACGACCCGGAATGGCCGCTGCGCACCTACCAGGTTCAGGCACCCCCCGCGAAGTTCGTCTTCGCCGACGAAGGTCGCCGGTGCGGACAGGCCCTTGACTCGATCATTTCCGCCGGGTGCATCATTTCAGGCAGCCGGATCACCGGCAGCGTTCTTTGCCCCAACGTTCGCGTCCACAGTTTCTGCGACATCGATCAAAGCATCCTGATGCCCGGCGTGCGCGTCGGGCGCCACGCGCGGATCCGCCGCGCCATCGTCGATCGCGATGTCTTCGTTCCTCGCGGCGCGCTCATCGGCTTCCACGAGGAAGAGGATCGACGGCGCCACACCGTCAGCGACAACGGGATCGTGGTCGTGACGACCGACGACGAGCCTTTCATTTCCGACATTTCAACGGAAGCGCTTCGGATCGAGGAAGAGTTTGATAAGCGGGGGAATGTGGGGCTGTAGGAAGGACGGACAGTGAAGATACAGACAGTAAAGGGACGCGAAATTCTCGATTCGCGTGGGAATCCGACAGTTGAAGTTGATGTGACGCTCGACGGGGGAGCGTTCGGACGTGCGGCGGTTCCGTCGGGTGCGTCGACCGGGCAGCGCGAAGCACTCGAGCTG
>Ga0075421_100001458_pt1 | contig 27709 bp, 27 predicted proteins | sample SoiMetdeltSBSDD5_FD_75292 | JGI IMG/M metagenome (GOLD analysis project Ga0075421, IMG submission 75292) | Bulk soil microbial communities from a Populus tree surrounding site in Tennessee, USA - Soil MetaG P. deltoides SBSDD5 | ecosystem: Environmental > Terrestrial > Soil > Tree plantation... | reverse complement strand
GACGCGCAATCTCGGCGCGAAGCGTCGTGCTCATGGCTCTATCTTCCTCTCCGCGGTCATGCGGGCGTCGAAGAGCCGCCGTACGCCGGTGTTGTCGCGCAGCAGATCCAGGGCCGCGTCGGCGTGACCGGGCGCGTAGCCGTTGCCGAGCAGCATGGTGACGTCGGCCGCGAGTCCCTCCGCGCCGAGTGCCGCGGCGCTGAACGACGTCGCCATCGAGAAGAAGATGACCGTGCCGCCATCGGCGGTCGACAGGATCGTGCCGCCCTCGCAGCCGGGCACGTCGACGCAGACGACCGTGACGTCGGCCGGTCCCCCGGCGTCGAGCACGGCTGCCGACAGGGCCACCGGGTCACGGGCGTCGGCGATCGCCACGGCGTCGGCGAGGCCGGCATCGGAGAGCGCCGCCGCCTCCGACGGGGTTGGAACGACACCGATCAGCCGTCCGGCGCCAGCCGCCCGCGCACCCGCCAAGGCGAGCGATCCGCTCTTGCCGGCGGCGCCGATGACGCAGACCGTCGGGTCGGAGTAGCCGCTCACGATCCGGCGGGTCAGCGCCGGTGCCCCGCAGACGTCCATGACGGCCAGCGCGAGCTCGGTCGGCAGGTCGTCGGGCAGCCGGGCCGCGATGCTGCGCCCGAACAGAATCGCGTAGCCCTCGGCGGGCACCTGCTCGCTGCGGCCGTCCCATCGGGCGAGCTCGTCCTCGATCACCAGCGGGGTCAGCGTGAGGGACACGAGCGTCGCCACCCGGTCGCCGACGGCGAGCCCGAGCTTGGACTGGGGGCCGACCTCGTCGACCGTCCCGATCAGCATGCCGCCGGAGCCGGTCTCCGGATTGTGCATCTTGCCGCGGGTGTGCACGATGTCGAGGACCTCGGCCCGCACGGCGTCGCCGTCGCCCGCATGCTTGTGTTCGAGCTGGCGATAACTGGCCGCGTCGAGGTTGAGCCGTTCGACCCGGATGCGCGTCTCGTCCGGCCAGAGCTCGGCGCGCGTATCGAGCCGGTGTGCCGCCTGCGGCAGCACGCCGACCGGATCCAGCACGCGATGCGACCCCACCGGTGAGTGGGCGATTCGCTCCGACAACGTAATTCCTCCTGGCGAACCCGGGTGTACGATGGAGATTTTGCGGCAGCGTATTGGACTCGCTGCAGACTCTTTCGTACTCTGGCATGGAGTAGGCCGTAGTACAACCGACCTGCGAGGACCCCTGACATGACGACTGACCAGCCGTACGCGTACCGCCGCAACGAGCTCGTCGAGCCGGACTGGACCCGATACCCGGGATGGCGCGACGTGACCGCCGAGGAGTGGGCGTCGGTCCAGTGGCAGCGCGCGCACTGCGTCAAGAACATCAAGCAGCTGCGCGCCCTCGTGGGCGACGGTCTCGACGAGCGCTTCTTCGCCGATCTCGAGCGCGACCAGGCGGAGCGGGCGACGATGTCGATGTTGCTGCCGCCGCAGATGGTCAACACGATGGTGCCGCACCTCGGACCGGACGAGCCGGGCTTCACCGACGCGTTCTACGCCGACCCGATTCGGCACTACATGCTCCCGGTCTTGTCGGACCGCCGGACCGACTGGCCGAGTCACCCGCACGCGACGCGCGACTCGCTGCACGAGCATGACATGTGGGTCGCCGAAGGGCTCACCCATCGCTACCCCACCAAGGTCCTTGCCGAGATCCTGCCGACGTGTCCGCAGTACTGCGGGCACTGCACCCGGATGGACCTGGTCGGCAACTCGACGCCGCAGATCGACAAGCTCAAGTTCACCGCGAAGCCCGTCGACCGGCTCGGTTCGATGCTCGACTATCTGCGGCGTACCCCCGAGGTACGTGACGTCGTCGTCTCCGGTGGCGACGTCGCCAACATGCCGTGGCCGCGGCTCGAGGACTTCGTCTCGAAGTTGCTCGAGATCGAGAACATCCGCGACATCCGGCTGGCGACCAAGGCGCTGATGGGTCTCCCCCAGCACTGGCTGACCGACGACGTCCGCGCCGGCATGGAGCGACTCGGCACGACGTCCCGCGAGCGCGGTGTCTCGATCGCGATCCACACCCACGTCAATCACGCCAACTCGATCACGCCGCTGGTGGCCAAGGCGACGCGGGCGATGCTCGACACGGGCATCCGCGACGTCCGCAACCAGGGCGTGCTGCTCGAGGGCGTCAACGCCGACGCACACGACCTGCTCGACTTGTCGTTCGCGCTGCTCGACGGCGCCGGCATCATGCCCTACTACTTCTACATGTGCGACATGATCCCGTTCAGTGAGCACTGGCGGACGTCGGTCGCCAAGGCCCAGGACCTGCAGCACTCGATCATGGGCTACCTGCCCGGGTTCGCAACACCTCGGATCGTGTGCGACGTGCCATTCGTCGGCAAGCGGTGGGTGCACCAGCTCACCGAGTACGACCGCGATCGCGGCATCTCGTACTGGACGAAGAACTACCGCACCTCGATCGAGCTCGAGGACACCGAGGCGCTGGAGCGGATGTACGAGTACTACGACCCGATCCACACGCTGTCCGAGGACGGCCAGGCGTGGTGGCGCGAGCACGCCGGCGACGAGCACGAGGCGGCAGCCGTCCACGCCGCCCGGGCCAGCCGCGAGGCCGCCGAGGCGCAGAAGCTCGCCGAGGTGCACTGACCGCGGGCCTCTGCTGCCCCACGAACACCACGCTCTCGTGGTATCCGGCCACCCTGTACGGCGTCCAACCCATGCAGAGTGACGACGCGCCATGCAGAGTGCTGACTGCGTCATCGGTGCGGCTCAGCCGGTCGCCTTGGCCTGCGCGTCGCCCCAGGCGGTCATGAGATCGGCGATACCGGCCGGGGTCGGGAAGGTCTCGAACCTGTCGGTGTAGGCCGCCGCGTTGAGGATTCGCCCGTTCGGCCCACGGAAGCCCGCCGTTGCCAGGGCCGAGTTGCCGGTGGCCGTGGCGACGTACGCGGTCAGCGACTCGGCCACGTCCACGGCCGCCGGGTCGGCGTCGTTGCGGACGACGACCGGATAGTCGAGGATCACCGTGCCCGTCTCGGGCAGCAGGGGTGTCAGCTGCCAGTCGGTGTGGTTGTTCGACACCCGGGCATAGGTCTGCTCGGTCACCGGGAACAGTCGCGGCGGAGCGAACTCCTGCTGCGACTGCCGGATCAGCCGGCCGTTGCTGGGTAGTCCTTCGTCGAGATCTTCGAGCCGGACGGCGACATCGGTCAGGGAGTCCTCGATATCGTTGTTGGGATCTTCGGCGGCCAGAGCCGCGATCGCGAACAGCGACTCGGGCGAGGAGCTCGACGGCGCGTGCATGTAGAAGTCGTCGGACGCGAACGCGGCCCGCCACGAGTTGGGAGCCGCCTGCGACGTCCGAAGCGAAGCGACCAGGATGATCGGCGTCACCGCGGCCTTGCCGACGACCTTGACCTGCTGCCGTACCTTCGGCTCCAGCTCGGCCAGGCGGGCCGAGGAGTCGAGGATCCACACGGTGGGCGTGGTGTTGGAGTTCGACATGATCTGGGTCAGGGAGCTGTCCGGATAGACCGTCGTGACGTCGACCGTCGCACACGGCTCGGAGTCGGACTCCTCGACCATCGACTTCACGGTCGCGTCCAGCGCGGGAGCCAGGTCCGCCGGCGTCGCGATCGCGACCTCGTCGGCACCTTCGCATTCACTGTCACCGCCGTCGGCGGTCAGTCGCGGCGCCAGGTAGACGCCGAGGGCCACGATCACAGCAACGGCAACGATCGCGGCGAAGATGGGGCCTGCACGCGACGGTCGTTTCGAAGTCGTGTGGCGACCTGGCATGCGGCCTCCATGCGGGTATGGACTGGCTGCTCAGAATAACCACGTCACAACTCGGTCATCGGCCGGATTCTCAATTCACGGGAACGACTCGGCCCAAGTCGGCTGATATCAGACTGCTCAGGTCAGAGCGGGGGCGGGCGATGCTCGTACGGCGTCGACAGCACGATCACCGTCCGGGTGGTGACGTTGGCGGCAGCGCGGATCCGCGCGAGCAGGTCTTCGAGCGCGGTCGGTGTCGAGATGCGGACCTGCAGGATGTAGTTCTCGTCACCCGCGACGGAGTAGCAGGACTCGATCTCGCCGAACGACTCGAGCCGCATCGGCGCGTCATCGGGTTCGCTCGGATCGATCGGACGGATCGAGATGAACGCGGTGAGCGGCAGGCCGAGTCTCTCGTGATCGACCCGGGCGCCGTAGCCCTGGATGACACCGCGCTGCTCGAGCCGGCGTACCCGTTGGTGAACCGCCGACGTGGACAGTCCGGTCGCCTTGCCGAGATCGGTGAACGACATCCGGCCCTCGTTGGCGAGCAGCCGGACGATGTTGGCGTCGATCTCCTCCACAGATCTAACCTAAACGCCCCGACCACCGTGGACCTAAAGGCATCGGCGGTCAGCCCGGAAGAATCCGCAAGTGTCGCGTCGTGTTGTTGAGCCGCTCGGCGCCGGTCTCGGTCACCACCACGATGTCTTCGATACGGGCTCCGTGCCGGCCGTCGAGATAGATCCCCGGCTCGATCGAGAACGCCATGCCGGGCTCGAGTGGAAGCTGGTTGCCGGCGACGATGTACGGGTCCTCGTGCGTCTCGAGCCCGATGCCGTGACCGGTGCGATGGATGAACGCCTCGCCGTATCCCGCGTCCGTGATCATGCCGCGGCCGAGGGCATCGACCGCCTCGGCGCTGACGCCCGGGCGTACGTAGTCGCACTGCGCCTGTTGCGCCGTCTGCAGCACCTCGTAGTACGCCGTGACGTCCTCGGACGGTTCGCCGCCGGCGACGTACGTACGCGTGCTGTCGGAGCAGTATCCCGACGGCAGGCTGCCGCCGATATCGACGACGACCGGCTCGCCGGCTTGGATCACCCGGTCGGACACCTCGTGATGGGGCGACGCCCCGTTAGGCCCGGATCCGACGATGACGAAGTCGACCTCGCTGTGACCTTCGGCGATGATCGCGTCGGCGATGTCATGGGCGACGTCGCGTTCGGTACGCCCCGGACGCAGCCACTGCTCGATCGCGGCATGGACCCGGTCGATCGCGGCGCCGGCGGCTCGGAGCTCGGCGACCTCGTCGGCGCTCTTGCGCTGCCGCAGCGGACCGAGGACGGTCCCGGCGAGCTGCCGTCGGGACGCCGGCAGCGCGGATTCGAGCGCGAGCACCTTCTCGGCCCACATGTGGTTGTCGACCGCGATCGTCGCGGTGCCGCCGGGGAGTCTGGACGCGGCGATGGCATACGGGTCTTCGGTCTCGTCCCACGGCACGACCGCGAGGCCAAGGGCGCCGACCGGCGACGCGGTCGCTGCGGGCTGCTCCAGCCGGGGCACCAGCAGGCTCGGATCGCCGTCGGCCGGCAGGACCAGACAGGTCAGCCGCTCCAACGGCTTCGCGTCATAGCCGGTGAGGTAGCGCAGATCAGAGCCGGGCGACACCAGGAGACCGTCGATGCCGGCGTCGCGGGTCGCCTTCTGGGCTCGGACGAGCCGGTCACGGAGGTCGTCGATCACGCGGTCAGGGTAGCGAGCGTACGCTGCTCGCCATGGATCGACGCCTGCTACTCGACACGGCCTCGTTGTACTTCCGCGCGTTTTTCGGAGTGCCCGACTCGATCCGGGCTCCGGACGGAACGCCGGTCAACGCAGTGCGCGGTCTGCTCGACTTCATGGCCCGCCTGATCGGCGACTACCACCCGACCGAGGTCGCCTGCTGCTGGGACAACGACTGGCGTCCGGCCTGGCGGGTCGAGCTCCTGCCGTCCTACAAGGCGCACCGGGTGGCGGACGAGGTCGTCGGCGGTCCCGACGTCGAGGAGACGCCCGATCCGCTCGAGATCCAGGTCCCGATCATTCAAGACGTGCTGGCCGCCCTGGGCGTCGCGGTGGTCGGCGCGGACGAGTATGAGGCCGACGACGTGATCGGCACCCTCGCGACCGACGCACCGATGCCGGTCGACGTGGTGACCGGCGACCGGGACCTCTTCCAGCTGATCGACGACGATCGCGGTGTCCGGGTGCTCTACACCGCGCGAGGCGTCGGTCGGCACGAGCGGCTCGACGACGCTGCCGTCCAGGCCAAGTACGGCATCCGGGGCGCCCAGTACGCCGACTTCGCGACGCTGCGAGGCGACCCGTCGGACGGGCTGCCCGGGGTGGCCGGGATCGGCGAGAAGACGGCCGCGTCGCTGCTCAGCAAGTACGGCGACATGGCGGGCATCCTCGAGGCCGCGGAGGATCCGGGCAGCAGCCTCGGTCCGACGCCGCGGATCCGGCTGCGCGAGGCCGCCGACTACCTCGCGGTGGCGCCTCGGGTCGTGGGCGTCGCCCGCGACCTCGACCTCGGGGACGTCGACCTGGCGCTCCCCCGCCCGGCGCCGGCCGACCCGGAGGCCTACAGCGCCCTCGTCGAACGCTGGGGCCTCGGTGGCGCCGCGGACCGTGTCGTCGAGGCGATCAACGGCTGAGTTGTCAGCACCCACGAGTGCTCTGGCCCGAATAGTTGCTGACAACTCGCGGCTCAGTCGGTCGCGAGCGAGGAGTACGCCACCACGCCGCGGCGCATGGCGTCGCTCGCCTCCCGGGCTGACGTACGCAGGTCACCGGCCCCGGCTGCGTCGGCGACCTGGTCGATGACGTCGAGCAGCTGCTTCACGGCGCGGACGAAGTCGCCCGCGGCGAAGTCGGACTCGACGAGGACGTGGTCGAGTGCGGCGCCGCGAGCCCATTGGTACGCGGCCCAGGCGAACCCGAAGTCGGGCTGGCGCAGGAACCGTACGCGGTGGGCGCGTTCGAGTTGCTCGAGCTCCGACCAGATGCCGCTCATCGACTCGGCGGTGTCCCGGATCGGCCCACGGGGCAGCCGCGGTGGCGGCGCCTCGTCCGGGTTGCGCGCCTCGTAGACGAGCCCCGAGAGACACGCGGCCAGCTCGGCCGGCTCGAGGTCCTTCCAGACGTCTCGCCGGAGGCATTCGGCCGCGACCAGATCGAGCTCGTTGTAGAGCCGGGCGAGTCGCCGCCCGTCGGTGGTCACGGTCTCGCCGTCGAGATAGGCCAGCTCGTCGAGCACCTCGCACACCCGGTCGAACTGCCGCGCGATCGATCCGGTGCGCTGCTCGATCCGACGGCGCAGGTCGGCCACGTCGCGTTCGAGCTTGAGAAAGCGCTCGGCCCAGCGGGCGTGGTCCTCGCGGTCCGGGCAGCCGTGGCACGGATGCGCCTTCAGCCGCTGCCGCAGCTCCTCGATGTCTGCGGCGGGTCCCTCGGACGGCGGCTTCGGCTCGATTCGCGGCGCCGGCGGCATCCCCTGAACCTTCTGTCGCAGGGTCGAGGCGAGATCGCGACGCGACTGGGGGTTGCGCGGGTTGAGCTTGCGCGGCAGCCGCATCTGACCACGGGCCGCGATCGGAGTCGGGAAGTCGACCACCGAGAGGCGGCGAGCCTGCCGCTCGGCCGTCACGACGAGCGGCCGCGGACCGTCGCGGTTGCTGCGCATCCCCGGGTCGACGACGACCGCCGTGCCGGCGTACCGCCCGGAGGGCACGTCGATCACGTCGCCTGGGCGCAGTGCCTCCAGCGACGCGATGACCTGCTGTCGCTGGTCGGCGCGACGGCGGCGAGCCTGACTCGACTCGGTGGACGACAGCCGCTGGCGGATCCGCGCGTAGTCGAGGAAGTCGCCGCGATCGCACTGGGCCGACTCGGCGTACCCCTCGAGACCCTCCTCGGCCCGGCGCAGCTCGCTGGCGAGACCGACGACCGCCCGGTCGGCCTGGAACTGCGCGAACGACGACTCGAGCAGGCGGCGCGACCGCTCCCGGCCGTCGGTGCGGACGAGGTTGACCGCCATGTTGTACGACGGGCGGAACGACGACCGCAGCCGGTACGTGCGGGTCGACGCGAGACCCGCGACCCGACGCGGATCGAGGTCGGGCTGCCAGAGGACGACGCCGTGCCCTTCGACGTCGATGCCCCGTCGACCGGCCCGGCCGGTCAGCTGCGTGTACTCCCCCGGTGTCACCTCGACATGCCGCTCGCCGTTCCACTTGGTCAGCCGCTCCAGGACGACCGACCGGGCCGGCATGTTGATCCCGAGCGCCAGCGTCTCGGTGGCGAAGACGACCTTGATCAGCCCGCGGCTGAACAGCTCCTCGACACACTCCTTGAACGTCGGCAGCAGCCCCGCGTGATGCGCCGCGACGCCATGGGCCAGCGCCTCGACGAACTCGGAGTAGCCGAGCACGTCGAGGTCCTCGTCGGGGATGTCGGCGCAGGCGTCTTCGACGTACGCACGGATCGTCCGCTCCTCGTCGGCGTCGGTAAGCCGCAGCCGCGCACTGAGGCACTGGCCGACGGCCGCGTCGCAGCCGGCCCGGCTGAAGATGAACACGATCGCGGGGAGTAGCGCTTCGCGATCGAGGCGTTCGATGACGTCGACTCGGCTCGGGGTCCAGTGCCGGCCGCGATGTCGCCGGGCGGCATGCCGATGTCCCCGGCTGTCTCGCTTGTGCGGCCGGGCCGCCCGGGCCTCTTGGCGGCCGATGCGTTCGAGTGCCGGGTTGACCCGCATCGCCTCCTCGCTGCTGCCGGGGGCGAACAGGTCGAGGAGCTGGTTGCCGACCAGCACGTGCTGATAGAGCGGCACCGGCCGCCGCTCCTCGACGACGATGACGGTGTCGCCGCGGACCTGGGTCAGCCAGTCACCGAACTCCTCGGCGTTGGAGACCGTGGCCGACAGCGAGATCAGCGACACCGAGTCCGGGAGGTGGATGATGATCTCCTCCCACACGGCGCCGCGGAACTGGTCGGCGAGGTAGTGGACCTCGTCCATGACGACTGACCCGAGGCCGACCAGGGTCGACGAGCCCGCGTAGATCATGTTGCGCAGCACCTCGGTCGTCATGACGACGATCGGTGCCTCTCCGTTGATGCTGTTGTCGCCGGTCAGCAGGCCGACCTGGTCGGCGCCGTATCGGGCGACGAGGTCGGCGTACTTCTGGTTGGACAGCGCCTTGATCGGTGTCGTGTAGAAGCACTTGCGGTCTTGGTGCAGGGCCAGATGCACGGCGAACTCGCCGACGACGGTCTTGCCGGAGCCGGTCGGTGCGGCGACCAAGACGCCATGGCCGTCTTCGACGGCTCGACAGGCACGGAGCTGGAAGTCGTCGAGCTCGAAGCTGTAGAGCCCGCGAAACTCCGACAGCGCCGCGTACGGCTGGTCTCGCCGAAACCGGGCATACCGCTCGCTCGGTGAGCTCATGACGCCAGCGTACGGGTCGCCCCACCCCTCGCGCCGAGGTCGCGTGTCATCGCGGTTGGAGCCACCTCCCTCGACAGGGAGCTGGTTCGGTCGTCTCGGCAGCCCCACTCGTGCCGCAGACGGAGCACCGAACCGCCACCAGGTCGTCGGTAGGCGGCGCAGCCGTAACGGGCGTGACGAGTTGCCCGGATCGCCGCGTGTGGACGGAGCGCCGGATCTAGACCGGCGCGAAGATGTGCAGGGCGCCGGGCAGCGCCGTCACGGTGAGCGGGAGTGGACCCAGGCGCTCGCCGTCGCCGTAGGCCACGATGTCCGGCGCCGCGACCGACACGGTCCGGACCCGATGCCGCTCGAACTGCCGGTGCGACGTGTGACTGCCGTTGAACAGCCGCGGGTACATCCACACCAGCTCGGCCTTGCTGACCGGCTTGACGAGGACGACGTCGAGCAGGCCGTCGTCGATCTCGGCCCCTTCGCAGATCCGCAGGCCGCCCCCGTACGAGGGGCTGTTGCCGACCGACACGAGCATCGCCTCGACCTCGTACGGCTCGCCGTCCAGCTCGAGCGCGAACGGGATCGGGTCGAACACACGGAGCTCGGCGAGGGTCGCCAGGTTGTAGCGCATCTGACCGCTGGGCCAGGTCATCGCGTTGGCGCGCTCGGCGACCTTGGCGTCGAACCCGGTCGCGACGACGGTGGCCACTCGCGTGCCGGCGACGTCGGCCAGGTCGATGACGCGGACGCCACCGGCGACGATCGCGTTGGCCGCCTTGCGCGGATCCTTGCGGTCGATGCCAAGGGTCCGGGCGGTGTCGTTGCCGGTTCCGGCGGGGATCACACCCAGCGGCAGATCGGAGCCGGCCAGCGCCTGGCAGGCCAGGTGGACCATGCCGTCGCCGCCGACCACGACGAGCGCGTCGAAGCCATCGCTGACCACGCCCGAGGCGAGCTCGGTCGCCTCCTCATACGACTCGCCCTGGAGTCGGCGTACCCGTATGCCAGCCCGCTCCAGATGCGGGATCGCGATGTCAGCCGCCCGGCGGCCACGTCCCTTGCCCGAGGTCGGATTGACCAGGACCGCCACCTCGTTCGCCACGCGGTGCAGCGTACCGGCCCGGGCAGCTCCGCCACCCGCCGAGTGTCGACGACTACAGCCGCAGGACGACCGAGAGCTGGCTGGGCGGGACTCCGATGGCCTTCGCGAAGCGGCGCATCGCCTCGCAGCCGGTGTCGGCGTCCCAGCCTGTGGTCGGCACCGCGAGGGCGTGCCGTCCGTCGCGTACGAGCAGCAGTACCTGACCGAAATGCCAGGCCTGATGCGCGTCGTGGCGCAACTGCTCGGGGAGCACCGCCGCGGGATAGGCGACGTCGGCGCAGAGCATGTCGAGTGCGATGGCGTGCCCGGCGGCTCCACTCAACTCACCGGGGATCAGCGCGACCGAACCGGTCTCCTTCGTCGTCCAGCGCAGCTCGTCGTCGCCGAGCCACTCCGGCAGATCGAACGGGTCGGTCGCCGACCAGGCTCCCGTCGGCTCACTCATCCGGATCGTCCAGTCGGCTCGTCCGGTCATCATCGGTGTCGCGCTCGAGTGCGAGCTCGGACTGCTCGTCGTCGGACCACGCCTCGTAGTCGTGGATGCCGCGACGCTTGTCGATGAATCGCGCGATGACCTCCGAGAGCATGAACAGCAGCGTCATCGGGAAGGCGAGGAAGAGCATGCTGATCGGGTCGGTCGACGGCGTCGCGACGGCGGCGAAGACGAAGGTCCCGAGGATGATCCACGCCCGGACCCGGCCGAGCTGGCGTCCGGTGACGACGCCGGCCAGGTTGAGCAGCACGACGAACATTGGAATCTCGAACGAGACGCCGAAGACCAGCAGCATCCGCAGGATGAAGCTCAGATAGCGACTGACCTCGATCAGGTTGGACACGTCGGCCGGAGTGAAGTCGAGCAGGATCGACAGGCCCTTGGGGAGCACGTAGTAGCCGACGGCCACTCCCAGGAGGAACAGTGGTCCCGCGATCGCGGCGAAGACCCGGGTCCATTTCCGTTCCCGGGGGTGCAGGCCCGGCACGATGAATGCCCAGATCTGGTAGAGCCAGATCGGGCTCGCGATGATGAGGCCGGCGACCAGACACGTCTTGATCTGCAGTGTGAAGGCGTCGGCGACTCCGGTGAGCGTCAGCTCGGCGTTGAGTCCCTCCTCCTCAGCGAGATCGTTGACGACCGTCGTGAAGGGCTTGGTGAGCAGCTCGAAGAGCTGGTCGTAGAAGAAGAACGCTGCGATCGTCGCGATGACGACGGCGATGACGCTCTTGAAGACCCGATTGCGTAGCTCCCGCAGGTGCTCGATCAGTGTCATGGTGCCGTCGCTCGGCGGCACCGCATCGTCCACGGCCTTGCGGCCGCGCCTCAGCGAGAAGGCCACGGCTGCGCCTTCCGCGGATCAGGACTGCTGCTGGTCGCGCGTCGCGCGGTTGGCGTCGCTCGACTCCGTGCCGTTGGCCGTCTGACCCGGACTCGGCGGCAGCTGCTGCTTCGGCTGCTGCGGAGGCGTCTGCTGCGACTTGGCGTCGTCGACGGCGTCCTGCTCCTTGTCGTCCTCATCGTCGGCGAGTCCCTTGGTCTCCGCCTTGAAGATGCGCAGAGCCCGCCCGCTCCCGCGGGCCAAGTCAGGCAGCTTTCTGGCCCCGAATAGCAACACGAGCACCACGATGATCAGGATGATCTCGGGCGCGCCGATGTTTGGCATCTCGCTCACTCCTGACGGTGGACGTCCAGCCGCATCATACGGCCGCCTTGAGTACGGCAGGTGAACCCGTTCTGTCTCTATCCACCGTACGCGGTCAACGCCAGACGTGCGCACTCGCGCACCTCGTCGGCCAATTCGACCGGCTCGACGACGCGGGCGTGGCCGCCCTGGCGGAGCACCAGCCGGCGCAGCCAGCCGGTGTCCCCGATGCGCAGCCGGACCCGTACGCCACCGTCCGGAAGCTCCTCGACGGCGTCGACCGCGTAGTACTCCGCGACCCATCGGGCCGGCGGCGAGAGGTCCAGGACGGCCTCGACGTTGCCCTCGACGGCCCGGAACAGCCCCTCGGACAGGTCGCGCCGCGGCACGTGCGGGTGCGGGTCGGCCGGAATGTCCAGGACGTCCGCCTTGACGACCCGGTCCAGGCGGAACAGCCGGACATCCTGCGCGAGATGGCACCAGGCCTCGAGGTAGGGCCGGCCCTCGGCGGTCAGCAGTCGCAGGGGGTCGACGTCCCGCTCGGTACGTTCGTCGCGCGATGGTACGAGGTAGGACAAATGCATCCGATGCCCGGTCGCCAGCGCCTTCTGGGTCGCCTCGTGGACAGCCGGATCGGCCTTCTCGATGTGTACCTCGATCGGCAGCGTCGCTCCCTCGCCGGTCGCCGACTCCAGCTTGGCCAGGGCGGACTCGATCGTGGGCAGCTCCGCCGCGCCGGCGATGTCGCGCAACATGCGCAGCGCCACGATCAGCGACAGAGCCTCCGACGTCGTGAGCCGCAACGGCCGGGACAGGAACTCGGCGTTGTCGAGGTAGACGACGCCTTCGGACTCCAGCGCCTCCATGTCGACGTCGATCATGTCGCCGGTGACTGACCCGGGCAGGCCGCAGAACCACAAGACGTTGAGGTCCTTGACGATCTGCTGCGGCGTGACGCCGAAGTCCTTGGCGACCTGGTCGACCGGGATGCCGTCGCGGCCGCGCAGGTAGGGCACCAGAGCGAGCATCCGGGGCACCTGGTCGCGAGCGCTCTGGGTCATGCTGCCTCCCCCGCGACGCCTCGGAGGACCGCGATCACCGCGTCCCGCAGATCCGGCGGCGACTCGACCACGACGTCGCTGGCGTAGCTGGCGATCTCCTCCGCGGTCTGCCAGCGACCGGCGTAGGGCACCTCGACCCGGTCCCAGCCCGGCTCTATCTCGGTCGTCGACGTGGCGCGCCGGCGCAGTCCCCAGCCGGCGCCCTGGCGGACCCGCAACGTGGCCGTCGCCTCCGGCGACTGCGAGCCCAGCCACTCGGCCTCGGCGCGGAGGTCGAGGTCCTCGGGTACGTCGTACTCCCCCGGCCGGCCGTCCGGCGCGACGTCGCCGACGATGCGGGACAGTCGGAACATCCGGGTGGCGCCGCGGTCGCGGTCGTGGCCGACGACGTACCACCGGCCGTGCCAGGACAGGATCCCCCACGGCTCGAGGTGGCGGAGCCGGGTCGGCTGGCTCGAGCGCTCGTACTCGAAGGTCACCGGGGTCCGGGTGATGACCGCGTCCCACAGCAGCTCGAAGCTCGGCTCGCCGGCGGCCAGCTGCGGTTCGAGTGCGGGCAAGGCATCGGGTTCGACGGGCACGCCGGCCGCCTTGAGCTTCACGAGCGCCGACGACGTCTGCCCGGCGAGCCTGGCGTGCTGCCAGACCCGGGCCGCCAGGCCGACCACGGCGGCTTCATCCGGCTCCAGCGGGATCTCCGGCAGTTCGAACGTGTCGCGCTGGATCCGGTAGCCGAGCTCGTCGTCGAAGGCCCGCTCGAAGCTGCCGACGTCGATGTGGACGCCGATCTCGCGCAGCTCCTCCTTGTCGCGCTCGAACATCCGCTCAAACGCATCGTCGGTCTGGTCGTGGTAGCCCTCGACGACCTGGCGGATGCGGTCCTTGGTGAGATACTGACGGCTCACCAGGAGGGCGATCACCAGGTTCATCAGGCGCTCGCTCTTGCGCCTGGTCATCGGACGTCCTCGCTCACGCGTCCTCCTCGCTCGCGCTCGTCGCAAGCGTGAAGGTCGCGGGCCGCTGCGCGGCCGCTCGCGAACTCCCTGCTGCGTTGACCTGTTCGCTCGCGAACTCGCTCACCTTGGCGACGTTACCTTGTGTCCGAACAGCTGTGCGACACGACGCACGTGACTCGAGCGACACGGGCCGCCCGGCCCGTAGGCTTCGCGCATGATCCGATGGCGGGACGGGATCGTGACCAAGCGTGGCACGACGTGGCCCGGCGCGATGGAGCTGCGCGTGCGCCTCAGTGGTGCGGACGCCACTGCCGAGCCGGTCAAGGCGCTGGCCTACCCGGCGCTCGTGGGCGAGCCCGAGGTCGGCGACCGGGTCCTGCTCAACGCCACGGCGCTGCTCATGGGACTGGGCACCGGCGGCTACGCGATGGTCGTCGCCGTGCCCGATCGGCTGCCGCCCGATCCGCCGCCGGGCCCCGGACATCTCGTCAAGGCGCGCTACACGCCGTTGCAGACCACCGTCCTCGGCGTCGACGAGCAGGACTCCGAGTCGCACGAGACGCTCCGCGACGCCGACGACCTGGACGGTCTGCCGGTCGTCGTCGCCGACCTGCACTCGGCGCTGCCCGCGGTTCTCGCCGGCGCGCGTCAGGAGCGTTCGGGGATCCGCGCCGTCTACGTCATGACCGACGGCGGCGCCCTGCCGTTGACGTTCTCGCGAGCGGTCGCGGGCCTCACCGAGGCGGGCTGGCTCGCGGGCTCGATCACGGTCGGGCAGGCGTTCGGCGGCACTCTCGAGGCGGTCACGCTGCACACCGGGCTGCTCGCCTCCCGGCAGGTGCTCGACGCCGACCTGGCCGTCGTCGTGCAGGGCCCGGGCAACCTCGGCACCGGCACCCGGTGGGGATTCTCCGGCGTGGCCGCGGGCGAGGCGATCAACGCCACTGGCGTCCTCGGCGGCCGCCCGGTCGCCTGTCTGCGGGTGTCGGAGGCCGACCCGCGAGAGCGGCATCGCGGCGTCTCTCACCACAGCCTCACCGCGTACGGCCGGGTCGCAATGGCGGCCGCCGACGTCGTCGTACCCCTCCTGCCGGGAGATCTCGGCGTACGAGTACGCGAGCAGGCGGCGACTCTCGAGGCGAAGCATCGCCTGGTTGCGGTCGAGACCCACGGGCTCCTCGAGGCGTTGCGTGGCTCGCCGGTGCGCCTGTCGAGCATGGGGCGAGGACTCGACGAGGATCCCGCCGGATTCGTCGCGGCCGCCGCCGCCGGTCGGCATGCCGCCCGGCTGCTCGGCTGAGTCCCGGGCTGCCTCCGTCGCGATACCACGTTTTCGTGGTGAGTACGCACTCTGTATGGCGTCCAGACCATGCAGAGTGACGACGCGCCGTGCAGAGTCGCCGGGTCTGAATTGGCCCTCATGTCGTGGGGCGCGGGCGTGAGATCGACCGGTCACGGCGCCGGCAGCGCGGCGAGCATTGCCCGGACCTCGTCGGCGTCCGAGTGGTCGGAGCTCCTCGAGGATGACGAGTGCCTGCTGCCACGAGCCGCGGGGCGTCGGCATCGCCGTGGGCCTTGATCGCGCCCATCGAGAGGCCGCGGACGAGTTGCTTCGGCGCACCTTATCGTTGTCCGGAGCGGCGTTGAACGAACGCCTCGTGCGCAGAACTGAGACCGGAGGCGGCAGCGTGAGCCTGGTGGCAGGAGTCGACTGCTCCACCCAAGCGACCAAGGTGGTGGTCTGCGACGCCGCGAGCGGTGAGGTCGTGCGATCCGGACGCGCCGGTCACCCCGATCGCACCGAGATCGATCCCGCAGTGTGGTGGTCGGCGTGGAAGCAGGCGTCCGACGGAATCCTCGACGGTGTCCAGGCGATCGCGGTCGGCGGCCAGCAGCACGGCATGGTGCTGATCGAAGCCGATGGCGAGCCGGTCCGCGACGCGCTGCTCTGGAACGACAACCGCTCCGCGCCGCAGGCCGAACAGCTCATCGAGGAGCTCGACGGTCCGGAGGCGTGGGCGTCGGCGGTCGGTTCGGTGCCGGTCGCGAGCTTCACCGTGACCAAGCTGCGCTGGGTCGCCGAGCACGAGCCCGACACGGCTCGGCGAGCGGTGGGTGTCGTGCTCCCGCACGACTGGCTGACACATCGACTTGTCGACCGATCGGCCGAGCCCGTGACCGACCGCGGCGACGCCTCCGGCACCGGCTACTGGTCGCCTGGCACCGGTGAGTATCGACCCGACATCGTCCGACGCGCCTTCGGCCGAGACCTGGCGGTCCCGCGGGTCGCCGATCCGAGCGAGGCGGTCGGCCACACTGCCGCCGGCGCGGTCGTCGCACCCGGCACCGGCGACAACATGGCGGCGGCCCTCGGCCTCGGACTCGGTCCGGGTGACCTCGCCGTCTCGCTGGGCACCAGCGGCACCGTCTACGCGGTCGCGACACAGCCGACGGCGGACGCGTCCGGCATCGTCGCCGGCTTCGCCGACGCCACAGGGGCATACCTGCCGCTGGTCTGCACCCTCAACGCCGCCCGCGTCCTCGAAGCGGCCGCCTCCCTCGCCGGTGTCGGACTCGTCGAGCTCGACGAGCTCGCCGGATCGGTCGACGACACCGACGGACTCGTGCTGCTGCCGTACCTCGACGGCGAGCGGACCCCGCCGCTGCCCGACGCGACCGGCCTGCTGCACGGGCTCACCCGCCGCAACGCGACTCCGGCTCACCTCGCCCGGGCCGCCGTCGAGGGCATGCTCTGTGGCCTCGCCGATGCCGTCGCCGCGCTGCGGGAGCACGGCGTACGGCCCGGCCGAGTCGTGCTGATCGGTGGCGCCGCCCGCTCCAGCGCGGTGCAACGGATCGCCGCCGAGCTCTTCGGACTCGACGTGCACGTCCCCGAGCCGGCGGAGTACGTCGCGCTCGGCGCCGCCCGCCAAGCGGCGTGGACGCTGGCCGGGTCGGAGCAGCCGCCGGACTGGCCGATCGAGGGCTCCCGCCTCGCGCCCGAGCCCGACCGCCTCGCGGCCGGCGAACGCGTACTCACGCGCTATCGCGAGACGCTGGCCGGGGCCGGGTCGCTGCTCGGTGCGGCCGACCGTCGGAGCGAGCCGGCCGCCACCTGACGCTCTCCGATCAGCTGGCGTCGAGGATGTCGACGGCGAAGATCAGCGTGGAGTCCGGTGGGATGCCGGTGTTGCCTTGCTTGCCGTACGCGTCGTTCGGCGTGCACTCGAGCACGACGCGGCTGCCGACCGTCTGGCCTGGGATCAAGTCGTTCCAGCAGGCGATCAGGCTGGCCCCCGGACCGATCGTCGTCTGGAACGGCTGCCCTCGCGACCAGGACTCGTCGAAGATCTTGCCGTCGGGGTAGATCTGGCCGAGGTAATGGATCGTGACAGTCTGGCCGGCCTCGACCTCCGGGCCGTCACCCTTGATGAGGACGATCGCCGTGCTTTTGTCGACCGTCTTCGCGGTCTGCTCGGTCGCCACGAACTTGCTCGGGTGGCCGTCCGCGTCGAGCGTGAGCTCCGGCACCGTCGCGGGTGGCGTCTGCTCGGTCCCGGTCGCCTCGGACAGCGGCTTGGAGATGATGTCGAAGACGAAGACCAGGGTCGAGTCGGACTGGATGCCGACATCGGCGTTCCCCGCCTCGCCGAAGCCGTCGGCCGGCGGCACCGCCGCGACCACCCGGCTCCCCTCGCGCTGGCCGTCGAGGGCCTTGACGATGCCGGGCAGCAGAGCGCTCGGCCCGGTGTCGATGGTGAAGGTCGCCGGCGCGCCACGCTCCCATGAGCTGTCGAACGGCTGGTCGCTGCCTGCGATCACGCCGATGTAGTTGACCGTCACAGAGTCGCCGGGCTCGACGACCTCGCCGTCCCCCTCGCTGATCGTCTCGACCTCGGTCGCGTCCAGGTCGAGTCCGGCGTCCACGTCGAACGTCGGCGGCTCGCCGAACTCGCCGCCGATGCTCACGCCCTCGATACCGGTGGCCTCCGGGGCCGGACCCTCGTCCGCCGACCCCTCGTCGTCCCCGCACGCGCCCAGCGCGAGCAGGGCGGGGACGAGCAATACGGCGAGCAACTTGCGACGCACAGACCTGGCCAATCGTTCGGTGTGGGTTGATCGCGCCAACCCTACCTGGCGCTGTTCAAGCACCCACTCACATGCTGTCGATGAGCTTGTGAACGCGTTCGTCGTGCGACCGGAACGGATCCTTGCACAGCACGGTGCGCTGCGCCTGGTCGTTGAGTTTGAGGTGCACCCAGTCGACCGTGAAGTCGCGCCGCCGCTCCTGGGCCCGCCGGATGAACTCGCCGCGCAACCGGGCTCGCGTCGTCTGCGGCGGCCTCGACTTGGCCTCGAAGATCGCGAGATCGGACGTGGCCCGGGTGACGGCGCCGCGCCGCTCGAGCATGAAGTAGAGGCCCCGGTCGCGGTGGATGTCGTGGTAGGCCAAGTCGATCTGCGCGATCCGCGGATGACCCCAGGTGAGGTCGTGCGCGGCCCGGTAGCGGTCCATCAAGGCGTACTTGATCACCCAGTCGATCTCCCGCTCGACGATCGTGAGGTCGCCTGACTCGACGGCCTTGAGGCCGCGCTCCCAGAGGTCGAGCACGCGGTCGATCGTCGGGCTGTGCAACTCCCGGCGGTCGACGAAGTCGCGAGCCTTGGAGAGGTACTCCGACTGGATCTCGAGCGCGTTAGCCTCTCGGCCGTTGACCAGGCGTACGCGATGCCGGCCGGTCATGTCGTGGGAGATCTCGCGGATCGCCCGGATCGGGTTCTCCAGCGTGAGATCGCGCATCACGACGCCCTCTTCGATCAGCCGCAGCACCAGGTCGGTCGTCGCGACCTTGAGCAGGGTCGTCGTCTCGCTCATGTTGGAGTCGCCGACGATGACATGCAGCCGGCGGAACCGCTCGGCGTCGGCGTGCGGCTCGTCGCGGGTGTTGATGATCGGTCGCGAGCGGGTGGTGGCGCTGGAGACGCCCTCCCAGATGTGCTCGGCCCGCTGGCTGACGGCGAAGACCGTGCCGCGCGGCGTCTGGAGCACCTTGCCGGCGCCGCAGATGATCTGCCGCGTCACGAGGAACGGGATCAGGATGTCGGCCATTCGGTTGAACTCGCCGTGCCGGCCGACGAGGTAGTTCTCGTGGCAGCCGTAGGAGTTGCCGGCCGAGTCGGTGTTGTTCTTGAACAGGTAGACGTCGCCGACGATGCCGTCGTCATGCAGCCGGCGCTGGGCGTCGATCAGCAGGCCTTCGAGGATCCGCTCCCCCGCTCGGTCGTGAGCGACGAGCTCGAGGGTGTCGTCGCACTCGGGTGTCGCGTACTCCGGGTGGCTCCCCACGTCGAGGTAGAGGCGGGCGCCGTTGCGCAAGAACACGTTGCTGCTGCGGCCCCACGACACAACCCGGCGGAACAGGTAGCGCGCCACCTCGTCCGGGCTCAGTCGCCGCTGGCCCTTGAACGTGCACGTGACGCCGTACTCGTTCTCGATGCCGAAGATCCGCCGGTCCATTGACCCAGCCTATGTGGTTGCTGCCCGCTTTGGGTCTGCGCGCGGGCTCACGTTCGTGTGGTTTCCCCTGAGCTCTTGGGGAACCACACGCATCACGGGTTGTGGCCCATGAGGGGTGACGAGTCGCCGTGAGGAGCGCGGTGGCGTCTGGACAGGCTCGCAAAGCGGCTATATCGGGCGCACGAGTCGAGTGCGTCAGAGCAGCCCCGCCGCGTCGAGGACCGGCCACACGAGATGGGTACCGCCCATCTCCCCGGCCCGGAGGAGCCGCAGCACCTCGGCGGCCGGGACCACCATGACCTCGCAGTCCTCGAACTCGTCGAGCTGCTGCTCGCCGACCGGACGGCAGTCGTAGGCGATCGCGACGTACTGACGATGGACCGCCGCCGGCATCGTCACGGTCGCGACCACGTCCACCCGGTCGGCCGCGAAACCGGTCTCCTCGCGCAGCTCGCGACGTCCGGCCGCCTCGGGCGATTCGTCGCTGTCGAGGAGCCCACCGGGCAGGGTGACCAGCCGCCGATCCGGCCCGGGACGGAACTGGCGCACCAAGACCACGTGGCGGGCGGGCGTGAAGGCCAGCACGCCGACGGAGTCGCCGTTGTCCCGCAGCTGCCAGGTCGCCACGCGACCGTCCGGCAGGCGGTAGCGACGCTCGACGACGCGGATCCAGCCGTCGTAGACGACGCGCTCGTCGAGGCGTCCCCAGTCTCGCTCGGTCACTCGGAAGTGTCGTCGCCCGATCCGGTGCCGTCGTCGCTCTCACCGGACTCCGGCGACGACTCCGGCGTCGGCTCGGACGGCGTCGACGACCCGGTGTCCGGCTCCGGCTCGCCGCTGTCCAGGGCGCGCTGCACGGCGGCCACCGACAGGCGGCGGAACTTGCGCTGCTGGTTGCGGGAGCGATCGAGTACGGCGGCCTCGACCTCCTCGGCCGGGATCGTCCGAGACACCTCGGTGTCGTGGCCCAACGCGATGACGCCGAGTCGGACGGCGGCGTCGAGGTCGAGCCCTTCGCCGTAGTGATCGTTGAGGTAGGCCTCGACCCGCTCGGTCGACCCGCCCATGACGGCGTAGTTGTGCTCGTCGGCGACGGAGCCCTGGTAGGTCAGGCGGTAGATCTGGTCGTCGCCGGTCGCGTCACCCACCTCGGCGACGAAGATCTCCACCTCGTAGGGCTTCTCGGCGCCGGAGGAGAAGATCGTGCCGAGCGTCTGGGCGTACGCGTTGGCGAGCCCGCGGCCGGTGACGTCGCGCCGGTCGTAGGAGTAGCCGCGCATGTCGGCGAGCCGGACGCCCGCGATGCGGAGGTTCTCGTACTCGTTGTAGCGCCCGACCGCGGCGAACGCGATGCGGTCGTAGAGCTCGCTGATCTTGTGCAGCGTGCGATGCAGGTTTTCGGACACGAAGGCGATGCCGTCGGCGTATTGCACGACGACGAGGCCCCGGCCCCGCGCGATGCCCTTGCGCGCGAAGTCGGCCCGATCCTTCATCAACTGCTCAGGCGAGACGTAGAACGGGATCGACACGTCGGTCCTCTCAGGTCAGCGGGGCCGCGGGGCCGTCCGGACGCTCCATCCGCGCGGACACGACCTGATCGGCGATCTCGGAGATGTCGGCGTCGGGCAGCCGACGGTAGCCGTCCGCTGTCACAACCGCGACGACCGGGAAGATCCGGCGCGTCAGATCGAGCCCGCCGGTGGCGGAGTCGTCGTCCGCGGCGTCATAGAGCGCCTGGATCGTCGCGGTGACGCACTCGGTCTCGGACAGATCGTCGCGGTAGAGCTTCTTCAGCGCCCCACGGGCGAAGACCGATCCCGAGCCGACGGCGTAGAACGCGTGCTCCTCGTAGCGGCCGCCGGTGACGTCGTAGGAGAAGATCCGGCCCTCGGCGGTGTCGGGGTCGAAGCCGGCGAACAGCGGCACGACCGCGAGGCCCTGCATCGCCATGGCGAGGTTGCTGCGCAGCAGGCTGGCGAGCCGATTGGCCTTGCCGTCGAGCGACAAGGTGCTGCCCTCGATCTTCTCGTAGTGCTCCAGCTCGGTCTGGAACAGCCGGATCATCTCGACGCCGAGACCGGCCGCGCCGGCCATCGCGACGGCGGAGTATTCGTCGGCCGGGAACACCTTCTCGATGTCGCGCTGGGCGATGACGTTGCCCATCGTCGCGCGGCGGTCGCCGGCCATGACGACGCCGCCGGGATAGGTGGTGGCGACGACCGTGGTGGCGTGGCGCATCTGGTCGGCGGTGACACCGCTGGTCAGGGTGCCGACGTGGTGGCCGGGCAGCAACTCGGGCGCCTGGCCGGTGAGGAACTGGGCGAACGACGACGAGCCGGGGGTCATGTAGGCATGCGGCAGCCCGCCCCACGGTGGTGGCTGTTGGGTCACAGCACCTCCTTGCGGGCGCTCACCGACGCTGTGACCGATGCGTTGGATGGAACGACTGGCGCGGTCTGGTCGCTCACTGGCCACCCTTCTGAACGAAGCCACGCACGAACTCTTCGGCGTTCTCCTCGAGCACCTCGTCGATCTCGTCCAGGATCGCGTCGACGTCGTCGTCGAGCCGTTCCTTGCGCTCGGTGACCTCGCCGCTGGACTCGACCTCGGGCGCGTCTTCCTCCTCGCTCTGCTTGCGAGGGGACTTCTGCTGCTGTCCTCCGCCGTCTCGGGCCACGCTCCACCTCCGTTTCGCGACCGACAATTCCGACCCTACAAGGGCGGCGCGACACTCGGCGTGCCCCCAGGCCCCTTTTGCGTCGAGATTGCGCGTCTTCCGCGCACGCGCGCGGGGAAGACGCGCAATCTCGACGCAAGGAGTGTATTGGCAGAGGCGTTGGGTCAGCCGCCGGTGAGCGCGCTGAGCAGGTCCTCGGCGGTCTCGGACCGGTCGAGCAGCGCCCCGACATGGTCGCGGCTGCCGCGCAACGGCTCCAGCGTCGGAATCCGCTGGAGCGACTCGTGACCGGGCAGGTCGAAGATCACCGAGTCCCACGAGGCGGCCGCGATCGACTGCGGATACTGGGCGAGGCAGCGGCCCCGGAAGTACGCCCGCGTGTCGACCGGCGGGTTGAGGATCGCGTCGGCGACGTCGTCGTCGGTCAGCAGGCGCTGCATGCGGCCACGGCGTACGAGCTGGTGATAGAGGCCCTTGTTCTCGCGGATGTCGGCGTACTGCAGATCGACCAGGTGCAGCTTGGGATGCTCCCAGCCAAGGCCGTCGCGGGATCGATAGGACTCGAGCAGCTCGCGCTTCGCGACCCAGTCGAGCTCCTCCCGGCATTTCGACGGATCGGACTCGAGCCGGCTTAGCACCGACTCCCATCGGTCGAGCACGTCGGCCGTCACTTCGTCGACCTCGCCACTGCGCTCGACGAACGCCTTGGCCTGCTCGAAGTAGGCCCACTGGATCTGGACCGCGGTCATCTCGCGGCCGTCCTTGAGGCGTACGAGGTGGCTGAGGCTCGGATCGTGGCTGACCGACCGCAGCTCGGCCACCGGGCGCTCGATGCCGAGGGTGCCGGGCAGCGCCCGCGCCTCGATCATCGCGAGCACCAGCGCGGTCGTGCCGAGCTTGAGATAGGTGGCGATCTCCGACTGGTTGGCATCGCCGATGATCACGTGCAGCCGGCGGTACTTGCTCGGGTCGGCGTGCGGCTCGTCGCGGGTGTTGATGATCGGCCGCTTCAGCGTCGTCTCGAGCCCGACCTCGACCTCGAAGTAGTCGGCCCGCTGACTGATCTGGAAGCCGTGCTCACTGCCGTCTTGCCGCAGGCCGACTCGGCCGGCGCCGCAGAACACCTGCCGGGTCACGAAGAACGGGATCAGATGCTCGACGATGTCGCCGAACGGCGTCGCGCGATCCATCAGGTAGTTCTCGTGCGCGCCGTAGGACGCGCCCTTGTTGTCGACGTTGTTCTTGTAGAGCACGATCGTCGGCCCGTTGGGCACCTGTGACGCCAGGGCCGAGGCGCGGCGCATCACCGCCTCGCCGGCCTTGTCCCAGCGGACCACGTCGAGCGGGTTGGTGCACTCCGGTGTGGAGTACTCCGGGTGCGCGTGGTCGACGTAGAGACGGGCCCCGTTGGTGAGGATGACGTTGGCGAGGCCGAGGTCCTCGTCGGTGAGCTGCGTCGGATCGGCGGCGTCGCGGGTCATCTCGAAGCCCCGAGCGTCCCGCAGTGGGCTCTCCTCCTCGAAGTCCCACCGGGCCCGCCGGGCCTGCCGTCCGGCGTTCGCCCAGGCGTTGACCACCTGGGTCGAGGCGAGCATCGGGTTGGCACCGGGCTGGCCTTGTACGGAGATGCCGTACTCGACTTCGGTACCCATCACGCGGCGCACGCTCACGAGGTCGCTCACCATCTCAGCGTACGGGGCGGGCATCGGGTGCCGGGTCGGCCGGGCGGTCGCGCCGGGTCCAGGGCCGCCAGGCGATCTCGACCGGTTCAGTGATTCCGAGTGACCGCCGCTCGGCCCGATCGAGGCTGCTCGCCCCGTCCTGGAGGCCGAGCCACCAGGTGCCACCCTCGCGCCGGACCCACTCGTCGAAGCCGCCGGTCACCACGCGGCGAACCTCCGACAGTTCGTCGACCACCTCCTCGAGCGTCTCGTCACAGGCGTCGCAGCCGCACGCCGGCAGATGCGCTGACGCCCAGCGGCCGTAGGCCAGATGCACACCGGGCAGGTCGCACAGGCCGACGATCAGGGGTGACTGGTCGGGCGAGCGTGGCACCAGCACCGTCGTCTCGACCACCTCGGACACGCAGCCTTCGACGCGGGCTTGCTCGGCGTCGGACGCTGTACGGTGCTCGACGTCGTAGTGCGCGACCAGTTCGCCGACCATGTCCCGGACGGTGTCGTGCAGCGGTGCGTAGAGCGTGGCGAGGTCGCGCGTCACGCGGCCGTAGGCCTCCTCGGGCGGCCCTCCGGACCCCAGCTGTCGCCGTTCATGGCGTCAGCCGCTTGCCGAGATGGACGGCGTCCGGCGCACAGGCGTAGTGCCCGAACCGTGGCACGTCCTCGTAGCCGGATGTGCGGTAGAGCGAGATCGCGTCGAGTTGCGGCGCACCCGTCATGAGCAGCGCCCAGTCCGCGCCGTTCGCGGCCGCGGTCGCCTCCAGCCGAGCCAGCATCGCCCGGGCATGGCCGCGGCCGCGAGCCCGCTCGCCGACGTACATGCGCTTGATCTCGACCGGTCCCTCCCCCGGCACTCCGAACGTCGCCGGGTCGAGCCGCCGCCAGCCGCCGATCGCGATCGGCTCGTCACCTTCGTACGCGACGAAGAACGCGCCCCCTGGCGGCGCGAACTCGCCCGGCGCGACCGGAGTGCCGTCGGGCCCGCCGTAGATCGAGACGTAGACGGCCTGCAGATCCTCGACGAGGCGCGTGACGTCGGGGTGTCCGTACGGCACCTGCCGGATCGCATCGGAGCGCGGCGGTACCTGGCGAGTCGTCACATCGACATTCTGCCGGGACGGCCCAAGCGCGAGCCGGGTTCGTGGCCCCTTCGACTGCGATACTCCGCGGATGCGCAGCCCGCGCCGGATCATCATTCTGCTCGTCGCCTCGGCTCTCGTCGTCACCGCCTGTGGTGGTCTCGACGTCGATATCTCCGAGGGCTTCGACACACCGCCGTCCGCCGGTGGCACCGACGGCCAGGAGTCCGGGGAGACCGACGGCTCGACGGTCGGCACCACCGCCTGGACCCTGCCGACCTGCGGTCTCGTCTCGGCCCGTCACCAAAGCCGATCCAGAGGCAGTCGGCTGGTGCGCGGAGCGGCGGGTCTATCGCGACCGCGACTCGGCCGCCCGACCGCAGACCCGGGTCGCCCGCGGCCTCGCAACGCCCTGCACGGCCGACGGCGACCCGGAGATTACGCCCGCGTTCGCCGACACCGCCTTCGGCACGCGGGTGGGCGACCTCTTCGTGTGGTCCTCGACGACGGGACTGCGCGCCGTACACCTGGACTGACCCACGACCGTGGGCCGGTCTGGTGGTCGGTTGGTGGCGTCGGCGGTGCGGAGAACTCGATTGCGGCGACCTCCCCACATGCACCAGGCTCGTCGCAATGGAGCAGCTGATCGACTCCGGATGGGACAGCCGGGCCTGGATCGTGGACGGGACGTGGCTGGACCGAGAGCCTCGCCGCCCGGAGGTCACCGACCGGCTCCGGGCCGAGGTCAGCCTCCTCACCTGGCTCGCACCGCAACTGCCCTTGTCCGTACCGAAGCCGATGATCGTGCGGGACGAGCCGCTCCGGGTCCGGCATCGAGTGCTCGTCGGAGAGCCGCTCGCGGACGGATCGCCGACGATCGGCACTGCCCTCGGCACGTTCCTGCGCGCACTGCACACGGTGTCGCCGGCCGAAGCCGCTCGCCAGGGCGCGCTGGACACCGCCGCGGCCGAGCGGCAGCTATCACGGGAAATCGACCGGATGCGACGTGAGGTGCTCCCGCTCCTCGACGTCGACGCGGCGGTGGCCGGCGCCCGACTGCTGGATGGCTTTGCCGCGCCGCCGCCGAGTCTGGCCCTGGTGCACGCCGACCTCGGCCCGCATCACATCCTGATCTCCGACGGTGCGGTCGCCGGTGTCATCGACTGGACCGACGCCCGGATCGGTGACCCCGCCCTCGACCTGGCGTGGCTGCTGTTCGGCGCGCCGACTCCGGTCGCGGCCGCAATCGCCGAGACCTACGGCGTCGAGGACTCGACGCGGCGTCGAGCCCGCGCCTGGCACCTGCTCGGGCCGTGGCACGAGGTGCTCTACGGGTTCGACATCGGCGACGACGACTATGTCGCGAGCGGGCTCGCCGGCGTGCGGAAGCGCCTGACCGAGGAGGGCTGAGTTCTACCCGCTGCCCCCGATGTTCGGCCCGTTGTAAGGCGACATGGGCGTCGTCAACGTCTCAGTCTGGGTCGAGTGGCGCGTGATGGGCTTGGCCCGGCCGCTGCTCCACCAGGCAAGGGCCACCAGCGCTATCACGACCACGGCGACGGCGGCGAGAATGATCCAGACCATGAGATGGCCTCCTAACCCCCAGGACCCCGGGTCTGAAGTCTACCCGCTGCGACCGATCTGCAGGCCCGATCACGTCGGTCCCCTAGCGGCGCCGCTTCCGCCGCCCGCCCCAGGCAGCGGCGATGTTGACGCCCACGATCCCGGTCCAGGCGGCCGCGATGCCGTAGACATCACCGAAGATGCCCGCCACGACCGTGATCGGGATGCCGAGGGCCATCGAGGTGAAGGCGATCTCCTTGTCGAAGCCCTCGGCCTCGCGCGCCTTCAGCTCGGACTCGACCCGCTTGTCGACCGCCTCGTCGACCCGTTCGAGGAAGGCCTCGACCAACGCCGGCTCGTAGCTCGAGTCGAGATCGCTGCGCGCCGCGACGATCGCCTCCAGGTCCTTGGCGAGGCGATCGGAGTCTTCGGTCGCGGCCATCGTGCGTCGCCGTTACAGATACTGGCCCGTGTTGGCGACCGTGTCGATGGACCGGCCCGGCTCGGTGCCCTCCTTGCCGGAGATCAGCGTACGGATGAAGACGATCCGCTCGCCCTTCTTGCCCGAGATCCGCGCCCAGTCGTCGGGGTTGGTCGTGTTGGGCAGGTCCTCGTTCTCCTTGAACTCGTCGACGACCGCCTGCAGCAGGTGCTGGACCCGCAGCCCCTTCTGGTTGGACTCGATGAGGTCCTTGATCGCCATCTTCTTGGCTCGGTCGACGATGTTCTCGATCATCGCGCCGGAGTTGAAGTCGCGGAAGTAGAGCACTTCCTTGTCGCCGTTGGCGTAGGTGACCTCGAGGAACCGGTTCTCGTCGGTCTCGGCGTACATCCGCTCGACGATGCGCTGGATCATGCCGGACACGCAGGCGTCGCGGTCGTCGCCGAACTCCTTCAGGTCTTCGGTGTGCAACGGCAGACCCGGCGTGAGGTACTTGCTGAAGATGTCGCGGGCCGACTCCGCGTCGGGGCGCTGGATCTTGATCTTCACGTCGAGGCGCCCGGGACGCAGGATCGCCGGATCGATGAGGTCCTCGCGGTTCGTCGCCCCGATCACGATCACGTTGCGCAGGCCCTCGACACCGTCGATCTCGGCGAGCAGTTGCGGCACGATCGTCGACTCCATGTCCGACGACACGCCCGTGCCCCGCGTGCGGAACATCGAG
>Ga0075421_100001455_pt1 | contig 27733 bp, 35 predicted proteins | sample SoiMetdeltSBSDD5_FD_75292 | JGI IMG/M metagenome (GOLD analysis project Ga0075421, IMG submission 75292) | Bulk soil microbial communities from a Populus tree surrounding site in Tennessee, USA - Soil MetaG P. deltoides SBSDD5 | ecosystem: Environmental > Terrestrial > Soil > Tree plantation... | reverse complement strand
ACAAGGAGACGGTGCGCATGCTGTCCGGCCTGCCCGACGAGCAGGTCGATACGCTCATCGCCCAGCTGAAGATCAACAAGGAGTTCGGATTCCTCAGGTCCGACATCTGGGAACAGCCGGATCGAGTCCGCCGGGAATTCTTTCACCGCGCGTAAGCGATGACCGGTCGGTGGGCTGCGCGCCTCCACCTGCCGACGCTCGCGGTGGCGGCGGTCGTCGTGGCGGGGTGGTTCCTGCTCTCGTGGCGCTACGGCGCGTTCGTCCTTCCCTCCCCGCTGGCGGTCCTCCGTGGTCTCGTCGAGATCGTCCGCACCGGCGAGGTGTGGCGGCACACGGGCGCCTCCCTCGCCCGCATCGCGGTTGGCTTCGGCGGCGCGGTGCTCGTCGCCGTCGGCATGGGTCTCCTGGCGTTCCTCTCGCGCACCGCCCGCGTGGTCGTGCACGACCTCCTGGCCGTGCTGAACGCGACCTCCGTGTTCGTCTGGATCGTGCTCTCGATCATCTGGTTCGGCCTGTCCAGCTGGGGGCCGATTTTCACCACGTTCATGATCACTTTACCGGTAGTTGCTTCGAATCTCATCGAGGGTGTGGAGAGCGTCGATCGTCGCTTGCTCGAGATGGGCGACGTCTACCGCCTGTCGGGCCGGCAGAAGTTCTCGGCCATTGTGGTGCCGTCGATCATCCCCTACCTGGTGGCCGGCATGAAGGTCGGCTTCGGCCTGGCGCTGAAGGTCTCGGTGATCGCCGAGATCTTCGGCGTCACCACCGGCATCGGCTACGCCATGAACTACTCGCGCGAGATCCTGGCCACGCAGATGGTCTTCGTATGGGCGCTGGTGATGATCCTCGTCATGATGACGACGGACAAGTTCGTCTTCGACACGGTGACCCGGCGGCTCATGCGATGGCGGTAGCGCTGGAGGTCGCCGGCGTGGGCAAGGATTTCCTCATCCCCGTCATCGACTCCGTGTCGTTCGCCGTCGAGGCGGGTGAGTTCGTCTGCCTGCTCGGGCCGAACGGCTGCGGGAAGACGACCCTGCTCCGCATCGTGGGCGGCCTCGAGCCGCCCTCACGGGGCACGGTGACGCTCGGCGGCGAGCCGGTCTTCGGCAGTGGCCGTCACACACGCAAGGTCGGCGTGGTGTTTCAGGAGGACCGGCTGCTGCCGTGGCGGACGCTCCGTGAGAACGTCGAGCTCGTGCAGAAACCGCTTGGCGCCGATGCGGCGGACCGCCGGCGGACCGGCGATCGCTATCTGCGACTCGCGGGGCTCGCGGGATTCGAGGACTACTACCCCACGCGCGTCTCGGGCGGCATGCGGCAGCGTGCGGCCATCGCGCGCGCGCTCGCCATCGAGCCGGATCTCCTCCTGATGGACGAGCCGTTCGGCGCCCTCGATGCGCAGAACCGCCGCATCATGCAGACCGAGGTCCGGCGCATCTGGCGCGAGACGGGACGCACCATCCTCTTCGTCACCCACGCCATCGAGGAGGCGGTCGCCATCGGCACCACGCTGATCATGCTGTCCGCGCGGCCGGCGCGCATCCGCACGCTGGTCCGGAACGACGGCCGCGTGGAGCGCGCGAAGCTGATCGACGACCTCAACACGATCATCATGGAGGAGGTGGAGCGCCAGCAGGGCAGCGGAGCGTAACAGACGGACCAGACGTTCCCGAACGCGTTACCGGCGCGCGAACACGCGAGTGCGGCCACCGGCGTCGAAGGCGATGACGTCGTAACGCTCGCGTTGACCGCCGGGCGATTCCATTCCCGGTGAGCCAAGCGGCATCCCCGGCACTGCGAGGCCGGCGATTTTCGGACGCTCGCGCAGCAGCTGGTCGATGACGTCGGCGGGCACGTGGCCTTCGATGACATAGCCGTCGACCAGGCCGGTGTGACAGGACTCGAGCGCCGGCGGCACTCCATGCTTGCGCTTTACCGAAGCCAGATCGACGACGTCACGCGCATCCACCGTGAAGCCCTTCTCGCGCAGGTGACCCACCCACGCCTTGCAGCAGCCTCAGCCCGGATCCTTGTAGACGGTGATGCTCGGCCGCGCTGCGCACACGGCGACCGGCACGGCGCCCGTCACGGTGAGCGCGAGGCCGGCGAGGAACGTGCGGCGAGACAGTGTCATGCGCGTACTCTAGCAGAACATCCGGTCAGCCGGTCCAATTCCTCCGCTCACGTGAGCCGCGTGCGGATCTTGATCTCCGACGTCAGCGTGCGATGCACGGGACACTTGTCGGCGATCTCGAGCAGCTTGGCGCGCTGCTCGTCGGTCAGCGTGCCGCTCAGCGTCAGCTCGCTCTCGATCTGGTCGAGCTTGCCCTCTCGCGTCTCGCAGTCCGCGCAGTCGGCGGCGTGGATCTTCGAGTGCTGGAGCCGCACCGTCACGCCATCGAGCGGCCACTGCTTGCGTCGCGCATACAGCGCGAGCGTCATCGACGTTCAGGCTCCGAGGGCGGCCAGCAGGAAGTCGTAGGGAGTAGGGCCGGTGTCGGTGCCGCCGCTCTCGACCGGCTCGTCGGCGGTCAGGCGGTGCGTACCGACGAGAATCTCCTGCTTGAGTCCGCCACCGCCGTGCACGGTCACTGTCGTCATGGCGCGCCCCTCACGAAGCCAGGATCCGGTCGTAGCGGCCATACTCGCGGGCGGCTTCCATGAACCACGCCACGCAGTCGGGGTTCGCGCGTGGCGGCAGCTCGCACGACGTCGACAGGACGAAGCGGGAGCGCTTGCCGGCGGTGTCGATGCAGCGGCGGACCTCCGCCTCGATCTCCGCCCTGGTGGCGCGCTCGAAGATCGTCACGTCGACGTTGCCCACGGCGACCACGCCCCGCTGGTTGCCAAGCGTGATCAGCTTGTCGAGCTGGTCGACCTTGAGCTTCGGATCCGCCTGCTGGTCGAGATCGATGGTGATGGCGACGAAGCCGACGTCGACGAGATCCTCGTGGATCTGGTGGGTGGTCCCGCAGATGTGAACCGTCGTCCCGACCTTCTTGGCCTTGAAGTAGTCCACGAGCTCCTTGTGGTACGGCTTGATGAACTCGCGATATGTGTCGGGGCCGACCAGCGAGCATGACGCCGTCGGATCCGTGTACGAGAGCCCGATCTTCGTCGTGAGCACGGCATCCCCGAAGCGCTTGGCGTACTCGGTCGCGAAGCGCATCAGCTCGTGGACGAACTCCGGGTCATCGATCGTATCCAGGCACATCAGCTCGGGATTGCGCATCAGCATGGCGATTGTCCACGGGCCGACCAGCACCGCCCCCAGGCCGCTCGGGAACTTCGCCGCCGAGAGCGCCTCGCACTGCTCGAGAAAGGCCGGCAGGCGCCCGTCGCGGTACGGATCGGGCACCTCGAGCCGCGCCAGCCGCGCCTTGTCGTCCTGCAGCACGTGCTCGTCGATGGAGGGCACGACATAATCGGAGTACTTCACGTGGCAGCCGATGGCCTCGGCTTCCTTCGCCAGATCGTTGAAGGCGATCATGATATCCGGCTGATATCGCTCGTAGTAGTTGAGCATCGCCTTCACGGCCTTCTTGGGGTTGGTGCAGTACTCCTCGATGCTGAGCCCGTCGAGGCAGCCGGCGAACGAGCCGGCGATGGGGTAGGCCGGCACGCGGTCGGCGAATTGCCCCTTGTACGCGGCCGCCACGCGGTCGCGCGGCCTGATCGGCGCGGATGCTTCCATGGTGTTCTCCTACCCCGACGCGATTCCGGATTCTAGCATCGGCCGGAAGGCATCGAGCGTCAGCGCCAGCTCGTCGGGGGGCAGTGACGGCCGCAGCAGCAACCCGACGCTGTCGGCGCCGGCCGCGTGCCAGCGCGCCAGCCGGCGGCGTGCGTCCTCGGGCGTGCCGTAGACGATCAGCTGCTCGAGCAGCTCCTCGGCGTCGGGCGGCACGATGCCGGTCTGCTTGCCGATGTTCACGGCGAGCACGGACTTCACTTCCTTCTCGAAGCCCTGGCGGATGAGCGAGTCGCGATAGAAGGTGCCCATGGTCGTCAGATAGAACGACACGAACCACGCGGCGCCTTCGCGCGCTCTGGCCGCATCGGCGGCCACCACCGTCGGTACCGAGGCGAAGATCGCCGGGACGCGGTCGGGATGACCGCCGCGCGCGGCGCCCTCCCGCAGCCGCGCGACACCGTCCGGCAAGCTGCGCAGCGGATAGAGGAACGGCATCCAGCCGTCGGCCAGCTCGCCGGCGAGCCGTGTGGCCGCATCACCGAGCGCGGCGAGATAGATCGGCACGTCGGGGCCCGGCGGCACGTTGAGCTTCAGGGGGCGCGCACTCGTGGCCACCGCGAGCGGCACGCGATCGCCGCGCAGCAGGGCGCGGACCTGAGCGATGCTCCGGCGCATACGGCCGATGGGCGCCGTGAACGGCACGTCGTGCAGGCCCTCGGTGAGCTGTGGCGTGCTGGCGCCGAGCCCGAGGATGAAGCGGCCGTCCGACATCGACGCCAGCGTGCGCGCGGCCATGGCCATGGTCGCGGCGCTGCGGTTCCACACGCCGAGGATGCCCGTGCCGAGCGTGATGCGCCGGGTCTTCACGGCCGCCTCCGCGAGGACCACCGTGATGTCGTACACCCACGTCTCGGGCAGCGTGAAGAGATCGTAGCCGAGGCGGTCGGCGGTCACGGCGAGGTCCACCAGCGACGGACGGCGATTCTCGAGTGGCATCACGGACACGCCGATACGGAGACGGCTCGGCGCGCGGCTCGAGACGTGGGTGGCCTGGTCGGAGATGGTTGCCGGATTCATTTGTATCGACGGCTCGGCGCGCGGCTCGAGACGTGGGTGGCCTGGTCGGAGATGGTTGCCGGATTCATTCTGTGTTAGTTGTTCTGCGGCAGCGGGACCTTAACAGAGGAGCGCCGAATGATCAAACCATACACGGCCGTGGGGCTGATTCCGACCGTCCGCGGCATCCGCAAGCGCAGCGACATCAAGATCAACCTCGAGCACCTGTCGCACCTGGTCAAGGCGGCGTCGTGGCTGTCGGCGCTGGACATTCCGGTGCGACTGATCGCCTTCCCCGAGGGCGCGCTGCAGGCCTTCAACGACGAGGTCCTCGATCTCGACCACGTCACCTTCGCGCGCGAGTGCGCCATCGACATCCCGGGCGAGGAGACGGAGGCGCTCGGCAAGATCGCCAAGGAGTACGGCGCCTTCGTGATGGCGCAGGCCAAGGCGCGGCACCCGGATCTCAGGGATCGCTACTTCAACGTCGGCTTCATCATCAACCCGCGCGGCAAGCTCATCCTCAAGCACTACAAGGTCTCGCCGCTGTTCCCCGTCGAGCACTCGGTGTGCCCGCACGACGTGTACGACTGGTGGATCGAGAAGTACGGCCGGACGCTCGACGCCTTCTGGCCGGTCGCCGACACGGAGATCGGGCGGCTCGGCATCATGATGGCCAACGAGGGGTCCTATCCCGAGAACGCGCGCGCGCTGGCGCTGAACGGCGCCGAGGTCGTTTATCGCGCCTCCTACCCCCACCCGGCCACCGGCAACGAAATCTTCGAGATCCAGAGCCGCGCCCGCGCCCTCGACAACAACATGTACGTCGTGGCGCCGAACATGGGCACCTACTATCTCTTCCCGGAGGAGACCACGCCCATCGACACCTTCGGCGGCCGCTCGTTCGTCATCGACTACAAGGGGCGCATCGTCGGTCGTCAAGACTACGGGGCCGGCTCCACGTACGTCGGCGGCGTGATCGACATCGAGGCGCTGCGCGACCACCGCGCCCGGGCGCAGTGGGACAACTGGATGAAGGATTTGCGCACCGAGCTCTACCAGCTGCTCTACGAGCAGCCAATCTATCCGAAGAACCTCTACCTCAAGCGCGCGCCGATGAAGCACGCGGAGTATCGCAACAAGGTCATCAAGCGCCAGATCAGGTTGATGCACGACCGCGACATCTGGGCCAAGCCCGACCGGTGAGCGAGGCTCCGCGCCTGCACGTCCGCGAGGTGCGTCTGCTGGAGCGAGACGTCCGGCTGCGCATGCCGTTCCGCTTCGGCGTGGTGACACTCACGGAGGCGATCGAAGCTTACGTGCGCGTGCGCGTGGAGCTGGAGGACGGCGGTGGGGCCTGGGGCGCGGCGGCCGAGATGCTGGCCCCGAAGTGGTTCGACAAGGACCCCGCGCGCTCCAACGCGGACAACGTCGAGCAGCTGCGTCTGTCGCTGCGGGTGGCCCGCGCGCTCTACACCGAGGGCCGACGCGCGCGCACGGCCTTTAACCTCTTCGCGGACAGCTATCACTCCCAGCAGGCGGAGTGTGGCCGCCATGGCTTGAACCCACTCATCGCGGGCTACGGGCCGGCGCTCCTCGACCGAGCCGTGCTCGACGGCGTCGGCCGCGCGCGCGGCCTCTCCTTCTACGACGCCGTACGGAGCAACCTGCCCGGCATCGACCCCGCGCGCTTGCTGCCCGAGTTCAGCGGCTTCGACGTCGACGCGTTCCTCGACCGGCTCCGGCCCGCGCGCGAGATCCACGCGCGCCACACCGTCGGCCTCGTCGATCCGATCACGGCCGCGGATCAGCGCGAGCCCATCGGCGACGGGCTGCCGGAGACGCTGGAGGACGTGGTGGCCGCGTATGGCCACACGTACTTCAAGCTGAAGGTCGGCGGCGACATCCGCGCTGACGTGGCCCGCCTCACTGCCATCGCGGCCGTGCTCGACCGACGGCCTGAGCCGTACCGAGTGACGCTCGACGGCAACGAGCAGTACGAGAGCGCCGAGGCGGCGCTGGAGCTCTGGAAGGCGCTGACGGGCGTGCCGTCGCTGCGGCGGCTCATCGAGTCGGTGCTCTTCATCGAGCAGCCGATCGCCCGCGCGGCGGCGCTGCGGCACGACATCGCGCGGCTCGCCGCCCGCCGTCCCGTCATCATCGACGAGTCGGACGCGGATCTCGACGCCTTTCCGGCGGCGCGTGCCGTCGGCTACCGCGGCGTCTCGAGCAAGACGTGCAAGGGCTTCTACAAGTCGCTGCTGAACGCCGCGCGCTGCGCCCGCTGGAACGCCGAGGCTGGATCATCGACCTATTTCATGTCGGCCGAGGATCTCACCACCCAGGCCGGGCTCGCGCTCCAGCAAGATCTCGCGCTGGTGACGCTGCTCGGTCTGACCCACGTCGAGCGGAACGGTCATCACTACGTGGCCGGGATGGCGGCGCGCCCGGCACCGGAGCAGCGCGCGTTCCTGGCCGCGCACCCCGACCTCTACGAGGACGTCAAAGGCGTCCCGCGCGTTCGGATCCGTGAGGGCCGCCTGGCCATCGGCTCGCTCGCGTGTCCGGGCTTCGCCGTCGCCACCGAGCCGGACTGGACGTCGATGCGCGAGATGCCCGCCTGAGGCAACATGCCCGAGCGATCGGGCGCCGCTGACCGCCACGCCACACGTCGTCTGGCTAACTCGGTGTACTCGTGCGATTTCGGATCTGGCACGCTCGCTGCTCTGACGCTGCCTCCAGGTGGAGGCCCTGTACCGGCGGGGCTGGGACGCAACGGGCGGAGGGCACGCGGCGGAACGCGCGCCCGGGGGTACAGCGATGGCGATGGACGTCTGGTACGAGCTCAGGATCCGCGAGATGTCGGATGTGAACGAAGCGGCCCACGAGCTGGTGCGGGATGCCGAGGCCTCAGCGAGTGACTCGCCGGATCGCGACGAGGAGGAGTAGCGCGGTCGCGACGACGAGCCAGATCGAGCCCCTCGGCAGCCTCGATGCCTCGACCGCCGCAACCCCGAACCCGGCGACGATGAGCACGCCGGCGGCGAGCACCGTGCCCCAGTGGGACCGGCGGCGGCTCATCCGAGCCGCCGTCGAATCGCCGCCCGCACCGCCGCGACATCGGCCGACTTCACGCCCGACAGGCTGACGGCCAGCACCTCGGGCTCCGCAGCCCACGGTCGCCACGCGAGGTTGGGAACCGCGAACAGCACGACGGCGGGCGCGCCGACCGTCGCCGCGAGATGGCTCACGCCGGAATCATTGCCCACGTAAACACTGGCCAGGCGGAGCACGCCGGCCAGCGCCGGCAACGCCGGGGCTCGCAGGCGCAGCGCCCCGGGAAGACCGGACGCGAGCGTGTCCACCGCCGCGGCATCGGCCGGCCCCTCGTGCAGGACGGCCGTCAGCTCGCGACTCTCGACGAGATCGCCGAGCGCGGCCACGAAGCCCTCCGTCGGCCAGCACTTCCGCACGCTCCCCGCGCCGGGCTGCACGACGATGAGCCGTTGGATGCCGTCCCACCCCGCCTCGACGAGCGCCGCCCGTCCTGCGGCCACCAGCGATGCGCCGACGCGCGCCGGAGTGCGCCCGTCGTCGGCGGCGGCGCCGACCGTGCGCAGCAGGTGCTCCCACACGAGTCCGGTGCCGGTGGACGGCGCGACGACCGCGTCGCGCGCCTGCGCGCGCAGGCTCCGCGTGAACTCGACGTCGCGCGCGCCGAACCAGCACACGACGCGCTCGGCCGCCGGCAGCTCCGCCTCGCCGGCCCCCGCGAACAGCGTCTCGAGTCGGAGCGCGTCGAAGTCGCGCGCGACCTCGGCTTCGCCGAGCGCGGCGACGAGTGCCGCGATGTGCCGCTGCGCCGCCAGCGTCACTGCGCCATGCCTGGTGCGGAGCGCGCGGAGCGCGGGAACGGCGAGCAGCACATCGCCGAGCGCGCCAGGATGAATGGCCAGCGCGCCGCGCACGGCCACCTCGCTCACGGCCGGTGCAGCAGCTTCAGCGCGGCGTCGTGAAGGCGGCCGTTGGTGACGAGCGCGTTTCCGGAGTAGATCGTGGGCCGCCCGGCCACGTCGGTGAAGCGGCCGCCGGCCTCTTCCACGACGATCTTGCACGGCGCCAGATCCCACGGCTTGAGATCGACCTCGACGTACAGCTCGGCCTTGCCCTCGGCCACGAGCGTGTAGCCCATGTAATCGCCGAAGCCGCGCTGCCGCTCGGTGGCGTCGACGAGGCGGACGAGGCCGTCCCACAGGCCGACCTCGCGATAGAGACGAAGACCGGCGTGCAAGAGCGTGGCACCGCCGAGGTCGCCGATGTCGGAGACGTGCACGCGCTCGCCGTTGCGGCGTGTCCCGCCGCCCCGGCGCGCCGTGTAGAGCTCGTCCGTCACCGGATTGTGGATGACGCCCGCGACGATCTCCCCGTGCGCCTCCAGCGCCAGCAGCGTGGCCCACACCGGCACGTGACGGACGAAGTTCCGCGTGCCGTCGATGGGGTCGATGATCCAGCGCACCTCTGCGGGGCCGTGGGCGCCGAACTCCTCGCCGAGCACACCCCAGTCCGGATACGCGCGCCGCAGCGTGGCCACGATCGCCTGCTCGGCTTCGCGGTCGGCCTGCGTGACCGGCGTCTGGTCCGCTTTCAGCGTGACGTCGAAGTGGCTGGTGTAATACTTCAGCGCGATGGCACCGGCCGCCCGCGCCGCGTCGCTGGCGGCGGCCACCGCGCGATCGAGCGCGGCCGCGTCGAGCGATGCCGTCATCGGCCGCCGTCTTCGGCCGGGAACGGCTCGCCGCGTTCGGCGAGGACCTTGGCGTAGACGTCCAGCGCCTCGACCACCACCGGCATGCCGCCGTACGTGACCTGCTGGAAGATGACCTCGGCCACCTGCTGCCGCGTGGCGCCGACGTTGAGGGCAGCGTGGATGTGCGCGCGGAGCTCGTTGCTGCGGTTCAGCACGGTGAGCGAGGCCACCGCGCACAGCTCCCGCTGCGTCTGCGAGATCACCTCACGGCTGTAGAGCGTGCCGGTGAAGAACATCGACAGCTCCCGGGCGAGGCCCTTGTCGAAGCGTTTCCATTGCTCGTATCCGACGCCGCTCTTGAGCGAGTGGAACAGCTTCCGCGCCGTCTCCCGGGTCTTCTGCTTGAGCTCGGCCTCGTTCATCTGCGCGTCGCCTCCGTCGGGATCTTCTCGAGAATCGCCACCAGCTCGTCGAGCGCCGACAGCATCGGCTCGTGCGCGCAGTCGATGTCGATGGGGGCGACGCCCAGCCGCGCCGCGTACTGCGCGGCCCGGCCGGGCGTGACCGCATTGTCGCGCAGGCACCGGACGTACGTGCGCGGCACGCGCATCGCATAGAAGCGCTGCATGTCGACGCGCTCGAGCCACGGCCGGAGCGGCTGCGGCGTCATGCGGGTGAGCGCGTCGACCACGCGCGCGTCCCCTTCCGGCAGGTCGTTCAGCCACCGCGCCCACTCGACGGCCGCCGGATACTGCACGACGCCGCCCCCGGCGCGGGCGAGGCCTTCCAGCAGCGGCCGCGCCGGCGGAGAGATCTGGGTGCCGAGCAGGCTCTCCCCGTCGCGGAGCACGACAGCGGCCACGAAGACGAGGTGCGCCACCCGGGCGGGCACGAGCTCGGCCACCTTCGGGATCACCACGCCGCCCATCGAATGACCGACGACGATACCGCGCGCGACGGCGGCCTGCATCATGGCGTCCGCGACCGCGCGCGCATACGCCTCGACCGACGCGCGACCACGCTCGTGGGCGCGACGACCGTGTCCCGGCAGATCGACGGCGATCGCCCGGTGGCCATCCTTCTCGAGACGGCGGACGAGGCCTTCCCACGCCCACGCGCCGTGGCTCATCCCGTGCACGAGCACAAAGTCCATCTGTAGAGATGGGGCCCCGAGATGGCCCCCCAAACCCCCGCCTTCGGCGCGCCCCGGCCGAGCCCTGGCGCGCCTGGTGTTACCCCTCCGCCGCGCGCCATCATCGCACGAGACGCGGTTGGCCGGCTCGCGCCGGGCGCCATGGTACGCTCGACGATGAGGACGACGTCATGGCGCTCAATCCCCACATCTTCCGTGCGTACGACGTGCGTGGACGCGTGGGCGCCGACATCAATCCGGACGTCTTTCGCCAGGTGGGGCGGGCGTACGCCTCGCTGATCAGGAGCCACGGCGGCCGCCATATCGCCGTCGGCCAGGACAATCGCGAGTCGTCGGCGGCGCTCAAGGCCGGCTTCATCGAGGGCGTCCGCGCGGCCGGCGTCGACGTCGTGGACATCGGGACGGTCACCACGCCGATTCTCTACTTCGCCACCGCGCACTGGAAGCTCGACGGCGGCGCCAACATCACGGGCAGCCACAATCCAGTCGACTACAACGGCGTGAAGATGGTGCACCGTGGCGCCGCCCCGCTGACGGAGTCCGAGATCCAGGGGCTGCGGGAGGCGATCGAGCGCGGCACGTTTGCCGACGGCGCGGGCGCCGTGTCCCGCCGCGACCCGCACGAGGACTACTTCGACACGATCGCGAAGCTCGTCCGGCTCTCGCGCCCGCTCAAGGTCGTGGCCGACGCCGGCAACGGCATCGCGGGCGTGTACGGGCCACCGCTGCTCCGGCGGCTCGGCTGCGACGTGATCGAGCTGCACTGCGAGTCCGACGGGCGCTTCCCCAACCACCTGCCCGATCCGGAGGACCCGGAGAACGTCGTCGACTTGCAGCAGAAGGTGGTGGAGGTCGGCGCGGATCTCGGCCTCGCCTGGGACGGCGACGCCGACCGCGTCGGCGTCATCGACGAGCGCGGGCGACGCCACGAGGCCGATCTGATCCTCGTCCTGCTCGCGCGCGACCTGCTGCAGCGCCACCCGGGCGAAAAGATCGTGTTCGACGTGAAGTCCTCGCAGGTGCTGGTCGACGACATCAAGCAGCACGGCGGCGTCCCCGTCATGTGGAAGACCGGCCACTCGCACCTGAAGCGGAAGATGCGCGAGGACCACATCCTGCTCGGTGGCGAGGTGAGCGGGCACATGTTCTTCGCCGACGGCTACTACGGCGTGGACGACGGCATCCTGGCCGCCTGCAAGATCGCCGAGATCGCCGCCCGCCACCGCGGGACGGTCTCCTCGCTCTTCGACACGGTGCCGCATCTGCATGCGACGCCGGAGCTGAAGGCTCTGTGTCCCGACGCCGAGAAGTTCCGCGTGATCGACGAGCTCGCGCATGAGTTCAAGCAGCGCTACGAGACGATCGACATCGACGGCGCCCGCGTCCTCTTCCCCGGTGGCGGCTGGGGTCTGGTGCGCGCGTCCAACACCAATCCCTATCTCACGCTCCGCTTCGAGGCGCGCACCGAGGCCGAGATCGACGCGATGAAGCGCGTCATTTACGACGCCCTGCGGCGCTATCCTTTCGTCACGCTGCCCGCCTGAGCCAGGAGCAATCGCACGGCGTCGAGCACGCCGGCGGCGGCATCGCAGTCGCGCGGCCCCCAGCACTGGCCGGGATCGAGCAGCACGGGACGGATGCCGGCGGCCCGGGCGCCGCGCACGTCGATCGAATAGAGATCGCCGATGTAAGCGGCCTCGTCAGGCCTGGCGCCGGCGCGGGCAAGCGCGAGCTCGAAGATGCGCGGGTCGGGCTTCTCGACACCCTCCTCGCCCGAGTCGAGGACGAAGTCCAGCTTGTCGAGGAGACCGAGGCGCTCCATCAGCGCGCGGATGGTTCCGTTCGAGTTCGAGATGACGGCGGAGCGCACGCCGGCTCCGCGGACGGCATCGAGGGCCGGCGCCGCCTCCGGGTCGGCGGTGTTCCAGAGGCCCACCGGCAGGTTGTAGGCGCGACGCCAGGCGTCGATCGCGTCGATCGTGCGCTCGTCGGCGACGCCCAGGCCCTTGAGGATGTAGCGCAGATAGCGGAGGTGGGTGTCACGGCTCTCGGTGGAGCGCGCGTTCACGAGGACATCGGTGTCGAGCCGCACACGGGCCGTCCACTCGGCGCGCTCCACATCGGCGGCCGTCGCCGTCACCCCGTGCCGCGCGAGCGCGCCCGCAATGTCGGCGTAGTTCATGCGCAGCAGCGTGTTGCCGGCGTCGAAGAAGATCGCGCGCAGCGTCACTCGGCGATCCGGAACGTGAAGTCGCCCTCGGTGACGTGGCTGTCGATGGAGAGCACGCGCCAGGCGACCTTGTACCGCCCCGGCGGCAGCGCGGGCAGCGAGACGCGCAGGAGCGACCGGTTGCCGGCATCGACACGGCTGTCGCCGAGATCGACGCGGCGGCCACCGCCGTCCAGGACGCGGATGTGGCTGTACGCCGGCTCGATGGCGCCGGTGAACTGCAGCCGCACCTGGGTGGGCGCGCTCTTGACGGTGCTGCCGCCGCGCGGCTCCGTGCGCTCCAGCACGCCGTGGGCTGCGGCGACGGAGGTCAGGGCAAGGAGCCCGAGGACAGCGAGCGCGCGCGACATCTCCTCACTACTGTAGCAGCGCTCAGAACCGGTCACCGTGACCGGCGGGCCACCGGCGCCGCGCGCCCCGCTGTCGGCGCACGCGCGTTGATCGCACGGAACCATGACCCCCGGTACCCGGTTCTGTCGTGTAAGATCGGCCCATGCGTCGCGCTCTCATCGGCTGGTGGCTGATGGCCGCCGTGCTCGCGCTGAGCACGCCGGCCGTGGCCCATGAGGTGACGAGCACAGCGGTCGAGCTCCCACCGGCGCGGGCGTTGGCGGCGGCGGCGCCGACGCCGGACGGCCTCGCGACCTTCGTGGCCTGCATGGCCGTCGCCATGCTTGTCGTCGCCCGATCCCGTCGTGCCGTCGCCGTCGCCTGCATGACGCTGCTGCTCTTCGTGACGTTCGAGTCGGGCGTTCACTCCGTTCATCACCTCACGGATCAGCCGGACAGCCGGTGTGTGGTGGCCTCCGCCTCGGCGCAGATCGGCGGTGTGGTCGTGACCGCAGTCGCCTTCGACCGTCCCGCACAAGCAGCCGACAGCGTCACGATCACGCCCGCCGGTGCACCGACAGCCCGTCCCGCCGCAGCCGATCTCGGGCGCGCGCCGCCCTCCGCCTAGCCCGCTGCGTCGTTCACCGGGCGTGTCCCGCACCGCGCGGGACATGGTTCATGTCTCATCCACAGGGGAGGCGCGCACGCGCTGAGCAGATGACGGTTCACTGGATGCTGATTCGCTTGACGCCCGTGGTGGCATCAGTCCTCTTGCACGTCGCCGCCTATGGCGCGCTCGCCATAGTTCCGAAGTTCGTCGCCGTGCGCGAGCGCGTCCTGATCGCGGATCTGGTCGAGCCCGATCCGGCGCCGCCCGCACCGCCGGCGAGGCCGCCGAGACCCAAGGCGCCCGACCGGCGCCCGGTCACGCCGCCGAAGCCGGTGGAGACGCCGATGCCGGCGATGACGCCGCCGCCGGCAGAGCCCAAGGTCGAGGAGACGCCGCCGCCGCCACCCCCGGCGCCCGTCGCGCAAGAGCCCACGCCGGCAACGCCTGCGGCCCCCGGCACCTCTGCCGTGTCGCGAATCACGGCCCCGATGGATGCGCCGGTCACGACCGGGAGCGATAGCGTGCCGGCCTCGGCGCCGGTGGGACCGCCAGCGCCCGCGCCGACCGCGCCGCCGTCGGGACCGGCGGTGGCTGCGCTGCCGCCCGGCGGCGTCACGCAGACGGCAGTGCCGCGCGGCGGCTACCAGGTGCGTCCGTCGTATCCGCACAACGCGCGCCGGCTCGGCATCCAGGGAACGACGCTGCTGAGCGTCTTCGTCGCCGCCGACGGCCGTGTCGCCGACGTGGTGGTCAAGCAATCCGCGGGGCATCCCGAGCTGGACCAGGCGGCGGCCGACGCGGTCAAGCGCTGGCGCTTCGACCCCGCCCGGCGCGGCAGCGAGGCCGTCGCCATGTGGGTGCTGCTGCCGGTGGAATTCCGGCTGCGATAGGCCTTGACGCGGGCGCTCGTGATCGCCATCGCGCTGTCGTTGACGATGCCGGCCGCCGCCCAGCCGCCGGCGTCACAGCCGACGCTGCCGCCCGTCGTCGTGGAGGGCACCCGTGTCCCCGTCGATCGAACGGCGCCGGAAGAGCAGGCCCGCGAGGAGATCCGTCGCGCGCCGGGCGGCGTGAATCTGGTCGGCGAGCAGCAGATCAAGGATTCGCGCGCGTCCAACTTGCAGGACGTCCTCGAGCTCGTGCCTGGCGTCTGGATCCGACCTCGCATGGGTGCCGCCGACGAGAGCCAGCTCTCGATCCGCGGCTCGGGCCTGCGGAACAACTTCCACCTGCGCGGCGTCAACGTCCTGCTCGACGGATTTCCGTACGGCAACGCCGACGGCTTCTCGGACTTCGAGTCGCTGGAGCTGCTCGACACCAAGCGCATCGAGGTCTACAAGGGCGCCAACTCGCTACGGTTCGGCAGCAACACGCTGGGCGGCGCCGTCAACCTGGTCACCAAGACGGGGCTCGACGCGGGACTGATCGAGGCGCGCAGCGAGGCCGGATCCTTCGGGTTCTTCAAGAACCATCTCGCCACCGGACAGGCGTACGGGCCGTTCGATTTCTATCTCGGTCTCACGGCCGTGGACCTGGACGGCTACCGGGATCACTCCGGCCAGGTCCGCCGTCGCCTCTACTCGAGCTGGGGCTATCACCTGCCCGGCGGCACGACGGTTCGCTTCGATTTCAACTACGTCCGGAGCGAGGAGCGCTTGCCGGGCGCCCTGACGGAACAGGAGCTGGATCTTCACTCGCGGCGAGCGGACCCGGCCAATCTGAATCTCCGGCTCAAGGCCGCGCGCGACTACGACTACGCCCGGGACGCGCTGACCTTCCGGACGCCGCTCAGCGACACGCAGACGCTCGAGTGGAGCACGCAGCTGAATTACCAGGACCTCCACCACCCCCTGTCCTTTGCGGTCATCGACGACACGACGTACGCCTACTCGACCGAGCTGCGCTGGATCAGCGTGGCGCCGCTCTTCGAGCACGGCAACCGGCTGACGGCGGGACTGCAGTATTTCGGCACGCGGCAGATCGACGCGAACTTCACGAACGTCGCGGGCGCGCCGGCGGCATTGACGAAAGATCAGCTCAACATCGCAAACACGGTCGGTCTCTACACGGAGAACCAGCTCGACCTGACGCCGGCGTTCACGGTCATCGGTGGCGGACGACTGCAGTACGCGATTCGCGAAGTGCGGGATCGGTTCCTGCGCGACGGACCCGGGGACACTGACGCCAACGACTCCGACGCCGTCGACTTCCTCTCGTTCGCGCCGCGGGCGGGCCTCCTCTGGCGCGTTGGACGCAGCGTTCGGGTCTACGGCAACGCGAGTCATGCCTACGAGCCGCCGTTGCTGGTGGAGCTGACGGCGCCAGGTCAGCTGCAGGGCAACCTCGGTCAGCTCGAAGCGCAGAAGGCGTGGCAGTTCGAGCTCGGCACCCGCGGCGATCTCGACAAGCGGCTGGGCTGGGACCTGTCGATCTACGACGTCGAGCTGTGGGACGAGATCCAGAACGTCAACGTGACGCCGTTCGCGGGCGCGCCGTTCACGATCCCGCGATTCCGGAACATCGATCGCTCGCGCCACACGGGGCTCGAGGCCGGTCTCGATCTGCTGCTGGCCGAGGACGTCGCACGCCGCGTCGGTCTCGGCGCCACTGGCGACACCCTCCGGCTGCGCGCCGCCTACACGTTCTCGCGGTTCGTCTTCGTCGACGACGCGACCTTCGGCAACAACGACCTGCCGGGGGCGCCACGCCATTTCGCGCGCGGCGAGCTGCGCTACGATCACGCGAGCGGCTTCTGGTTCGCGCCGAACGTCGAGACCGTGCCGCACGGCTATTACGTCAACAGCGAGAACGACGCGCGCACGAAGGGCTACGTCACCGCCGGCGCCCGCCTCGGCTACACCTACAAGCCGTGGCAGCTCGGCGTCTTCGTCGAGGGCCGCAACCTGCCGGACGTCACCTACACCTCGTCGGTCGTGGTCGACGCGGCCAACCGACGATTCTTCGAGCCGGCCGACGGTCGCGCGTTCTACGGCGGCCTGGAGTGGAGATTCCGATGAGGCAGGCGGCGCTGGTCGCGGCGGCGCTCTTGCTCGTGGCCGGGTTCGCCGGCGCCGCGACGCCGACGCGCCTCGAGGTCACGCATCCCGCCACCGGCCACGAGGTGCACGTCTCCGGCGCCGCCCTCGGCGTGGCCGACGGCGCCCCCTTCATCGCGTGGGCGGCGCAGGACGGCAGCGACAACGCGCTCTACGCGGCACGGCCCGGACAGGGCTCGCCCGTGCGCGTGAATCCTGCCGGCGCGTCGGTGGACGCGCTTCACCAGGCGCCGGGCGCCGCGGTCGGGTCGAAGGGCGAGATCTACCTGACGTGGTCGTCGCGGCGACCGGTGCCGGTCGGCGGCCTCTTCGCCTCCGATCTGCGTCTGTCGCGCTCGCTCGACGGCGGTCGCACCTGGGACAGCCATCTCGTGATCAACGAGGACCGGCCCACGTCCCACTCCTTCGAGGGGCTCGCGGTCGCGCCCGACGGCACGGTGATCGTCGCCTGGATCGAGCCGCGCGAGGACAAGGCAGCGACGTTCGTGGCGCGCGTGACCGACCGTGGCACGCGCGTGGCGGAGCGCCTGCGTCTCGATACCGGCGAGACGTGCGTCTGCTGCCGCGTGGATGTCGCGGCCGGTCCGGGCGACAGGGTGAGCGTGCTGTGGCGCAAGGTCCTTGGCGACAACGTCCGCGACATGGTGCTCGCCACCTCGCGCGACGGCGCGCGAACGTTCGGCGCCCCCGCGCTGGTGCACGCCGACGGCTGGAGGATCGCCGCCTGTCCGCATCGCGGTGGCAGCATTGCGACCGACGCGCGCGGGCGGCTCTATGCGGTGTGGTACACGGAGGGGGCCGAGGGCCGTCCGGATCTTCTGTTCGCCACGTCCGCCGACGGTCGTCGCTTCTCGGCTCCGCGACGACTGCACATGGCGACGGGCTCGATTCCGGACCACGTGCGGCTGGCCGTGGACGGCGCCGGCCGGGCCGTGATCGTGTGGGAGGACTCGACGGCGGTGCGGCGTCGCGTCATCATGCGAACCACGCGCGACGGTGGCCGGACGCTCAGCCCGCCGCAGACGCTGACGCAGGCGGTGAAGGCGTTCGCTCCGGACGTCGTCTCCGCGCCTGGCGGGTTCCTGGTCGTCTGGCACGAAGAGCAGTTTCCGTCCATCAAAACTGTTATACATTCAGTGAAGTTACAGGAGGCTTGGTGAGACTCGACGCGAAGACCGTTCTGCCGCTCGCCGCCCTCGCCATCGCGACGCTGGCGAGGCTCGCCTCGGCCCAGCACACCCACGGCACTCCAGCGCCGCCGACGTCACCGAGCGGACGGGCGGCCGCGCCGATCTCGATGGACGACCTCCACCGCCAGGGCGGCGTGCCACGCGGCTGGAAGTTCACGCTGCCGGCCGGCGATCCGAAGGCCGGACGCGAGGCATTCGCCAAGTTCGAGTGCAACAAGTGTCACGAGGTCAAGCCGGACTTCCCCCGTGGCGAGCGCGACGCAGGTGACGTCGGCCCCGCGCTGACGGGTATGGGCAGCCATCATCCCGCCGAGTACTTCGCGCAGTCCATCATCGATCCCAACGCCGTCGTGCTCGCCGGAGAAGGCTTCGTCGGCGCCGACGGGCGCTCGGTCATGCCGGACTACCGGGACAGCCTCACCTTCACGGAGCTCGTGGATCTCGTCGCGTATCTGAAGAGCCTCGACGCCGGCGGGCATGGCAACCACCGCGCTGCGCCGGTCCGTGAGAAGACGGCCGGTCCGTACCGCGTCCGCGTCGCGTACCACGCTGCCGACTCCGGCGGACACGCGCACCACACCGGCGCGAGCCGGCCCGCCGGACACGTGATGGCCTTCGTCACGGACACCACCACCGGTGAGTCGGTGCCGTATCTGCCGGTCAGCGTCACGCTGAGGGCCGGCACGGCGCCGCCGCGCACGGTGCGCCTCGTCCCGATGATCGATGACGACGGATTCCACTATGGCGCTGACATGAGCGTCCCGCCGGGCACGACGAGGCTGACGGTCCACGTCGGCGGCACCGTCGCGAAGACGACCGGCGCCGCGGCAGGGCGCTTCGGAAAGCCGGTGACGGTGAGCTTCGACTGGAGTGAGTGAGCTCGGGCTCCTGGCCCGCTGCCTTCATCTCGCGGCCTCCACCCTCCTCGTAGGTGGCGCGGGCCTCCTCGTGATGGCCGGCCATTCCGATCGGCCGACCGCGCTCGGCTGGCAGACGCGCGTCGGCCGACTGGCCTGCGCACTGGTCGTCGTCGCACTCACCTCAGGCGCCGTGGCGCTGGCGCAGCAGACGGCGAGCCTCGAGCAGCGGCCAGGCGCCGCGCTCGAGCCGGCCGCGCTCGCGCGCGTCGCGCTCGAGACGCAGGCCGGGATGGTGTGGACGCTCCGCCTGAGCCTGCTCGTGCTGCTCGGCGCCTTCCTCGTGATGCGCGTCGATCTCACGTCACGCGTCGACTGGCGCGCCGCGCGTGGGTACGCGCTCGTCCTCGCGGGCGCCGCGCTCGCCCTGCTCGCCGCCGCCGGTCACGCCGCCGCCGTCGAGCCCGAGACGGCGCTGGCCATCGCGGTCGACATCGTCCACCTCCTCGGTGCCGCGCTGTGGGCGGGCGGCCTCCCCGCGCTGGCGCTGCTCCTCGCCGCGGCATCGCGCGAGACCGGCGCCGACGCGCGCCCGTACGCCGTGGTGGCAACACGCCGCTTTTCCCGCACGGCGGTGCTGCTCGTGGCGGCCCTGGCGCTGAGCGGCGCCGTCATGACGCTCAGCCAGGTCGGCTCGATTCCCGCGCTGATCGGCACCCGGTACGGACGGCTGTTGCTTCTGAAGCTCGCGCTCGTCGTCGCCATCGTGGCGCTGGCCGCGCTCAACCGCCGGCTGTTGCCCGCGCTGTCGGGCGACGCCGTGGCCGTCGGGCGTCCGGCTATGCGGCGGCTGCGCCTCTTCGTCGGGGTCGAGGCGGCGCTGGCGCTCACCGTCCTCGTCGTGGTGGCCGTCATGGGGGTGACGCCGCCCGCGCGCCACGAGCAGCCGGTCTGGCCGCTCGACTTCCGGCTGGCGTGGGCCACGGTGGCCGATTCGCCTCAGGCGCCGTTCGTCCTCGTCGGCAGCCAGGTCGCCGTGCTCGGCGTCGTCGCGCTGATCGCCTCGCGCTTGCTCTTTCGCGCGAGACGCCCCGCCGTGCTGGCCGGCGGCGGCGTGCTCGTGCTGGCCGGCCTCGCCATGGCCCTGCCGCCGCTCGTCACCGACGCCTACCCCACGACGTACCGGCGGCCGGCCGTCCCATACCACGCGGGCTCCATCGCGGCGGGCGCGCACGCGTACCGCGATCACTGCGCGGCCTGTCACGGGCCGAGCGGCGCCGGCAACGGTCCGGCCGGCGCGGCGCTCGACCCGCCACCGTCCGATCTGCGCGCCCACCACGCGGCGCTGCATACCGCCGGCGATCTCTTCTGGTGGATCACGCACGGGCGTCGTCAGATGCCGGCGTTCCGGGGGCGGCTCGACGCCGAGCAGCGGTGGGACCTCGTCAACTTCATCCGCGCGCTGTCCGCCGTCGATGCCGCGCGCGTGTTGACGCCCGTCGTCCAGCCGGAGCGGCCGCTCGTCGTCGCGCCGGACTTCGTGTTCGCCGTCGGACCGACGCCACCGCGCGCCCTCAAGGATTTTCGCGGCCGGCGCAGTGTGCTGGTGGTGCTCTACACGCTTCCGAACTCGCGGCCGCGGCTGACCGCGCTCGCCGCGGCCTACGAGACGCTGGCGCCGCTCGGCGTCGAGATCGTGGCCGTGCCGTTCGACGGCGGCCCCGATGCGATCAAGCGACTGGGCGCCGAGCCGCGCATCCTCTTCCCCGTCGTCACCGACGGGGCCGCGGAGATCGTGGCCACCTACGGGATGTTCGCGCGCGGGCCACACGCCGAGTTCCTGGTCGATCGGCAGGGCTACCTGCGCACGATCGACACGGGCGGAGTGGACGCCGCCACGCTCGCGGCCAACGCGGAAGCGCTGAACCGCGAGCGGGTCGTGGCGACGCCGCCGGCCGAGCACGTGCACTGATGCGCGTCTGGCGCGTGGTCGTCCTCCTCACCCTGGCGCTCGCCGTCGGTGTGGGCTGGGGGTATGTCTGGTGGGGCCGTCAGGTGACGCGGCTCACGGGGGAGCTCGCCGAGGCCCGTGCCGCCGCCGCCGGCCCGCGCGACTATCGTGCCGAGGGCGTCGTCAGAGCGGTGCTGCCCGAGATGAACATCGTCGTCATCACGCACGCCGAGATCACGGGCTACATGCCGGCCATGACCATGGGATTTCGCGCGACGTCGCCGAAGATATACGAGACGGTCGACGTCGGAGACGCGGTACGATTTACGCTGCGGGGAACGCCCCCGAACCTGGCCCTCGTGGCCCTCGAGAAGATCACCACTCGCTGAGGAGGAGTCGCGCGTGAAGTATGGTCCAGCGCTCGTCGCCGCCCTGGTCCTGGCCGTCGCCGCGCCCGCCGCGGGCGCCACCCTGCTGATCAGCAATACGAAGTCCGAGTCGGCCTCGATGATCGACACCGAGACGCTCGAGGTCATCGCCACCATTCCGCTCGGCAAGGGCAAGCCGAACCGCATCGTCTTCCAGCCCGACGGCAAGCTGGCCTGGGTGGTCTACGACAAGAGTCACGACCTCGGCATCATCGACATCGAGGGCCGGCGGCTGCTCAAGCGCGTGAGGATCGGTGGCAACCCGTACAACCTCGCCTTCACGCCGGACGGCAGTCATCTCGTCGTGCTCGACTGGGCGAGCGACACCAGCACCGACGAGGTCATCTTCTACGATCTCAAAGGCGAGAAGATCGACTGGCGCGTGGAGGTGTCGACGTGGCCGGCCCACGCGATCTTCTCGCGCGACGGCAAGCTCCTCTACGTCTCCGGCGAGACGGCCGGCGATCTCACCGTCATCGACGTGACCAGGCGCGAGACGGTGGCCCGCATCGTCCACGGCGGTGGCGACGCCATGGGCCTTGCGCTCAGCCCCGACGGCCGCGTGCTCTACGCGGCGGCGGGCGAGAACAAGGCCGTCATCAAGATCGACACGACGACGAACAAGGAGATCTCGCGCATCAAGCTGCCCGGCATCGTCCACGAGGCCACCCTTACCGCCGACGGCAAGTTCATGTACACGACGCTGCGCAAGGCCAACCGCGTCGTGGTGGTGCGGACGGCCGACGACAAGATCGTGGCCACCATTCGGCAGAAGGGCTTCCCCGACCTCGTGACCATGGAGCCGAGCGGGCGCTACGCCCTCGTGACCAACCGCTACGCGGATCATGTGTCGGTCATCGACCTCGCCACGCACACGCAGGTGCGGGCGATTCCGGTCGGCAAGGCGCCTCACGGGATGGCGCTCCGGCCGAGGTAGGCGGCCGTGCGGGTATCGGGCGCCGTCCTGGCGTCCGTGATGTGGCTGGTGCTCGACGCCGCGCTCGTGGCCGCCGACCATCCGGGCGCGCTGCGCAGCGAGCGGTGGAGCCCGCTCACGGCGGCGCTCGTCTTCGGCGGCCTCGCGCTGCTGGCCGGGATGCTGGTCATCGTCATCGTCACGCTGCTCACCCGCCGCGGCGACCGGTCGTCATGAGCCGCATTCTCCACCCCCGCGGCATGCTCATCCTGACGGCCGCCTGCTTCGTGGCCATGACGCTGGCCGTGATCCTGGGCGGCGCCCACGCCGCCGACGCGGGCGCCCGCGACAGCCTGCTCGCGCTGAACACGCCCGTCGTCGTCGCGATCATGCGGGTCATCACGCTGCTCGGTCACGCGTGGTTCCTGGTGCCGGCCATGGCCGTCCTGCTGGCCGTGTTCGCGGAGGCGCGGGCGCGGTGGTGGATCTGGGTCGGCGTCATGCTGCTGGCGCCGATCGCGGAGGCGGCGCTCAAGGCGCTGGTCGGCCGGCCACGTCCGTTCGATCCGTCGTTCGGCTTTCCCAGCGGGCACGCCACCGCCGCCGCGACGTTCTTCGGCGCCGTGATCTACCTGGCCGGTGCGCTGCGCCCGCCCGCGAAGACGTGGGTGCGCGGGCTGGCGGGAGCGGCTATCGTCCTGGTCGGCCTGTCGCGCGTGATGCTGCGCGCCCACTGGCCGTCGGACGTGATCGGCGGCGTGGCGCTCGGGCTGGCCCTGGCCTCAGCGGCCGCTCTGCTCGCCCGCCCCACGCGCCCCGCCGACGCCTGAGCGGCTGCCGTTGCGAGACGCGCGCCGGCTGGACGCGAGCGTCTCGGCGTCGCCCACGGCGGCGCGCAAGGTCTTCAGCAGCGCGAGCGCCTCGGCACTGAGCGGCCGCTGCCGCGGATGGACGACGTCGAGGCTGCGGCTCAGCGTCTCGGCGTCGGCGATCTCCACCGCCACCAGCCGGCGGCGCCTGATCTCGTGGACCACGGCCAGATGCGGCAGGAACGCGAGCCCCATGCCACGCTCGACCATGCGCTTGGCCGTCTCGATGGTCTCGACCTCGAGCACGACGTTCGGCACGAGACCGGCGCGGCGGAACAGGCCGTGCGTGAGCGTCCAGTCGCTGGAGCCCCGATCGAAGAAGACGAGGGGCTGGCTGGCGATGTTCTCGAGCCGCGCCCGCCGCGTCCGCGCCAGCTGAGAATCCGGCCGCGCGACCAGGACGAGCGGATCGTCGCGCAGGCTGAGCGTCTCGACGCCCGGATGCTGCAGCGAGCGCGCGAGCCCGATCTCCGCCTGGCCGGCCAGCACCATCTCGAGGACCTCCCGCGAGTGTCCCGAGCGCACCGTGATCATCACCTTCGGATGCGTGGCCTGGAAGCGCTTCAGGACATCGGGCAGCAGATAGGTGCAGATCGACAGCGCCGCCGCGATCTGGATGGCGCCGCCGCTGGCGGGCCGCAGATCGTGGACGGCCTGGCGGGCCGACGCCACCGCGTGCAGCAGCTGCTCGGCGTGCGGCCGGAAGGCGCGCCCGGCCGCCGACAGCGCGAGCCCGGTGTTGCTGCGGACGAACAGCGGCACGCCGAGCGAGAGCTCGAGCGCCCGGATGCGTGCGCTGATCGCCGGCTGCGTCACGCGCAGCGCATCGGCCGCGCGACGGAAGCCGCCGAACGTCCCCACCGCGAGGAACGCCTCGACCTGTCCGATCTCCATGATTCACCCCGCTTATGACGTCCCAGGCCCCGATACGTGCGGATTATAGCCCGTGTGAAAGATCTTTCCGATCACGAAAGTTTATCAGCCCGATAAAAACAATGCGTTTGCCGCGGACGCCGACCGCCGGCACAGTGGCTGCAAGAGCAAGGGGGCAACAACTTCACCGGGAGGTTCTGGCGATGGGCGGTCGATGCGGCTGCGGCGAGACGGTGCCAACCCTGCTCGCGTGCTTCGAATGCGGAACGAGCACGTGCGCGACCTGTGCGATCCACCTGGAGTCCGCCACCTACTGCCGCGCCTGCGCCGGTACGCTGCTCGACGCGCCGGCGGTGCGCGCCACCACCCCGTTCGACCTGCACTGAGGAGGAGCCTCATGGGAACGGCCTGCCATTGCGGTATGACGATCGATCAGGGCAGCCCCCGCGCCGGCTGCGCGGAGTGCGGCACCGAGGTGTGCCCGAGCTGCCGCCTCGAATTCGACAGCACGACCTATTGCCGCTGGTGCGCGACCAGCAATGCGCTGGCGCGGCCAGCCTAGCCTCGTCAAGGAGACCTCACGCATGGAGAGCAAGGGCGCAGCGTTTCGTCGGCTCCTCACCCGGGGGCCGCATGTGTTCACCGGCGGCGTGTACTCGCCCCTCGACGCGCAGATCGCCGAGCGCGTCGGCATGAAGGCGATCTATCTGAGCGGTTATTCCGTCGCCATGGCCAACGGGTGGCCGGACATGGGCTTCCTGACACAGACCGAGGTCGCGCGCACCGCGCACATGGTGGCGAGTGCGGTCGACATCCCGGTCATCGCCGACGCCGACGACGGCTACGGCAACGCGCTGTCCACGATGCGCACCGTGCAGGAGATGATCAAGACGGGCGTGGCCGGCATCCACCTCGAGGATCAGCGCTTCCCGAAGCGTTGCGGCCACATCGCGGGCAAGACGCTGGTCAGCCGCGAGGAGGCGCTCGGCAAGTACCGCGCGGCCATCGACGTCCGCAATCGCCTCGAGCCCGACTTCTTCATCATCGCCCGCACCGACGCCTACGGCGCCGTCGGTGGCAGCATGCAAGAGGCGATCGACCGCGGGCGCATGTACGCCGACGCCGGCGTCGACTCGGTGTGGGCCGAGCTGTCGAACTCCTCGCGCGAGCCCGCCATCGAGTTCGCGGAGGCGATGCGCAAGAGCCATCCGAGCCTGCCGCTGTCCTTCAACTACTCGTCGTCGTTCAAGTGGTCGAGCGATCCCAACCCGCTGACCTTCAAGGAGCTGGGCGAGCTCGGCTACAAGTTCATCTTCATCACCCTCTTCGCCGCGCACGCCGGCATGTACGCGACGTGGAACGCGATGGAGGAGCTGGTGAAGGATCAGGAGCAGGCGCAGTGGCGGCTCGAGAAGACGAAGGCCGGCCACCCGACGGAGAGCCATCACGTGATGGCGCGCGTCGCCCACTTCCAGGAGCTGGAGAAGAAATACATCCCCGGCACCGAGGACCGCATCAAGGGCTCGCACGGCTTCGACGATTCGCGGATGCATTGAAACGCGGAGGGGCGCTTCGCCCCTCGGCGGCCCCCTCCGATGCCTCCCCCAGAACGAATTGCGCCGGCGGAGCCGGCGCTCGAACGTGGGAAATCCGATCGTACGGCTCCGCGTAGAATGGCGGGGCGATGGACTTTCGCTATGTCGTGTGCGACGTCTTCACCAACCGCCCGCTGACCGGTAACCAGCTCGCCGTCTTCACCGACGCACGCGCCATCCCCGAAGCAACGCTGCCGCTTCTCGCCAGGGAGATGAACTTCTCGGAGACGGTGTTCGTCTATCCGGCGAGCGCCGGCGGGCACGCGAGGATCCGGATTTTCACGCCGGGGCGGGAGTTGCCGTTTGCAGGGCATCCGGTGCTAGGGGCGGCCTTCGTGCTGGGGGGGCCGCTGCAGCTCGAGACGATCGTGCTGGAGACCGGGACCGGGCTGGTGCCGGTAGCGCTCCAGCGCGAGGGGCCGAAGATCGTGTTCGGGCGGATGACGCAGCCGATCCCCAAGGTCGAGCCGGTTCCCGAGACGGGCGCGATCGTGGCGGCGCTCGGCGGCGTGAAGCCGGTGTTGCCGGTCGAGCGCTACGTGAACGGGCCGCGCCACGTGATGGTGAACGTCGAGTCGCCTGACCAGGTCGCGCGGCTCACGCCGGACTTTGCGGCCCTCGCGCGCGCCACGAGGGACGGCGTCTCGTGCTTCGCGGGCCGCAGCCGGAGCTGGAAGACGCGGATGTTCGCGCCGGGCCACGGAATCAACGAGGATCCGGCCACGGGCTCGGCGGCCGGTCCGCTCGCTTGCCACCTGATGCGCCACGGCGTGATCGCTCCGGGCGAGGAGATCGAGATCGCGCAGGGGGCGGAGATCGGACGGCCGTCGACGCTCTATGCGCGCGCGACGAGCACGCGCGACACGATCGCGACCGTCGAGGTCGGCGGCAGCGCGGTCACCGTCGCGCGTGGCGAGTTCCGGCTGCCCCCATGAGCGCCGACCGCGCTGGAACGCGCCGGCGCCTGCTCGACGCCGTCGAGCGTGCGCGGGACAGCGTGACCGCCGGCGCCGATCACGCCGAACGCGAGCGGACGCTGCCCGCCGAGACGGTCGCGGCGCTGCGCGACACCGGGCTCTTCGGCTTGAAGCTCCCGGCCGTGCTCGGCGGCGCCGAAGCGGATCCCGTCACGCAAATTGACGTCATCGAGGCACTTACGGCCATCGACCCGTCGGCGGGCTGGTGCCTCATGGTCGGCGCCACCACGGTGGCCCTGCCCGGCGTCTTCCTCGGCGACGATGCGATGCGCGTCATGTTCGCCGGTGGCGTGCCGCTCGCGGCCGGCTGCTACATGCCAACCGGCCACGCCGTTGCGGAGGCGGGTGGATTTCGTGTTACCGGGCGCTGGGCGTTCGCCAGCGGCATCCGTCACGCCGCGTGGGTCTCCGGCAGCGCCTGGGTGGTGCGCGATCGCGTTCAGACGCCCGAGCGCCGCGTCTTCGTCGTCCGCACCGCGGACGTCGACGTTCACGACACGTGGCACGTGGCGGGCCTCCGCGGGACCGGCAGCTGCGATTTCTCGCTCAAGGACCACTTCGTGCCCGAGCAGCGCACCTGGGACATCGAGCGCGCGCAGCCGCGCCGCGGCGGCGCCCTGTATCGCCTCGGGCTACCGGCCTTCGTCACCAACGAGCACGCCGCCTTCGCGCTCGGCGTCGGCCGCCGCGCTCTCGACGCCGTCACCGCGCTCGCCGCCGGCAAAGCTCGTGGTCTCAAGCCGGCGCCGCTGATCAAACGCGGGACGTTCCAGCGATTCATCGGCGAGGCCACCCTCCGCCTTCGCGCCGCCCGCGCCCTGGCCGTCGAGCTGAACGAGGCGGCGTTTGCGACGGTCGGCCGCGGCGAGTCGATCACCACGCGTCAGCACGCCGAGCTTCGCAGCGCCGCCGTGCAGGCGACCGAAGTGGCGCTCGACGTGGTCACGGCGGCGTTTCGCTTCGCCGGCGGCTCGGCCGTCTACGACGCGAGCGTCTTGCAACGGTGTCTGCGCGATCTGAACGCGGGCGCGCAGCACTTCATGGTGAGCGACTCCGCGTACGAGGGGCTCGGTCAGCTCCTGCTCGGCCTGCCCGGCGAGCCGATGGCCTGAACTGATATGGAAGGACCGGTGTCAAGAGACGCGGGGGTTGTAAGCGCGTGAGTCCTGAGGGAGCGGCGGCGCTGAGCGAGCGGGGC